>Ga0101941_1000250_pt1 | contig 117975 bp, 139 predicted proteins | sample DewCreD2012metaG_3_FD_75242 | JGI IMG/M metagenome (GOLD analysis project Ga0101941, IMG submission 75242) | Hot spring sediment bacterial and archeal communities from British Columbia, Canada, to study Microbial Dark Matter (Phase II) - Dewar... ... | reverse complement strand
CCAGCTGGACCGTCCCCTGGGGGAGGCAGGCGATGAGGCGGGCGAGGGTCCTGGCGGGGACGGCCATCTCGCCCCCCTCCTCCACCCCTGCTAGGGCGCGGACGCGGATGGCGAGCTCGGGCGAGATGCCCTCACAGGCGAGGGCGTGGTCGGTGGCGACCAGCCGCACGTAGGGCGCCTGGTCGGTGGCAGCGGCTGTGGCGGCGATGAGGGAGAGCAGGGCGTCGCGGTCGGTGGAGAGCTTCATGGGTACCACCTCCTTCAGACGGACGGCTCAGCTTCCCTGGGGGTCCATGCTTCCTCGTAGAGGCTGCCGCTGAGGCGGACCGACAGCCGTCGCCGCTCGCCGCAGCGGCGGCAGACGGCCTCCACGGCGCCGTCGGCGTCGGCCTCCCAGGGAGGGGGGCAGATGGAGTGGTGGGGGCAGCGAGGGGCATCGTCGCCCATGGCCATCAGTCGGCCGGGGCGGAGACGGGTAGGGACAGCTGCTGCTGCCGGGCGCCGGCGGCGCCGTTCCTCTGCCTGCGGCGGACGACGGCTACGCGCCTGAAGCCGCATACGGCGCAGACGGCGTCCATGTCGCCGCCGATCTCCTCCAGGTAGAGGGCGCGGGCGCCGCAGCGGGGACAGGAACGCCGCAGGGGCGCCTCCTGTGCCATGGCCGCTGCCCCCTAGTCGGTGGGGGTGTCATCCCACGAGGGGGCGTCCTCGCAGAGGATGGCGTCGTGCCCCTCGTCGGGGCACGGCCCCTCGGGGAGCGGGTGGTCGGGAGGGGCATGTCTCCCCTCGTCCAGGAGGGCTGGGTCCAGGAGGAGGCGGCGGCGCTCAGGAGGCGGCGGCGAGAAGAGGGAGCGGAGCCACGACATGAGGCCCATGTTCACACCTCCCTTCGCTGGGTTCGGGCCTTAGCCTTGGCCTACGGCCTCCTCGCCGCAGCGGGGGCACGAGGCGTGCCCGTTGCGGCGCAGGAGCGGGCTGCCGCAGGTGGGGCAGGAGGGGGAGTCTTTGGCGCCGCCGGCCACGCCGATGGCCGCCCTCTCGTCCTCGGGCAGGAAGCGGAGGGCGAGCCACCGGAAGACGTAGTCGACGACGCTATGGGCATAGGGGATCTCGGGGTTGTCGGTGGGCCCTGACGGCTCGAAGTGCATGTAGGCGAGCCTCCGGCAGAGGGCGTAGAGGGGCGTCCCGTGCTGGAGGGCGAGGGAGGCGGTGGCTGCCAGGGCGTCCATGAGGCCCGAGAGGGTGCTCCCCTCCTTGGCCATGGTGATGAAGACCTCCCCGGGCGAGCCGTCCTCGTAGAGGCCCACGGTGACGTACCCCTTGTGGCCCGCCACCTGGAAGCGGTGGGTGATGGCGGGCCTGGTGGGTGGAAGCTCTCGCGGCGCACACATGGCAGGTCAGGGCGAGACGGTGTCCATCACTGCCCCTGGCGGCCGGAGCGGCGTGCGATCGTCTCCAACGCTGCCCTCACTACCCGCTCGGCGGTCTCGTGGCTGAAGAAGGCCCTCTCGGCGCCGGCAGGCAGGCTGCCGGAGGCAAGAGGCACCCAGGGCGATTCCCAGGTGCCGTCGTGCTGCACCAGCAGGTAGACACGATCGAACTCGGTGCTCATGTCCAGCCACTCCCCCAGCCACACATCGGCGACACCGTCCGTGGTGGGTGAGTGGTCTTCATCGAGATGGAGCCTCCCTTCTACTTCCGTCTCCACGACCCTCTGTTCATCTGCGCGCCTGTGGTGACATCTCGGCCAGCCTGGCCCACACCTCCTGCCAGCTATGCCCCTGGTCGAGCCAGCGCATGATGGTCACCGCCGCCGACCCTTCCACCTCAAGCCCCAGGGTGCGGGCGATATAGCCGTAGGGGTCCCTGGGGTCTGCCCGACGGGCGAGCTCCAGGGCCCTTCGCTGGGCGGCCATCTCCTCGGGCGACGGGCGCGAGGAGCGGGCTGACGGCTGGGATGGCGCCGACGGCGGTCGCCCTGTGGCGGGCGCCTGCCTGGGCGGCGCCTGGGCGGGGGCAGGGCCGGCATCGGCGCCGCCCTCGGCCTCCGTCGCGTCGGGCGCCGTCGCCGGCGCAGCCGGCAGGGCCACATCCTGCACCTCCCCCGTCTCGGGGTCCACCCGGAACGAGAGGCCCAGGTCCTGGGCGAACGCCTCGCAGACGGCCGGGATGCCCAGCATGGCGTCCACCTCGGCCCGCTTGCGGGCGAGCTTGCAGGCGACGTTGCCTGGGTCCAGGTCGCCGGCAAGGCGCCTCCCGGGCGTCATGAGCTCCCGCGAGGAGGCCGACCCGATGCCCGAGGCCCGGGGCCGGCCCGTCTCGCGGTCGTAGAGGACCACCGTGATGACGGCCCGGACATGGCCGTCGGGCGACTCCCGCAGCTCCACCAGGCGGTCGCCGTCGGGGTAGAGGCCGAGGGCGTCCCGGAGGAGGGCGGCGCCGGCGTCCATAAGGGTGGGCTTGCCCTCGTCGTTACGCCGGAAGTGGACGCCCTCCTGGAAACGGTGGAGGGCATCCTCCACCTGCGCCCTCTCCTGGGTGTAGCGGCGGGCGAAGCTATGGGCAGGGCATTCGACCATATGTTCCACCCCCTTCAGTATATGGGCAGTGAGGGACATTCCTAATCGGGAAAGGGCAGGATAGCCCGGCTCAGCGGGCCAGGAGGAGGGCCATGATAGCGCTCATGAAGGAGACCTGGACGGCGAAGAGGGCGAGGAAGCTGCTGAGGAGCCAGTAGAACTGGGTGCGCATCTCCTGTCGCAGCTGGCCCATCTCGGAGCGCAGCTGGCCCATCTCGGAGCGCAGCTGACCCATCTCGGAGCGCAGCTGACCCACTTCTGTGGTGAGCCTCTGCTCCAGGCCTGTGAGGCGCTGCTCTACAGCCCCGAGTCGCTCCGAGATGGAGGCGTACGATGCCTCCAGGGCGGCGAGGCGCTCCTCTACCGTCACTGCCATCGGTCCCCTCTCATTCTATGGCCACGAGCTAGACGGCTGCTAGCGCCCCTTTGGCCAGGGAGAGCAGGTCCTCCAGCTCCTGGAGGGTGTCCTGGAGGGAGGCCTGGACCCGCCGCGTGGTCTCAGCCACCTCCTGGAAGGTGGTGAGGAGGCGTGTTGCCAGCCGCCCCCGCTTCTCGGGGTCGGCCACCTCCTTGAGGCGTCCCGCCTCGTCGTGGATGGCAGCGAGCTGTCTGCGCAGCGTCTCCACGACGGCAGCGCGCACGTCCGCCACCGCCTGGGCATCGCCGGCAAGGAGCCTCACGAAGGTGAACTGGCCGCCGCTGCTCCTGGCGATGAAGTCGCGGCAGGCCATGAGCTCCTTGCCGTCGGGGCAGGCGGCGTGGGGGATGTAGTAGAGGGCACCGGTGGCCCTGAGCAGGATGGCCGACAGCTCCTTGAGGCGGCGCCTGACGGCCTCGCGCGAGGCGCCCGGGGGCGCGGCGTCGAGCAGGCGCCGGTAGTCCTCCTCCATGCGCCTGACGGCCCGGGCCACGGCGTCGCCGTCCACCAACTCCATCCAGGGGCCGATGACGGTGGAGCAGGAGTGCCCCTTGTCGTCCACGCGCAGGACGGCCACCAGGGCGGTGCGCCGCTGCTCGCCGGGCGTGACGGCGCCGGGGCAGACCACCTCCAGCTCCAGGTGCCTGACAAGCGGCATGCGCCGCCGCACGGTGCGCACGTGGAGGCGGCAGGTGAGGCCCGGGTCGGGGCAGCGCTGCCGCAGGGCATCGGAGGGCCTTACCTCGCGGCCTGCCTCGGGCAGGCTGAAGGCCTGCTCCCAGGCGGCCTTCCTGTCCAGGGGCCTGGGGAGGCACTCCTTGGGGAAGGAGCTCTCCTCGGCCGCCCGGACGAGGTGGTGGTAGGGGATGCTCGTCTCAGGGACGGCATACCAGGCGAGCCAGCCTCGCTGGTCGCCCGACACTGCCGGGGGTTGGGTCGTCATCCTCTCACCTCCCTCTATGCCGGCCGTCTCTCAGCGGCCATCTGGGTGGCAGGCAGAGGAGTCGCACTCCTCCACCAGGAGGACGTAGGCGGGTGGGCAGGCGGCGAAGGAGCGCTTCTTGAGCCGCCTGGCAAGCCTCTCCCGCTCCCTTGCCGGGAGGCGCGAGAAGAGGGAGAGGAGGAAGGTGCGGGCCTGTGCGGCCCTGGGGAAGACTGCCCTTGCCATGGGCATCCCCCCGCCCAGGGCGCTCGCGTGGTAGTGGGGCTTGCCTACCGCTGCCACCGGTGGCCACACGTGGCGCAGCGGAAGGAGGCCTCCCCGGTGGGCTGCTCGTCCGCCCGGAAGGGTGCGGTAAGGGGGGTGAGGGTGCCATCCGGGGAGACCTCCAGGTCCTGCTCGTAGGCCGCCGTCACGTAGACGGTGGCCGTGATGTGCCCGCCGCCGCAGGCGGGGCAGGGGCTGGCGCTGTCGATGAGGGTCTCGTACTCCATCTCAGGTCACCTCCTGGCTCGTGGTAGGGCTCAGCGCTCAGAGGATGCGCAGCATGAGGAGCACGCCTTCCTTGTGGAGGCGTGCTACGCCCGGCCCCCGAAAGGATGCCGGGCCGTCGCCCTGGGGGCCGTAGGCCACGCCCACCAGGGGGAGGAAGTCGCCGTCGGGCATGGCGATGCCCAGGATGTCCACCCGCTCGGCACCGCCGGTGCGGGGGCTCGTACGGGCCTGCCGCCGCGCGATGCGCGGCTCCTGAAAGATGTCATCCATGTCCATGTCTCACCTCACCCCTTTGAGCCACTCCGGGCAGTCGGGCAGCTCCCGCAGGGGCCGGGGCCGGAAGCTCCGGTCCCGCCTGACGAGCCCCGTCTCCCGGAGCTCCTTTAGGGAGAAGTAGCCCAGCTCGGTCTCGAACCCGACCGCGAGGCCGAAGCACGTGTCCTGGCCGTCGTACTCGGTGACGTACCAGGACCAGCCCGTGCCTGGGGCGACGAGCCTTGCCCAGGCGACGGCATCACCCCCCTGGCCATCGGTGGCGCCCAGGGGTGGGATCTGCCGCGCCAGGGCGGACGGGAGCAGGTCGTCCCCCTCATCGCCCTCGGCGCCGGCGCGTGGCTCATGCCGCTGCTCTAGGACGGCGCCGCAGCGGGCGCAGCAGCGGCGGACGAGCACAACGGTCTCCAGCGGGATGCGGACCGTGGCGATGTCGTCGTGGCTGCAGCCCAAAGGGACCACCTCCTTCTGTGGGTCGCCTACGGGGTGGCTGCCGGGCCTAGAGGCCTGGCAGCGACATCTGGACGCCCAGGCTGGAAGCGGGCGGCGTCACCGCCTCGGGCGCCGGCCCGTCCCAGCCGGCCCGTCGTGCCGCCCAGGCGGCCGCCTCGGCGGCCTGGCGCAGGTGCTCCCGCGGGTCCTCGTGGACGCCCTGGGCCACGAGCCTTGCCAGCTCGGCCAGGGTATCGCCCTCGGAGAGGGGCAGGAGGCCACCGCCCAGCGCCTCCCCCTCGATGAGGAGGGAGGCGGCGGCCTTGCGGGCAAGGATGGCCAGGAGCAGCTCCTGAGCACTCCCCCGGTAGGCGAAGTACAGGACCCGCACCGGCTGCTGTTGGCCGATGCGGTAGGAGCGCCGGGCCGCCTGCCGGACCACGAACGGGTCGGGGTCCGGCTGATAGAAGATGATGGTGGGGAAGGCGATGAGGTCCAGCCCTAGCGCCACCAGCCGTGGCTGGCAGATGAGGGCCTGGACCCCCTGGGCCATGCGTGAGAGGAGCCAGGCCTCCCGCCTGGCCGGCGGCACGGCATCGGCCCGCAGGACGTCGGCCTTGATGCCGGCGTCCTGCAGGAGGCGCTGGAGGCGGCCGGCGACATCCCTGCTGCCGGTGTAGGTGACGTACACCAGGCAGGGCCTGCCCTTGGCCACCTCCTCGCGGACCGTCCCCACGAGCGCCTCCTCCTTGGGGAAGGAGGCGTTGTCCAGGGGCGCTGCCCTGAGGAGGAGGGCGCCGCTGGCATCCATCACCTCCTCGCCCGCCCAGGCCAGGTCGGGGTAGGAGATGAGGGCATGCATGAGGGCCGTAGCGTCGCTGCCCAGCCGTTGCCCTCGCTCCCCCAGCCGCTCGCGGGCCAGCCGGTGGAGGCGGGCGATGGCCCGCGAGAGCTCGGGCGATGGCTCCACCAGGACGGCCTCCTCCTGGAGGGGTGGCAGCCTCACCACCTCGTCCAGCCTGAGGTAGACGCCCCTCTCCAGGAGCCAGGGCGTCACTGCCGGCGAGACGCCCGGCAGGGGCTGGCGCGTGGCCCTTGCCTGCCAGGGGCGCTGCTCGACGGCGGTGAGGCCGTACTCCCTGACGAATCGTGCCCTCCCGCCCTCCCGGCGGTCGAACCGCCTCCGGAAGGTAGGGGAGACGATGAAGAGGATGTTGTAGAGGTGGGAGGCGTAGCCGCCCAGGAGGGTGCCGGTGAGGCAGACCACCCTGGGGATGGCGCCGGCGAGGCGCATGGCGGCCGCTGCCTGCAGGGACTCGGCGGAGCGGTACTCATGCGCCTCGTCGATGATGAGGCACTGGAAGACTCCCTTCACGCGCCGGGCCACGTAGCGCGAGAGGGGGTAGCGGCGCGGCCCCACCCCTGCCCGGGCGGCAAGGAGCCTTGTGCCGCAGCGGGGGCAGCGCGGGGGCAGTGTCCCCCCGGCATGGCGGCTGAGGGGCGTGAAGCAGTCGGGGCAGGCGGGCAGCCTGGCCGGCGTGCCGTCGGCATGGCGGGCGACATCGACCAGGCGCCGGCCTCCGCAGCGGCAGAGGTGGGCCCTCGTCCGGTCCAGGGTGTCGAGCTTGCAGTCGCACCCCTGGGAGGGGACGTGCCGCCACCGTGGGTCCAGGAGGGGGACGGTGGCAGGCCGCTCCTCGTAGCCGAGCTTGGCCGCCTCCCTGGTGACGATGCAGACCACGGGCCGGCCCCTGTTCATGGCCTCCCTGGCCCGCTCCAGGTCCTGGGGGCGCCGGCAGACGATGGCGGCCACGCCGGGGATGGTCATGCGCGCCTCCCGTGCCCACTTCTCGGCCAGGTGTGGGGGGCACATGACCAGGATGCGGCGGCAGCCGGCGGCGTAGGCGCCGGCCAGGGCGATGAACGTCTTGCCGCACCCCTGCTCCCCCACCACCAGGACACGCCCCAGCTTCCTCAGGGCGTACCTGAGGGCGACCACTGCCGGCCCCTGCATGCCCAAGGGCGAGCGCACCAGGGGCGGCAGGGCGGCCACATCGGCCGGCGAGATGTCGGCGACCCTGGGCCGGAGGCGGCGGGCGGCGGCGGCGGCCAGCGACTCGCGGGTGGCCTCGAGGAAGGAGGTGAGGTGGTCGCTGCCGGCACCGCCGTAGATCTTCAGTCGCTCCCACCCCTCCAGGTCCAGGGCATCGATGTCGATATAGAACCTCTCCTGGGCCTTGCGGTGCGGGGGCAGGTCGTCTGTCTCCTCGCGCTTGCGGGTGGATCCCCGGACCAGGAGGCGCCTGCCGCGGGCATCGTCGCGGACGACGATGCCCGAGAGGGCGCCGCTTGCGAGCAGCAGCGCCAGATGCCCTACCCGTGGAGGGAGGAGCGGCTGGGGTAGATCCTCCTCTTCGCCCAGGACCTGGCGCCTGACCTGGGGGAGGAGCAGGAGGGCAGTGGCAGCGGAGGCGGGGTCTATAGGTAGGCGCCTGTCCGGCCGCAGAGCTACTCGGTGGGGACGGGCAGCTTCCGCTCTTTGCACAGCTTTTCCACCTCCCCTACGGCTGCGTAGGTACTGAGATAGGCGGCCTGGAGCGGCCCCTCGCACTCCAGGAACTCCAGGGGTGGTGTGCCGGGGCTGCTCCAGGAGCGGGAGACCTCCTGGAGGTGGGCCATGATGGGCCCCTCCCAGGAGGGGTGTAGGGGGAGGAACGACCTGGCCATGAGCCGCCGCCAGGCGTTGTGGAGGAGCTCCTGCTCGTCCCGCCCCACGACCATCACCTGGTCACAGAAGTCGCGACAGGACGGGTCGGCACAGGCGGGGACTAGGAGGAGCGCCATGTGGTCGCTCCCGTCCCTCCGCCTTATGACTAGGGGGTGCTTGCGGAGGTGGCGGGAGAGGTCCGCCCTCTGGCGGCTGCCGTCGCGCCCTCGCCGGAGGGTCATGGCGACGGGCGGTAGGTCGTCCTCGCCGTAGATGTGTGGCTGGAGGGCCTTCCTCAGGAGAGCTGCCCCCTGAGGGTCGGCGACGGCGAGGAGCAGGTCGATCGTCTGCACGGGGCTTCCGTAAGGGTCATCGACCGTCCTGCTCCCTATCGCCTGGACGATGGCCCAGGCGCTGCCGGGGCCGTCGCGCCAGCCTCCCCGGGGCCGGAGGTGGAGCCACAGGGGAGAAGAGGGAGGGGGCCCGCCCGTCATGGCTGTGACAGGCGGGACACCACGCGCGACAGGCGCGAGAGGAGGGCCGAGGCGGGAACCTGCGAGGCGCCCACCTCCGCTGCCTCGTCGTGGAGCTCCTCTTCGAGTTGCAGGACGACCTCCACCCATTGCGGCAGCTTATTCACCGGCTCCACTTCCACCCGGTCCTCGTCGGGGATGTAGACCCCGACGAGGTAGGTGGACGCTAGGGAGCGGGCGAAGGCGTCCCCTGGGTAGAGGGTAGCCCCCCGGAGGGGGGTCGCCTCCCGGAGGAACTGGCAGATGGTGTTCCCCGTGGGGTCTTCGTAGCGGCCGCAGGGCCGGTCGCCCAGCTCCTGCAGCCAACTCACGAAGCTGTCGAAGGACAGGTGCTCTCTGAGCATTCCCTCACCTCCTTACAAACTTGCTGAGCGGGCCGAGCTTGGCCCGCCGGATGGCCTCCCGCCGCGTCTCCGCGTCGACCGTGACGGGTAGGGTAGCGCAGGGCGAGCTCGGGCGGTAGACGTTCCGCCCCTTGGCCAGCGCCCGAGCATGCCACGTCGTCCCGGCAGTCTGCCGACAGACGTAGCACGTGGCCTCGGCCCAGACTATCCACTTCATGCCCTCACCTCCTTCTCAGAAGAGGGTCCCTTGCTGGGGCATGGGACCATCGGTCCTGGTGCGCCGCCCGGCCGATGTGGGCCGGCGCAGCTCCTGCCACGCCTTCCCGGCCTTCGCCCAGGCAGCACGCATGGCCGGCTCCTGCGGCCAGCGCATGCCGTAGAGGGCGAAGCCCAGGAGGGCTAGCGCCGTGAAGGGGTCGGTCTCTGGGGGGAGCGCACCTCCCGGCAGCCCCCGCTCCTGCCCCCAGCGGAGCCCGTCCTGTGTCAGGCGTGCGCTCTCTCTGCCGGTCTGGCGCAGGAGCTGCAAGGCAGGCCCCAAGTCGCCCTGCCAGGCAGCGACGGCCGCCCCTAGGATGGCACCGGCGTCGGGGCCTGCCGGGGTCACCTCATCCCTCGGCCGGCGCGTCATCCCCGGCGCCCCCATTGGCCATGCGCCGCTCACAGGCGGCGATCCCCCGCTCGATATCGGGGATGGCGGCAAGGAGGCGCCGCGCCGCCGCGAGGGCAGCATGGCTGGCGGCGGCAAGCTCCACCAGCAGGGCAGAGACGTAGGCGTCGGCCCCGTCCTCGCGGGAGGCGAGCTCCTGCGCGAGGTCGTCGGTGGCCGTGCCGGCCAGGGGCTGGGTCTTGCTGCCCCCCAGCAGGCGTGCGACCCGATCCCGAAGCAATAGGGCCCAGTCCCAGCCCTTGGCCCGGAGCGGTCCCTCCTCGTCGCTGACGAGGGCCAGGGTGCCGTCGGGCTCGACCCTCACCACCTGTACGTAAGGGCGGTGGTAGCGTCGGGACCCCACCTCGTCGTAGAGGAGGACGAGCGCTCCGACAGGCAGCTCGTCCAGCCGGCCCCGCCGGAGCCACGGCCCCTCGAAGGCGTAGCCGTCCTTGCGGGACGTGTCCACGCGCTGGAGGAGCTTCGCCCAGGACTTCCACTTGTCCAGGGCCTCGGGGACCTCCACTCGGACGAGGGGCGCCGTGCTGCTCACGACGCCGCCTCCCTCCGATGGGCCTCCAGGTGGGAGTCCACCATGGCCATGAGGTAGGCATCGGCGACAGGGGTGGGGTCGTGGACGGTCGCCTCCCAGCCGCAGGAGCAGGTGGCCGTCTTGCCCCACTCGAAGGTGGCGATGGTGATGCGCGGCACAGTCTCACCTCCCGGCTGCTCGCATTAGGGGTTGGCGATGAGCTCCATCCGGCAGGCTGGGCAGAGCCTGGCCAGGAGGAGGGCGCCTCCCGAGGCGACGATGACGGCGGTCGGCGCATCGCCGCCGATGCGGCGGCAGCCGTCGCAGCGCTGCCTCTCGTCGCCCTCGGGGAGGGCGGTCATCTGGGCCAGGCACGGGGCATCGGCGCAGGAGAGGGCGCCCTGCCAGGCGCAGGCCACGATGGGGAGGGCGCTGCCCTGAGCTGTGTGGGGGCAGGCCCTCGCGGGGGCCGTGAGGAGGTCTGCCAGCCTGTCCAGCGCCCAGTCCCGCAGCCGGGCCATGCCCATCGGGCCCTCCTCCTCCAGGTAGAGGACGTAGGCTCCTGCCAGGCGGGGGCCGATGGTCTCGGCCAGGCGCCCGGCGAGGGGCCAGGCAAGCCGCGCTGCCTGCGGCATGAGCTGCTGCGGCAGGCGGCCCCTGCGGCGGAAAGGGAGCGGGCTCACGGGACCCTCCAGGGCTCGTCCTGGGGCAGGGACAGGACGAAGCGCCGGGCGTCGTCGGTGGCCGGGAAGAGGTGCGGCAGGGCATCGGCGAGGACGTTGGCGAGCCCTGCCGGGCCTTCGCCGACGTAGCCCCAGGCGAGCCCGTGTAGAGCGATGAGGGGCTGGCCGTCCTTGTCTAGGAGCTCGACGATGCCGAAGGCCTCGTCGGGGCCGGGCCGGCCTCTGGCGGCAACGGCCTTGCCCCGCAGGAAGCGGCGGCGCCGGTAGTAGGCGGCCAGGGAGAAGGTGGTCACCCCTGGCCGCTGCCGGTCGTCGGCGCCGCGCCACTCGGGGGCGATGACTCTTGCCAGGCGCTCGGCGGAGTGGATCCGCTCCAGCGCCGTCGTCACCGTGCCGCTGCCGTCGCAGAGGCGGCAGCGGGGGCGGCGCCCATGGCAGAGGGGGCAGGGGAGGGTGTCGGAGGTGTGCATGGGATCTCACCTCCTCTACGGAGCTGTCATTTGGGAGCGGGGGCGGTCGGGGGGTTCAGGAGGAGCGGGTGTCGCGCAGCAGCCTGTTCAGCCTGGCCCGCAGGCGTGTGCCGAGGGCTTTTTCGAACTCCCGCAGCCAGCGCCGCACGTATGCCAGGTCCATGTGGGGCTGCGCCCGCAGCAGCTCCTGGGCATCGACCCGGTCCTGGGGCCGCCAGGCCACCAGCTTGTGCACCAGGAGGTCCTCGGGCGCCAGGTAGTGCACGGGGCAACCCATCACCGGCGCCGTGACGGCGCGTGCCAGGGCCTCCATCTCGTACGGGGTGAAGCCGATGGTGACATCGACCCGGAGCCCTGTAGCGCCATCCAGGCAGGGGATGACGTAGTGCCGGTGGGCGAAGGCCAGGGGGTCATCGGGGAGGGGGATGATGCCGGCAGCTCTCAGCGTCTCGACCAGTCTACCCGCATCCTCGGGGTAGCCGGCCACGGTGACGTCCACATCTAGGGTTGTGCGCGGCCGGCTGTGGAGGAGGAGCGCCTGGCCGCCGGTGACGGCGTAGCGGAACCCTGCCTCATCGAGGGCCTGAGCAAGCCTGGCGAGGAGGGAGCCAGGGCTGCTTGAGGGCACGGGCGAGCCTCACCTTCTCGTCGACGCCGCACCAGGGGTCGCGGTATGGGAGGATGCCCAGGGCACGGCAGATATCCAGCATCTCTGCCAGCAGCTCCAGGCGGCGGTCGATGCTGAGGCCTGCCTCCCAGTGGCGCTGCGCCAGTTCCAGGGCGGCGTGGTCGTGCCGCATCATTGCGCCCTCATGGTAACACCTTGTCGCCCGCGCCGCGAAGCCGGGCCACGCTATCCGGCCTATGCGCTCGCCCCGAGGCACTGGGGGCACAGCCCGGCCACGAGGATAGTATGGCCCAGCTGGGCCATAGTCATGCGTGGTCCCGGCGGCGGCACCTGGGCGCCGCAGCGGTCGCAGGCCATCTCCTCGCCGTGGGGCCGCAGCTCCTCCAGGTAGCGCTGGAAGCACTCCCTGGAGAGGCAGACGATGCGCCGCGACCAGGCGACGGCCAGGACGGCGATGGGGCCGCCGCCCTTTTCCACGTGCTCGCAGCCCCGGATGTCGCCCAGGGCGAGCCCCAGGGGGACCTCCAGGAGGCGGCGCAGCAGCCAGCGCTGGACGCCTCCCTCCTGGGCGCTGATAGGGTAGATGCTCACCGGCGCCCCGCTGAGGGAGGCGAGGAGGCCGAGCATGGACGAGGCCTCGGTGAGGGCAGCCTCCGACTGCTCCCGCCAGGTGGGGGAGGTGCCCCCCTCGCCGAGGCTGTGGCGGACGGCCTCGAAGAGGGCCAGGGCGTCGATGTGGGGATAGAGGTACCTTTCTTTCATGGCTGCCTGGCCCTGATGGCCTCCCAGACCTCTCGCCCCAGGAGGCGGCGCGCCCAGGCCTCGAACCGACGCCGGTCCCGCCGCAGCACGATGGCCCGGTAGAGGTTGACCGTGACCACTGCCGTCGGCGAGACGGCGGCCACGAACTTGACCGGCGACCGTTGTCCCTCTTCCACCAGCTGCCGGAAATGCGCCTCCTGGGGCGAGCCCTCGGCGGCGGTGTACTCGACGGCGATGGCCGCCTGCCGGGCCGGCATGACGTAGCAGGCAGCGGCAGGGCCCTTGCCCACCCACACCTCCCGCTCCACATACTCTCGCAGGGCGGCGTCGGCGTGGGGCAGCGTGGTCAGGTAGGCTGTCCCCTGGCCCAGGAGCCAGAGGGCCGACTCCAGCGCCTCCATCAGCGCTCCCCCTCGGCGGCGAGGGCATGGATGGCAGCGCCCAGCTCCCTGATCCGGATATGGGCGGTGGAGCGTTGCTCGCCGTAGCGGCAGCACAGCTCCACCAGGCGCATCACCCCCTGCTGGTCCAGGTGGAGGGCATCCCTCACCTGGGCCAGGGCAGCGCTCACCATGGCCGCCACGATGAGGACGGGGGTGTCCTCCTGGTCGGTGGCGCCCATGATCTCGGCCGCCATCGAGACGGTGATGGCTGCCTCGCTGAAGGCCATTAGTTGGCGGATGATGCGCAAGAGGAGGGCGGCCCGCCGGTGGGCGGTGGTGGTGCGGCTCTCCCAGCGGTTGCGGGCCACCTCCTCGGCCGCGCGCACCACGTCGAAGGGTTGATTCATCTCCCGCACCTCCTGCTGCGGGGGTACTATTCGGTCAGCTCCCGCCAGGTGCTGACGTACTCGAACTCCCGCCGGCAGCGGGGGCAGCGGTACAGGTAGACTAGGGAGCTCTCGAACTGGTCCACCACGTGCTCGGGCTCCCCCACCTGCACGAGGGGAGCACTGCAGTTGGGGCAGGTTGGCTTCTCCATCTGGACCACCTCCTGTCTTGCGTAGCCGGCTGCAGGGGTCTATCCCTGCGCCTCCTGCCGGGGCAGCTCCGTGGGGCTGCTGCCCTCTTCCTCGACCGCGACGGCGCCGACCTGCACGGCTGCCGGGATGGGCAGGTGCAGGACGAGGGACGAGGCGAGGAGGGAGCAGGCGGACGAGAGGGCCAGCAGTTCTGGCACCCTCATCGCAGGGCGGCGGGGGCGGCCGGCGAGAGCATAGGCGCCGGGTTTGCCACCCACCATGAGTGGCCGCAGCACCGGCACTCGGCCCTTGCCGGCAGCAGGTGGCGTCCTGCGGCTATCAGGCGCCGGGACTCCACCGTGGGGTAGTCCCCTCCCACCGTCACCTCTTCCACCATGGTGCACTCGCGGGTCGAGGTGACGGTGAGGTGGGTGGAAGAACAGAGGGGGCAGGGAGCGATGGGCATGGCTCTCACCTCCTTATTCGTTCTCGGCAGCCATCCTGGGCAGGGCCCCTGTGGCGGCGGCCCATGCCAGGTGGGGGATGGCCCAGTCGGGGAGCCTTGCCACCTCGGCATCGTCCCCGAGCCGGGCGATAATGATGCGGGCGAGGGTAGCCCTGCCGCCCCCCATCACCTCCCTGGCCCCGGTGCGGTCATGGAGGTGGCGTGCGAGGAGCAGGGCGTCCCCGAGCCCCATCGGGGCGGTGATGGCCCTCTTTGCCCCCGGTGGTAGGGACCGGCGCCGCATGGTGCCGCAGCCGGTGCAGCCCCACCATTCGATGGAGGGGCTGCTACCTGTGCCGCCGGTGGCGAGCAGGGTGAGGGGCTGACGGCAGCGGGGGCAGCGTGGCCGCTGCCTACCCTTCTGGCTCGAGGGCGAGATCATCGGCCGGAGCCTCGCCCTCGCCGGCCGGCGACCCTTCCTGGGCGCCGGCAGTCCTTGTCAGGAAGACGACTCGGTGGGCCAGGACCTCGTTCACGTGGCGGGTGACGCCGTCCTTCCCCTGGAAGGAGCGTGAGCGGAGGCGCCCCTCCACGTAGACGGCCTGCCCCTTCCCGAGCCAGAGGTGGCAGAGGTCGGCCTGCGCGCCGAAGGCGATGACGGTGAACCACTCGGTGTGGTCCGCCATCTCGCCATCGGCCCCCCGTTCGCGGGTGGTCACCGCCAGCCGGCAGGTGGTCATGGACTTGCCGGCGGCGGTGAAGCGCATCTCGGGGTCTGTCCCGAGGCGGCCTATGAGGATGATCTTGTTCAGCACGAGCCGGCCTCCTAGGACCAGGATGCCAGCTCGGGGGCTTTGCCGGCGAGGGCCTCGCGGACCAGCTCCCGCGCCCGCCGGTAGTCGGCCATGAACCCCTGGTGGCGACCCCGGCGGCGGAAGGCGGCCGCGATCGTCTCCCGGTTCACGGCCACCAGCGCGTCCCTGCCCCACCCTGCCATGTGCACATACCACTCGCAGGCGAAGGGCCTGCTGAGGGCGTGGTGCTTGATGGCGTTGGCAGCGGCGTGGGGGGTGAAGTAGCCGAGGCTCTCACAGATAAGGTGGGCGGCGAGCCTCGGGTAGCGGGCGAGGACTCGGTCTAGGGTCGTCGTCATATCTATCATCATCTCACCTCCTGTCGCTGCTCGGCCCCTCTCTGAGGAGCCCTTCGCAGCGGCCGCACCGGCTCGGGCTGTGTCCCGGCCGGCTGTCGTCAGCAACGGCGGCCGTGGGGGCTGCCTGATCGAGGTGGCCGGCGAGGGCTAGGATGGCTACTGGCCGGAAGAGGACGGCGACTCTTGGGAGGGTAGGGCCCCTCAAGGCTTCGCAAGCCCTGAGGGCCCTGGCTGCGGCCTCCTCCTCGTGGGGCGATGGGCCGTGAAGCCTGCAGCCTGGAGGCCGGCCACCAGGGCGTCCAGGTAGCGTTGTTCCACCACCAGGGCATCCCCCCACCATATGGCATCAGGCTGCACGTTCTCGTGCAGCCAGCGCCGGCACTCGGGGCTGAGCGGTCTGAGGAGGACGAAGTTAGAGGAGGTAAACCCGACGCTGAACATGTAATCACCTCCCTGTCTGCGGCATGGGCTGGCAGGACCACGGTGCCCATCCGTGCTCCTGCCAGATGCGGAAGGCCTGGAGCACCTGGCCCATCGCATCGGTGGGCACAGGCCCCCAGAAGTCGGCGATGACCTGGAAGACGCCCCGCTCGCCATGGTCCCCCCGGGCCGCCGGGTCCAGGCGGCTCTCGCAGGTAGCCACCTGTAGGGCCTCGTGACATGGCCAGGGTAGGGAGCAGATGAGGCCGGGGATGTCTGCCGGCCCCTCCGGTCCTGGCGGCGCGGGCGCCGGCGTCGGGGCGTCTGGGGGAAGGCGGTGGGCCGGTGGCGCTTCCTGGGCGAGGGGCGGTGGGGGCGGTGGCAGGGCCGGCGAGCGAGGGGCTGCCGCCATCACGGCGGCGATGGCGGCGATGGCCATCACCCTGAGGGTCATGGCTGCTCAGGACAGCCCCTCGTGGTCGGCGACGATGCGGTAGACGCGGCGCATCATCGCCTTGGGGAACCGGCCCGAGAGGGCACGCATGACGCCGCCCCGGTCGTCCTGGAGGCGGAGGCCGAGGGAGCGGTAGGCGGCGAGCACCTCCTGGCGGAACGCCTCCTCCTGCTCCACCTCTGCCACCACCCTCTCGATAAGCGTGGCAGAGGCCCTCACCTCCCGCTCCTCCCAGTCCTCCAGGAGGAGCTGCTCCACCGCCCGCACGGTGAGGGCGCCGTCCTCCATGGCCCGGTAGCAGGCGTGGCGCACCGCTTCTCTGCTGATGTGGGCGCCCTCGGCGAAGTGTATCTCCTCGACCTGGGGCGCCTTCAGCTTGAGCAGGCGCCACGTCCCGCCGGGCGTGAGGAGGTACCAGACGGCCCCCTCCATGCCGGCGAGGCCCTCACCGGTCTCCCGGAGCTGCCGGCCCATCTCCTCCCGCTGCTGCTCGTAGAGGGTGCGCAGGTCCGACGGGGAGGAGGCGGCCAAGAGGAGGGGCGCCGGCCGGGCGGGCGTGCTGGGGAGGGCCGACGGCGGCAGGTGCTTGCCGTCGGCGGTGATGGCGAAAAGGAAGGCTGCCGCCAGGGGCACCCGGTAATCGATGAGGTGGCGGTTGGCGCTCCCGTACATCTCGAAGGACGCCGAGAGCCGCGTCTCCCTGACCCACCCCTCGATGCCGGGGTTCTCATCCAGGAGGCGCCGCCACATGGTGAGGAAGCTGCCCATGCGGCGGTCTCCTAGGAAAGGCATGAGCCGGGTCTTGTAGGAGACCACCGTCTTCCCGGAGGCGGTGCGGTAGCTGAAGGCGAGCACGTTGGTGCCGTCCAGCTTCTCGTACGCCTCCAGGCGGGCAGCGGGCGGGAAGGCCCAGCGGCCGGCCCGGTCGAACGGGTAGCCCATCTTGGGCGTCCCGTAGACGACCTGGGGATCTGTTGGGCCGTCGGCGTGGTAGATGACGAGGGCGCCGTAACGGTGGTCGGGCCGGCGGCAGATGAAGCCCGCCACGGTTATGGCATTGAATGGGTCGATGTCGCGGAAGGGGTGGAGGTCCTGGGGCTGGGCGCCCAGGAGCTCCGCCGCCTGGCGGATTTCCATGGTGTGGAAAGGCCGGCCCTAGGGGGATTCCTGGGCCAGCTCCTCCAGCTCCTCGTCCCAGAGGAGCTGGCGATAGCGGGTGTGGCCTTGCCCCTCCTCGGACGTGGGGACCATCACCTCCAGGTCCTCCCCCTCGTGCTCGAGGGCGAAGCGGGCGGCCGCCTGGGGGGAGGCGAAGAGGTGGAGGTCGAGGACGTCACCCCGGTTGGGGTGACGGACGATGACCACGGCCGGGAGCCGGCCGAGCCAGAGGCGCTCTTGGTCCAGCTTGTCCAGGGCCTCCACCACGTCGGCCAGCCCTGCCGCGAGCAAGACCTGGCGGACGGCCTCGGGGCCCTCCTCCAGGTCAATGCCCTGCTGCCTGGCCACCCTCGCCAGGTCTACCTGCTTCCCGTCGGTGCGGCGGCGCAGCAGGTAGATGGCGTGGTTATGGATGCTCATGGCCTGCTCGGCGTCGTAGCCGAGCTCGGCCAGGCATCCCAACACAGTCTCCATGACCATAGGGGCCAGGGGGTGGTCGCCGTCGTCGAGGCCGTAGTGCTGGAAGGCCTCGTACGGCGAGAAATGGCCTAGGTAGGCCACCTCCATCGCTCTCATCCTCCTTTCTAGTCCGTCTCCAGGTGGACGGCATGGAAGCCGTCCACGAGGGCCCAGTAGTGGCCGTTGCCCAGCCCCCGGTACTCGGTGGCCAGCGACGGCCAGTACCCGTGCTCGTCCGCCGGGCGGGCGAGCACCGAGCAGTCGTACTTCCCCTGCCAGAAGGCCTCTATCGCCTCCCGTCGGGAGAAGCGGTCCTGGATGTCCTGGAGGACATGCTCCGGGCAACTCTGGGAGCGTAGGGTCGTCACCCCCCGGGTCTCGGCGAGGTGTCTCACTCCCAGGGCCTGGAGCGCCTTCCGGCACGCTTGCCACCCCTCCCGGGAGGCGAGCCTTGCCAGCTCGTCCAGGTAGGCCAGTGCGGCCCGCGCCTCCTCCTGGAGCTCTGGCCAGACGCCTGGCGGCGCGTAGCGGGCGACGCAGCGGGCGGCGGCAGCGAGAGGCTGCAGCTGCCGCACTCCCGCGGGGGTGGGGAGCTCGAGCCTTGCCGTCGTTCCCCAGTGGGGTGGCCACCGATAGTGCCGGTGGCCGTACTTACGAGATCCCGGCAGGAACTCGAAGATGCCACCCCCCGGCGAGTGAGCGACGCGGACGGTCTTGCCGTCCGCCAGCCGGAGGCGGCCCCTCTGCCCTTCGGGAAGGTGGGAACGGATATCATCCAGGGACGAGACGGAGACCCACATCAGTCCTCTTCCCGGCCGGCGAGCCGCTCCACCTCCTCCTCGTCCAGGACTTGGTGGTAGCGACGGGTTGTGGTGCGCTCGCCGGGCGGCAGGGGCGCCAGGATCTCTACGTCCTCCCCCTGCTCCTCGGCGGCCAGGGCGAACCGGGCGGCGCCCGCCGGCGAGGGGAAGAGGCGGACGTCCATGACGTCCCCCTGGTTGGGGTGTCGCAGGAGGACGACGGAGGGGAGGTCATCCCGGCCCGTCCCGGATATCTCCGTCTGGTCGAGGCGGTCGAGGGCCTCGACCACGTCCTGCAGCCCTGCCGAGAGGAGGGCCTGGCGGACTGCCTCGGGGCCATCCTCGATGTCGAGGCCGATGCTCTCCGCCGCCCCGGCCACGTTGACGGTGCGGCCGTCGGGCAGGCTGAGCATGGCGATGGCCTGGTTGTGGAGGCCGCCCATCTGGACGACCTGGCATCCCAGGTCCTCCAGGACGGAGATGACCCGGCCCAGCACGAGGCTGGCGAAGGGGGAATCTCCGTCGTCGAGGCCGTACTTCTGGAAGGCCTCGTAGACGGAGTGGTCGCCGATATAGATAATTTTCACTGCTCTCATCCTCCTTTCTCACCACAGGCGGCAGCGTATGGCTGCCCCGATGCCTCTCGTTGCCTGAGGAGCCGGGCCGTTGCCCAGCCGTTGACGATGGCATGGGCCAGGACGGCCGGCCAGATGGCGCCGGAGGCGATGGTGAGGCCCCCCAGCGCGAGCCCACAGCCGCAGGCCCAGGGGATGCTGGGGGGCGGGTGGGCGAGGCCGAATATGAGGGAGGACAGGAGGAGTGCACCTCCTGTCCCCCATACCGGCAGGAGGAGGCCGCCCATGATGAAGCCGCGCACGGTCGCCTCCTCCACCAGGGGGCCGATGGCCACGGCCGTTATGAGAAGCGGCAGTGCCCCTCGCGGCAGGTCGCGGCGGGGCGCTGCCTTCACGCCCAGCGCCGTCAGCATCCGCAGGTAGAGCTTGGCGGCGGCTACGAGCAGCGTCCCCGCTGCCAGGCCCGCCACGGCCCACGTTACGCTGGGCGGGGTGGTGAGCCAGGGCAGGGATGCGGCTGCCGCCTCCGGCGCGGTACGGCCGCGGGCCAGGACAACGAGGAGGAGCGACAGCAGCAGGATACGGGCTGCGGAGCCCTTCACCGGGCATTCCCTGCTGCTGAAGGCAGGGGGAGCTATCCCTTTTCTAGCGGCCCGCCAGCTCCCGGTAGAGGGCTTGTCTGTCCAGGCCGAGGTAGTCTGCCACGTCCCGCAAGATGGCTGCTAGGGTACCGGGGTCGAGGGTGCGATGGCGAGGGATGGTGATATGGTGAGGTCTGCCGCGAAGATGGGAGGTCAGCCGCATATGGCTGCCTGTCTGCCGGGTCGGCTCGTACCCGTACTTTCGCAAGAAGCGGGCGAGCTGGTCACCGGATATGTCACGTGGCAGCTTCACACGGCCAGGAGCTCGTCGTGGACGAAGTGGAGGCGGACCACGGCTGGCCGGTCCTCCTCACCGAAGTGACAGAGGACGGCGTCGCGCACCATGGCCCGGAGTTCATCGAGGTCGTCGGCCTCGGTGAAGATAGGGTGGCCGAGCGCTCGGGCGATGAACTTACGGGCGGTCCCTTCCTCTACCAGGAAGACGACCTCCTTCATGGCTTTACTACCTCCCCCCGAGAGCATAACACAGTAGCGCAGGCCGTGATGGCCCGGCGCCGCCGGCATCATGCTCTCACTCCTCCTCACCCGCGCAGACGAAGGCGATGTACGTCCTGAGCGCTTCCTGTGGGGTAGAGGCACGGACGTACACCGCGATGGGCGCCCCCGACCGGTCGCGCACGGTATGGACGCGCGTGCCGTCGGGCAGCACGTACCGTGCCCGGCGGGGGCGCTCGAAGGTGTAGCCCCGCTCCTCCACCAGGAAGACCTGCTCCTGGGGAGGAGCGTACTGGCGGCGCCTCTTCATCACAGCACCCTCAGGTAGAGGCGCCGTTCCCAGATGTGGCCATCGCCGTCCCTGGTGCGGGAGGCGGCCACCGCCAGGAGGCCATGGCCGTCCAGGCGGAAGGCGGGCCTGGGGAGCGGCATATGCTCCTCCCTGAGGCGGAGGTCGCAGCCGGCGATGGGTAGGACGGTGCTGCCATCGCTGGTTGCGAGGTAGTAGAGGTCGAGCGTGGGGCTCTTACGACGCCTGATCATGGTCTCACCTCCCTGCGGGCAAGGGTGTCGTGTGCCGGTCTGGTCTGGACGCGTTTGTACTGTACTGCTGTAGCCTGGCCTGGCTGCGTGGAGTGGTGTGGGAGGGCAGGCTTATGCTGCCTGTCGACTCATGCTGCCTGCACGTCGCCGTTGGCCAGGGCGTATGCCTGGTCCACGGCCTCGTCCAGGCGGCGGTGCAGGTCGTGGCGGTAGCTCTCGATGTCGGCGCCTAGGAAGCGGAGCACGGCCAGGGTGTTGGAGATCATGGTGAAGGGGGCGCTCATGAGGAGGCGCTCATGGCGCTCGATGGCTGCCTTCCGCTCCTCGGCCGGCATGGAGTCGGCTACCACCTTCTCCCTGGGGTACCAGCAGTACTCGCTGCGGGCGGTGGGGCGGGTAGTGACGAAGTACCGCCTGGCGCCCAGGGGGAGGCGCTTCATGCGGACCAGGAGCCTGGTGGTCTCGTCCAGGCGGTAGCGCCTGGCCTGCTCCTCCAGGGGGCCGAAGAGGGTGAAGTCTCCCTTCTGCTCCCTGGCCCAGAGGTAGTCGGCCACCTCATCGACGGTGGCGCCGGGGTGGCGGTGGAGGAAGCTGTCCACCGCTGCCTCCACCGGGTCGGGCCTGGTGGCCCTGGTGGTGCGGACGGCCATTCCATCACCTCCCTCAGGCAGCCATTGCTGCCTCGGCGATGTCGTCGATGGTGAAGAGTCCCCAGCGGCCGTTGGCGCCGCCTGCGGGGGAGAGGCCTACCGAGCGGGCGGCCACGTCCAGCAGCTCCAGCACCAGGGCCTTGCTGAAGTGGCTCTGGGGGTAGCGGAAGCGGAGGCTGAAGCGCGTGCCCGGGCCGATGGCCTCATGGTACAAGGGCTCGGTGGTGCGGCCGTCGGGCCGCACCACGCGCCTGACCACCGTCTCGGCGGCTGCGTCCTGGGGGAAGAGGACGGGGTAGACGTCCCAGCGCTTGAGGGCCGCCTGGGCCACGCCATCCTCCTTGTCGAGGAGGAGCCATGCCCGCTTGAGCATGGCGATAACGTTGGCGCGGGGGATGATGATGCGGCCGTCGGGGATGCGTGGGAAGAAGAAGTGGGTGTCGTCCCCCGGCCTGGTCATGGGCGCCAGGCAGTGGGTGATGAAGGTGGCCGTGACCACCGTTATGGGCGACCACTGGCCGTACCTGGCGCCCTGGCGGCCCTTCTGGGAGGTGGGTGGCAGCACCTCATAGCCCTTCTGGCCGTCAGGCCCCTCCTTCACGGTGACGTAGTCCTGGCGGACCAGGAAGCGGAGGGCCTGGTGGACCGAGAGGGCGTCGGCGCCCATCTCCTCCTGGGCGAGGCGGGCCAGCTGCTCCTGGGGCGCCCAGCCCAGGTCGGCGATCTTGCGGAAGAGGAAGTCCTTGAGGTCCTGCAAGGCGTCCTTGCGCATGCTTCTCACCTCCTGCGGTTGCAAGCTTGTAGCGTATGGTGAGCTACCCTGTACCGTCATGGCCTCAACTGGTATGTGGCTGCCGCGCCATCGGGTCACGGGGTGCCTTGGCGTGGCGTTTGCTGTACTAGTCTGTCATGCACTGGTCTGGCGCCTGCACTGGGATGTCTTGCCTGCTATCTAGCGCTCGGGGCAGCTAAGCTCTCACCGCCTGTTTCTCGCGGCGCATGACTGCCGCGATGGCTGAGAGGAGATCTTTGTCCACGCGGCAGCGGAAGAGGACCTGACGCCTCCTGCCGTCCGCCGTATGGACCGTCACCACCACAGCGTCCTTGCCGGGGTGGGACTGGAGGAGACGGAAGAGGGGGCGTGCCCGCGCGAGATCTCCCTCCGGGTCTGAGGTCTCCTTGAGGGAGATCTGGAGGCGGGGGCGTGCCCCTAGGGCGAGGGCCTCGGTGACGAGGTGGGAGGGGGCAGGAGGTCCCGCTATCATCCCTGATGGGCCGGGGGCATCGCCTCGTCCACCCCCTGCCAGAAGCTGGCCACGATGGGGGAGGCGATGCTCCCCGCGTCCTGGGGCGGGTGGCCGACCTCGCTCTCGTCGACCCAGACGGTCCTCACCTCCAGCCCGTGCACCTCCCGCCGGTAGGGCCAGAGGCGCACGAAGCTGTTCCCCTGCCGGTCGACCACGGCCAGGCACACCGCCTCCACCGACCGCGGGTCGTCGGCGAGGGAGGGAGGAAAGTCGGCCGCCCCCTCCGAGGGGGTAAGGGTGAGGAAGTAAATGTCCACCACCAGGGCCACCGCGATGGGCGAGATGCGCGCCGCCATGGCCCCGGCGGTGCGCATGGTCTCGTGCTTGGAGGCCTCGTCCCACTGGGCGGCCTCCATCACGATGGCCCTGTCGCGGCCGATGGCCACGACGATGGGGTTCGTCTCGCCGTCCCTTTCCACACGCCGCCGGGCCTCGGCCACGAGGCCGTAGAGGGCCTCCCACGCCCGTTGGGGGAGTTGTAGTTTCATCCTTTCACCTCCTGTAGTTCCCTAGCTCTCCGGCTGCCAGTGGACGGCCTGCCCGTAGGGGGGTGTGATGCCCTCCGGGACTACCCAGAGGACCTCTGCCCCCTCGGGTTGGGGTGGCCAGCGCGGGATGGCGGCATCGGTGTAGACGCATATCCCGTGCGGCCTATAGGAGGCAGCCCGCTCCATGAGCGGGCAGATGTCGGTGCCCCCACACCCCTTGGGTGCGGGGATCTCGTCCCCCGGCCGCAAGAGCGTGTCCACCTCCACCTGCACGTCGCCGCAGATGAACCTGACGGCGATGCCCTGGTGGAGGAGGAAGCTTATGGCCGGGTGGGCATAGTGGACGTCCCGGACCATGGAGCCCGAGGCGTCCACCACGAAGGCCACCTCGCCTCCGGTCCGCACCCGATCGTAGCCCCGGTCGGGGCGGTAGAGGCCGGTGGCCCGCAGGAAGTCGATGCGGGGCCGGTGGCGGATGCGGCGCAGGGCCCAGGTGCGGTGGGCAAGCTTGCGCACCCACTCCAGCACCTCCTGTGCCCAGAGAGGCAGGAGGGGCGGGCGCCACTCCATGGCCGCGCTGCCTGCCCCGCTGCCCCATCCGCGCAGGCCCTGTTCCTCCAGCGCCGCCTGCGCCCTGGGCGAGGCAGCAAGGGCTGCCGCCACGCCGGCGGCCTCCTGCATGGCTCCCTCCTCCACCTGGACGCCCCCGCAGGGGTAGGCCTCGTCCAGGTGGTCCCCTCCTCCTGCCCCCACCCCTGCGCCTGGGCCGCCCGCCCCGTGGGCGTCCAGGTCCGGCAGCTCCCGGTCGTCGGGCGGCATGGGGTGGAGGAGGGGATGGAGCCATCGCCACCGGGGCGGCAGGTCGGGCGAGAGGCCGGCCATGGCCCGCACCTGGTCCGGGTCCACCACCTTCGCCCTGAAGCCGGCGCCCACGAGGAGCATGGCGATGGCCGGCCCGAGGCCCCTGGCGAGGTTCCTCAGGGCAAGGACCGTGAAGGCGTCGGCCACCGCCTCCCGCTCCTCCCGGGAGAGGAACGCGTTCACCTCCGCCTCCTCGGCGAGGGTGTTGCAGGGGAGGTGGCAGGCCTCGTGCTCCGGCCCGAAGTGGCCCAGGACGACGTGGCCCAGCTCGTGCCGGACGATGGCCTGCAGGGCCGTCCTCGACGCTACCGCCACGGCGTGGGCGTCGAGGACGATGGTGAAGGTGTAGCTGCCCTGCCGGTAGACGGTCATGGCGTAGGGGCGGCGGGCCTCGGGGCCGTCGCGTATCTCGATGGCGAGGAGGCCCGTTTCGAAGAGGCCCGCCAGGGCCGGCGGCAGGGCAGCCAAGACCTTGCCCAGGAGGGGGTGGCTCATGGGATGAGCGCCTCCTGGACGGGCTCCTGCAGGGCCAGCAGGAGCTCCACCAGCTCGCCGCCGAGGCTGCCGTCCTCCTGGAGGCGGAGCAGCCCGTCCCTGGCGAGCGCCTCGAAGAAGGCCTCGCCGCCCAGCCGGGAGAGGACATCGGCCACCATCTCCCCCAGCGGCTCCTTATCGGGCCGCTCGGCCATCCAGGCCGATAGGCGCTCCAGCGCCTCGCGCCGCGCGCCGGCATCCTTGCTGCCCGCGGCGATGGGGGCGAGGGCGCCGCGGTAGATGGCGGCGGTGATGGCCGGGAGCGCCTCCCCCTTGCCCACCTTCAGGGCATGCCCGAGGGCCGAGGCGGCGGTGGCCACGAACTCGGGCAGCTCCAGGCGGGCGAGGAGCCTCGCCAGCTCCTGGGGCTGCTCCACCAGCAGGTCCAGCGGCGGCTGCTCCTGCCGGTGAGCCATCTCCTCCTCCACCGCCTCGGCGAGGGAGGGCGGCATGAGGAGGGAGAGGACGAAGCGGCGCTCGTCGCGGGCCATGCGCAGCAGCTCCTGCTCCCCTCGCCGGAGGGCGTCCACCGTGGCCTTGGTGAACTCCGGCATCGGGGGCGGCTGCCGCTCGGCCCGCCGGCGCCGCTCGGCGAGCAGCGGGGCGGCCTTCTCGACAGCCGCCCTCGCCAGGGGCGAGCCGCCGGCCACACTGTAGTAGCCGGCAGGGTCGGTGGGCCACCAGATGAAGGCGAGGCGGCAGCGCATCGCCTCGTCGAAGGCGCCCGGGTTACAGGCAGCCACGAGGTAGATGCGCCGCTCCTTCTTCCCCTCCCTGATGGCCTCCTCGTCCTCCAGGGCCACGCCGTAGACGGTGCGGTCCCGGAGGAAGGTGAGGATGGGGGCGATGAGGTCGTCGTCGGCCTTGTCCAGCTCGTCCAGGAAGACGACGACCTTACGCCCCCCTTGGGCAGCGGCCATGGCCTCCTTGACCCACCAGGAGAGCTCGACCCTGAGCTCACCCGATGGGGTGAGGACCTGGGCGCCCAGCACGTCATCGGGCTTCATGTTCTTGAGGATGACGTGCAGGAAGCGGGCGCCCAGGCGTGCGGCCATGGCGCGCACGAAGTAGGTCTTCCCCTCCGAGGACGGCCCCCAGAAGCAGGGGACGAGGGTCGTCCACCGGTTGAGGAAGACTATGGCCCTCTCGGCCAGCCGCTCCAGGTCCTGGCCGTAGGGATAGCCGGCTGGGGGAGCATGCATGTCGCGGGACATGCTCAGGCTCTGTGGGTGGGGGCAGAGGGGAGGTTACTTCGCCTCCCCCTCAGGAGCGCTGCCACCGAGAGCGGCGGCGATGTCCTCAGGCCGAGGGCGGCGCGACACAGCCGGCCCCCCTCCCTCGGGGAGCTGGCGGGGCGACCGCTCCCGGCGAGGGCGCTCAGTGCCACTACCCAGGAGGGCATCCTCCAGGGCGGCTAGCAGGAGCCGCTCCTGGGGACGCGGCACCTGGAGGAGGACGCCCTTCTCCAGCCGCCACCCCCGGGGCCTCCCTGGGGTGATGACCACCACCAGGGGCTGGCCCAGGAGGGACGAGACCGGCCGCAGCAGGGCCTCCAGCCGCGCTGCCTCCTCCGGGGCAACGCCGTGGACGGCCACCACAGGAGCGGGGCCGGCCTGGGTATCCTCGCTCCCCGCGGTTGGGGCAGCCGGGGTGGCCTGAGCGGGCCGCTCGGGCCGGCGGGCGGCCCTGACGGCCATAGCGGCGACGACCGCCAGGGTGACGGCTGCGCCGGCCACTGCCACGGCCCCCGCTGCCGCGAATGCGGGAGTGGGGTCCTCGGGCCCCGTTGCCCGGAGCCCCAAGTTGCCTGCTAAGGCCCCCAGGAAGAGGGCCCCCAGCAGGCCGGCGCCCCCCACCAGGAGGAGGCGCCGCAAAATGGGAGGCATGGGAGCAGCCCCCAGCAGGAGCGCCAGGAGGAGCCCCGGGATGCCCCCGAGGATGAAGAAGAGGAGCCACCGTCGCATGTTTATCACCTCCGCCTGCCCTTAGATTTGTGCCCCCTACGGGCAGGCTTCACCCCCGGGGCCAGGGGGCAAGAGAGGGTGTTGGGAGGGCGCGGGAGCTTGGGTTATGCGCCTGGCCAGCTCCAGCGCCTCCTCCTTGGTGCGCACCTCCCCCGCGGCTGTTGCCTCCTGCACGGCCCGCAGGACTCGGCCCACGAGGGGCCCAGGCCCGATGCCCAGAGCGGCCATGACGTCGTGGCCGGACAGGAGCCTGGGCACCGTGTCCTGCTCATGGCCGTAGAGCAGGAGGTGGCGGGCCACCTCTAGCGCCCTTCCCAGCCGCTCCTGGTCCCCGGGCCCGCTCGTGGCCAGGGTGTCGGCCACGAACAGGAGGGCCAGGGCGGTGGCGGCGCCGTCGGCGTCGCGGTGGAGGCGGTAGATGGCCCGGGCTGATGGGAGGCCGGGGGCGGCGGCGAGACCCACCGGGCGCATGTGCTCCCTCACCAGGGCCGTGAGAAAGGCGCCAGCCCTGGCAGGGAGCCGGAGGCGCGCCGCCATGGCTGCTGCCATCTCGGCGCCCAGGCGATCGTGTCCGTAGAAGTGGACACAGCCGTCCTGGGTTCTCCTGCGGCTGCGGGGCTTGCCCACGTCGTGCAGGAGCGCCCCCAACCGCAGGAGGGCCGTCTGCTGCCAGCCGTGGGCCACCTCCTCCCCCAGGCGCTCGTGCACCTGTGGGGTCACGAGCTGGCCGGCGGCCCGGCGGACGCCCTCCTCCTCGGCCGTCGCCGAGCGGCCGAGGATGACGTCGACCCACCTGGCAGCGTCCAACAGGTGGGCAAGGACGTTCTGCCGGTGGGGGTAGGGTTGCGTCACCCCCCTCCGCCTCCCGCAGCTCGGGGAAGAGCTGTACGAGGAGGCCGAGGCGGTGGAGGAGGCCCATCCCCCGCCCGCCGTCTGGCAGGTGGAGCAGCCGGCGCAGCTCCTCCGCCAGCCGCTCAGGGGCTGCCCTGCCGAGGAGCTGGGCATGCGCCCTGATGGCCTGGGCGGTGTGCCCTTCCACGCGGAAGCCCAGCTCGAGGGCAAGCCTGGGCCCCCGCAGGAGCCGCACCGGGTCGGCTGCCAGGGCGTCGGGCGAGATGAGTCGCACGACACCCCGGCGCAGGTCGTCCCTGCCGCCCGTGGGGTCCAGGACCCGGGGCAGGCCCTTCTCCCTCCCAGATCCCAGCGGGATCGGGAGGGCCATGGCGTTGATGGTGTAGTCCCGGCGACGCAGGTCCTCCTCGATAGGCCCCGAGAGGCGGGTGATGTCCACCTGCACATGGGCAGCCACCACCCGTGCCAGGCCCTTGAGGGGGACCGGGGTGCCCCCGATGGTGGCAGCGACCTCGCGGGCAGCCTCCTGGGGGTCCCCCTCCACGACGATATCGATGTCGTGGAGGGGTCTCCCTAGGAGCATGTCTCGCACCGCCCCGCCCACCATGTAGGCGGGGCGGTGGAGAAAGAAGTGGAGAGAGAATAGGAAGTCCGGTATCATATCACCTCCTGGCCCATAGCTTTACCCCACCGGCCGGGCCAGTGCCGGTGGGGACCCCGGTTACAGGACGGCGGCGAGGGCCTCTCGCAGCCGCTCCCTTTCCTGGAGGAGGTCCGACACCCTTACGATGGGGTATGCCAGCCCCTCCAGGGGCCCCGGCGCCGTCCCCACCAGGACGGCCGCCAGGTGTAGGGGGCGGCGCCGGCGGGCAGCCTCCAGCCGCCGCCGCACCTCCTCCGGCGGAGGTGGGAAGATGGCGTCCGAGACGAGGAGGATGTCGGCCCGCCTCATCTCGGGGCTCTCCTCCACCTCCCGGAGGGCGAGGGAGAGGGCCTGGTAGGGCTCCGTCCCTCCCCCGTAGAAGTGGGAGAGGTGACGGAGCAGCCCTTCGTGGTCGGGCCGTCCGCCTGTGGGCGCCCTCCAGGCCCGCACCTGGCCCGGCCCTGAGAAGCAGATGGAGACAAGGGGCCTACCCTCCCGGCGGCAGACCTCCAGGAGGGCCCACTCGATGGCGACGGCCAGGGCATGCGGGCCCCCTTGCATGGAGCCCGACTCGTCCCTGATCACCACCAGCGGCCCCCGTCCCATCTTCTCCCTGCCCCGCAGCTGCCGGTGGCGGATGTCGCCCTCGGCAGCCCGGCGCAGGAAGTCGAGCCGGGCCGGCGCCGGCCCCACCATGAGGGCCAGCTCCCAGGGCGCCAGCTCCTCGGCCCGCAGGTAGCCGGAGTGGTAGCCCACCAGCTCCGTGCGGGCGTGGGGCGACTGGCGCCAGAGGGAGCCCACCAGGCGCCGTGCCCAGCCCAGCTCCCTGGCCAGGGCCTGCAGGCGGGGGTGACGGGCGAGGACCTCCATCCAGGCCCTCGCCGCCTCGGGGGCGACGGCCCCCTCGCCCCCTGCCGCGAGGTCGAAGCCTCTCACCGAGGCCTCGAACTCGCGGCCTTGGGCGGAGGCCGCCTCGGCCGCCCGGGAGGCAGCGGCCCGCACCTCGGCCGCCCTCTCCTCCAGCAGGGCGAGGGTGGCCGAGGAGGCCGCTTGGGCCCGGGCGGTGGCCGCCTGGACGGCTGCCTGGGCCTGGACAAGCTGCTCCACCAGCTCGCCGGGCACCTCCCGGCCCTCCTCTTCCAGGGAGGCGTTGAGGGCGGCGAGCTGCTGGAGCACCTCCTGGGCCTCCTGCAGCTCCCTCTGGGCGGCGGCCGCCTCGCGAGCCGCCTCCTTGACGGACTCCGGGAGCTGTGAGACCAGCTCCTGGGCCCAGTGGGCGGCCCCGTAGGCCGCCACCACCGGGTCATCGCCCGCCGTCTCCCGCAGCCGGCCGAAGCCCGGGGTGGTGATGGCCTCCCCCAGGATGCGGTGCAGCAGCTCGGTGCCCTGTGGGGGCTGCTGCACCAGCTGCGGTGCCGGCGAGGTGACGAGGAAGAAGGCGTCCCTCACCGGCTCACCGCCGAGGATCCCGCCGAGGTCCTCGTTGGCCTCGGCGGCCTGGGGGTAGCCGCGCACCCCCTCCGCCCAGTGGCGGAAGGAGAGGCGGTCAGCCCCCGCTGCCACCGAGCGCAGGTCCCGCAGGAGGAATAGCCTGCGGGCCTGCTCCAGGACCCTCTCGGCAGCGGGGGAGAAGTCGGGGATGGGGCGGTTCATGGCCTCACCTCACCAAGACTCGGCGGCACGGGTGGAGGAGAGGGCGTCCATGACATCCCATGTCTCCACCCGGCCGTCGGGGTGGATGCGTACCCCCACGAAGCGGGGTGCGCCGTAGAGCCGCCCCCACCGGTGGATGCAGAACTCCCCCGGGCGGGCGGCGATGAGGTACTCGGGCCCGCCACCCATTCGCCCGGCACCTCCCTGGGCACAGCGGCCCTCGGCGATGAGGCGGCCGAGGTCCTGCGCCCGGAGCGGGTTGGTGGGATAGGGCCCATGCCTGCCCCGCCACTCGCAGACGGGGCAGGTCTCCTCCCACGGGAGCTCCAGCTTGTCCCGCAGGGGGCAGTCCTCCCGTGGGAGGGTGAGGAGCTCCCACCCGCCGCGGTAGCCGGAGTGGTCCCGGATGAGGACCACTGCCACCACGTCCGGGTGGGAGACGGGGAGGGCCTGCACGGTCCCCTCTCGGCCCAGGGACGCCCCCGGGGGTAGGGGCACCCGGGCGAGCTGTCTGCCCCGGCCCTCATCCCCGAGGATGATGAGGCCATCCTCGGTGCGGATGCCGGGCACGGCGGTCCCGTGGTGGACCGTCCACGCGGGGACCGTGTCGCCCCTCCGCTCGGGCTGGCCGCGGTCGGAGACGGTCGCCCCGCAGTAGGGGCACAGGATGGCCCCCTGCGGGAGCCGCTCCAGCCAGAACCGGCCGCGGCAGGAGCGGCAGGTCTGGGGGAGGAGGTTCTGCATGGCCCCCTCTCCTAGAAGCTGGAGATGATCTTCTCGACCATCGCCTGGGCCTCCTCGGCGACGGCCGAGACCCGCGGGGCATGGCGCCCCGCCTGGGGCAGGACCCCCTCCGCCTCGCTGCGGATTTCCCGCAGCTCCCGCAGGAGGCGGGCCTTCTCCTCGGCCTTCATTTGGCCGAGGGAGGCCAGGCGGCCGGCGGCATCGGCGAGGTCGGCCCCCGCTGCCACCGAGCGCAGGTCCCGCAGGAGGAAGAGCCTGCGGGCTGGCTCCAGGACTCGCCAGGCCGGCTCTGCCAGGTCTGCGTCGTGAGAAAGCATTACGGATGGACTAGCTGGCACAGCTGAGAGAGCAGATGGAGAAGAGGTTACGAACGGCGACTGCCCTGAAGTTACCGCGTTCTCAAGGCACTAACTCAGGCGACCACGCGGATGGAGCAGTCGGACAGCTTATGGCGACGACGCTTCAAGCGCCCTTGCCTTCGCCACTCTCCACGGGGGCCACAGCTTCATGTGGTCCCCTCCTCAGCCGGCGCCTCTGTGCCCGGCGGATAGCAACGGCCGTTCAGGACGCGCCAGACTCCTTCCCTGGCCACGACTTCCGCCTCAGGCCGTAGGCGCTGTCCAGCCACCGCCGCGATAGCTTCCACTCCCAGGGCGCGGCCGATGAGGCCAGCGCGCCTGATGGCGCGATCGACGTCGTCGGGGAAGACGGTGGCTGAGACCTCTGCCACGATGATGGTCGCCTCTCCAGTATCGCGACTCCGCCCGCGGGCGACCACATCGGTGTCCAGGGCATCTGCAATCTCGTCCTCAGCGATGCGCCGCTGCTCTAGCGCTTCCTCCAGGAGGTCTGCCAGCTCCTCCCTGGGGATGACGCGGATACGTCTGGCCAGGGGAGCGAAATAGCTCGCAGCACGTTCCCGATACCGCTGCTCTAGCACATCGCCTCGCAGATCATCTACCTGCCTTTCCAGTCGGTCGAGGCGGCGTTCCAGTCGCGCCTGCCCTTCCTTCAGGGCGGCCACGTCCTGCTCCAGTCGCGCCTGCCCTTCCTTCAGGGCGGCCACGTCCTGCTTCAGGGCGGCCACGTCCTGCTTCAGCCGCGCCTGCCCTTCCTTCAGGGCGGCCACGTCCTGCTTCAGGGCGGCCACGTCCTGCTCCAGCCGCGCCTGCCCTTCCTTCAGGGCGGCCACGTCCTGCTTCAGGGCAGCCACGTCCTGCTCCAGCCGCGCCTGCCCTTCCTTCAGGGCGGCCACGTCCTGCTTCAGGGCAGCCACGTCAGCCTGGAGGGAGGTGGTGACATCCAGCAGCCGCTCCTGTCCCCGCATGAGGGTGCGCAGACCGGACGTCACAGCAGTCACTGCCTGAGAGACAGAGCGGACGGACTCCAGGACTGCCCGCTGGGTATCTGCCAGGTCGCGCATGGCCCCTGCCAGGGCAGCCACATGCTCCGGCAGTCCCAACAGCTCCCTGGAGAGGAGGGCCCGCCGCAACCGCTCGGCAAGCTCCTGGTCTTCTTCCACCAGCCGAATGAGCTCCTCGACGACCTCACGCCTGTCCATAGCGGTAGCCATATGGCACCTCCAGTCTAGCAGCTTACGGGTCTCCTAACCATGGGGGTCCGGTCAGGGTCAAGACGCAGAGTGGCGCCGTGGAGGCGATACCTGCATGTCCCCCTGCCTAGAAGGAGGAAATGATCTTCTCGACCATCGCCTGGGCCTCCTCGGCGACGGCCGAGACGCGCGGGGCATGGCGCCCCGCCTGGGGGAGGACCCCCTCCGCCTCGCTGCGGATTTCCCGCAGCTCCCGCAGGAGGCGGGCCTTCTCCTCGGCCTTCATTTGGCCGAGGCCCGCCATGCGGCGGGCGGCGTCAGCGAGGAGGGCTTCCAGGTCCAGCACCCTCCCCGCCAGGGGGTCGGTGAGGCCCAGGACCAGGTCTCGGACCTCCTTCTCCTCCTGCGGGTCGACCCAGAGGGTCCACCGCAGGGCCGCCAGGTCATAGACCTCGACCGCCTGGGCGCCCCGCAGGAGGGCGTGGGCGGTGGCGACCTTCAGGGAACGCCGCCACCGCCGGTCGGAGACGGCGCGGTCGCGCATCTCCGACCAGATGGTGGCCATGGCATCCACCACCTCGGCGGGCGGCTGGAGGCTCATGGCCTCCACGGCAGCAGCAAGGAGCATGAGCTCCTCGGCCGCCATGACGGGGGTGATGGGGCTGCTGCCGGCATCGGCCACGAGCAACCCCTTGAAGGCGGTGGGGTCCTGGACGTACCCCACCGAGAGCCGGACGAGGAAGCGGTCGTAGACCGCCCTCAGTTCCGGCTCCTCGGGCGCCTCGTTGGAGGCGCCCATGGCGGAGATGAGGGGGAGGACGACCTCGTCCTCCCCCTGCCCCGCCCGGCGCTCCTCCAGGGCATCCAGGAGGGTGTTCAAGACCTGGGGCGAGGCCTTGAACACCTCGTCGAGGAGCGCCAGGTGGGCCTGGGCGAGGCCGTCCCACCTTCGGCGCCACTTGCCCTCGGCGAGGGCCGAGGGGTCAATGGCGCCGAAGATGGCCTCCCGGGGGATGTCGGGGTTGAGGACCACCCTGAAGAGGCGGCCCCCGATCCCCTCGGCGAAGGCGCGCAGGAACGCGCTCTTCGCTGCTCCGGGAGGGGAGAGAACGAAGAGGTGCTCGCCCGCAGCCATGGCACAGGCCGTGGCCTGGGCGAGCTCCTCCCTGGCTACGAACCTCGCCGCCACCTCGTCCCGCAGGCGGGCAAGGCGGCCGGCGAGGTCGAGGATGTCCCTCTCGCCCTCCCCGGGGAGGCCCTCCCGGGAGGAGAGGAGATAAGCACGCCCCGCCAGGAGCCGGCGGGCCCCGGCAGGGCCGACATCAGGGGTGGTGGGGAGGACCGCCACCCCGGCGGGGGTGGCGGCGAAGATGACATCGGCCACGCTTCACCTCCGCCTGCCCTTGGACTTGTGCCCCCTACGGGCAGGCTTATGCCCCCGGGGCCAGGGGCAAGAGGGGCTCTCTTGGGAAGGACAGGCTGAGGCCCCCCGATGGTCAGCAGGGGCGTCCGTCCGGGGGCCTCACCCTCTGCTGAATGGGGCTAGGGGGACCTCGAACGCCCGAGAGGGCTGGGGGGTTGGCCGGGGATAGCGCTACTTGGTCAGGATGGCGGCGAGAAGGCCGCTGAAAGTGGCGGCCATGAATGTGAGGATGAAGTAGAGCTGGGCACGCACGTCGCTGCGCAGCTGGCCGATCTCGCCCCGGAGCTGGCCCATCTCGCCCCGGAGCTGGCCCACTTCATTCCGAAACTCGTTGCGCAGCTGGCCCATTTCCCCGCGCAGCTGGCCCAGCTCGGCCGTCAGCCGCTGCTCGATGGAGTCCAGCCGCTGGCTGATGGCAGCGTACGATGCCTCAAGGGCAGCAAGCCTCTCTTCCACGCTAGCATCCATCCTCTCTACGCCTCCCTCATTTTAGGGCAGCCTCGCAGGGATAATCACCCACCCTGCGGGTGCTGGAGATCATGGGGGCGGCCTGTCTTGCTCCGGGCCGGCGGGTGCTACCGGGAGATGTATACGAGGAGGCCAAACGCTCCGAGGATGAAGATGACCTCGAAGTAGCGGGAGCCGGCGGCCCAGAGGAGGATGGCCATGCCTACGCCCAGGGCGAGGCCCCCTTCCACGAGGGGCCTTATCGCAGTGGCCGCCTCCATCTGTAGAGGCATGCTCACCTGCCCTCCCACAGGGGAGGGCTCCCCGGGCGGTCCCTGGGCCCCTCTCCCTCTCTCATTCTACCTGCCGGGTGGCATCTTTGCCCGGCAGGTAGGACTTCTCTCCCCTCCTTGCCTCAGGAGCCGCTCCGCCTGCCACTCCAGCAGGGCCAAGGCACGCCCCTGAGTGTAGGGGCTTGCTCCTGTCTCCTGCAGGAGGAGCAGGAGGCGGCGCGCCTCCGGGCCACCGACGGGCATTGGGGCGCCGGGGCAGCCCCTTGAGGCGGCTGCCATGAGAGCTGCATAGGCCCTCATGAGCCGCAGGAGCTCCCGTGCTCGCCGGTGGCGAGAGGGTACCTGGGCAGGAGGGGGCGAGATGAGAAGCACGCCCATCTTCATCCTCCCCCTTCGTTCCTGGCCGCCTCCATGGCCCTGAGGAGGCGGCCCTTTCCGCCTTGGGCCAGCAGCAGGTCGGCCACGTCCTTGGCCCCCTTGGGGAGGGGGACGATGACCGCCCGCCGGCCGAGGGCCTTGGCCAGGTCCCTGGCCGCCTGCTGCCCCGCCTCGTCGGCATCGAACAGCAGGTAGACCCGCCGGAACCTGGCCAGCAGGGTGATCTTCAGGCGGCCCACGTGGGCCCCCAGGGTGGCGATGGCGGGAAGGCCCATGGCCCTTGCCGCCACCCAGTCGAGGGGCCCCTCCACCAGGGCCGCCTCCTCTCCCTCCACCGTGTCCAGCCCCAGCAGGGGCTTGGGGAGGGAGAGGTTGAGATATTTGGGCTCGGTGACGTCATCGGCGGCTCTGCCGGTGAGCCACCGGGCCTGGCCGCCCCTCGTGAGGTCGGGTATGATGACCCGACCCCGGAAGGGCTCCCAGTAGCGCGGCAGCTCCTCCCCCATAGGGGAGCGTCGCCGCCGCAGGAGCCCCACCGAGAGGGCGGCCTCCACCAGCCCCAGCGCCTCCAGGCGGGTGGCCACCCCTGGCGCCCAGTAGCCGAGGCCGAGCTCCTCGGCCACGTCCAGGGGTATGCCCCGCCTGGCGAGGTACTCACGGGGCCGGCGGTCCCGGAGGTGCCGGCGGCAGGTCTCCCAGGCGACCTGCACCGCTGCCAGCTCCTCGGCCGTCGGCTCCCGCTCCTCTGGGGCCGGTGGCCGGGCGGCCTTGGGGGGGCCGAGGTGCCCGCCGGCGAGGAGGTCAAGGGCCTCCCGCCACTCCACCTGCTCGGCTGCGGCGACGAAATCGATGACATTGCCGTGCCAGCCGCAGCCGAAACAGTGGTACCCATCCGGATACACGAAGAAGGAGGGCCGCGTATCCGGATGGAAGGGGCACCTCGCCGCCCAGACGCGGCCCATGCGCCTGAGCTCGAGCCCATAGCGCTGGGCCACGTCCAGGGGGGAGTACAGGCGGAGGACCTCCTCCTTGAGATCCCTCCACCCGCCGCCAGGTCTGGGCATCACACCCCTCCCGGCAGCTCCCCCTCGGCCAGGGCCAGGATGGCCTCCTTGGGGAGGCCGAAGGCCCCGGCCAGGGCCTCGGCTGCTGCTGCCGTCCTGGGCAGGCGGCAGGTGAGGAGGCACAGGAACCGCTCCCAGGGCATGCCCAGCGCCTGGGCCACGGCCTCCCACGCCTCCCCTGGCGGCCCCAGCCTTGACGCCAGGGCCGCGGCGAAGGTCTCCTCCTGCTGGCGCCTGGCCAGCAGGAGGGAGTCGGTGATGCTTACCATCTCACCTCACCTCCCCAATACCCTTTCTGCCGCCCAGGGCGGAGCCCTGAGCGGCACACTTCTCCCCCCTCCCCCCCGAAGGGGGGAAGGGGGAAGGGAAAAGGGGGTGGGGGCCTCCGCCCCCAGGGGCCCCGAGAGCGCCACCCTCGGGAAGTGGGGTGGCGCTGGGCCTCCCTCCATCGCCCGCCGCGGCCGGGCCGCTCACGTTGCAGGAGCGCAGGTGATGCGGCTGGGGGACGCGGCAGAGCAGGGCAGTGGGTAGCAGAAGGAGATAGGATAGATAGATAACGAGGCTCCTGCCCCCGCAGGGAGCCCCGAGGAGGGAGGTTGGGCCCTCTCCTTGGAGGGCCCAGGAGAGGGGGTGAGAAACGGGATAAAGATGCGGCATAGTCTCACCTCCTTCTCGGGGCCCCCTGTGGAAGCAGGAGGCCCCTCCGCTAGGGGAGAGAAGGTTCCTGGTGTGGGGGTGAGAGTCTCTTGCTCTCACCCCCACACCTCGGCAATTACCGGTTGTCCTGCCGGCCCTGGCCCCCGTGCCGCGCGCGGAGGGGCTGTATCTCAGCCTCCTCCGCACGCACGAAAGCCCCCTCCTCCCAGGGGGTGCCCAGGTTGTGCACCACCCTGGCACCCCCCTTGGTGGGGATGGCAATGGCGATGGCCCCCGGCGGGGCCGTCCATATGACACGGCCCCTTCGGGCAACCCGCCGCCCCCGGATAAGTACCAGGGGCTGGTCGGGGGCGAGGCCATGCACTGCATGGCAGAAGATGCCGTGCAGTGCCCGCCGGTCCTCCCCCCGCACGTAGGGGAGGAGGGCGGCCACCCGCCGGATCTCCTCCAGCGCCCGCTCCGGGCCCCCTGCCGCCAGGGCCTCGCGGGCGCGGAAGATGGCGCCGCCCACCGTGTGGTGGGCGATGCGGAGGAGCTCCTGCCGGGCCTCCGCCACGGGGGAGCCCTCCTCGGGCCGGGCGGGGAGGCTGGCCAGGGCCTCCGCCAGCTTACCCTCGCGGGCCAGCTGGCGGGCCCTCTCGGCCCGGGCCTTGGCCTTTTCGGCCTCGGCCCGGGCCGCCTCCTCGGCGCGGAGGAGTCGGACGCCCTGGTCCGATTCCAGCTCCTGGAGGCGCTGCAGGCGCGCCTCCACCTCCTGCTCGATGGCCCGGATGCGGGCCTGGGCCGCCTCCTCCAGGGCGCGAGCCTCCTCGCCGGCCCAGGCCCCCAGGGCCTGGGCCCGGCGGGTCACGTGCGCGAGCTGGTCCCGTTCCCGGGCCAGCTCGCCCAGGAGCTGGCGGAGGCGGTCGGCCTCGGCCTTCTTGGCCTCGGCCTCCCGGCGGGTCCGGAGGGCCCGCTCCTCCAGGCGGCGCAGGGCCGCCTGGAGGTCAGGGGCCTCGGGGGCCAAGGCCGGGGCCTCGGCCTTGGCGTTGGGGGCGGCGGCGTCCTCGCCACCATCCGGGAGCAGCTCCCTGAGGGCGGCCAAGGCCGCCCACCGGGGGTCCACCCCCTCGTCAAGGGGGTGGATGACCTTGCTCTTCGCCATATTCCCTCCTGCCCTCCCCTTGAGTTTTGTGCCCCATTCGGGGAGGACTTGGCCCCCGGGGCCAGGGGCGGAAAGCCCGCCCTCTCTACTCCCCCGTGGCGGCGGGCGCTCCACGGGGGAGGGCAGCATCAAACAGGGGTGGGTGCCGGCTGCCGCGGCATCCCACCCCTTCCCCTTATCCCGCCTGCCCCGGCGCCTCGGGGGCGGCACCGGGGCTATTCAGTTGTCTTTCAGTTGTCTGCGGTATTCAGTTGTCCCCTCCCCTGGCGGGTGTGGGGAGGAGGGCCTTCCTAAACCCCTACCACCCGGCCACGGTGGCAGGGACGGGGTCATGCCGGCCGTGCGCACATGGCGCAGGCTGCTCCCCGCGGGACTGCGGCGGACCAGCCTCTCAGGACTGGCCCCCCGCAGTGGCGGCAGGTCAGGCCGGCGTGGGGGCGGGGTGGGGGAGTCCCGTTCCCGTTGAGGAAAAACCCCACGGTAATGGGGGCATGCATTCGCCGCCGCATCTGGTCGAGATATCGGCTTTCGTGGTATACTTCCATTGCTTGCTCCTTTCTCCCCGGGTGGGTGTAGGTCCAGCGCCTGCCCCCCCGGGGAGCCCCTGGGGCAGGCGGGGGATACGCCCTCCCACCGGCGGGATCATGGCACAGGGGTCGTCCCCCTGGCTCCCCCGCCGGAGAAGGAGCGCTATTCACTTGTTCCCCCTCCGGGCGCTGGACCCCTGACCCCTCTGCCCGGAGGGGGTTTTTGTTGTCTTTGAGGCATCTCACCCCCTCTCCGGCGCCCTCAGACACCTGAGAGCACTAGAGAGGGGGTGACCCCTCCGGCCCTCCGCCTTTTGCGCCCCAGGAGGGCCAGCCCGAGGGCGTCCCTCACCTCGCCCACATGGACGGGCGGGATTCACCTGTCCCCCTCCGGCGGGCGGGCAGCCGGAAGGGGGTCGCTCCCAGGGCCTACTTCCTGCCCTGGGGACGGCGCACGAGCGCCTGGGCAACCGGGCATCGGTCGCCCAGGTCGCAGACGCAGGGGTAGGACCAGGAATGTGTTATACTGTTCATGCGCGGGTTGGTTCCTCCCCTGGTGTGGGCCCATGGGCCTGCCCGGGGGAGTACTCTTTAGCTCCCGGAGGCAGACCACCCCCACGTGCGGGATCCCGGCGCGGTGACAGCCCTTACCGGCTCGGGCCGCCCCGGCTCCCCCGCCGTGGGGATCCTGTTGTCGCCCCAGGCGCCTGGGCCCCTCTCCCTCGCCTGGGGCCTTAAAACGCTATCACCCCCTCTCCGGCGCCCTCAGACACCTGAGAGCACTAGAGAGGGGGTGACCCCCAGCCCTCCGCCTTTTTCGCCCCAGGAGGACCATCTCCAGGGCGCCCCCCACCTCACCCCGCAGGGATGGGTGGGATTCAGTTGTCCATGCCCCGCGGGCGGGCAGCGGGGCATGCGCCCTGGCCGGCCACCCGCACCTTATGGGTTCGGTGCGGGCCCGGCCTCCTGCCCGGGCCAGGCCGGGGCAGCTTCCCCCAGGGCCTCTTCCAGCCCTGGGGGACGCGACCCTGCCCCCGGGGTCGCAGGGGGCCGCCGGGCCCTCGCCCGCTAAATGCGGGCGAGAGCTCTGGCCCCGACGATCCGGCCCTCAGGGTCGGGGACCGGATCGCTGACCACAAAAAAGTGGTCAGCGATCTCGGGCCGGTGGCGCCGGATCGCCGAGGCCGCAATGGCGGACACCAGGTAGATGGTGTCCGCCTCGACGACCTCGGGCAGCCCCTCCGGCTCGCCGTAGGATACGGCGAGCACGGGGATGGCCCCGAGGCCGTCGACCTCGACGGCCCCCACCACCTCCCGCACCTCCTGGGCGCGGACGATGCGCCCGGAGGGCGGGATGGTGATGGCCCCACCCCCCGCCCCGACCAGAGTGATCGGGTGGGGGGTGAGGTTGACCACCCTCACCCCCTTTTCCCTCCTTTCGGCCCATAACTTTCCCCGCCGGCCGGGCCAGCTCCGGCAGAGGGCCCCAAACATAAAAGCCCCAGGAGGTGGGGCCATCCTCCTGGGGCTTGGGGGCATATGAATCTCTCACCCCCTCTCCGGCGCCCTCCCTTGAGGAAGAGCGCTGGAGAGGGAGTGAGGCCCCTCAGTACCGGCCATTAGGCTAGATCCCAGGCTCTGCCCTCAGCATACGCTCATACTCGTCGTGGCTGCCGATCCAGAACCAGACTATGCTATCCCCCCGCTTCACACCCAGCGCCCGGTATCCTCGTGTGATGCGGACTGAGTAGACATCACCGATAACCTGCTTGAAGTGGAGGCTGGGGTGCGAGGGATTGGCACGGAAGAGTTCATACGCTTTGCGCGCCTGGCGTCGGATGTGCGGTGGCAGGGCCTCCAGCTGCTGTCTAAACGAGCGAGTTGTCCTGGACCTCAATCGCAGGGCTCGGTGAGGCCGGCATCATCCTCTGCCACCGCCTCAGCCGCAAGGCGCACAATGAGTGGCTCACTGCGAGGATCGGCAAACAGGGCAGCCCATCGCTCTTCGTCGGCAATCTCTTCCATAATCAAGGCAGCAAGCTCCCTCTGTGCTTCCGGAGACAGCCGTGTTGCAGCTCGAAAGGCTTCCTTTAGTTCTCGACTGACCATCGCCAGCATCATTATACACCTCCGTTCATTGGGGGGCCGGGGAAGCAATAGTCTCCCTCGGCCCCCTGTCGTATGCGGGGGCATTCGCTTCCCTCGTGATGACCCCTCGGATCATCATGAGGGGCAGCCCCACCCCGGGTGGGCGGCCAGCCCGAGGTGTGGCGATGCTGACAGCATCGGCCCCTTCTGGCCCATAACTTTCCCCGCCGGCCGGGCCAGCTCCGGCGGAGACCCCCCGGACTGAGCACCCTTCCCCTTCCCCTGGGGAGCACCGGGGAAGGGTCCCCCTGGACGCGCCCCCGTGGAGGTGCAGGCACGCCCTTCTCCTCTCGGCCCTCCCGCTCTCCGATGAGGACGGGGCGGGGCCGCCCCGGCGTCCGGTCCCGACCAATGCCATCCCCACTCCGCCCGGGTGCCCACAGGAGATGGGGATGGGGCAGGTGGCGGGGGCGCTACTGGCCCCAGCCTTCTCCCCCAGGCCCACCCTCTCCTGGGGGACAGCGCCCTGCCGGCGCCTGCCGCAGTCCCGACCTCACAAGCTCCCTGTCTGGCCGCCTGCGGCCCCGCAGCCGGACAGGGGCCCCCAAATGCAGAAGCCCCAGGAGGTGGGGCCATCCTCCTGGGGCTTGACCGCATACGAATTTCTCACCCCCCTCTGGCGTCCTCACTCAGGCAGGAACGCTCGAGAGGGGGTGAGCCTTCTCGGTATGAATGCCGACGATCCCTTAGCCTACTCTGCTAGCTCTTGCCATATGCTTCTCTCCGGTGGGCGATCCTGGCCACCACCAGTCTTCGTTGTGTCTCTCCTCCAGCATGTACAGCCGTCGCCACCTCATAGGTAAAGAAGACACGCCAGTCCCCAACGCGCAGGCGGTAGACCCTCGCCTCGACACCTCTCACAAGGGCTACGTCGCCATAGCCCTCGGTGACGAGCCGGTGCAGGGCGTTCTGTATCCTCTTTTGCGTTGCGGGAGGTAAGGCACGGAGGTCTTTGAGAGCCTGGCGCTTCCAGGCAATGGAAAGATGGCAGGCCACAGTTGCCTTACGGCCCTACGGCCTCATCAGGGATGAGCTCTGAGGGGTCTGCAAGGGCCTCGCGGAGCGATTCGGCAAAGGTAGGGCTGAGCGGAATGCGCTCCCTGCGGGCTGATGCCAGCCTCCGCATGAGCGGGTCAGAGGGGAATGTCTCAATGAGCGCAAGAAGCGCATCAATGCTGGGGTCGTCGAGCTGGTCAATCAGGATATGTAGCCTCTCTCGCTTGTTCATGGCGAGAGCCATTATATCACCTCCCCTCGTTTCGATGAGCGAGGAGGGGGAGGCTACTGTACCTCCCCCTCCGGCGGCGCGGTGCTAGAGCCCACGGCAGTAGCGATGTCCTCGGGCCGCGGCCGCTGGGCCGGCTGTGCCCTGCCCGTCTCAGGGGCGTGCCGGGATGGCCGCTCCTGGCGAGGGATGCCCTGGCCACTGCCCTGCAACAGGCCCTCCAGGGCAGCAACCACGAGGCGACCCTCGAGGCGCGGGGCCCGCACGAGGATGCCCCTCTCCAGCCGCCACCCCCGGGGCCTCCCTGGGGTGATGACCACCACCAGGGGCTGGCCGAGGAGGGCAGCCACCGGCCGGAGCATGGCCTCCAGCCGGGCCGCCTCCTCCGGGGCGGCACCGTGCACGGCCACCACAGGAGCGGGGCCGGCCTGGGTATCCTCGCTCCCCGCGGTTGGGGCAGCCGGGGTGGCCTGAGCGGGCCGCCCGGGCCGGCGGGCGGCCCTGACGGCCATAGCGGCGACGACCGCCAGGGTGACGGCTGCGCCGGCCACTGCCACGGCCCCCGCTGCCGCGAATGCGGGAGTGGGGTCCTCGGGCCCCGTTGCCCGGAGCCCCAAGTTGCCTGCTAAGGCCCCCAGGAAGAGGGCCCCCAGCAGGCCGGCGCCCCCCACCAGGAGGAGGCGCCGCAAAATGGGAGGCATGGGAGCAGCCCCCAGCAGGAGTGCCAGGAGGAGCCCCGGGAGGCCCCCCAGAAGGAAGAAGACGATCCACCGTCGCATATGTTCACCTCCAGCCCTTTTGGTTTTGCACCGCCGGCCGGGCCAGCTCCGGCGGACGGCCCCAAATGCAAAAAGCCCCAGGAGGTGGGGCCATTTTCCTCCTGGGGCTTGGGGGCCGACACCCCCTGGTAAGGGCAGAGCGATCTTTACCCCACCCCACCAGGGGCTGTCGAAAGACAATAACCCCCTCTGGGGGGACGCCAACCCATTCCTAAGACGGGTCAGCCTCCCCGTACAGGGGGCTGCTCATCTCTTACCGCTGGCCCTCTAACCGGAGGGCCGGCGTTTTGGAGATGCCTCCTCCCACTTGGGGGAAGGCTACCTCCCTTGCGGACCAAAGCCAGTTGCGACCTCGGCCCGCCCTTTTCCCCGGCTACTTCAGCCCAGAGCCCCTTGTAGGGGGAGTAGGCCTCTCGCCGCCGCCGGGTGGCGGAGCCTCGCCTCCTGCGGCGAGGTACCCCCTCTCGGGGGGGCAACACCACCACTCTTCGCAACCGCTAACGCTAGCGCCTCCCTCTAGGGTTGTCAACACCTTCAGTGGCGCATACTGCCCCCTTAAGGCACTCCAGGGCATCCATCGCCCGAGGATATCACCGCTCCAACCAGGATCTCGCATTCTCACCCGTCCCTCGTCCACCCCTTCAGGGTCGGCTTGGGGTCAATTTGCACCGGGACCCCCCTTAGGCAGGCGCCTCCCACAAGCCATGCTCCCGACGGCAGTGCCGGCATACCCGACTGTGTATCCGCCACGCCCTGAGGCTGCCCCCACCGCCCCGGCGGCCCACCGGGGGCGACGGCGCATGGCCGACAGGATGAGACGCTTGCTAGAGGGAGGGCAGGCACACGGCGGGAAGATCCCTATCCACCCTTCCTTGCCCCGTCGCCATGGCCGGCCGCTCCTCCGCTATCATGGCCATAGGATGCAAGTGGTGGACCTTACGACCGGCGTCGTCCTTGCCCGCCGCCTTGCCTGTGCCTGCACCTGGTGGAGGAGGCTTGTGGGCCTCCTGGGCCGCAGATGCCTGGACCCCGATGAAGGCCTCCTCATAGCCCCCTGCTCTGCCGTCCATACCTTCTTCATGCGCTTCCCTCTCGATGTCGCCGGGGCATCCTCAGAGGGTGTGTAAACAGCCAGGGCGGTGTACCCTCCTCCTTGAGAGAAAAAGCAAGGGCCTAGGAGCTCGAAAGGAGGGGAGACACCGCCATGGAGAAGGGGAACACAAAGGGGGAGCCCAGGTCAAGCCCCACCTGGGAGGGGCTGCACCAATGGCTGCGGGAGAGGGTGCAGGCCCTCATCCAGGAGGTGCTGGAGGCCGAGGTGACGGAGCTTCTGGGCCGGGCCCGCTACCAGCGCCGGGCGGCCGTAGACGGGCCAGCTGGCTACCGCAACGGCTACGGCAAGCCCCGCCGGCTCACCACCCCTCTGGGCACCCTCACCCTGCGCCGGCCTCGGGTGCGGGGCCTGGAGGAGCGGTTCCAGAGCCGGGTCCTGCCCCTCTTTGCCCGGCGCACCCGGGAGGTGGCGGAGCTTCTGCCCGAGCTCTACCTGCACGGCCTGGCCGAGGGCGACTTCGAGCTGGCCCTGCGGGGGCTGTTGGGGGAGGAGGCGCCTCTCTCGGCCTCCACGGTGGCCCGCCTCAAGGCCCGCTGGCAGGCCGAGTGGGAGGCCTGGCGCAGGCGGCGGCTGGACGGGCTGCAGGTGGTCTACCTGTGGGTGGATGGCATCTACGTGAAGGCGGGGCTGGAGCGGGAGCGGGCGGCCCTGCTCATCGCCATAGCCGGCCTGGCCGATGGGCGCAAGGAGGTGGTGGCGGTGGTCCCAGGCTACCGGGAGTCGATAGCCAGCTGGTCGGAGGTGCTGCGGGACCTGCGGGAGCGGGGGATGGGTGCGCCCCGGCTGGTGGTGGGGGACGGCCACCTGGGCATCTGGGGAGCCCTGGGCAACGTCTTCCCCGAGGCGGACGAGCAGCGGTGCTGGAACCACAAGGTGCTGAACGTGCTGGAGCAGCTACCCCGGCGCCAGCAGGGGGTGGCCAAGGCGCTGTTGCGGGCCATCCCCTATGCCCCGAGCCGGGCCGAGGCGGAGGGGAGACGCAGGGAGTTCGAGGCCTGGTGCCGGGAGCGCGGCTACGCCGGGGCGGCGGAGACGCTGGGACGGGACTGGGAGCGGATGGTGACCTTCTACCGCTACCCCAGGGAGCACTGGCGCCACATCCGCACCACCAACGTGGTGGAGTCGCCCTTCGCCGCCCTGCGGCTGCGGACGGACGCGGCCAAACGGTTCAAGAGAGTGGACCGGGCCACGGCCGTCATCTGGAAGATGCTGATGGTGGCCCAGCATCGGTTCCGCAAGCTCAACGCCCCAGACCTGTTGGCCAAGGTCTATGCGGGGGTGAACTACCAAGACGGCATCGAGGTCGCCAAGGAGGAGGCCGCCGCCTGAGCGTTTACACACCTCTTGACGGAACCCCGATGTCGCCTTCCTGGACCACACGGGACTGGTGCTCAAGACGGCAAGCGCCGTCCCACCGTTCCGCATCGTACTGGCAGGCCCCCGTGCCCGCATCGCCCTGGAGCTGCCGCCCGGGACGCTCACAAGGGCAGGCGCCGCGCCGGGGTATCGGCTTGCCCTGCATGTGCCGGCGGGTGCTGATGACAGTGCTTACCGGTGCCGGTGCGTCCGTGTCCTCATGGGGAACGCCCGCCAGGAAGGCCCCCATGCTTGAAGATCCCTACAGGCGAGTGGCCCGAGTCGTCAGGTAGTTCAAAGAAAGGCCCCTCCACCTATCCATCTGAAGACGAGTGGGCCTCACGGCGTCTTGCCTCTGTCCATGCTCCCATAGCGCTCCCCGGTTGCCCTAGGTCAGGGAAGCCTGCATGCGGCCCCAACGGGGATGCCATGCTCTAGTCTTCCCGCCAAAAGGAAGGCGCGTGTATGCCGCTAAATAGAGATGTGGCAGGTAAGCGCTGGCACGTGCTGACTGCTGCCCCCGCATACCTCGTGGTGCACGACCGTGCGCATGGGGGCACAGACCGCTGCAACATCGCATGCGCGAGCCCAAAGAAGACGGCATACCCGTGGAAAGAGGCAGTGGGTGAGAGAAGGAGAGGGCCGGAGCCGGGTGAAGGAGATGCAGTGGCGATGTGGATGGGAGGGCAAGCATGGAAGACGATACCCGATGGATGCACGGGTGACGATGGGCACAGGTATGACCATGGCGGCAGGCGGGTGCAATGACGGGGGGATTTTGGGGGGAGGTATAGTCATGTCAGGGTCATTTCAGGGTCAAAACATTGGGCGCTCACTTAATTAAGGCGGCGGGATAAGCAGGGTCGAGGCCCCTATTTGGCATGAGCTTAGCGCCAAGAATAGGGTATGAGGACACCGCACGGCAAGTCACAATGGTACAATCTCCCCTTGCTCATGCTACCTCTCATTTGCTTACCTGTCACGCCTATGCCTTCAGGGTCAAACCGAGTAGTCGGTAGCCATAAGGCGGCGCGTCCTAGGCCCTATCTGGGAGTCATCTGCAGAAGACTAGAACCCCTGGCATGCCAAGAGCGAAAGTGCAGGTGGTACAATCTCCCCACACACCTACCATCTCCCTCTTTCTCCCTTGTTACATCTACGCCTTCAGGGTCAAACCGAGTAGTCGGTAGCCTGCACGACGTAATGGGCGGTAACGGTAGGGGTCTCCCGAGCGCAGTTGGTGAGGAAGCCGATGGGCACCAGGGGGAGCATGGTGCGATGACGAGAGTCATGTCTTGCATGTAGCGTCTTCCGCAGCGCAGCGAAACGTGTAACATGTTTCGTAGGAGGTCGAATCGTGTAACATGAAACGGGGTGAGGACAGTGAAGCTCCAGGCAGTAGGACTAGATCCCGGGTTCGGCAACGTGAAGGTGGCGACTGAGAGGTCCGTCGTAGTCATGCCCAGCCTGGTAGCCGTGCCGCGTAAAGTGGGCCTCGCTGCCAGCGGCCTGCGAGTTGCCAAGGCCACCATCGTGCGGATGCAGGGCCAGGAGTACGCAGTGGGGAGCGGTGCCCCCTTGCGTGGCGTTGCCTACGAGAGCATCGACGATATGCGGTTTGTCACCTCACCGACGATTGCACTTATGCTCGGTGCACTGGCAAAGGCGCTTGATGGCCAGGGGGGACAGGTCGGCCTTATGGTGGGGCTGCCGGTGTCAGTTCTCGAGGGGAGTGGCCGAAGTGAGAACGTGACAAGGGCAGCGCGACAGCGCCTGCTAGGCTGTCATACTGTCGAAGTGGATGGTATCCCCATGACCCTGGACATCAAGCGAGTCTGGATAAGGGCACAGCCCCTGGGAGTATGGGCGGACTGGGCAGTGACGCCGGACGGCTCCTTGCTTACGGGAGCACGTAAAGCCTTGGTGGGCATTGTCGACATAGGCTTCAATACTGTCGATTTGCTGGGCATAGAAGGAGGGCAAGCCCACTTGGGAATGATGGCGGGCGCAGATCTGGGGGTACGGCTCCTGCTGGAACAGGCAGCTGGCGACCAGGACCTGCCTTACCACGAGCTGCTGCGACGATACACTGAAGGAACGCTGACTGTGGGTGAAGAGATAGTCGCGAGATGGGCAAGCGAGGTGGCCAGCTTCATCCGGAGACGCTGGGCAGGCATACGTCCTAGCCTCACCATCATGGCGGGCGGCGGCGTGGCTCTGCTGCGGGAAAGAGGCCTACTGGACCAGCTGCGCAGGGCGGTCCGCTGTGACGTGCACATCCCCACGGACCCTATAGCAGCAGGCGCTCGCGGCCTGCAGAAGCTGGGTGCAGCCCTACTTGCCAGGCAGCAAGCCCAGAAGGACGATTTCGAGCACAGGCAGGAGGAGGGGGCCGATGCCCAGGCGACGGTCCAGGAGGGTGCACATCAGCCTGCGGGTGACCCTTGACCCGGATATAGATGGCACCTTCCTGGAGCTGTTGGCAAGGACGCCCAAGGGGCAGCGAGCAAGCCTCATACGGGAGCTGCTGCGCTCAAGCTATGCGGAGCTGGAGAGGCAGAACCTACAGCAGTGCCAGGACGATCGGCAGGACGAGTGGCTCGACTACATCGCCGCCGAGGATGACGACCTATAAGCATCCTCCGGGCAGCAGTGGAGACATCCCCCTTCCCCCATTCTACGCCTCCCCAGGGTCTCCAGAGGGTCAAATCGCGCCTCTCCAGGGTCTCCAGGGGGTCAAATCAGCACCTTCCAGGGTCTCCTGAGGGTCAAGACAGATAGCGCTAGCTCTCTATAGTCCACCCCGACTAGGTTAGCCAACACTACACCATCTGACCCTAAGACGACCCCGAAACTGCCCATTTTGACCCCGGCAAGACCACGAAGAAGGCCACTTTGACCCTCTGAAGACCATGGGCCTCATTACCCTGGGAGGCGTGCAGCGAGGCGAGAGCGTGTTGCGAGCAACGACGGCGGCACGACTCCTGACAGTAGCGGTGCTGCTCCTTGCCCTGGGGAGCATCGGCCTGGGCCTGCCGGCGAGGGCCTGGGCCGATGCTCCCCCACCCTCCGCGGCCCAGCAGGACCAGGGTGAGAGCGGGGCGGAGCCGCCAACGGGCCAGGAGACCCCCCAGCAGCGCCCTCCTTATTACTATCTGCCGGGGCCGGTGGGCGAGGGAGGCATCGTGGGCTTTTTCACCGGCATCGGCAGCACCATCAGCAAGGTGGGCGAGTGCTTCGGCGACCTGCCCAAGTGCTTCCTGGACGTGTTTGTGGGGTTCATAAAGCTCATATTCGCGCCATTTGTGGCGCTGGTGGAGTTCACCTTTAACGACCTCCTGGGCAACACCGGCAAGGAGGTCACGGTGCATGCCCCGTTCGTCCAGGACATGATGCAGGTCACCCGTGCGATAGCACTCGGCCTCCTGGCCGTCATCCTCATGTGGGGCGGCGTGGCCATCATGACCAACCGCCACATAGCCAGCCCCTACCATGAGGTGGGGGAGCTGCTACCTAGGGCAACGGCGGCCATCGCCCTTATCGCCGTGTTCCCATGGCTTGCCACCTTCCTCGTGGACGTCAACAACGTCTTAGTGCGGGCCGTCATCCACCCTGACGAGCTGAAGAACACGGGGATGGAGCTGCTCAACTCCCTTGGGGTCGTCCCCATGATCATCTTCTGGATCGTGATGCTGGTACTGGGGGTATTCCTTGCCGGCCAGCTATTCATGCGCTTCGTCATCCTCGACCTGCTGCTGGTGACGGGGCCCATCGCCTTCATGCTCTGGATCCTGCCCCAGACCCGGAAGTGGAGCAGCCTGTGGGCAGACCTTTTCCCGGCCACCGTCTTTCAGCAGGCGCTCCAGGTGTGGACGCTCGTGCTGGGCTTCCGGCTAGTGAACATCATCTGGCAGGAGTCGGGGGGGACCCTGGGGCTACTCTACACCCCCGTCCAGGGGGGAGCAGGGGTGTCAGTACCCCTCGTCGTGACGGCAGTGGCTGCCATCGCCGTCATGCTGGCTGCTCTGAAGGTGCCCGACCTGCTGAGCCGCGCCGTGGGCTACTGGCAGCCCGGCTGGTCTCCCGTCATCAGCACCGTCAACCTGGTGCGTAGCTTCACACGGACAAATAGCGGGAGCAGTTAGCAGGGCAGTTAGGAAATGAGAAGGGAGCAGGATGCCAACCCGATAGGGACGGCCTGGCAGATAGGCCAGGCGGTACGCCTGCTTGCCGGCATCCTGGGGGTGAAGGTAGGGGTGGTGCTGGCGGTGGGCGCTGCCGTGGCGGCGCTGCTGGGCGCCCTCGCCACCTTCATGGGCATCGTGGTCGTGCAGGCGGGCAGCTACTTCGGGCCCCAGGGGTTGGCAGTGCCCCCCGAGCACCTGGAGGTGATGATCGCCGTCGAGGAGCGGTACGGCATCCCCTGGCAGGTGCTGGCAGCCATCGCCAGGGAGGAATCGAGCTTCGGCCAGAACATGGGGCCGTCATCGGCAGGAGCCGTGGGCTACTGTCAGTTCATGCCGGACACGTGGACCGCCTACGGCCGCGACGAGAACGGCGACGGGGTGGCAGACCCCTACGACTACCGGGACTGCCTGCCGGCGGTGGCGCGCTTCCTCTTGGACCACGGGTGGCGCAATGACGACCTGGAGGCGCAGCGCCAGGCCCTGTACTCCTACAACCACGACTGGAGCTATGTGGACCGCATCCTGGTGGTGGCCGCCACCTACGGCTTGGGCGGCGAGTGGCAAGGGGGCCTCAAGTGGCCCGTCCCGGGCTACTATGGCATCTCCAGCTACTTCGGGCAGGTGGACGAGGCGAGAGGACCGACGCCCCACACCGGCATCGACATCCCTGCACCCATAGGAACGCCTGTGCATGCCGCGGCCGGTGGAGTGGTGCAGGCGGTGACGATGGACAGCATCTGTGGCCTGGGCATCGTCATCGCCCACAGGGAGAACGTCAGGACGGTCTACTGCCACCTGTCCGAAGCGTGGGTGGCGCCCGGGCAGGCCGTGCAGCAGGGCGAGGTCATCGGGGCCGTGGGGAACACGGGCCAGTCTACCGGGCCCCACCTGCACCTGGGGGTCATCGTGGACGGCAAGGCGGTGGACCCGCTGCTCTTCCTGGAGGTGTAGAGGATGAGGCCCAGGCTGGAGCTCGCCTTCTTCGCCCTCGCCGCCGTATGCATAGCGGCCATCGCCCTGCCATTCGTGCGCTGCGGCGGCGACGGCGGGCAGGGGGGTGCCAAGGAGGGAGGCATCCTGGCGAAGGCCGCAGAGGGGGATGTCACCCGGAGCCCTCAGAAGGTGGGAGAGGAGTTTGTGCGCCGCTACTACACCTACGAGGGCGACTATGAGGCGTGGCGGCAGAGAGCGGCGGAGCTAGCCACCGACCCCATCCGTTCCCGCATCCTCTCGCGGCAGCCCGAGCCGGAGCTGTCGGTCTACCGGCTGACGGTCACCGTCCTCAAGGTGGAGACGGTGGACCTGCGCCAGGGGGAGGGCAGGGCCGAGATGGCGGTGCGAGCAACGGCTCGGGCCGTGCCGGGCGCTCCCGGGGGCGAATGGAGCGGGCCGAGGCAGGCGGAGAGGCTGGTCGTGCTGCAGATCGTAAAGGAGGGAGAGCGATGGCTGGTATCGGACCTGATTCTGCCGGGCAGCTAGACGCAAGGGAGGTGACGACCGCCATGGAGGACACACGGTCCGTAGCGCGACAGAGAGAGGGAAAGGAGGTGAAGGCCATGCGGAGGCTGCGTGCGCTCCTGCGGGACGTTTCCGGCAAGGCGGCCATGATCAACGCCGGCGTGGGGTTCATCATCGTCCTCATGGCCCGGACCATCGCAGGGATGCTGCAGGACGCCATCCCAGGCGTCAGCGGAGGCGCCGAGGGCTCGCCGGCGTCCGAGCTCAACACGCTCTTCAACAACCTGCTCAACATCGGCACCGGCGTGGCGCTGGCCCTGTGTGCCCTCTTCATCGCCTGGGGAGCGTTCCTCTACATGACGGCCGAGGGCAACCCCGCCCGCATGGAGCGTGGCTAGAGCGAGCGGCGAGGGGAGGGCGCCATGCTGCCGCGACATGAGGTGCCGACCCACCTGGACGTGGAGGACCGTGTGTTCTTCGGCTTCATGACGGTGCGGCACGTCATGGTCATGGCCATCGGCCTCTTCTTTGCGGCAGCAGTGGTGCTCTCCCCGCCGCTGCCGCTGCCGGGCGCCCTGCGCTACCTGGTAGCGGCCGTCATAGGAGCGGCGACGCTGGCGGCGGCCTTCATAGAGCCTGACGGGCGGAAGATGGAGGACTGGCTGCTCGCCTTCGCCAGGTACCGGACGACGCCGCGGGTGCTGGTCTGGACGCCGGCCGACAACGAGTGGGCAGATGAGGAGGCGGCGCAGGGGGTGCTTGTCTTGGGCGGTAGGACCGCCGCTGGAGGGGGAGCGAGGAGCATGAGAGGAGACGATACGGCGCAGGCCGGAGGGATAAGAGGGATGCAGTCGGGCGACATCTCCCAGTTCATCCGTCACGCCCCCGGCTACGGGCGCCTGACGGGGGGAGGCAGCTAGCGATGCCGGGCGCATTACAGGAGCTCCTGCCCATCGCCGGCGTGCGTCAGGGCTGCATAGTGCTGAAAGGGGGAAGGGCGAGGGCGGCTCTGGAGGCGAGGCCCGTGAACTTCGTGCTCCGGCCTCCCGCCGAGCAGGAAGCGATGGTGGCCTCCTTCCGGGCGTTCCTCCACTCGCTCTCCTTCCCCTTGCAGATCGTGGTGCGCAGCATGCCGGCGCCGGTGGACGACTACCTGGCGCACCTGCGGTCCCGGCAGGGGCTCCTCATGTCGCCTGTCCTGAAGCGGCTGGCAGTGGAGCACGAGGCGTTCGTGCGCCGCCTGGCCCAGGAGAGGACCATCCTCGAGCGGCGCATCTACGTGGTGGTGCCGGCAGACCCCCCGCCGCCGCTGGCGGCGCCGTCGCCGTCGCTCCTCAAGGGCCTTCTGGCCTTTCGCAAGCGCGACGAGGCGGCGCGCCTGGCCGAGGAGCAGCTGGAGAGCACCCTGCGCCTGCTGGAGATGAGGGTGGAGCAGGTGCTGACAGGCCTCGTCTCGTTGGGCATCCCCTGCCGCCGCCTCTCGGGGCAGGAGCTGGTGCAGGTCCTGCACGACTTTCTGGGCTCGTCGGCGCCCCTGCCCCAGGACATAGCGGCGGAGCTGCTGCCGGTGCACATAGCTACCCCTGCGCCCGCCAGCGGGAGAGGACAGGTGAAGGGCGATGTTCTACGGGCTAGTTAAGAAGGCGCTGGGAGCGGCCGAAGGCCCCCGGGCAGGCGCCGCTGCCCGCGGAGGGCGCAGCGTTGCCGACCTGGCAGCGCCCACGGCCATAGAGATAGGGCGCGACCACCTGCTGGTGGAGGGCCGGGAGCGGGTGCGCGCCTGCTACATGTCGGCCCTGCCCAGGCATGTCAGTGCCGGCTGGCTATTGCCCCTGCTGGACATGGAGGAGCCGGTGGACGTCTCCCTGCACATCGAGCCGCTGCCGACAGGCCCCATCGTGCGCCAGCTGACGCGCAAGCTGTCGGAGCTGCAGAGCTCGCGCATGCTGGACGCCAAGGCGGGGCGGGTAGAGGAGGCCTACCGCATGGTGGCGTTCGAGGACGTGGCGCGCCTGCGGGAGGCGCTGGCCAGGGGCGACGAGCGGGCCTACTCGCTGCGCGTCTACGTCCTCCTCAGGGGCAAGGGCGAGGCGGACCTGGAGATGCGCCAGCGGCAGGCGGCCGCCGCCCTGGAGGGGATGCTGGCGGCCATCCGGCCGGCCCTCTACGAGCAGTGGCAGGGGCTCCTGTCGGCGGCGCCGCTGGGGCTGGACTACCTGGGCAGGAGGCGCAACGTGGACACCACCACCCTCGCCTACTCCTTCCCGTTCGCCTCCTCCCACCTGGGCACGGGCAGCGGCATCCTCTACGGCATCAACCTGCAGGGCAACTCGCTGGTGGTGCTGGACCCCTTCGGCAGGGAGCTGCCCAACGCCAACAAGGTGGTCTTTGCCAAGTCGGGGGCGGGCAAGAGCTACTTCTGCAAGGTGGAGGCGCTGCGCGCCCTGCTGCTGGGGATCGAGTACTACGTGGTCGACCCCGAGCACGAGTACCGGCGCCTGTGCGAGGCGGTAGGGGGAGAGTTCATCACCCTGTCGGGGGCAAGGGCGGCGCACATCAACCCGTTCGACCTGCCGGAGCGGCCGCTGGAGGAGGGGGAGGACGTGCTGGCCGAGCGGGTGGCGGCCCTGCAGGGGCTTGTCTCCCTGATGATCACCGCTCCCGGCGAGGTGCTGTCGTCGCGGGAGCAGGGCGCCCTGGACGTGGCCATCCGGGAGACCTACCGGCGGGCGGGCATCACCAGGGAGCCGCACACCCATCGGCGCCCGGCGCCGCTGCTTGCCGACCTGTACGACGTGCTGCGAGCGCAGGGCAACCCCTACGGGCTTGCCGACCGGCTGGTGCGCTACGTCGAGGGGGCATATGCCCACCTCTTCCGGGAGCCGACCTCGGTGGACCTGCGGCGGCCCCTGGTGGCGTTCGGCGTGCGCGACCTGGAGGAGGAGCTGCGCCCCATCGTCTTCTACCTCATCGCCGACCACGTCTGGCGGGAGGTGAGGCGCCGGCCCCGGCCGCGCATCTTCCTGGTGGACGAGGCATGGACGCTGGCCCGCCACCGGGAGGGGGCACGCTTCCTGTCGGCGCTGGCCAGGCGGGCGCGAAAGCACTACCTGGGCCTGACGGTCGTCTCGCAGGACGTGGCCGACATGCTCATGGCCGAGGAGGGGAGGGCGGTGCTGCAGAACGTGGCCGTCACCTTCCTCATGCGGCAGGACCCGGCGGTGATGGACCTGGTGGAGGAGGTGTTCAAGCTCTCGCCGCAGGAGCGGCAGTTCCTGCTGTCGTGCGACAAGGGCGAGGGCCTGATGATGGCCCTCGGGTCCCGGGCGGCGGTGAGGATCGTGGCCAGCCCGCAGGAGCACGCCCTGTGCACCACCGACCCGCGGGAGCTGGCGGCCATGCAGGAGGCCGGCAGGGCGTGATGGTGGGACAGGTCGGGGCGCGGCCCCTGCGGGGAGGCGCCGGGGCAAGGGCTGGGGGGAGAGTCGTGACGGCGTGGCGGAGGGCGGCAAGGCTTCTCGGGGCCATGGTCTGCGCCGCCGCAGTGCTGGGGATCGCCGCCCAGGCCCTGGGCGGGACGGCGGCAGCCATCGCCGCGGCGGCAGGCGAGCGGCATGGCCCCCTGGCGGCGCTGGCGGCGGCGGCCCTCTGGCCGCTTGCCGGCGGCGAGCTGCTGGCAGCCGGGCACACGGGCGCTGCAGGCGTCTGGCTGCGCTGGTGGCCGGCCGCCCTGGCAGGGGCAGGGGCGATGGCAGCGCTGCACGTGTGTCGGGTGGGGTTGAGCGTATGGCTGAGGAGAGCACGACACGGGGAGCAGCCGGCCCGGGGGGGCAGGCTGCCGTGAGCCGCAACGGGGATGGCCCCGTGTGCCGCTGCGCCGGCGCCGAGGCGGCCTTCCTTGCCGGCTTCCGGGCGGGCGCCTCCTTCCTGCTGGACCTGCTGGTGGGGAGAGAGGGCGAGGTCCCCCATCAGGTAGCATGGGCCATCAGGCTCTCCCAGGCGGTGGGCGAGCCCCTGTCGGTGGAGCTGGTCATGGGAGCGGTCGAGAGGGCGGCCAGACGGGCGGAGGACAGGGCAGCGCTGCTCGCCGCCACCGAGGCGCGCTCCCGCTGGCATGCCCTCTGGCGGAGCTAGGAGCACCATGAGGACGGAGAGGGGCCAGGTGGGAACGGCCGGGGTGGCGGCCGGCAGGAGCGGCGGCCGGGGAAAGGCTGCCTGGCGCCTGGGGGCCGTCGCCATGGTCGCAGCCGCCTCCGTCCTGCTTGGCCCGGGCACGTCGCAGGCGGCATGGCAGGGCCTGCAGGCGAGCTGGGACGGCCCGGCGCTGCAACGGGCGGCCGGGCTCGCCCTGTTCTTCCTGTGCGTCCCCCTTGCGGCGGGCGAGGTCATCGGCGGCAGGCTGCCGGCCGCGGCATCCCTTCCGGTCCGGGCGGCGCTCCCTCTTCTGGTGTGGGCCGGGGCCGCCGGCTGGTGGCGCCTCTGGTGGCGGCTCTCGCACTGGACCATCACCGGCAGGCCACGCCTTCCGGGAGGCACCCTCCTGGACGTGGTGGCCATGCCCTGGGCCGTCCCGGCAGAGGGGCGGGCCTTTGGCCATGGGGCGCTGTCGGCAGCCCAGGCGCGCTGGTGGCTGCGCATGCGCCGCTCGCGCCTGCGCGGCCTCCACACTTGGCTCTGGGGGGCGAGGAGGTGGTGGCCGTCATAGACCGCCTGGCCGTGACAGCACTCGGGACACAGGGAGGGAGAGCATGAGCAGGTGGGACCCGACCGACGATGCCGGCATCTTCTCATGGGAGAAGGAGCGGCCCATAGAGGACGCGCTGCGCTACACCGCCCTGGACGAGCCCCTCTACGACCGGCCGCCTCGGGAGGGGAGGGCGCTGCTCCTGGACAGAGAGGAGGAGGCAGGCAGTATTCCCGGCGCAGGGGCAGCCGGTGGCATGGTGACGTACGAGGTGTTCGCCTCGCGGCTGGACGTGGAGCCGGCGCGGCGGGCGGAGCGGCTCATCGCGGGGCTCGCCTCCCTGCCGTCCTGTGCCCTCATGGTGGCGGCCGGGAACGGCAGCCTGCGCTACTTCATCGAGGCGCCGGCGGAGTTCGCCCGCCAGGCGCTCACAGCCCTCTCGGCGGCCTACCCGCAGGCAGAGGTGGAGGAGGCGCGGTCGTCGCCGTGGTCGAAGGGGGAGGGCGAGGAGATGGCGGCGGCCAGGCTACAGCTGCGGCCGGGCAGGCTTGCGCCCCTGGCGCGGGTAGAGATGGGCCCCGGGGCGAGGGCGTCACTGTCGCAGCTCTCCATCACCTACGCCCTGAGCGACGCGCCGCCGCCCCTGCCGGTGGCGGTGATGGGTCTCCTGCAGCCAGGGGAGCGGGCCGTGCTGCGGCTGGACCTGTCGCCGGCGCCGGCTGTCATCGCCGCCCACCTGCGCCAGGTCATCCTCAGGCACAAGATGCGACAGGACTACATGCGCCAGGCGCGGCTGCACTACCAGTGGCAGAGCCCGGTGAACGACGCCGTCACCCTGGTGCTGGGGGGCCTGCTGCTCATGGGCGTGCTCCTGGGGATGAGCTTCTACCGGCAGGGGGAGATGGAGAAGCTGCTGGCCCTGGGGGCGGTGGCCCTTGCCGGCACCCCTCTTGCCCTTTACGGCTGGGGCCGGCTGGCCCGCGACTCGGGCCTGACGGCGGAGCAGGCCCAGGAGAAGATGCTGGCCGGCGCCCTCTTTGCTGCCGACCTGAAGGTCGCCGCCATCGGGCCGGCCGGGCCGGGGGCACGGGAGCGGCTGCTGGCGCTGGTGGAGCGGCAGGCCGATGCGGCCCGGTCCGTGGCCCACCCGGGCGGCGGCGCCCTGGTCCCCAGGGTCCTCAAGGGGGAGAGGGCCATGGCGCCGTCGCCGCCGGGGAGGAGGGACATCCTCGGGTCAGGGGAGGCAGCGCTCCTCTTCCACCTGGACGCCTCGCTGCCCCTGTACCGGCCTGCCGGGGCGCGGATGGTGCTGCCCAGAGGGGCCACGGCGCCGTCGGGCTGCAAGGTGGGGATGGTGATATGGCAGGGGCGGGAGATGCCGGTCCACATGCCTGACGACATGCTGGGCAAGCACCAGCTGGTGGTGGCCAAGACGCAGAGGGGCAAGAGCTCGCTGCTCCTGCACCTCGCTGCCTATGTCATGAACAAGATGGCCAATGGGGAGCGGCTCTCGCTGCTGGTGGTGGACCCCCACGGCGACCTGGCACGGGCCGTGACGGGGCTGGTGCCCGATGCGCTGGCCGAGCGGGTGGCCTACCTGGACTTCAGCCACGAGGGCCTGAAGAGGCCGGTGGGGCTCAACCTGCTGGACGTGCGCCTCTTCCCCGAGCGGGACCTGCAGGTGGAGCGCATCATCTCCATGTTCCACCGCCTGTACCCCCTCGCCTGGGGCGCCAGGATGGAGGGGCTCCTGCGGGCAGCGGTGGCCTGCCTGCATATGGCCAACGAGGCGCGTGTGCGGAGGGGGGAGGACCAGTACACCATCCTGGACGTGGTGCCCATGATCATGAACCAGACCTTCCGGCGCGAGGAGGTGTTGAAGCAGGTGCCCGACGAGGGGCTCATAGGGTGGTGGAAGCCCAACTTCGAGGACCAGCCGCCCAGCCGGCGGCTGGAGATGGCCCAGCCCATCGTCAACCGCGTCACCCGCTGGGGCGTGACGGAGGCGGCCAAGCTGTTCGTGGGGCAGCCCAGCTCCACCGTGGACCCGCGGGCGGTGCTGCGCGGGGGTGGGGTGCTGGTGGTGAACGTGCCCGTGGGCGACCTGGGCGAGGGCAGCGCCATGCTCATAGGGGCGAGCCTGCTGAACCTGGTGGCGGGCCTCATCGAGGAGCAGGTGCGGGTGCCCAGGGAGGAGCGGCAGCGGGTGGTAGCCCTGGTGGACGAGTCGGCCACCCTGGGGGCGGCCGACTTCGGGCGCATGCTGTCGGAGCTGGCCAAGTACGGCCTGTCCCTGGTGCTGGTGACCCAGAGCCTGGAGAGGCTCAAGCAATACGATGAGCGGCTGGCGCCCATGGTGTTTGCCAACATCGACGGCCTCACCGTCTTCACCGTGTCGGCGCAGGACGCGCGCTACCTCCAGGAGGAGCTGGGCCACGGCGTCAAGGTGGAGGACCTCGTGTCGCTGCCCGACCATGAGGCTTACGCCCGCTGGTGGAGCGAGGGCGAGACGATGCCCACCTTCCGCTTCCGCCTCCTGCCGCCGCCCCTGCCCGACGAGGGACGGGCCGAGGAGGTGCGGCGCCGGTCGGCCGAGCGCTACGGCCGGCCCCGGCAGGAGGTGGAGGCGAAGGTGCGGGAGCTCATGGCAGCCAGGATGCCGGCCGGCGAGGGGCCGGGCCTGGTCCTCCCAACGGGGGTGCGCGAGGTAGAGGACTCGGAGTACGAGCTGTAGGGCACAAGGCAGGAGGAGGGGAGAGCCTTGGAGACGAGGGTCATAGCCGTGCTGGACAGGCACTACCGGCTGGGGGAGCGGCTGGCCGCCTACGACCTGGCGGCGCTGGTGCGCCGGGACGAGGACGGCATGGAGGAGTGGGTGCGGGAGCTGGAGGAGTATTGCGCTCGCGCCTTCGCCGACCTGGACGGGGAGCCGGACCGGTGCCGGCTGGAGATGCTGCTGCGCTGGGAGGAGGCGGGCATCTGCTGCCCCCACGGGCCGGCGCGGATAGTGGCCCGGCGCGACCTCTGCGAGAGCTGCCGCCACGCCGTCGAAGGGGCAGGGGCGACGCCCGTCACCATCGAGGTGCGGGAGTTCGACCCCGATAGGCCGCCGCAGGAGAGGTACTGCGGCTACTGCAGCGAGCGGCTGGCCTTCGTCGTCGTGGGGCCGGAGGACGAGGGGGAGGGGAGATGAGAGCAGTCCTGTCGGACGGGGACTCCCGTGGGGGCGCCGGGACAGTTACGGACGCCCCCACGGCGCCATCAGACCTGGAACGTCTCAAGCCCTGGGAGCGCCATGACCGGCGCGTGCTGGCGGGCACGGTGCGCCTCCCGGCGGCGGCGGCCGAGCACCTGGCAGACCTGCTGGGCATGCCCCTGCCCGACGTGGAGGCTGCCCTGCAGAGGCTCGCCAGGAGGGGATGGGCACGGGAGGAGATGGTCTCCACCGAGCGGGAGGACGTGGTGCGGGTGTGGCTGCCGTCCCAAGGGGTGCTGGCGGCCTATGAGGCGGCGGGGGTGCAGGTGGACGCCCTGCCGCTGGCGACGCAGCGGCTGCAGGCCCTGCTGTGGGACGGGACGGGCACGCTCGCCGCCGCCCGCATCATCTCCAGGCTGGCGCGGGGCGCCCGCGAGCGGGGCCTGACGGTGGCGGAGGCGTGCCGCCTCCGGCAGGGCATCGAGGGGGCAGCCTTCGCCGGCGCCCAGGGCATCGTCGTGCTGGTGGGGGAGGACTGGTGCACCCCCATCTTCGTGCTGGTGGACAGGCAGGAGCGGCTGCCAAGGCAGCGCCAGGCCCTTGCCCGCGCCTGGACGCGGCTCCTCTCGGAGATGCCGGTGATGGCCGGCGCCATGCTCCTGCTGGTGACGCCGAGCTACGAGGAGATGGACCAGTGGGACATGTACCTTTCCACCTCCTGGGGCCGGAGGGGCGTGCCTCTGCCACCGGTCTACATGGCCACGGCCGGCGCCCTCTCCCGCCCGTGGGAGGCGCTGTGGACCAGGGTCGAGGGAAGGGGGACGGCCCGGCTGTATGCGACCCTGCACCGCCTGGGCCAGGCGCCCCTCTCCCTGCCCCTGCCGTTCCGCCAGGCGAGGGCGCCGGCCCTGCCGCCCTGGACGCCGCCAGGGAGCGGCGAGAGGCCCCCCGCCATGCCTCCCGGCGCCGGGCGGAGGCGGGTGCTCGCGGTGCTGCTCAGGCACCCCGGCAGCACCACCGCCGAGGTCGCCGCCCTGGCGGGCACGACACCGGAGGAGGCAGGGCGGGTGCTGGAGGCGATGGACCGGGAGGGGCTTGCGAGGGGGGTGGAGGGCAGGTGGACCGCCACCAGCCAGGGGGAGCGGCTGGGCCGCCGGCTGCTGGGCGTCCCCATAGGCGCCAAGCGGGTCTTCCCGGCGCCGTCCTTCCTGCCCCACCAGCTGGAGCTGCGGGCCTTCCTCGCGAGGCTTGCCCGCGAGGTGAGGGCCGCCGGGGGGCGGGTGGCGGCCCTCCGGGAGGCGCCCCTGACGGCGCGTGAGTTCGCCGAGGACGGGCGGGTGCGGCGGCTGGTGCCCGACGCCTCGGCGGCGGTGGTCATAGGGGGCAGGATGGTGCACCTGCTGGTAGAGTGGGACCGGGGCACCACCGGCGACGGCCGCTGGCGGCAGAAGCTGAGGGGGTACGTGGGGTACTACCGCCACCTGCTGAGGTATGGCCGCCCCCTATACTGGCCGCTGCTGCTGGTGGTGGCGCCCGACGGGACGCGCGAGGAGGCCATCGCCCGGGCGGCCACGGAGGTGATGCCCGGCGGCATGCTGGCGGCGGTGCGGACCACCAACATGCTCGCCCTCGAGTCGAGGGGGCCCCTGGGACAGGTGTGGCGCGAGGTGGGTGGGGAAAGGCGATGGGGCCTCTTCGCGGGCCTGTGGCCCCATGAGGAGGCGGGCGACGGGTAGCATGGCAGCGGGGGAGGCCCGTCACGAGAAGGGGGAGGCGGGGACCGTCTCCCCCAGCATCTCGATCGCCCTCTCGACTGCCTCGTCAAGACCTCCCGGGTCGAGGGCGTCGGCCGCCCGCGTGGCGGCCACGTAGGCCACGTTGACCTCCTCGGCGTTGACGGTCCCGTCGAAGGCCACGAGGTAGAAGGCAGCCCAGTCGGCCGCCAGGCGGACCCGGCGCCACTCACGGCCCTTGGCGCGGTGGGCGGTGGAGACCGTCACGTCCCATGACCGGCGGGCGCCCCCGGCGTCGACGGCCACCAGGGAGCGTACCGTCTGGCAGATGCGTGGGACCTCGTCCCGGAACTCCTCCACCATGTTGACGTAGGGGCGGTACTGGTTGGCGACGGCCGGCAGGCGCTGCATGAGGGCCAGCAGCTGGTCCCAGCTGCGAAAGACCGCGAACTCGGGGTGGGCAGGCCTGTAGCCCCGCCAGAGGCGGTAGGCGGCCATGAGGGCGTCGGTCAGGTCGGCAAGGGGCCCGGCAAACGCCACCCTCTTGCCTTGCTGGAGGAGCGCCAGCGCCTCACGCAGGGCGCCCACATTGGTGCGGGCGATGACGGCATCGGCGGCGGCGAGGTAGCCGACGGACGACGTCTTGCCCGGCGCCCCCCTGATGGCAGCCTCCTCGCCCAGGAAGGTCTGCAGGAGGTGGGAAGCGTAGGCAGCGATGGCATCGCCGAAGCGCCAGGAGATGGTCAGGGGATATGACGGCCAGGGGAGCGATGCCATGGCGTTGATGGCCCCGCGCCAGGCGTAGATCTGCTGGTAGGCGTCCCCCACGCAGACCTTCTGGGCCGGCTGGCGTAGGAGGATGTCCAGCATGGCGGGGTTGGCGTCCTGCGCCTCATCGAGCAGTATGAGGTCATAGTGGAGGCGGGGCGACATGAGCTGGAAGGTCTTGAGGTAGACGTCGTGGGTGATGGGCAAGGCGGACAGCTCCCCTGGGGCGGAGAGGAGCTGCCATGCCTGCCACATCAGGGCGACCAGGGCACGTACCACCGGCTCGTAGATGGGGTCATCCAGGACGTAGGGCAGCAGCTCCGGCAGATGCTCCCGCCCGGGCCGGGCGTCGGCCGAGTACATGTAGCGGGTGAGGGCCTCCAGGACTATGATGGCCGCGTCCTCGGGGTAGAGGAGGGGCCGGAAGTCGCCCAGGCTGGGCAGGCGCTCCAGCAGGGCATGCCGCACCTGGAGGAGGGACCCCCCGGAGAGGAGCCGGTCGCTGTAGCGCCAGCCCAGGTGGTGGAACGCCAGGCCGTGGTTGGTGAAGGCATAGATGCGGCGCTTGCCTGTCCCCGGCAGGGAGGCGTCCAAGGCCTCGAAGCGGGCCTTGGCCTCCTTGAGGAGGCGGTTGTTGAAGGTGACGTAGAGGACCCGCGCGCCGGGATGTTTCTCCAGGTAGGCCCGGGCGACGGCAAGGAGCGTGGTGGTCTTGCCGCTGCCGGCGAAGGCCTGGACCTTCAGGTCCTGTCCCTGCAGGACGGCCTCCACCACCGCCTCCTGCTCGCCGGTGAGGGGCGGCAGCTCTACGGGCGTAGGGGGAGCCTTGCGCCTCGCCATCACGGCCCGCCCTCGCGCAGCGTCGGCAGCGGGTCGGTGGGCCGGCCCGCCAGGCGCACCTCGTAGTGCAGGTGGGGGCCGGTGGAGCGGCCGCTCGTGCCGACATGGCCGATCACCTGCCCCCGCCCCACCCTCTGGCCGGGCCGGACGGCCACCCGCTGCAGGTGGGCGTACAGGGTGGAATAGCGGCCGGCGTGGTCGATGACCACATACAGCCCATACCCGCCGTCGTCGTATGCGACCAAGGCAACGGCGCCGGGCGCGGTGGCCACGACGGGCGTGCCGGCCGGGGCGGCGATGTCGATGCCCATGTGGGGGCCGGAGCGGAGCTCGGGCGCCGTCTCGCCGAAGAGGGATGTGATGAGACCTATGACGGGCATGCCCCTGGGCAGGCCATCGTCCGCAGGCACGGCCCCCAGCACCCGGTCCCTGTGCCAGGGGGCAGACGGCTGCCGGTCGTCGACCGTCTGGGGCGACGGGACGAAGAGGAGGCCGTGGGCGAACGGCAGGAGGCCGCCCCGGTTCAGGGGGTGGGCTAGGACGGCGGCGGCATCGACGCCGTAGGCGGCAGCCGCCTGCTCCACCGTCTCGCCCGGCGCCAGGCGGTGGACGAGCCCATCGCCCAGCGGCACGAGCAGCTGCTGGCCTGGCCGGATGAGGTCGGGGTGAGGGGCCACGTCGGGATTGGAGAGGACGAGCCAGGGCAGGGACGTGCCGTAGCAACGGGCGATATCCCACAGGGTGTCGCCGGGGACGACGGTGTGCACGACATATGGCAACGGGACGACGCCCTCCGCTGCTGCCGGCAGCTCCTGGTAAGCCTCCGGTGGGGCCGGCTGTTGCTCTGGCAGGGGCAAGTCCACGGGCATCACCATATAGCCATCACCTCCGTGCTCCGTCCGATATGCACAGCTCCCGCCACAGGCGCGAGACGGCATAGAGTGGCTGGTCCCGCAGGCAGGCCTGGGCAGCCTGATAGGCGCCACAAAGGGCAAGCGTGTGCGCGTTATGGCCCCGGTCGTCGTCGGGCCGGCAGGCACAGTTGCGGGCGGCCCTCGCCTCGAATTGGACATCGATGGCGCCACATGATGGGCACTGGCACCACTGCTGGAAATGGTCCCAGCCCAGGTCGGGGTAGACCACGTAGTAGCCCTCGTAGTCGTCCGGCAGCGAAGGGCAGTGGCCGCACAGGTCGGACCAGGACGAGCTCAGGGCAGGCGGCATGGTGGCTATGTAGAGGGGGGCGCCTATGAGCCGGGCGAGGCTCGTGACCGGGGCGAGGGCATAACCGATGGGCTCCTCCACGGGAAGGGGTGGGAGGACGAGCCACCCCTTGGCAAGGGAGGGCAGCCAGAACCAGGTGACGGTGTAGCAGGAGGCATCAGGCAGGGCACCGCGCCATACGCAGGCCAGGCGCAGGTGCTCCAGCCGGCACTCCACCGGCATGCGCAGGGCGCCGAAGAAGACGCGCCAGGCCAGGTCGTGCGGGTCCGGCGCCTGCCAGTGGCGCCAGGCGTACGGGCGGGCGCTGCGGCCTTGGCGATGCTCCATGCAGGGCAGGATCAGGGCCTCACACCTCCTCCGGATCGCTTTCCCCGATGGCGGCTGAGGCGCGCTCGATGGCGCGCGATAGCCGGTGCAGCTCCTGCTGCAGGGTCGCCAGCTCGTCCCTGGCCAGGGCCAGCCGCTGGGGCAGGGAGAGCAGGGAGGACTCCTGCTCCAGGCGGCGGCGCAGCTGCCACACCTCCTGCCAGAGGGCGTCGCGCTCCCGCTCCAGCGCCTCCACGCGGCGGCGCAGGCGCTCCATCTCCTCCTGCCAGGGCCGGGCGGCGAGGAGCCGTCGCAGGTGGTGTGTGGCCGCTTGCAATAGCGAGCGCGTCTCCTGCCACTGGGCCATGAGCTCGTCCACGACGGCCGGGAGGCGAGGGGCAGCATCGTCCGTGCGGCAGCCCGGTGGGTGGAAGGGCATCGTCATCGCCATCACCTCGCCTGGCGCAAGCTCTGGACCAGGTCCAGGACAGCAGGGCCCATGAGCACTACCATCATCGCGGGCAGCAGACAGAACGCCATGGGCAGGAGCATCTTGATGGGCGCCTGGCGCGCTGCCTCCTGGGCCCGCTGCCGGAGGCGGCCCCGCAGGTAGGAGGCCTGGGAGGCCAGGGCGTGGGCGAGGCCCCCTCCCGTGCGCTCGGCCTGCATGATGGCCGAGATGAGGGAATGGGCCTCCTCCAGGTCCAGCCGGCGGGCAAACGTGAGGTACGCCTCCTCGCGGTCGTACCCCAGCCGGAGCCGGTGGAGGAGGCGCAGCACTTCCTCGCCCAGGGGACCCGACAGGTGGCGGCCCACGTGGGCGAGGGCGGCATCGATGCCCTGGCCGGCCTGGACGGCGACGCGCAGCAGGTCCAGGAAGAGAGGCAGCTCGCCCAGGGCGGCCTGCCGGCGGCGGCGTATGCGTAGCCGGAGCCAGTAGGGCGGCGCCGCAATGCCTGTCGCCAGAGAGAGGACGATGAGCAGGCGCGACAGGGGGCCCCCGTCCCCCATGAGGAGGGCCGGAAGCGGCAGGGCAAGGGCCGAGAGGGCCCAGAGGAGGGCGAAGGACGGCAAGTTGAGGGGCAGGCCGGAGCGGTCCAGGTCGAAGGCGAGGGCGCTCACGAGGCGCGAGGGGAGGAGGCGCACCAGGACGCTGCCCACCCGCTCCTGCAGCGAGGCGAGCGCAGAGCGGAGGCCGCTCCCCCTCCCGGCCGTCGCCTCCTGAGGCCAGAGGAGGAGGACGACGGCAAGCCCTGCCAGGGCGGCGGCGATGCTAGCCACCGTATACCTCCACCTTCATGAAGGAGCGCATGAAGAAGTAGCCCACTGCCTGGAGGAAGACGGCGCCGGCGAGCATTAGGCGGCCGGCGCCGGTGAGGAAGAGGCGGGAGGCGTAATCGGGCGAGAAGAGGGATACCCCTCCCATGACGGCGAAGGGCAGCCCAAGCAGCAGGTAGGCCGTGAGCCGCTGCTGGGCGGTAAGGGAGCGCACCTCTCCCAGCAGCTCGTGCCGGCTGCGGATCCCCTCCTCGGCCACCTGCAGCACCTCGGCGAGGGCGCCGCCCGTCTCCCGCTGAAGGGCGACGGCCACAGCCAGGGTACGCACCGGCGGCAGGGGCCAGCGGGCTGCCATCTCCTCCAGCGCCTGAGGGAGGACGAGGCCCAGGCGGACCTGGGAGAGGACGGCCTCCAGCTCCTCGCGCAGGGGCGACGCCGCCCGCGAGGCGAGCTCGGCCAGGGCGAGCTCGATGCCCATCCCTGCCCGGAGCGAGGCAACTAGGGACGGGAGGGCCCCCACCAGGGCAGCCTCCATGCGGCCGCAGGCACGGCCGGCACGCACGGTGACGATGGCGGTGCCAAGGAGCAGGGTCGCCAGAGGCAGGGGCAGGAGGGCGGGGATGGGCAGGCCGGCCAGGGCGCCGGCGGCAGCGATGAGGGCGCCGGCGGCGATGCAGAGGGCCCGGAAGGCCGCGCCGCGCATGGGGATGCCTGCCTGTGCCAGGCGCCGGTCCAGGACGGCCTCCCGGCGGCGGCGCAGCGGCACCGGCCGGGGCCGGACCTGGCGGTGCGGCAGGTCGCCGCGCACCAGCTCGGCAAGGGTTGGGCCGGGCGGGGGCAGGAGGAGCAGCAGGACGGCGATGCCGGCGAGCAAGGCTGCCGCTACCGCCAGGATGCCACCTCCTCGGCCATGGCCATGAGGGAGCGCACCGGGCCGGCCAGCCCCGCCGCCTCCAGGCGGTCGGCCAGGCGGGGCCGCAGGGGGGCTACCTCGTCGCGCCCCACCACCTGGCCCGATGGGTCCACCCCCAGCTGGCGCCAGCGGTACAGCTCCTGGCGCGACACCTGGTCGCCCTCCATGCCCAGCACCTCCATCACCTGGACCACGCGCCGGCGGCCATCGGGCAGGCGTGACACCTGGACCACCAGGTGGAGGGCCGATGCCACCTGTTCCCGCACCGCCCTGAGGGGGAGGTCGAACCCGGCCATGAGGACCATGTTCTCCAGCCGGTGCAGCGCGTCGTCCACCGAGTTGGCGTGGATGGTAGAGAGGGAGCCCTCGTGGCCGGTGTTCATGGCGTTGAGCATGTCGAACGCCTCGGGGCCACGCACCTCGCCGACGATGATGCGGTCGGGGCGCATGCGCAGGGCGTTGCGCAGGAGGTCGCGCTGTGTCACCTCTCCCCGCCCCTCGATGCCGGGCGGTCGCGCCTCCAGTTGCAGGAGGTGCTCCCGCTTGAGGCGCAGCTCGATGGGATCCTCGATGGTGATGACGCGCTCGTCGCCGGGGATGTGCCCCGCCAGGGCAGCAAGGAGCGTCGTCTTGCCCGATCCCGTGCCGCCGGAGATGAGGATGTTCGTCTTGGCCTGCACGGCGGCTGCCAGGAAGGCGGCAAGGGGGGCGGGCAGGCTGCCGAGGCTCACGAGGTCGTCCAGGGAGAACGGCTCCGACCGGAAGCGGCGGATGGTGACGGCCGGGCTGCGAGGACAGAGGGGAGGGATGATGACGTTGACCCGGGAGCCGTCAGGCAGCCGGGCGTCCACCATGGGCGACGCCTCGTCCACATGGCGGCCGAGGGGGGCGAGGATGCGCTGGACGATGCGCATGATGTGCTCGTGGTCCCGAAAGCGCACAGGGACACGGAGGAGGCGGCCGCCGCGCTCTACGAACACCTCGGCAGGCGAGTTGACCATCACCTCGGTGACGGACGGGTCCCGCAGGAGCGGCTCCAGGGGTCCCAACCCCACCACCTCCCAGAGGACCCTCTCTATGAGCCGTTCCTGCAGGGAGGGCGAGAGGTCGGGGCGGCGCGCCTCTACCTCCTGCCTGGCCGCCTCCCTTGCCGCCGCGGTGGCCTCCTCGGGAGAGAGGCGGCCCAGGCGGGCCGTGTCCAGGTCGCGCAGCAGGGCGTCATATATGGCGAGGGCCGCCTCTTCCAGGTCGGGAGGGAGGCCTGCCGGTCCTGCCGGCTCCGGCCCGGTGCCCCCGGAGGGCTCGGGCGCCCGCGCCGGGAGAGCCATGGGGGACAAGCGCGCGGGCTGGCCCGGCAGGGGCCGCTCAGGACGGCGCCATCCTGTGGGCATGCTCGGCGTCACCTCGCTCCGCTACGGGACGCATTATAGCATGCGTTAGACGTGACATATGACGCCTTTCTCACACGCCGCCGCCCCGGCGGCGCAGGAGGGCAGCCAGGAGGGGCGGCAGGCCCAGGCGGCGCCGGCCGGAAGGGTCGCCCACACCCGCCAGCCGGGCGGCGAGCCGGAGGAGGGAGCGGGCGGCCGGCGAGGAGGGGGCAGCCAGCACCGGCGTCACGCCCTCTCCCGCCAGGCGCCGCAGCCGCCGGTCGTAGGGGATGTCGGCGACGACCTCCCAGTCCAGGGCACGGGCAACCTCCGCCGCGGGCGCCGTGTGGGAGGGGTGGGTGCGGTCCAGGACCGCCAGGAGGCGGTCCGGCGGGAAGCCCCAGTCGGCGAGCTGCCTGATGGCGCGGCCGTGCTCCCTGAGGGCCCCCACCTCCGGGGTCGTCACCAGCAGGGCCAGGTCGCAGAGCTCCAGGGCGCGCAGCGCCTCCTCCCGCAGGCCGGCGGCCGTGTCTACCACCACCCAGTCATGGGCGCCTGCCAGCTGCTGCGCCTCTTCGAGGGCCGACGGCGGCAGGACGGCCGGCGCCCCCCGGTCGTGGGGCAAGAGGGCGGAGGCGCCGCCATAGGGGTCGCAGTCGATGAGGACGGCCGAGAGCTGCAGCCGCGCGTGGAAGGCGGCGGCAAGGCCGGCGGCCACCGTCGTCTTGCCGACGCCGCCGCGGGCCGAGACGACGGCGAGGACGGCGCCGCCTGGGGGGAGGGCGCCGTCGCCGCTCCGGAGGCGCCCTTCCGCCGCCAGCACGGAGCGCACGGCCTCCACCAGGGCATCCCCCGGGCGGTCGGGCAGGCAGGCACGGGCGCCGAGGGCCATGGCGCGGCCCGCGAAGGACGGCATGCCGTAGAGGAGGACGGGGACATCCGGCGCCGCCCGCCGCAGGCGCTCCAGCATCGCCTCCACCCGCTGCGGCATGCCCCTGGCTGCCATGACGACAGCATCGGGGCGCCTCTCCTGCAGGAGCCGCACGGCCTCGGGCCCGTAGCCGGCATGGGCTACCACCGAGAGGCCGGCCACCGACAGGAGGCGGCGCGTCTCCTCGCGAGCAACCTCGTCGGGGTCTACGAGCAGCAGCGACGGGACGGCAGGCATGCTAGACCACCTCCGGCAACGCCGCGCCCTCAGGCGCCTCCCTGAGGGCGGCGAGGAACCATTGGGGGAAGAGGCGCCGGTGGCGCGCCAGCAGGCGGCCCACCCCGGCATCGAGGATGTAGGTGACGCCGTAATCGTCGGGCCCGCGGCAGACGCGGCCACAGGCCTGCACCAGGGCGCGCACCGTCTCGCGGGCATACCACTCCTGACCACCGGGCGCCCGGAGGCGGGCCTCCACCCACGGGTCCGACAGGTTGGGGTAGGGGGCCTTGAGGACCACGGCGAAGCGGGCGCGGTCGCCGGCGAAGTCCACCCCCCGCTCCATGGAGGGGGAGATTAGGACAGCGTCCTCGCTCTCGGCGTGGCGGCGGAGGGCACGGCTGCGGCCGGCTGCGTCATCGTGGCCCAGCAGGCGGCGCCTGTGGCGGCTGTGGGACATGACGTAGGCGGCGAGGCGGTAGCTCTGGGTATGGACGATGCCGCGCTCCCCCCGGTGGCGGTCCAGGATGCGGTCCAGGGCGCGCACCGCCAGGGGCCAGGTGTCGTGGGCATTGGTGTGGGAGAGGGGCGCTACGGGCATGTAGACCACGGGCCGGCGCTCGGGCGGGATGGGCGAGGGGAGGGAGAGGCGCTCCCACGAGCCGTCGGGGAGGCCCAGGTCGCGAGCCAGAGCGGCGGGGTCGAGGACGGTGGCGCTCATGAGCAGGACCCGCCCTTCAGCCTTGCCCCACAGAAGGCTCCTGGCATAGGCGGCGGGATAGAGGGGCCGCAGGGTGAAGGGGCCCCGGCGGGGGTCCTCCATAGCTGCCACCCAGGGGGAGCGGCCCCCTGCCGCGAGCCGCTCGAGGCGGGGCCGGAGCGCCTCCAGGCGATGCAGGTCCCGGGCAAGGCCCGCCCTCTCGAAGGGGTCGTCCTCGGCCTCCAGAAGCTCCGACAGGCGGTCGCAGGCAGCGTCCAGGGCGCGGAGGGCCTCGCTTGCCCACTCCTGCCAGGCGCTGGGCAGGGAGGGGTCATGAGGCGGGCCCATCTCCAGGAGGGCCAGGTCGTCGGCCGTAATGTGCACTGTCAGGTGCTGCACGAGGGCCGAGGGCAGCTCGTCGGCCTCGTCGATGACCAGGAGCTGCCGGCCGGTGGCAAGGCCCCCTCCCGCCTCCAGGTCATGCAGCAGATAGGCCACGTTGGCGACGACCATGTCGGCCTCCTCGGCGAGGGCGCGGGCACCCAGGTAGGGGCAGCGGGAGGAGGCATCGCAGCCCGGCGTCGGACCGCTGCAGCGCAGGCGCGGGCTGCAGCAGTGGGGGCAGTGGCGCCTGCCGGGCCGCAGCTCGCACGCCTCGGCCGTGAGGGAGGGGTGGTTGGCGGTGGGATAGTTGTTGCGGCCCATGATGACGGCCACCGGGAAGTCCTGCGCCAGCTGCTCCTGCAGCTGGCGGGTGTAGACCACGTACAGGAGGCGCGCCCCCATGGCCCTGGCGGCAGCCACGGCTATGAGGCTCTTGCCCGACCCCGTAGGCGCCTCCAGCATCACGTAGGGCCGGCGGCTCTCCAGGAACGACTGCACGGCCTGCCGCTGCCCGGGCCGCCAGGACGAGAAGCCGGACAGGCCCAGCCGGGCAGGGGTGGAGGGCAGGGACGGCGAGGCTTTTGAGCGATGCGATGCCACACTCATCAAGCGTCAATATAGCACGGCGAGGGGGAACGCTGCCAGGAAAGGGGGTTGGCAGGGGGGTCAGGGGCAGTGCACGACGGGGAGGCCATCCACGGCCCAGATGGCCGGTGTTAGTTGTAGGTTATCCCTGTTGTCAGGGTGAGAGAGTCCAGGTATTATCATTGCCAGGATATCGATTGCTAGCCAGGGCAGGAGTTCGTATGGCCCGGCTCAGGTTCACGGGCCCCCTTTTGGACGACTCTGTCGTCTCTCGGGCCGAGACGCTACGCTATCTTTCCCTGGACGAGCAAGGTGCCCTCATAACCTACCATTGTCGCCAGGCCCGCACCTGTGACTATGGTCATCCTGAGGAGCGTGTTCGAGCACGCCTCTATGCCTGGCTGGTGCTCGATCGGCAGTACAGCCCTCAGGACATCGCAGTCGAGGTGCGTGTTCCCAAGAAGGGCGATGAGCGTGCGGACATCGTCTTGTATAACGCCAGAAGGCCCTACCTAGTGGTAGAGGCCAAACGCGAGAATTGCAGCTCCAGCGAGTGGGAGGAGGGATTGCGACAGGGTTTCGGTTATGCCGCTAGCCTCCGGGCCCGGTACCTTTTGGTGGACGACGGCCACACATCGGTCCTTATTGACGTCGATAACTGTCCCAGCCCGGGTGACATCGAGGAATATGTACTAGGGGATCGCAGTTCTCTGCCTAAGGCATTTGGCACAGCCGTACGCTTGCGCCTCGTTGCCGGCTCGACGCAAGATGTTCACCCCGTAGACGCTCGCACCCTTTCGGCTCGCATCAGGCAGGCCCACGGACGCATCTGGGCTGGCGGGAGAAGGGACCCGCTTACAGCCTTCGACGAGTGGAGCAAGCTCATGTTTGCCAAGGTGTGGGACGAGCGCTTCACTCCCAATGGTGACCCCCGTCAGTTCCAGGCAGGCGTTGGTGAGCCTCCCACGGATGTAGCCAGGCGCATTCGCCAGTGCTACAGAGAGGCCATACGACAGGACCCCACCATATTCGCTGATCCGGAGATCCACCTGCCAGACGAAACGATATGGCAGGTAGTCCAGCTGGTGCAGGACATCGGCTTCACTATGTGCGAAGTCGATGCGCTGGGCACGGCCTTCGAGAGCTTCTTCGGGGAAATCTTTCGCGGGCAGCTTGGGCAGTATTTCACCCGTCGCGAGATCTGTCGCTTCGTATGTGCCTTGCTGGCACCGACACACAAGGATTTTGTCCTGGACCCAACGGCCGGCAGCGGCGGCTTCTTGCTGGAGGCCCTCTTGCAGGTATGGCGGCGGATCGATACCAGCTTCGTCGGGAGACCTGACATTGAGCGCCTCAAGATCGAATTCGCCCAGAAACATGTCTATGCCATAGAGATACATGAGGTAGTTGGACGCATCTGTAAGACCAACCTCTTATTGCATAAGGATGGCCACCTTAATGTCGAGGTGGGACGCAGCTGTCTCGATAGGCATTTTTCTGTCGCCGGGCTCGACCTAGGACGCTTCACAGTCGTAATGGGCAATCCGCCGTTCGGCGACGAGATCCGGGAGGGAGACCGTGACCGTCTGGGGAATGCCTCGCTGAGCGACTTTGCCGTAGCCAGAGGCAGGAGCAGGATCAGCAGCGAGATCGTCATTCTGGAACGGGCTATCGACTTCCTTGCCCCTGGGGGGCGGCTTGGCATGGTAGTCCCCGACGGCCTTCTCAACAATGCGAGCGAAGCGAGCGGATGCCCGGCTGCCCGCCGCCTCATCCTGAAACGGACGAAGGTCATGGCAGTCGTCTCGCTACCGGACTATGCCTTCAGGAAGGCTGGCGCTCAGAACAAGACTAGCCTTATCTTCCTACAAAAGTTCACCGACGCGGAGCATGCTCGGTTCCAGGAGGCCTACAACAGATGCCTGCTGGACACCTCCAGTAGCCATATCCTGCCCGAAGATGCCGCTATTCATGCCGGACTGGCAGCACTAAACTATCCCGTCTTCTTCGCAGAGGCCGAGCATATCGGGTATTTGCCGGCCGGGCAGCGATCTCCTCGCAATGACCTGTACTCGCTCACCGACGACGGCCACATTTGCGAAGATGACCCGGGCACGGTGTTGGGTCAATGGCGGGTGTTCCTCCGCAACCCCAGCTCCTTCGTGGGGACCGACACGCCACGCACCGCTTGTGCCTCCATTGTTGATATCTTCCAGGCACACCCCTCCCGGAGGCTAGATGCTAAGTATCACCTATTCAGGCTGCGTAGCCTGACTCATGCCGGCAGGACTACCATGGCCCGCCTGGGCGAAATCCTGGTCCGAAGGCACGAAGTAGTGCGACCCTGGCAAGAGCCTGAGCAGGAATTTGTAACTATCGAGCTGGGCCAGGATGGCACTCTGCGCCGGAGGGAGGCCGGCAAGGGCATCAACCCCCCTGCCTGGCAGGGCAGCTACTTCCGTCCAGGCACCGTCTGGTACCGTGTCCATGCAGGCGATGTGCTCTTTTCTCGTATCGACCTCTGGCGTGGCTGCATCACAGTGGTCCCTGAGGAGTATGATGGCGCTATCGTAACCCAGGAGTTTCCGGTCTACCAGGTCCGTGAGGAATGGCGCAGCAGGATCGACCCGGACTACCTGACCATCCTCCTTCGGAGCAACACGTTCCGCGCTGCCTTGCGAGCTATCACCACCGGGCATTCCAACCGGCGAAGAACGCAGCCGGTGGATTTCGAATCGCTGATGGTGCCCGTCCCACCGCTGGAGCAGCAACGTGCCATAGCTCAGCAAGTACGTGTCGCTCGCCAGGAGCTGGACGAGGCGAAGCAGAAGCTGGAGCGTGCCCTGGCCGATGCTGAGGCCAGCATCTTCGAGGGCATTGCCGCTATCGAGCGCAAGGAGCAAGAGTTTTGAACAGCCTCAGGCCATGCTTGGCGCCGGCGGTCCCGAGGGCCAGGCCCACGCCGGCAGGGATGGCGCCTAGCCTGCCGTGCCGCTGTGGGGCCTGGGCCTGGCCCATGCGGCGAGGAGGGAGGCCAGTAGGAAGCGCAGCTCACGGCAGGCGCCGACCCGCCACATGAAGCGATGGCGCTCGCCGTCCAGGGTGACCACCGTCAGGAGGAGGATGTCGTTGCCCGGATAAGCATGCACCAGGTCCACTACCGACCGGAGGAGGCCCAGGTCGCTCGCCTCGTTGGTCGTCTCACGCAGGGTGAGGCGGATGGCGGGCCTTGCGCCCATGCTCATGGCCATCCTGACGAGGGGTGACGGGACGAGGGCCGGGAGGGGGGACGGCCCGGGAGGAGGGCCCGACGTGCCCTGCCCCGGCCCACGTGCTGCCGCCCGGCTTCTCTCTCCCATCGGCCGTCCCCTTCACGCGTCGGCGACGGCAGCCACCTGCCGGAGGGGCACGGCCACGGCCATAACACCGCCCTCCTCGGCCGGGACCTTCAGCACGAGGCTGTCCAGCCGCCAGAAGGCCAGGTGCCCCTCGAAACGGGAGAGGATGCCCACGAGGGCGCGCCCGTCCCGGAGGACGACCGCCACCGGTCTGCCCTTGCGGGCCTGCAGGGCGGCACGCAGGAGGTGGCCCCGAGACCTGGGGCCATCAGTGGACGAAGGCGACGGCATGCTTGAAGACCAGCACCTCCTTCGGCTGCTCGCCCTCCTCGGCGGAGAGGCGGACGAGCAGGGTATAGTCGTCGTAGCCCAGCAGGACCCCCTCGAGGACCATATGCGGCGTCGACAGCTCGATGGCGATGGGCTTCCCCAGGCAGCGGCTGAGAAAGCGCTCCTGCACAGGGAGTCTTGGCGGCCTCTCCTGGGCCGTCCCATCACCGGCCTGACGGGTCTTGTCCATGCTCTGCCTCCCTACGTCGTGGCACACGTCATGGCATGAGGAATACCCGTTGCTCCCGGGAAGCGGCGAGCCGCGCTGCCGCCTCCTTGCCAGGGAAGGTCTTGGCCAATGACAGGAGCGTATGGAGCCGCGTCGGCGGCGGCAGCGGCTTGTAGTACGTGGCCAGGAGGTAGCGGATGGTGCGCCAGATGTCCGGGTGTGGGCAGCGGTGCAGCATGTCCATCAGCAGGCCCTCGCTGTAGAGGCGGTGCAGGCGCCGCCAGGCGATCCTGCCCAGCCAGGTGGCATGCAGCTCCTTGGCCCAGAGGAGCAGGCGGCACCTGGCCCACCATGGCACCTCGCGGAAGCCCCAAGCGAACCTGAGGATGCGCCGCAGCTGCCACCCCTGCAGCTTGCGCTCATCGTAGGCCTTGAGGAGCCAGGTAAGGAGGCCGCCCGCGTTCCGGGGCCGGTAGCCGCGCTGCCGCTGGTAGATGACGTAGTAGAGGGCCGCTGCCACGTTGGCAGCGCCGTAGCGGTGGATGATGCTGCCCGGCGCCACGCTCCCCAGGCGGCGCAAGAGGGGGATGAGGCGCTCGCGACAGGGCTCTATCTCCTCGGGCGGCACGAGAAAGCGGCGGGGCCGGCGCGCTTGTGGGGGTCGCGGCGCCTGGCGAGGGCGAGGCGCCGGCCCACGCTGCGGCGGCCGGGGCCGGAGCAGCGTGACGCCTGTCTGCGATCGAGCCGTCATAGCAGTGGCCATGGTGACACCTCCTTGCGCTGTGGGGCCGTGGCCAAGTGTTGGCGGCGGCCCCCTGTATCTATTGCTGCCGTTGGGTTGCCTATGGTAGCTCGTAAGCCAAAGACCGTCGCCTTCCCTCTCATCTCCCTTCTGGGCAGCAAGCATACCGTTCTCCTGGCAGGCGTACCCAATAGGCCAATGGTAGCAATGGCTAACTCGTCCCGACCCCTTATACACCATTTGGGATGGGGTACGCTTACGCTACCCGGTAGTGTATAAACCGCCCCGGCGGCCGTTTCGCTGCCGCCCGGCATATCTGCGCCCGCCCCTTTGGGCGCCGCAACTGTTGATGCATCTGTTGGTCGACGCCCGCCACCAACACTTGCGCCCGGCCCGTATTTGGAGCCCGACCGTTCGCCCCGAAGTGTTGTATCTACCAACACTTCCGGAAGTGTTGTATCTGCCAACACTTCCCGGGGCGCCGCGGCCAAATACGACTTGGCTGCGTGCAAGTGTTGGCGCAAGTGTTGGCGAGGGGCCTTCATCAGACAGATTGCCCGTAGGTCAATCTTTTTGTGATAGAGCATGTCTATCATAGCTCGTCCTCCCCCTCCCCTTCCTCGCCGCCCAGGGGCAGCGTGTCCTGCCTGAGGGCATACAGCACTTCCTTTCCTGAGCGGTAGGCGGTGACGGCCCCTTTCGCCTGGAGGGCCGAGAGGGTATTGACGACATGTGAGCGGGAGTAGCCCAGGAGCTCGGCCAGGTGGGCGGCGGTCATGGGCCCTTGATCGAGGATGGTCTCGACGATGAGGTCGGGCAGCGGCAGCTGCCGCTCGGCCTCGATCTCGGGGAACTCCCGCGGCGCCGCCTTGCGTATGGAGACGAGGACGCCGCCGTCGAACTCGTAGCAGAGGATGGGGAAGCGGGGTAGGGGTGGTATGTCGTTGGCCTTGGTGACCTTGAGGCCGACGCCCAAAGAGCGGTCCTGGCGCTGGGTGATGACCTGGACGCAGATGTCGGCGGCGGCATCCAGCATGATGGAGCCGAAGACGTGGGTGGCGTCGGCCCTGGGCGTGTGGGCGATGGCGACCCAGGGGACGTGGAGGGAGTTGAGGGCGTCCATGACCCTGTTGGCGGAGGCGTCCTCGACGAGGGATCCCATGCCTGCGCGGGAGAGGGAGTCCACTACCACCAGCTCCACACCCTCGGAGGAGACGGCGTGCTCGATGGCCGACAGGAGGTCGTGGAGGGTGTGGCCCCGGGCGGGCGTCATGAGGAGGGGACGGTCGGGCGGGAGCTCCAGGGCGACGTTCACAGCATAGAGGCGGCGGGCCATGCTGATAGTAGGCCGCTCCAGGTTGACGTACAACGTCCGCAAGGGGCGGACGGGCCGGATGGGGCCCAGGGGGACACCCGCGTCGGCGGCGACGGCCAGGGCGAGGGCGGTGTAGGACTTGCCGCGGCCGGGAGGGCCGTAGAGGATGGTGCCCCCCTCCTCGATGATGAGGGGAGGGTCGAGGAGGGGGTTGTAAGGGGGCCCAGGCTCCGGCACCAGGGGGATGGGCGTGAGGGCCTCGGTGTAGACGGGCCAGACCTGGCGACAGAACTCGTCCAGCCAGCGGACCAGGTCCTGCTCGGCGGGGCAGTCCTTGGGCGTGTCAGGTGTGCTCTTGAGGATGCGGTGGGCCTTGCGGGCCAGCCGCCCCCGCTCCTCGTCGCGCTCGACGTTGCAGGTTGTCCAGGCGAGATCGCGGTCGCCCAGGACGATGTGGAGGGTGGCGTGGATGCCGGTGCGCTCGCGGCGAACGTTGGTGGCCAGGAAACGCAACGGGGCGCCCCCGTTCACCGGTATCTCGGCGAGGACGGCGCGGCCGATGCGGTAGATGTCCATCTCGGGCCTGCCGGAAGTAGCAGCGGCGTAGGGCATGATGCGGGGGCCGCTCTTGTCAAGGGGCGAGAGTTGTGCTATCCTGAGGCCGGGTAAGGACCTCAGGATAGGTTTTGGGGCCTGCGGCCAACGGGGTGGTCGCAGGCCTTCAATTTATTGCGGCCCGTTCACCTCCTTCCCCTTCTGTGCCGTTCTCAGCTGGCATCGCCCTGGCCCTCTTGCGGCCTGTGGGCGGCAACCTGCTCCCGCACCTGCTGGAGGGCGTCCTGCCAGGTGCGGCCGTGCTGCTGCAGCCAGCGGACGATGGCGGCCCTGCCCCTTTCGGGCTCGGGCACGCCCAGCAGGCGGGCGATGGTGACGTGGACGGGGGCCTCTGGCGAAAGGCCGTGGGCTATGTCGATGAGCTGCCTCTCCGCCGCCAGCTCGGTCACCTGGGTCTGGGAGGGGCGTTGCCCCCTCTCCGATGCTGTGGGGGCCTGTTGTGGGGCGGCTGGGCGAGGGGCGCTGCCCGGCTGCGCCCGGGATGGCGGCCGTGACGGGGCGCTTTGGGCCTCCCCTTGTGGCTCCTGCTTGCGAGGGGGCAGGGGGCGTGGGGGCTGCTCCCCTGCCTGGATCTCGGCGTCGGGCAGGAGGGCGCACGCCTCCAGGACGCCCGGCAGCTGGCGGATGGCGTCCGCCTCGGCGCGCTTGGCGGCCATCTTGAGGATGGTGTTGTCCAGGTCGTCGGGGTCGGGGTTGTAGACCCGGTAGCGGGCCGAGCTGCCCTGGCCGCGGCTGGGGAGGCGGGAGGGGTCGGCGCCGGCGGGTAGCTCCTGGCCCGACACCCAGCGGTAGAGGTGGCGCGTCTCGAAGGAGCTGGCGCTGCCTAGCCCTTCGGCCACCAGCCGCTCCTTGCCGTTGGGGGAGATGTGCCACAGCTCTGCCCGGACGACGTATTTTATGAGCAGGCGGTGCTCCGTGCCGCCGTCGGGGCGCTGGACGGGCACCGGCTCGCGCAGGGCGAGCTCCACGTGGTGGCGCGGCACCAGCCGCAGGACGCTCATGATGTAGGCGACGCCGGCATCGAGCAGGACGGGCCTGGGGAAGTAGGTCTCGCCCAGCTTGTAGGTGTAGTGGACGCCCGGCTGCATGTGGTCACGGATGACGGCGGCGATGCGGTCGGCCACCATGGCGTTGTAGCGGGCCTGGGCCTCGATCTCGTCGAGGGCGATGGCCATGGGCCAGGGGGCCGGGCCCTGAGGGGCATCACGTTGCTCGGTGGGCAGCTGGGCCGTCATCGGCCTTCACCTCGCTTTTTGGCGGACGGTGGGGCGGCCTCGGGGAGGGACGGCAGCAGTCCTGTTGTCTGGGCCATCTGGATGGGGATGGCGCCTCGCGATGCCAGGAACCAGCGGACGGCCTGTGGCGAGATGCGGTACAGGCGGCCGATGCGAGCGTGGGGGATGAGGCCGCGCCGGCAAAGGCGGTAGACCGTCCGCGTGCTTAGCTGAAGGAGGCGGGCTGCCTGGGCAGGGGTCAGCGCCGTATCTACAGCTGCCGGCGGCTGGCGCGTCGTGCCGTGCCCCCGGGGCGTAGCCGCCGCAGTGGCGGACGGGGCGGCATCGTGTGTGCCGTTGCCCTGGCGCAGCGCGTTGACCAGCGCGCCGTAGGCCATGATGCTCTCGGGGCTCGCGGTGCCGTGCAGGATGCGGTATACGAGGGTGGGCGAGATGCCGAGCTTGGCGGCGATGGAGCGGATGCTGCCCGGCTGTTGCGACCGCATCTCTAGGGTCTCATGCCATGTCGTGTGACACTCGCGACCTTGTGCACTCAGCATATCTGTTCGAGCAGCGGTTGTCAAAGGGGGTGGCGCGCCGCCGGAAGTGCGGCGCCGGGGTGGTGGGGGTGGTGTGCGGAGATCTGCCGTCTGCGACGGCTGCGGGGGAGGTGGGGCGAAGATGGGCGGCATGGCTTACGATAGCAGCGACCGGGATGCGAGCGGACCTGCTGCAAGGAGGCGGCTATGCTGGATGGATCTGCGGGACGAAGGGGCCGGCGGCGCATGGGGGGCAGGGACCTTGTGGAGGTTACCCCGGCCAGGGCATGGGCCATCTACCGGCGGCGGCGGCAGCTGGGGCTCTCGCGGGAGCAGGTGGCGGAGATGGCCAGCCGCCGGCTGCTGGAGCAGGGGGCAAGGCAGGGTGTGGTGGCGGACTACATCCGGCGGGTGGAGTGGGGCGAGGTGGCGTGGACCTCGGAGGCGAAGCTGCGGGCGGTGGCAGAGGTACTGGGGCTGGAATGGGAGAAGCTGGGGGAGGGGGAGGAGGGACAGCGCTTCCCCGGGCCGGCATGGCGCCATCCCCAGGACGCCTTCGCCCGGCGGGTGCGCCTGCTGCGGGCGGTGGAGGAGTGGCTCAGGCGCTGCGGCGACAGGGAGCTGGCGGTCCTGCAAGAGGTGTGGCCCGTCGCGGCTTCGCTCTCATCGCGGCTGGCCGGGCTGCTGCAGGAGGGGACGGGTGGCGCCGGGCCGTTGACACCCGAACATGTGTTCCAGCAGAATATGGGCAGCCTGTGGCGGACGCCGCGGGACGTCTACGAGTGGCTGGAGAGGCTGCTGGAGCTGCTGGAGGAGGTGATGCCATGGCAGGAACGGGTGAGACGGGCGCGGCGGGCGCTGCTGTCGGCCCTGGAGTGGCCCCCGGAAGAGGGGGGAGGCGAGGGGAAAGGGGAGACGGGGGAAGGCGGCTGAAGATGATGGCCGAGGCAGGGGGATGGGCCGGCGATGACCTGGAGGCGCTCGTGCGGCTGACCGTGCGCCTGCTTGCCCACCTGGTGGCCGCTGCCGGGTGGCAGGAGGAGACGCAGGGCCGCTGACGGGATGGCGCTGGTGGACAACCCACGCTGCACGTCGGGGGTGGGCCGTGCCCGAGGGCATCGAGAAGCGGGGACGCAACTCGTGGTCCGTGCGGGTCTACATGGGCTACGACTCGCGCCAGAAGAAGCGGAAGTACATACGGGTGACCGTCCGCGGCACGTACAAGGATGCCCAGCGGGTTAGGGCGGAGCTGCTGCGCAGGCGGGACGAGGGGAGGCTGGGGGAGGCGAGGGGGACGGGGAGGGTGACGGTGGCAGCGTACCTGGAGAGGTGGCTGGCGATGCGGGAGGGAGGCCTGGCGCCGGCCACCGTGGACAGGCAGCGGAGCATCGTGCAGCACCACCTGGTGCCGGTCATCGGGCATCTGCGCCTGCGGGAGCTGACGCCGGTGGACGTGCAGGCGGTCCTGCTCCGGGCGCGGGAGAGGGGCCTGGGCCAGGGCTCGGTGAGGAACATCCACGCGGTGCTCAGGCGGGCCCTGAACGATGCGGTGAGCATGGGCCTGCTCCCCGACAACCCGTGCGCCCGGGTCAGCCCCGGCGTGTACCGGCCGCGCAGGCCCGAGCTGCCGCCGGCGGCAGACCTGGCCCGGCTGCTCAGGGAGGTGGAGGGGTCGCCGGTGGGCCCGGCGATACAGCTCATAGCGGCGACGGGCATGCGGTTGGGAGAGGCGCTGGGGCTGCGCTGGGGGGACGTGGACCTGGAGCGGCGGCTGGTCCAGGTGAGGCGCACCCTGAGCAAGACAAGCAGCGGCATGCACGAGCGGGGCGCTAAGGCAGGCTCGGACAGGACCATCCCTCTGGGAGATATGGCCTGCCGGGCGCTCGAGCGGCAGGCGGCGATGTGGCGGCAGGTGATGGGGCGGGAGCCCGGCCCCGGTGATTACGTGTTCGTGAGAGAGGGCGGGGCGCCGGAGAGCGCCCGCCGGGTCCAGTACTACCTGGGGCAGGCCGCGGCCAGGCTGGGCATGGCCGGGCTGCGGGTACATGACCTGCGGCATCTGGTGGCGTCCCTCCTGCTGGGGCATGGCGTGAGCGTGCGGGTGGTTGCCGAGCTGCTGGGGCACCGGGTGCCGTCCACTACTCTGGACGTCTACTCGCACGTGCTGGCGGGCGGGAGCGAGGAGGCCGTGCGCCTCCTGGACCGCCTGGTGGGCGGCTAGGGGCGGGGCGCAGGCCGCGCCCTGCCCTAGGCGGGGCCTCAAGGTGCGGCCTTGTATTGTCGTGCCCCCATCGTGTCCTCCCCCCACGGTTGAGCTGTTCAGGCAACCAGGCGTGTTGCGGCCGGGCTATCTGTTTCCAACTGTTTCGATTGTCTGCACACTTTATCTCGCGGGTTCCACTGCCAGGGTGTTTCCAACTGTTCCCGCACCGGCCCATCTGTTTCGCAGCTGTTTCAGCGGATATGAGTCGCCGCCCGTGCGTATGGGGATGGCCCTGGGCGGGAGGCGCTGGAGGTGGCCGGCCCAAATCGGGCAGAAGAGGCGGTCACGTTGATGACCAATTTGATGACCAAGTGTAAAGTAAGACCCCTGTCGCCGCTCTCGGCTGCCATGCCCTTCGGGTGCGATTTTGCGAGACAGAAACGCTAGGCGGACATCTTTGACGCAAAGGCTCATTAGTGGACTTCTGCCTTCCCGAAGCTCACGTTCTCGCGGTAACTAAGGCTTGCACAACGGCAGCAGGCGGACCCCACCCGCGCGCCCGGTCTCCGTGGCGTCAAGGCCGGTTCGAGTTCTTCTCGAACCGCTCCATGGCCTCCCGGTTGGGGACGGTGCTGAAGTAGTTGGCCAGCCGGTCCAGGAACGTGCCCCGCGGTTGCTGCAGGGTGACGCGGACGGTGAACTGGTCAGGGGTCTCGACCCGGACGACCTGCTGGTAGAAGGACTGGTGACGGAAGGAGGCCTGACTGCCGTCGCTCAGCTTCCCCTCCCGCTGGCGTTCGATGTGCCAGCGGATGTCGTCGGCGGTGAGCTGACGGCCCCCGGTGATGGGGGTGTCCTGCCAGAACACGTTTCGGCGGATGTGGAAAACGTAGTTGGCGCCGTCGATGATCTCCCAGCGCTCGGCCAGGTCGCCCTCGATCTCTCCCGTGTCGGGGTTCTTGTAGCGGACGATCTTGTTGAGCACGTAGTTGGAAAGCCACGACGTGGGGTCGCCGAAGGCGCGGTGTACGTCTACCGAGTCGAAGACGTTGCCGCCCAGGAGGACGGTGCGGACGATGCCGCCCCGGGTCGGCCCTGTCGGGGTCTCCTGCGCGGCTGGAGTGGCCGAAGGTCGCGATTCGCGACATCCTACCATGGTGTAGGCCAGGGCGCCGGCCCCCGCGGTGGCGGCAGTGGCCAGAAAGCGCCGGCGGCTCAAGCGGTTCTTCGCCCACCGCTGCCAGTAGTTGCTTTCAGCCATGGCTTCGCCCCCCACTGATAAGGACTGCTCGAGGGTGGCCGCATTATAATTCCGCCCGATGAAAGTGTCAAGACACGGCAGACGATATCTTTTGTTCGGTGGAGGGGCGCAGGCAGCGCCGGGGCGCCGTTGAGAATGCGCACGAGCAGTTGACTTAGCGCAACAGCCGTTGTATATAAGAGTCGATTTAACCGACTGTGCCGCGTCCGGCCCATTCCCGATAGTTATAGCTACCGTTCCGGTCTCTGGAGATGGCGGAGGACAAGGGCGGGCCTTTTAAGCTCGAAGTGCGGGGCCTCAGCAAGCGTTATCAGATCCCCGTCATCGAGGCCCTGAACCTGGGCATACGTCCTGGAGAGTTCGTCTGCCTGCTCGGGCCCAACGGCTGCGGCAAAACCACCTTCCTGCGCATCCTGGCCGGCCTGGAGCAACCCGACACGGGCGAGATCCTCATCGACGGCGAGTCGGTAGACCTCACCGTCTCCAGCCACCACCGCATCGGCGTGGTCTTCCAGGAGCCGCGGCTGCTGCCCTGGCGCACGGCCATGAGCAATATCGTCCTCTGCCTGGCCGCTCTGGGCATTCACGGCAAGGAGGCGCGGGAGCGCGCCCAGCACTACCTGTCCCTGGTGGGGCTCAGGGGTTTCGAGAACTACTATCCCAACCGCCTGTCCGGCGGCATGCAGCAGCGGGTCTCCATCGCCCGGGCGCTGGCGGTGGAGCCGGACGTGCTGCTGATGGACGAGCCCTTCAGCGCCCTGGACCCTGAGAGCCGGCAGATACTCCAGGACGAGGTGGTCAAGGTCTGGCGGGCCACCGGCAAGACCATCATCTTCGTTACCCATAGCCTGGAAGAGGCCACGTATATCGGCACCCGCATCGTCCTGTTCTCGGCCCGGCCCGCCCGCATCCGCGGGTCATGGGAGCTGGACGGCTCCTCGGACCGGGTCGCCCTGCGGGAGGAGCTGGGGCAGCTCCTCGCCCAGGAGGTGCGACAGCAACAGGCCCTGATGGCGCAGACGCAGGCATGAGGGCAGAGAGGCTGGCCAAGACGACGGCGGCAGTCCAGCGGCAGCGGACCGGTGAGGCCCTGTCGCGGGTTGCCATGCGGCTGCACCTGCCCACGCTGGTGGCCCTGGCCATCATCGTGGTGGTGTGGATCACCCTCTCGCGTCGCTTCGGCGATTACGTCCTTCCGCCGCCGGGAAGGGTGCTGGACGGCCTGCGCGACCTCGTGGTGACGGGCGAAGTATGGGAGCACGTGGCCGCCTCGCTGTACCGTATCTCCCTCGGCTTCGGGGCGGCGGTGGTGGTCTCTCTGCTGCTGGGCTTCCTGGTGGCCCGTTCGCCCCTGCTGAGCGTGGCCGTGAAGGACATCACCACCGTCCTCAACAGCACCTCGGTATTCGTCTGGATCGTGCTGGCCCTGATCTGGTTCGGGCTCACCGACCGGGGCCCCATGTTCACTACGTTCATGATCACCATCCCCATCATGCTCAGCAACGTCATCGAGGGGATCGAGAACGTGGACCGTCGCCTTCTGGAGGTGGCCAAGGTCTATCGCTTCAACGAGCTGGCCCGCTTCGCCCACATCACCATTCCCAGCATCGTGCCCTACATTGTGGCCGGGATGAAGGTGGGTTTCGCCCTGGGCCTGCGCGTGAGCGTGGTGGCGGAGATCTTCGGCGTCACCACTGGCATCGGCTACATGATGAACTTCAACCGCGACATCCTGCGCACCGACCTCGTCTTCGCCTGGGCCATCGTCCTCATCATCGTCATGCTGGTGATGGACAAGCTGGTATTCGAAAGCGTTTCCCGCTGGGTACAGAGGTGGCGGTAGCCCTGCCGACGCGCGTGGGGCCCTTTAGCCGGCATCGGTAACGACAGGCCGTGTAAGGAGGTGTGTCAGGCATGAAGGGTAACCGCATAAGCCGCAGGGACTTCCTGTGGCGGGCGATGCTCTTGGGCGGCGGCGCTGCCCTCTGGCCTCTGGTCCAGGCGTGCGAAGAAGAGGAGGCCACCCCCACCCCCACCACGCCTCGGGCTGGTACGACGCCGGCAGCGACGCGGCCCTCCCGTACGTTCAACTTCGCCTATCTGACCCTGGGCTGGGCCGGCACGGAGATCATCCACCGCCAGAACCTGCTGGGGCGCCGCGGTTGGAACATGCAGTGGCAGACGGTGGGGCCCATCAGCGGGCTTGTGAACACCTTCGCCTCTGGCCAGGCGGACATCATCGACATGTCGGTTATCATCGCCGGCCAGATGTATGAGAACAACGTCAAGCTGAAGGTGTTCGGCACCGCTGTGGGCAGCCTGGGCGGCATCATCGTGCCCCAGGACTCGCCCATCCGCAGCCCGGCGGACCTGAGGGGCCGCAAGGTGGGCGGCATCCCTGGCGGCACCACCACCCAGGACATCAACGGGTCGCTGCGGCGGCTGTTCAACCTGGACGTCTTCCGCGACACGCAGTTCGTGCAGGCCACCGACCCGCCCTCGGCTGCCAACCTGTTGCAGACCGGGCAGGTGGAGGCCCTGCTGATCTGGGAGCCTACCCTGGCCCAGCTCGAGCTGACGGGGCGCTTCCGCATCTTGGTCACCCAGCAGCAGCTCTGGGAGCAGGCCAGCGGCAGCCGCCTCACCCAGGTGCACGTGGTCTATCTGACTACGCCCGAGATCGCCCAGCAGTACCCGCAGCTGCTGCGCGACATCAACGACGCCCAGCGCGAAGCGGCCGAGATGTGGAACCGGCGCGACGAGGCGGCCATCACATCCATTATGGAGATAACCCAGTTGCCGCGGGACGTGGTGGTGCGGGCCATGTCGCGAACGACCATCCTCTACGGCCTGACGGACGACCAGATGAACCTGATCATCGAGCAGCTGAAGTTCAACCGCGAGCATGGCACCATCCTCAAGTCCGACGTGTGGAACGATGCCAACAGGGTCAAGAACGACTTCTTCCTGAAGGTGTAGCTCCGGGACCGGCAGGGAAGGCAGCGGGCGGCCCGGGCCGGCAACACCGGGCCGCCCGCCGGAGGACAGCGCCGTGAAGGAGACGGCGGTAGACTTTCGCTCGGGCATGGCCGACTGGCGCCCCGTAGAGGAGGGGGCCGATGCTTTCGTATGGGCCCTCGTGGCCCAGGGCGTCCGTTATCTGTTCCTGAACCCGGGTACCGATACCTTTCCGGTGCAAGAGGCCATCGTCCGCCTTCAGGAGCAGGGACACCCCGTGCCAGAGGTGGTGCTGTGCCCCTTCGAAGGGGTGGCGCTGGCCGCTGCCCACGGCTACTATGCTGCCACCCTGGAGCCCCAGGCGGTGCTGGTGCACGTGGACGTGGGCACCCAGAACCTGGGCTGCATGCTCCACAACGCTCAGCGCGCCCACATCGGCGTGCTCGTATGCGCCGGCCGTGCGCCCTACACCACCGACCCGGAAGTGCGTGGCACTCGCGACGACTACATCCACTGGCTGCAGGAGCAGCTCGACCAGCACGGTATCGTCCGCAACTACGTCAAGTGGGACTACGAGGTTCGCCGTCCCGACCTGCTGGGCGAGGTGGTGGCCCGCGCCTTTCAGGTCGCCGCCACCCAGCCGCCGGGCCCGGTGTACGTGACGCTCCCGCGGGAGGTGCTCATGGCCCGGCCGGGGCAGGTGGCCATCTTCCGTCGCCAGCGGATGCCCCCTGCCAGGCTGGGCGCGGGGGACCCCGAGGCGCTGCGCGAGGTGGGGCGGCAGCTGGCCAAGGCCCGCCGACCGGTGGTGCTGACGGGCGCCACGGGGCGCACGGCCGAGGGCCTGCAGGCCCTGGTCAGGCTGGCCGAGGCCCTGGCCCTGCCCGTCGTGGAGTGGCGCGACCGCGTGAACTTCCCCGCCGACCACCCCCTCCACCAGGGCTACGACCCGAGGCCGTGGCTGGCCGAGGCGGACGTGGTGCTCGTGCTGGACCACGATGTGCCCTACATCCCCACTCTGGCCGGCCCGCGCCCGGATGCCTTCATCGCCCAGATAGACCTGGACCCTGTGAAGGGGACCATACCCCTCTGGACGTACCCACTGGACTGCGCCATCCAGGCCGATACCGCCCAGGCACTGCCCCTGCTGCTGTCCTGCGCCGAGGAGGCGCTGACGGCTGCCGACCGCCGCCGCATCGCGGAGCGCGGGGAGGCGCTGGCCGCCCGACACCGCGAGCAGCGGCAGGACTGGGAGCGGCAGGCGCAGGCGAAGGCCACAGCGCGGCCCATCGCTCCTGAGTGGCTGGCCCACTGCCTGGGGCGGCTGCTGGCCGAGCGGGCCCCGGACGCCGTCGTCGTGGACGAGACGGTGACCAATGCCCGCGTCCTGTTCCGACACGTGTCTACCACCCGGCCCGGCTCCTGGTTCAAGAGCGGCGGCTCCGGCCTCGGCTGGGCGCTCGGGGCTGCCCTGGGGGTGAAGCTGGCACAACCGGAGCGCCCGGTCATCGCGGCCGTGGGCGATGGCTCCTTCGTCTTCGGCTCGCCCCTGGCAGCCCTGTGGTCGGCGCAGAAGGCGGGCGCCCCCTTCCTCACCGTCGTTTTCGATAACGGCGGCTACAACGCCACCAAGCAGCCGCTAGTAGCTGCCTACCCCGAGGGTGATTCGGTGCGCACCGGCCGCTACGTAGGGGTGGAGCTGGGGCCGCCCCTGCGCTACGACCTGGTGGCCCAGTCGGTGGGCGCCTATGGCGAGCGAGTGGAAGACCCGGAAGAGGTCATGCCCGCGCTGCAACGGGGCCTGGAGCGGGTACGTTGCGGTCAGCCGGCGGTGATAGACGTGCTCCTCGCGCCCATCTGAGCCGGGGCACGTCCCCGGGCGGGCAGCAGGCGGGGGTGACGGCCGAGCGATGCGCCTGCACGACTTCCTGGACTACTGGGCCCGGCAGCGGCCGGCCATGGAGTTCGCGGCCGACGGCGTACGCCATCTGTCCTATGCCGATGCCTGTTCCCTGGCCAACCGGTTGGCCAATGCGCTGGTCGCCCTGGGCCTGAGGACGGGAGACAGGGCCGCCGTGCTCTCCCTGAACAGCATCGAGTACGTGTTGCTGTACTTCGCAGCTTCCAAGGCGGGGGTGGCCCTGGTACCCCTGAACTTCCGCCTCACCCCTGGCGACTGGGCCTATATAGTGCGTGATGCCGGCGCGCGAGCGCTCTTCGCCTCGGCGGAGTACGCTCGCGCCCTGGAGGCTGTGAGGGGTGACCTGGGCAGCGTGGAGCATTTCGTGCTGCTGGGTGAGGGCGATGCACCGGGATGGAAGCCCCTGGTGTCCTTGCTGGATGGACAACCCGAAACGCCGCCCGAACGATACGTGCCCCCCGACGCCGACGCCTACCAGATGTACACCAGCGGCACCACTGGCGCGCCCAAAGGGGCCGTGCTGTCCCAGGCGGCGGTGACCGCCAACATGGTGCAGGCGGCTACCGCCTTCGACTTTCGGCCCGGTGAGCGCTGCCTGGCCGTGCTGCCCATGTTCCACGCTGGCATCGTGCCCACGGTGCTGGCGCCCGTGTCGCGGGGATGCTCCCTGCTGGTGATGGAGCGGTTCGAAGCTGCTCGGGTGGTGCAGGCCCTGAGCGAGGGCGGGGTCAACGTGACCACGCTGGTGCCGTCCATGATCCAGATGTGCCTGAACGACGTGCCGGACGTGGACCGGCGCGACTACAACTCCCTGCGTCTCGTCCATTACGGTGCCTCCCCCATCGCCGAGACGACGCTACGGAGGGCCATCGAGGTGTTTCGCTGCGACTTCCTCCAGTCGTACGGCCTCACCGAGGCGACCCAGGCCCTGACCTACCTGACCCCCGATGACCACCGCCTGGGCCTGGGCGAGCGGCCGCGACTTCTGCTGTCCGCCGGGAGGCCCGCCCTGGGCACCGAGGTCCAGGTGGTGGACGATGACGGCCGGCCCTTGCCCCCCGGCCAGCCCGGGGAGGTGGTCGCCCGTGGCCCCCAGCTCATGCGCGGCTACTGGCAGCGCCCCGACGACACCCGCGAGGCCCTGCGGGACGGCTGGCTCCACACCGGCGACATCGGCACCCTGGACGAGGACGGCTACCTGTACGTGCTGGACCGCAAGAAGGACGTCATCGTGTCGGGAGGCGAGAACGTCTACCCGCGGGTGGTGGAGGATGTGCTGTTGCAGCACCCGGCCATCGCCGATGCCGCGGTCATCGGCGTCCCCGACCAGCGCTGGGGCGAGGCAGTGAAGGCCATCGTCGTCCTGCGGCCTGGCATGAAGGTGACCGCGGAGGAGGTGCTGGAGTTCTGCCGCGAGAGGCTGGCCGGGTTCCAGCGCCCTCGCTCGGTGGACTTCGTGGAGTCCCTGCCGCGCAACCCCAGCGGCAAGGTGCTCAAGCGCGTTTTGCGAGAGCCCTACTGGGTCGGTCACTGGCGGCGAGTGGCGGGAGCGTGAACATGAACAGGAGCGAGCAGGCATGAGCGAGAAGGCGGTGCTGGTGGAGGTCGACGGCCAGGTGGCCAGTATCGTCCTCAACCGGCCCCACGTCCTGAACGCCATGAACATGGACTGGGTGCTGGGTTTCGAGGAGGCCGTGCAACAGGTGGCCGCCCTGCCTGAGGTGCGGGTGGTGGTGGTGAAGGGCAAGGGCCGCGCCTTTTGCGCCGGCCTCGACCTGGACATGTACAGCCGCGAGCTGATGCCGCCGGGCTTCTTCGACGCGCAGGAGCGCGGCTTTCACGGCCTGGAAATGCTGGACAAGATCACCATCGCCGCCATCCATGGCTACTGCCTGGGCGGAGGGCTGCAACTGGCCATCTCCTGCGATCTTCGGGTGTGCAGCACCGATGCTACCCTGGGGCTGCCGGCGGTCAACGAAGGGCTGATGCCGGGCATGGCGCCCTACCGCCTGCCGCGCCTCATCGGCCTGGGGCCCGCCTGTCGTCTCATCCTCTCGGGGCAGCCCATCGGCCCCGACGAGGCGTACCGACTGGGGCTGGTGGACTATGTGGTGCCGGCGGAACGGTTCGAGGAGAGGCTGGCGGAGGTGGTCTCGCTCTACCTGAAGGTGCCGCGCATGGCGGCCATCGCCTCCAAGCGGCTCATGCAGCGGGCTTTCCAGTCTTCGTTCGACGATGCCCTGGCCGAGGCGAGGGAGCTCATAGCCCAGTGCCTGGCCTCCCCCGAGGCGGCGGCGGCCGCCGCCGAGTGGCTGGAGCGCAAGCGGCGGCGCCGCTCCGGCTCCCAGGGCTAGCGGGCCTCGCGTCCCCCCACTACTGCTCCCGCCCAGCGCTCGTAGAGGGTGACCAGGGCCGTGAAGTCCTGCTCCGCCAGCCCTTCCCGCACGGCCATCTCCCATGCCAGCTCCACCGCCCGCCCCACGACCAGCGGCACGCCCGCCTGCCGCGCCAGGGCCGCTGCCAGGGCCACGTCCTTGTGCATCAGGCCGGCCCGGAAGCCGTAGTCGAAGGTGCGGGGCAACACGGAGCGGGGGAACTTGTCCTCCGTGGCCGTGTTCCGGCCGGAGCTCACGTTGAGCACGCTCAGGGCGGTCTCGGGGTCGAGGCCCACCTTGGCGGCCAGAACCATGGCCTCGGCGGTGGCGGCCATGGCTGTAGCCGACAGCAGGTTGTTGATGAGCTTCATGGCCTGGCCGTGGCCGGGGCGCTCCGATACGTGGAAGATGTGGCGGCCGATGACCTCCAGCAGCGGGCGCGCCCGCTCCAGCGCCTCGCGGCTGCCTGCGGCCATGATGCTGAGGGTGCCCTCCTCGGCGCCGCGCACGCCGCCGCTGACGGGAGCGTCCAGGCACCCGGCGCCCGTGGCCTCCAGCGCCCGGGCCACGCGCTCCTCCACTTCGACGCCGGTGGTGGACAGGTCGACGAACAGGGAGCCTGGCCCCATGCCCTCTGCCAGCCCGCCCGGCCCCAGCACCACCTCGGCGACGCTGGCAGGCGTGGGAAGGCTGGCCAGCACCACCTGACAGCGCGCCGCCACCTCGCCGGGCGACTCGGCCACAGGCACGCCCATTTCGCGGAAGGGGGCAAGGGCCCGGGGCGAGATGTCGCATACCACCAGGGAGTGGCCGCGGGCCAGGAGACGGCGGGCCATGCGGCCGCCCATCTGCCCCAGGCCGATGAACCCCACGGGCGCCGTCACCGCTCCATCTCCTGGAAGACCTCGCGAGCGATACGGAAGGCTTCCACCCCTGCCGGCATGCCGGCATAGACGGCCACGTGCAGCAGGGCCTCCCGGATCTCCTCGCGGGTGAGGCCGTGGCGCAGGCCGGCGCCGATGTGCAGCTTCAGCTCGCTGTCGCGGCCAAGGGCCATCAGGGCGGCGATAGTGATGAGGCTGCGCTCCCGCAGTCCCAGCCCCGGCCGGGCCCAGACAGTGCCCCAGGCGTACTCGGTCACGAGTTCCTGAAGGGGGCGGGAGAAGTCGTCGGCCTCGCGGATGGCCCTGTCCACGTACTCCTCGCCCAGGGCCCGGCGGCGGATGGCCAACCCTCGCTCGAACCTTTCGTCAGACATGGTCCCTCCTCGTACTCGGGGATCGTCCTTCGTGCCAATTATGACACCGCTGGGTAGAAAGGGCACCGGCTGGGAAGGGGCCTAGCCCTGCACCACCACGCATACCCGCTGGGCGCAGTTATTGCCGTACCCCAGGCGGTTCCAGACCGGTTCCAGCGGTTGCACGTTGCCTGCGGCATCGGTGGCGCGGGCTACCAGCGTGTAGGTGCCGGGGCGGTCGGGGCGCCACAGCACTCGCCAGGGAGTGGCACTGTAGGGCGAAAGAGGCTGCCCCAGCTCCGCCGCCTGCCATGTGGAGCCGCCATCGGCGCTCACCTCCACCCGCTCTATGGGCCCGTGACCCGACCAGGCCATGCCGCGCACCTCCACCGGGCCCAGGGGCACCGTCTCCCCGTCGGCCGGGGAGGCGATGAGGGCGCGCACCCGTATGAGGCTGACCGGGCGGGCGTCGCCGGTGGCATCGTCCACGTAGCGGTACTGTTCGGCCTGGAAGTAGCCGTCGAAGGGCGCCCTGAGGGCCCGTATCTCCACCAGCCACTTGACGGAGGCCATACCGTACCAGCGCGGCACCACCAGGCGCAGCGGGAAGCCGTGCTCCGGCGGCAGGGGGGCGCCGTTCATGCCCCAGGCGAGGAGGGTGTCCGGGTGCAGGGCGTGCGGCACGGGCAGGCTGCGGGCGAAGGGCTCCCACCGCCCCGGCTGGACCTGGCCACGGTCCGCCCCGACGAAGAGCACCTCCATGGCGTCCGTATCGAGGCCGGCCATCTCGAGCACGTGGGCCAGGGCTGTGCCCTCGAAGCGGACGGTGCTCACGGCCCCCAGGCCCCAGGGCACGCCCGGCGGTGGCGGACGCATGAGGGTGCGACCGTTGCCGGCGCACTCCATGGTCACCACCAGCTCGCGGCTGGGGAGCCGGCGCAGGTCGTCCAGGGACAGCTGCAGCTCCCGGGACACGGCCCCGGTCACCAGTAGGCGGTATGCGCCGCCGTCCAGCGCGGGCACGTCGAAGTGGCTGCGGACGAAGCAGATCCCGGTGGGCACGAGGGGCCCGGCCAGGGCGGCCAGGGGGGTCTCAGCGTTGAAGGGGTCTTCCTGGACGATGCACCGGGACAGAGGGAGACGCTGAGGCCCTGCGGCTGCGGCGGTCGCTTCTCGGCGCTCCATAGCATGGCCTATTGTAGCGAGAGGCCAGTCCACGGGGCCAGATCTGGCGTGTTGACCTCTCCGGGCCCGGACGGATATCTTGGCCTTGCCTCATGGGTGTCTGGTTCAGGCTCGGTAAGCTGGAGCTCCTGGTAGTCAGCGACGGCCCCATCCGCTTCGACGCCGGGGCGCTGTTCGGCGTGACGCCGCGCGTCATGTGGGAGCCGCTGGTGGGGCCCCTGGACGAGCAGCACCGCCTCACGGCCGGCCTCAACTGCCTGGTGGTACGGTCGGGCGGCAAGCTGGTGCTGGTGGAGACGGGCGTGGGGACGAAGCGGGGCTCGCGCGCCCCGGCCAGCGCCGGACTGGAGGAGACGGGGCGCCTGCTGTCTGAGCTGGCCCGGGAAGGGATCTCACCGGCCGATGTGGACGTGGTGCTCAACACCCACCTCCACTTCGACCACGCCGGGGGCAACACGGTGCTGGAAGGCGGCAGGCCCGTGCCCGCCTTCCCTCGCGCCCGCTACTTCGTCCCCGAGGGGGAATGGCAGGAGGCGCAGCGCCCCAACGAGCGCACCCGCGCCACCTACCTGGCCGAGAACTTCGAGCCCCTGGACGATGCCGGCGTGGTAGAGCTGGTGGAGGGGCCGGTCGAGGTGGCCCCCGGGGTGCGCATGGTGCCCGCCCCCGGCCACACGGCCCACCACTACCTGGTCGAGCTGGAGTCGGAAGGCGAGCTGGCCATCTACCTTGGGGAGGTGGCCCAGCATCCCCTCATGCTGGAACGGGTAGCCTGGCTCTCGGCCTTCGACGTGCTGCCCCTGGTGAACCTGGAGACCAAGAAGAAGGTCATCGAGAAGGCGCTGGAGCGACGCGCCCTCATCGTGTCTGTCCACGCGCCCTATCCCGGCCTGGGACGGCTGCTGCTGGAGGAGGGGCGACGCCGCTGGCAGCCGCTACCGCCCGAGGGCCATGAGTGAGCCTGCCCTCCTGCGTACGCCCCTTTACGAGGAGCACGTCCGTCTCGGGGCCCGCATGGTGCCCTTCGCCGGCTGGGAAATGCCGCTGCAGTACCGGGGCATCATCGAAGAGCACATGGCGGTGCGTAAGGCGGCGGGCATGTTCGATGTCTCCCATATGGGCCGGTTCGAGGTACGCGGACCCGAAGCGGCGGCGGGCCTGCGCCGTCTGTGCACCTACGCCGTCGACCGCCTCGCCCCTGGCCAGGGGCACTACGCTTTCCTCTGCAACGAGGGCGGCGGCATCCTGGACGACATCTACGTGTTCCGGCTGGACCGTGACCGCTTCCTGGTGGTGGCCAATGCCGCCAACGCCGGCAAGGTGCGGCGCTGGCTGGAGGCGCACCTGCCCCCGGGGGCGGGCCTGATAGACAGGCACCGCAGCACGACTATGGTGGCGGTGCAGGGGCCGCAGGCGGTGGCGATTTGCTCCGCTGCCCTGGCCCTCTCCCTAGGCGACCTGCCCCGTCGCGGCTGCATGGAGACAGCGTGGGCCGAGGGCACACTGTTCGCCTCGCGGACCGGCTACACAGGTGAGGACGGGGTAGAGCTGGTGGTTGAGGCGGAGGCTGGCCCTGCCCTGTGGCGCCGGCTGCTGGCAGCCGGGGTCGTGGCCTGCGGCCTGGGCGCCCGCGACACCCTGCGCCTGGAGGCGGCCCTTCCCCTGTACGGTCAGGACATCGACGAGGGTGTCAACCCCTTCGAGCTGGGGCTGGCGTTCGCCGTGAGCCTGGACGACGGCGCACCGTTTATAGGCCGCGAGGCCCTCCTGAGGGTGCGGGAGCAGGGCCCGCAACGACTGCTGGCCTGCCTGCGGGCCACGGAGCGAGGCATCATGCGGGCCGGCTATCCCATCTATCGTGGCCAGGACGAGGTGGGCAAGGTCACCAGCGGCGGCTACTCTCCCAGCCTGGGCACCAGCATCGGCATGGGCTTCCTGCCGCCCCCCTTGGCGCAGCCAGGGACAGCCCTTACAGTAGGCGTGAGGGGCCGCCCCCTGCCGGTGCAGGTGGTCCCCAGGCCCTTTTACCGGCCGCCCCGGCCGTGACAGCGAGAGGAGGCGAGGAGTGCCCAGCCCTAAGGACCTCCGCTATACCAAGGAGCACGAGTGGGTACGGGTGGAGGACGGGACCGGCACTGTGGGCATTACCGATTACGCCCAGGACCAGTTAGGCGATATCGTCTACGTGAAGCTGCCCGAAATCGGCACGACGGTCAAGCAGATGGAGACCTTCGGCGAGATCGAGTCGGTGAAGGCGGTCTCCGACCTCTACTCCCCTGTCTCCGGCGAGGTGGTGGAGGTTAACGCCGAGCTGGAAGAGCGGCCCGAGTTGGTTAACCTGGATCCCTACGGCCGGGGCTGGATGATCCGGGTGCGCCTCTCCGACCCTTCGGAGCTGGAGCGACTGATGACCGCCGACGAGTACGATGCCTACGTAGCCGAGGAGGCGCAGGCCTAGGTTATGAGCGACAGCGCCCCCCATCCGTACATTCCCAACACCGACGACGACCGCCGCTACATGCTTTCGGTTATCGGCGTCGAGAGCGTCGAGGAGCTCTTTGCCGACATCCCCGCTCACCTGCGCATAGATGGCCTGCGCTTGCCCCCCGGGCTCTCCGAGGCGGAGCTCTTGCGAGAGATGGCTGAGATGGCCGGGCGCAATCGCTACCCCGGGCAGGACGGCCTGGCCTGCTTCCTGGGCGCCGGGGCCTACCGCCACTTCGTGCCCAGCGCCGTGCTGCAGGTGATATCGCGCTCCGAATTCTACACCGCCTACACCCCCTACCAGCCGGAAATCTCGCAGGGCACGCTGCAGACCATGTTCGAGTTCCAGAGCATGGTCTGTGAACTGCTGGGCATGGACGTGGCCAATGCCGGGATGTACGACGGCGCCAGCGCCCTGGCCGAGGCCTGTCTGATGGCGGCGGCCGTCACGGGCAGGCGGCGCATCGCCCTCCTGTCCACGGTGCACCCGGGCTACGAGGCGGTGGTGCGGACGTACGCCTTCGGGCGCGACCTGGAGGTGGACGTGGTCTCGACTCCCGCCCCCGAACTCGGGGACGAGCACGCCTGCCTGGCCGTGCAGTCGCCCAACTTCTTCGGCTATCTGGAGGACATGGGCGCCCTGGCCGAGGCGGCCCACCGCGTCGGCGCGTTGCTGGTCACCAGCACTGACCCCATCTCCCTCGGCATGTTCCGCCCCCCCGGCACCTACGGGGCGGACATCGCCACCGCCGAGGGGCAGCCCCTGGGCTGGCCCCTGTCCTTCGGCGGCCCGTACCTGGGACTGCTGGCCAGCCGGAAGGAGTTCCTGCGCTACCTGCCCGGCCGCATCGTGGGCTGCACGAAGGACCGCGATGGACGCACGGGGTACGTGCTCACGCTGCAGACGCGGGAGCAGCACATCCGTCGCGAGCGGGCCACGTCCAACATCTGTACCAGCCAGCAACTGGTGGCCCTGGCCGCCACGGTATACATGGCCCTGATGGGGCGCCGCGGCCTGCGGCGGGTGGCGGAGCTGTGCTATCACAAGGCCCACTACCTGGCGGGGCGCATCGCCTCGCTGCCCGGCTACTCCCTCCCCCTGCCAGGCGTCTTCTTCAAGGAGTTCGTGGTGCGTTGCCCCCGTCCGCCCGCGCAGGTGAACGAGGCCCTGCTGGAGCGGGGCATCATCGGCGGGCTGGACATCTCGGACCGGGTCGAAAACGGGCTCCTGCTCTGCGTCACCGAGATGAACACGCGCCAGGAGATGGACCGTCTGGTGGACGCCCTGGCTGCGCTCTCGCCGAGGTGAGGCCATGGGCTTTCGTGTGGGCGAGCCTGACCCGCGGCAGGACTCCATAGGCTCTCGCCTCACCTTCGACCTGTCGCGTCCCGGTCGCATGGGGGCCGACCTGCCGCCGCTGGACGTGCCCGAGGCGGAGCTACCGCCCGAAGACCTGCTGCGCCACGACCTGCGGCTGCCCGAGATGTCCCAGAACGAAGCGGTGCGCTACTTCCTGGCCCTGTCGCGCCTCAACTATTCGGTGGACACGGGCTTTTATCCCCTGGGCTCGTGCACCATGAAGTACAACCCCAAGGTGAACGAGGAAGCGGCCCGCCTTCCCGGCTTCTCGTTTCCCCACCCGCTCCAGGAGCAGGACACCGTGCAGGGTGCGCTGGCGCTGCTGCACCGCCTCCAGTCCTATCTGTGCGAGGTGACGGGCATGGACGCCTGTAGCCTGGTCCCCGCTGCCGGCGCCCAGGGGGAGCTGGCCGGCATGCTGATGGTCAAGGCCTACCTGCGCGACCGGGGCGAGGAGGGGCGGCGCAGGGTGCTGGTGCCCGACTCGGCCCACGGCACCAACCCGGCGTCGGCGGCCATGTGCGGCTTCCAGGTGGTGACTGTGCCCTCGGATCGGGAGGGCAACGTCGACATGGGCTTCCTGGAGCAGGAGCTGGACGGCTCGGTGGCGGCCATGATGCTCACCATCCCGTCGACGCTGGGGCTGTTCGAGCCCAACATCGCCCGCATCGCCGAGATGCTGCACCGGCATGGGGCGCTTCTCTATGGCGACGGCGCCAACCAGAACGCCTTCCTGGGAAAGGCCCGCTTCGGCGACATGGGCTTCGACGTGGTGCACCTGAACCTGCACAAGACCTTTTCCACGCCCCACGGCGGCGGCGGCCCGGGCGCCGGGCCCGTCTGCTGCAAGTCCTTCCTCGCCCCCTACCTGCCGGCCCCGGTGGTGGAGAAGCGGGACGGCTCTTACCGCCTGGCGCGACCGGAACGAAGCGTGGGCAAGCTGACGGCCTTCTGGGGCAACTTCGGCGTGCTGGTGCGGGCCTACGCCTACATCCGCGCCCTCGGTGCCGAAGGGCTGCGGTCGGTGGCCGAAAATGCGGTCATCAACGCCAATTATGTGCGCACGCGCCTGAAAGGTGTCTACCACCTGCCCTACGACCGCACTTGCCTGCACGAGGTGGTCTTCTCGGCGGCGCGGCAGCGGGCCAAGGGCGTGAAGGCGCTGGACATCGCCAAGCGTCTCATCGATTACGGCTTCCACCCGCCGACCATCTACTTCCCCCTCATCGTCCCCGAGGCACTGATGATCGAGCCCACAGAGACCGAGTCCAGGGAGAGCCTGGACGCCTTCTGCGAGGCTATGCTGGCTATCGCCAGGGAAGCGGAGGAGGAACCGGAGCTGGTGCAGGAGGCGCCGCATACGGCCCCCCTGCGCAGGCTGGACGAGGCCACAGCCGCCCGCCGGCCCGTGCTCCGCTGGCAGCCACCGGAGGAGAGGTGATGGAGCTCTCGGAACTGAACCCGCCGCCGCGCTTGCTCCTCGGCCCCGGGCCCTCCAATGTGCACCCGCGCGTGTATCGGGCCATGTTGGCCCCGGTCATCGGCTACCTCGACCCGGCCTTCCTGCAACTTCTCAGCGATACGCAGGTGCCCTTGCGGGCGGTGTTCCGGACCGGCAACGAGCTGACACTGCCCATCTCGGGCACGGGCAGCCTGGGCATGGAGGCGGCCATCTACAACGTGGTGGAGGAAGGGGACACGGTCATCGTCTGCATCAATGGCTTCTTCGGCTCGCGTATGGCCGACATGGCCCGCCGCTGCGGCGCCCGGGTGGTCACGGTGGAGGCCGACTGGGGCAGGGCCATCGAGGTGGAACAGGTGGAAGCCGCCCTGCGCCAGCACCCGGGGGCCAAGGCGGTGTGCATCGTCCACGCCGAGACCTCCACCGGCGTTCTGCAGCCGCTGACAGACATTGCCCGGCTGTGCCGCGAGCACGGCGCCCTGGTCATCGTCGATGCGGTGACTTCCCTCTCGGGGGCGCCGCTGGAGGTGGACGCCTGGGGCCTGGACGTGGTCTACAGCGCCACGCAGAAGTGCCTGTCGGCACCGCCGGGGATGGCGCCCATCACCTTCGGCCCGCGGGCGGTGGAGGCCATGCAGCGCCGCCGAGAGCCCTGCCGGAGCTGGTATGTCGACCTGACCATGCTGCGCGAGTACTACGGCGGCCCTCGCCGCTACCACCACACGCCGCCCATGAGCATGCTCTACGCCCTGCGCGAGGCCCTGCGGCTGGTGCTGGAGGAGGGCCTGGAGGAGCGCATCGCGCGCCACCGGCGGCACGCCAGCGCCCTGTGGGCGGGGCTGGAGGCCATGGGCTTGCGGCTACATGTGGAGGACGAGTCGCTGCGGGCGCCTCCGCTCACCACCGTCCGCGTACCGGAAGGGGTGGACGAGGCCCGGCTGAGGCAGGACCTGCTGGAGCGGCACGGCATTGAGATCGGCGCCGGGTTCGGCCCCCTGGCGGGGAAAGTCTGGCGCGTGGGGCTCATGGGCTACTCGTCGCAGCCCCAGAACGTGCTGGCCCTGCTGCATGCCCTGGAGGTGGAGCTGTGGCGCCAGGGCTGCGAGGTGCCCAGGGGCGCCGGTGTAGAGGCCGCCGCCCGCGTCCTGGCGTCCGGGGACGCGTAAGGGTCGGTGACGGCCCGTGGACTGGCAGGGGAAGCGGGCCATCGTCCTGGGAGCGGAGACGGGGGCGGGCCGGGCCGTGGCCCAGGCCCTGGCCGAGGCCGGCGCCCGCCTGGCCGTCGTAGCCGGCAGCAGCGCCGCCGAGGCCGCCTTCGCCGTCCAGCGCCTGGCCCGTCGCCTCAGCAGGCCTCAGAGGGAGCCTGTGCTGGCCCAGGCCATCGACGCCGCCAACGATATGGCCGTCCGGGTCATGGTGCGCCAGACGGCCAAGGCCCTGGGAGGTCTGGATGCCCTGTTCTTCTGCGCCGACCTGGGGCCCGCCACGCCAGACGCCCTGGCCCTGGCCTGTCGCTATGGCTCGCGTGAGATGAAGCGCGCCGGGGGCGGGGCCATCGTCGCCATAGCTGGCGTGGACATATCGCCGCTGGTGGAGGAGTGTCTCGCCAGCGGCGTCCGCCTCATGGCTGTCACCGGGGCTGGCGACCCTGCCGCTCTGGCCGCGGAGGCCCTTCGCCTGGCCGACACGGGCGAGGCGGGGGCGGTGGTCAGGCCGCGAGAGGATTGAGGGCAGCGGGCGCCGGCGCTAACCTGGCGGCGGAAGGGAGGTAGCCATGGCCTACGAGACCGTCGTCTACGAGAAGGAGGCGGGCAAGGCACGCATCGTCCTCAACCGGCCCGAAAAGCTCAATGCCATCTCCTGGCAGATGATGCAGGAGCTGTCCCGCGCCCTGTGGGAGGCCGACCGCGACCCCGACGTGCACGTGGTCATCCTGAAGGGGGCAGGCCGCGCCTTCTCTTCCGGCTACGACATAACGCCCCCTCCCGGCGCCCGCACCCATGCCCCCACCCACATCACCATGGAGCGCGATATGTGGTACCTGGAGCGGGGGCTGGAGCTGCGCATGGCCCTGTGGGACATGCACAAGCCCGTCATCGGGCAGGTTCACGGCTACTGCCTGGCCGGGGGCACCGACCTGGTGCTACTGTGCGATATGGTCATCTGTGCCGAGGACGCGGTGTTCGGCTTCCCGCCGGTGCGGGCCATGGGCTCGCCCGTGAACCACATGTGGACCTATCTGGTGGGGCCCCAGTGGGCCAAGCGGCTCCTGCTCACCGGGGATACCATCAGCGGACGGGAGGCGGAGCGCATCGGGCTGGTGCTCAAGGCGGTGCCTGCCGACCGGCTGGAGGCGGAGGTGGAGGCGCTGGCCGACCGCATGGCCCGCATCGACGTAGACCTGCTGGCGGCCAACAAGCGCATCGTCAACCTGGCGCTGGAGCTTATGGGCGCGCGCACCATGCAGCGGCTGGCGGCAGAGCGCGATGCCATCGCCCGGCAGGCGCCGGTGGTGCGAGAGTTCTACCGCATCGCCAAGGAGCAGGGACTGAGGGCGGCCCTGGAGTGGCGAGACGCCAAGTTCGGCGACCGCCCGCGCAAGGAACCTTCGTAGAAGGAGGGTACAGGTGGGGATCCTCGATAAGCTCAGACTCGATGGCAGGGTAGCCATCGTCACCGGGGCCGGCAGGGGACTGGGAAGGGCCATGGCCCTGGCCCTGGCCGAGGCGGGGGCCGATGTGGTCTGTGCCGCCCGCTCCCGCGACCAGATCGAGGAGACGGCCAGCCTGGTGAGGGAAAAGGGCCGCCGCGCCCTGGTCGTCCCCACCGACGTCAGCCGCCCGGAGCAGTGCGCTGCCCTCATAGAGGCCGCCATTCAGGAGTTCGGCAAGCTGGACGTGCTGGTCAACAACGCCGGGGGCGCCACGCCGGGCTACGGCAAGCCCGTAGAGGAGATAACCGACGAAGAGTGGCACCTGGGCATCGATACCAACCTGTCCAGCGTGTTCTACTGCTGTCGGGCCGCCATCCCGCACCTCATCAGGCAAGGCGGGGGCAAGATCATCAACGTCGCTTCCGGCTACGGGTTGCGGGGAGGCCGCAACAACTTCATCTATACCTCGGCCAAGGCAGCGGTCATCAACTTCACCCGCTCGCTGGCCCTGACCTATGCCCGTTACAACATCCAGTCCAACTGCATCATCCCGGGCTTCTTCCCCCACGACGACCCTCAGACGCTGGAATACCTGCGGGGTGGTCAGTTCATCCCCGTGGGCCGGGTGGGGCGCGACGAGGAGCTGGGCCCGGCCTGTGTCTTCCTGGCCTCGTCCCTCTCCGACTATATGAACGGCCAGGTGATCGCTCTGGACGGGGGCGGGCTGGCCGGTGGACAGGCCCCTACGGGCCTGGCCCCCCGCGTGCCTCTGCGGGAGGACTGAGGATGCTGAAGCTGGAAAACCCGCCCATCCTGGTGGTGGCCGGTATGCGCTGGCGTCACCCCTTCGGCATCCTCTTTTACTTCGGCCGGCGCTGGCGGCGCTTCCGCCGGGCGGTGCTCTCGGCCGAGGGGCTGCTCCTCTACCAGGAGGTGGTCCTCAGGCCCGAGGGCCTGCTGCCCCGTACGTTCCTCGCCCTCTCCTGGTGGCGCGACCGCGAGTCGCTCAAGGCGTTCTACAATCACCCGATGCACCAGGAGATGGTGCGCTGGGCCGACAGCGGCCAACGTCCCTTCGACCTGTGGATAGAGGAGTACCTCATGCGCGAGCCCGGGTCCTACAGGGGCGGGAAGGCACCCCTGCCTGCTGCCCTGGAGGCCAGTCAGATCACGCTGCGGAAGGTGCAGACATGAGGGAGATGTCGCTCGCCGGCAAGGTCGCCCTGGTGATGGGCGTGGAGCACCCCACTGGCCGGGCCGTCGCTGTCGCGCTGGCCGAGGCGGGGGCCGATGTGGCCTGTGTGGCCACCTCCAATCGCCGCGAGGCGGAGGTGGCGGCCAACTCCTGTGCCAACGAAGCATGGGCCATAGGCCGCAGGGCCCTGGCCCTCGGCCTGGACCCTCTGGACGAGGCCCAGGTGCGCTCGGCCGTGGACAGGACGGTGCGCGAGCTGGGCGGCCTGGACGTCCTGGTCAACGCCCACGACCTGCCCTGCGCAGAACCCTTCGAGGAGACAGACCCGCGGCACTGGCGCCGCGTCCTGGACGGCAACCTCACCGCCGTCTACCTGGCGGTGCGGGCGGCCGGCGAGGTCATGCTGGCCCAGGGCAGGGGGCGCATAGTGAATGTGGTGCCCCTGATGGCCGAGCGGGGGCTGGCCAACGCTGCTGCCTACTGCGCCGCCAAAGCAGGGGTGCTCAACCTGACCCGCGCCCTCGCCCTGGAATGGGCCAGGAGAGGCGTGGCCATCAACGCCCTGGGCTGCGGCTGGACGGAAGGCGAGGGCCTGGCCCAGGACGAGGAAGCCAGGGCGCAACTGGAGCGCTACCTGCCCTATCGTCGGCTGGCCAGGCCGGACGAACTGGCAGGGGCGGCCCTCTATCTGGCCTCCGATGCCGCCGACTTCATCACCGGGCAGGTCATCTGGGTGGAGGGCGGCGCCCTCAGCCACGTCTAGCCCGGTCCGGCCTCGCGAGAGGCCCGACCGACCGTGCGCCGATGAGGGCCCGCCGGGGCCGCGAGATGTGCGGCAGCGTGAGGCCAACGCGGCCGGTCGACGACCGCGGGGCTGGACGGCCCGGGTGGGGTTGCCCCTTTAGATGTTGCTGCGGCCCTGGCCGCCGTCTACCACCACGCAGGCACCAGTGACCCACCCGGCCCGTGGCGAACAGAGGAAAGCGATGACGTTGGCCACCTCTTCGGCCGTGCCGAAGCGCAGCCAGGGGATGTTGTCGCGGGTAAAGCGTGCCATACCCTCCGGGTCTTCCAGTTGACGGCGTCGCCATGTCCCGCCCGGATGGGCAATGGAGCCCGGGGCCACCGCCACGACACGGATGCCGTCGGGTGCCAGAGCGCTGGCCATCGCCTTGGCGTGGGAGATGAGCGCCGCCTTGGCGGCGTTGTAGGCCGGCGTGCCGCCTGCCTCTCTGCCCCAGATGGAGGCCAGGTGGACGATGACGCCGCCGCCCTGCTGTCGCATCGCAGGGGCCACCATCTCGGTGAGCCGCACGGGAGTGAGCAACAGGGCCTCCAGTCCTCGGCGCCACGTCTCCTCGTCCTGGCCCGGCAGGGAAGCGTGCAGACTGTTGACCAGGATATCGATGCGGCCGTAGGCGTCCAGGGCGGCCTGCACCAGGCGGCGGCAGTCTTCGGGGCGGGTCAGGTCGCCGGTAAAGATGGTCGCCGGGCCACCGCGGGCCTCGACCAGCGCCTGGGCCTGTCGCAGGCCTTCCTCGCCGCGGGCGGCCAGTACCAGCCGGCAGCCCTCCTCGGCCAGGGCCAGGGCTGTGGCCCGGCCGATGCCTCGGCTGCCGCCGGCGATTACCGCTACTTTGTCGCGCAGGAACAGCTCCACCTTCTCCCTCCGAGAGGTCGCTACCGGGCCCTATTATGGGCGAGGGCGGGGACGCCCGCCAGAAGGCGTTTTGGCGCGAGGCTGGCCTCATCGGCGCAGCAGGCTATGAATGTGCTCTATCCTGGTGTAATATCTTGCTGTCCTCGTGGTGGGGCGGGTTGAGGGAGATATGCTGAGCCTGGAACAACTGGAGGTCTTTCGGGCAGTAGTGAAGGCCGGCGGCTTCAATCGGGCAGCCAGCGAGCTATTCGTCACCCAGCCGGCCGTCTCGCGCACCATCCGGCAGATGGAGGAGGCCCTGGGCGTAAAGCTGTTCTACCGCTGCGGCAACCGCCGCAAGGTGTCCCTCACTCCGGCCGGGGAGCAGGTGCTGCACTTCGCTGACCAAGTGATAGCCCTGTGGGGGCGCCTCCAGCACGAGATCCGCAGCGACACGAGCGAAGACCGGCAGAGCACGGTGAGCATCGCCTGCGGGCCCACGTCCAGTCGTTACATCCTTCCGGAGCTGTTGCGGCGCTACAACTCCATATACCCGAGCGTCCGCTTCAGTCTGAGGGTATGGACGACGGCCCCCGACATCGACGCCGATGTCCTCTCCGGCCACGCCGACCTGGGGGTTCAGACCGACTGGTTCGTCAGCGGCGAGTTCCACCTCGTGCCCCTGTTCCGCGACCGGCTGGTGCTCATCGGCCCTTCGGGAGAAGGTACCGACGAATTTCCTTCCAGCCCTGCGGAAGTCGGCACCCTGCCCTTCATCACCACGCCGCGGGGCACCCCGTACCGGACCTTCCTGGAGCGGTGGAGCGAGTCCTTGGCCGTGCGGTTGGAGCCGAGGATGGAAGTCAGCAGCGTGGACATCCTGAAGCAGTTGGTGCGCCTGGGGGTGGGCTATGCCATAACCTCCGAAATCTCAGTAGTACAGGACCTGGCTGAAGGGGCGGTGCGGCTGCTGCGCGCCCCAGGGCTGCCCCTGGAATACAACTTTTATGCTGCCTACGTCCCTCAGCGCCCCCTCTCGAGTGCCGCCTCTGCCCTGCTGGCCCTGCTGAAGGGGGCTGCCTTCCCCGCCTCTTACGACGTCGGCCCCAGGGCTGTGGCCGGCTGAGGCCGGAGCGGCAGCCTGGCCTCAACCTTTGACTGCCCCCAGCGTCAGGCCGGCCACGAAGCGGTCCAGGAACAGGTTGTAGACCAGCGCCACAGGTATGGCCACGATCATAGCGGCCGCCATCAGCGACTGCCAGAACAGGACATCGCCCCGCACCAGTTCCGTGGGCACCCCCACGCTGATAGTCTTCTCCGACGAGGTCGACACGAAGGCCAGAGCGTAGACGAACTCGTGCAGGGTCAGGGTGAAGGAGAATATGACGACCGTCAGGATACCCGGGAGAGCGAGGGGCAGCACCGTCCGCACCACAGCGCCGACCCGGCTGTAGCCGTCGATGAGTGCCTGCTCCTCGATGTCTCGCGGGATGGACTTGAGGAAGCCCATGAGCAGCCAGGTGCAGAAGGGGACTGTGAAGGTGGGATACACCAGCACCAGCGACCAGCGGGAGTCCTGCAGGCCCAGGTCGGCCACGACTCGCGACAGGGGTATGAACAGCAATGTGGGTGGCACGAGGTATACGAGGAAGATGGTGATGCCCAGCCCCTCGCCCCAGCGCCCGGCAAGCCGGGCCAGGCTGTATGCTGCCGGCAATGCCAGCGCCAGCGTAATGCCGACGACGACGGCTCCCACGAACAGGCTGTTCACGGCGAAGGTCACGAACTTCGTCTCCTGGAACAACAGCTGCACGTGCTCCAGGGTCGGCCCGCCAGCCCCAAAGGCGAAGGGATTGTTCCTAGGGTTGTACAGGTCCTGGCTGCGTTTGAACATGGTCACCAGTCCCCAGAAAAAGGGGAAGGCACTGAACAGGGCGAACAGCGAGACCACTCCGTAGACGGAGGCCCGCGACCCCCAGTACCTCGCAGCGTTCACTTCAGGTCACCTCTGCCCGCCGGGCCAGCCGCAGCATCAGCACAGCCACACCCAGCAGCACTGGAAACAGGAACAGGGCTACTGCTGCCCCCTGCGCCAGGTCTCCTCCCTGGATGCCCTTGATGAAGGCCCAGCTTCCCAGCACCTGGGTATTGTTGATAGGGCCACCCCGCGTGAGCACGTAGACCACCGCCAGGTCCGTGAAGGTGAAGATGAAGCCGAACAGCACCGCCACCGCCACGACCGGGAACATGAGGGGGGTGATGATCTGGAGGAAAAGGCGCCAGAAACCGGCACCGTCCACCGCCGCGGCATCCTTGATGTCTTGGGGAATGGAAGTGAGGCCGGCCAACACGATGACGGTGGCCAGGGGCAATATGCGCCAGGCGTGGACGACTATCACCGATAGCATGGCCAGCTCCGGCCGGCCGAGCCAGTACATGTTATTGTTGGGGCCGAGGGGTGTGCCCGGCCCCAGCAGATGGGCCTGGCGGAACAGCCAGTCGATGGGGCTGAAGACGGAGTCCAGCAACCACAGCCAGGCGATGGTGCTGAGGGCCGCGGGTGTCGCCCAGGGTAGCAGCACCAAAAGCCGCACCAGCCACTTGCCGCGGAACTCGGCCATGAGGGCCAGGGCCAGCACGTTGGCCAAGACCAGGACCAGGGCCTGAGAGGCGAAGGCGAAGACGAAGGTGTTGCGCAGCGCCCTCCGAAAGATGGGGTCATGGACGATATCGGTGAAGTTCCTGAAGCCCACGAAGTCGAGGCTCTGGTCGCCTGCAGTGACATCGCTCAGGCTGTAGGCCAGGGCCAGGACGAAGGGAAAGCCCACCAGGGCGACGATGTAGACCACCGCTGGCAGCAGGAGCAGCGGCCCCAGGAGGGCCTCCCTGTCCAGCAGGTAGCGGAACTGCAGCGCTATCCTGTCGCCGAGAGTGAGGGGCCCGGCCCTGGTGACCTGTCCTGCCATACCTGCCAACCCGGAGCGGTCAGCGCTCCGTCGCCGAGCCGGTGGCCTTGTCGAAGAAGCGCAACCGGTGAGCGGGCACCGCGAACTCGTAACTCTCGCCGGCGTGGAGGGTGACGTCCACCGTGGAAGGCAGCCTGGAGACCACCTTCGTCTCGCCGGCCGCGCTGCCGACGATGCCATAGACGAGCCTGTCCGCCCCCAGGTGCTCTATGCGTGTCACGCGGAAGGTGAAGCTCCACGAATCGTTGGAGGGGGCATGGGCCGCCTGTCGTGGCAAGAAGTGTTCGGGCCGGAAGCCCACGAGATAGGACTCCCCTTCCACCAGGTTCATGGGCGGCGAGCCGACGAAGGTCGCGACGAAGGTGTCGGCCGGCTCCTCGTATATCTCCAGCGGGGTGCCCACCTGCCTGATCCTGCCCTGGTACATGACGGCGATACGGTCACCCATGCCCATGGCTTCCACCTGGTCGTGGGTCACGTAGATGGTAGTGATGCCGATACGACGCTGGAGCCCCTGCAACTCGTCGCGGGCCGATGCGCGCAGCTGGGCGTCCAGGTTGGACAGCGGTTCATCCAGCAGGAAGACCGACGGCTCTCGCACCAGCGCCCGGGCCAGGGCTACCCTTTGCCGCTCTCCGCCCGAGAGCTGGCGGGGCTTGCGCCCCAGCAGGTCGTGGATGCCCAGGATGGAAGCGGCCCATTCCACTTTGCGGGCGCGCTCTTCCCTGGGCATCCCCTGGGCCTTGAGAGGGAAAGCAATGTTATCGAAGGCCGTCATATGGGGATAGAGAGCGTAGCTCTGGAAGACCATGGCGATCTTGCGAGCCCGCGGCGGCAGACCGTTGACCACCTGGCCCCCGATGACGATCTCGCCGGCGCTGGGCTGCTCCAGCCCGGCGATGATGCGCAGCAGGGTCGTCTTGCCGCAGCCCGAGGGGCCGAGGAGGACGAGGAACTCGCCCTCGCGAGTGGCCAGGTCGATGCCGTCCAGCGCCTTGACCGGGCCGAAGAGCTTCCTGACCCCTCTAGCCTCGACGGCAGCCATGGTAGGCGTGTCTCCCGGCCCTCGACACGCAGAATCCGGCCAGGGACATCAGTTCCCCCCTACGAGCCCCCGCTCTCGCCACTTCCTGTAGATAGCTACGATCTGTCGCTCGGCGTCGGCGACGGCATCCCGGGGACTGAGCTCGCCGCGGGCCGCTTTAGCGAACATCTGAGTGACCAGGAAAGTGGAGTATACCTCCCCCTGAGCGGCGTTGGTGGGGCCTGGGTGCCCCACGGCCACGGTCCATCGGTCGGCGTCCTTCAGGGGGCCCAGCTTGCCCCTCTCCTCGCGGTCGAGCCGGAAGGGGTCGTTATCGAACCAGGCGTTGATGATGTCGCGGATGGTCCTGGCTCCCTGCACCGGCGGATACCCGCGGTCGCCGGAAAGCAGGGGAGCGTCGGGAAAGGCGGGCAGCTCGAACAGCTCGCTGTACCAGACCGCTTGGTCCATGTTGGCCAGATAGTGCAGCAGGAACTCGCGGGCTGCCGCCGGGTTGCGGGAGAACTTGGGCACGACCATCACGTGCACGTCGCCAGCGCTGGCCAGGGCCACGCCCGTGGGGCCGCGCAGGGCCGGCCGGAAAAAGATGTCCACGGCTACGTCTGGCCTGTCCTTCTGGGCGGTGCGGTAGGCCGTGTACGGGTTGAGTATATACGATGCCGTCCCCGCCACCAGGGCCTGGTTGTTGGACGGGGGCGTCCATCCGAACACCTCGGGGGTCATGGCGTCGCGGAATAGCTGGGCCATGAACTCCACAGCCTCGACAGTGCGGGAGCTGTTGATGACCACGTTCTCCCGTTCGTCCTGGACAGAGGCGCCGAAGGACCAGAGCACGCTCAGCGAAGAGAACTCGGAGTCGATGGCCGGGGACAATCCCAGGCCAACCTGCACGCCCTGCTCGCGCCTGATGCGGCGCCCGCCTTCGAGCAGCTCCTGCCAGGTGGTGGGGCCGTTGGCCAGGCCGACCCTTTCCCACATGCTCCGGCGATAGCTGCCGGCATTGATGCCCCAGCCCTTCACCAGCCCGAACACGACGCCGGTCTTGGGGTTGAACGAGCTCTTGGTGGCGAGGGGGATCTGGGCACCGAATCGCCGCTCCGCCTCCCTGATCACGTCGGTCAGGTCCAGCAGGTTGGGCTCCAGGTCTGCCGGTGGGAAGTTGAACTGGATGATGTCGTGTCCCGCACCGGCGCTTATCTCGGCTACGGCCCTGGACCTGATCTCCGCTGCCGCAATATGGTCGACGGTGACCCTGACGCCGTTGGCGTCGCCCCAGGCCTGGACGAAGCTGTCAAACCACTCTCTATCGTACCTGGGCACGAAGTGGCCCCAGGTAAGTATTTTCAGCTCCGTACCCCGCAGCACAGCGGGGGCAGGCGTGCCTGCAGACGGAGTGGCAGCCTGCTCTTCCCCTCCGCCGCAGCCGACGACGGCTGCCGCCAGGCCAGCGCCCGCCAGCGCAGTCTTGTGCAAGAACTGGCGACGGGTGACCCGCTCGTGCCAGCGACTACCTCGGATGCCCTTGGCCCGAGCCATGAGCTCACCTCCGCTTCTTGTCCAGTCGTGACCTATCGGGCGAAAGTCTTGAGAACCATCTCGGTGTTGCATCTCACCTGTGCCTCGGACAGGTGGGTGGATGGCGGCAGCAGGACGGGCAGTTTCACGTACGGACGGTACGAAGCCAGCTTTTCGCGACACTCATCGGGCGTGCCTGCGATGGTCAGCACGTCGACCATCTCATCGGTGACGCATCTCAACACCCCTGCCGTGTCGCGTCGACGGAACGCTGCCACAGCCGCTTCCCGTTCCCGCTGGAACCCGTTCACCTCGAACACTGTCCGGATGCTTTCCAAGGGGAGATAGAAGGCGATCTCATGCCTGGCCATCTCTCGTGCTTCCCTCCGGTCGGAGGAGACGGCACAGACCAGGAGGGAGGCTACGTCGACATCGGCGAGGTCACGGCCTGACCGCTCTGCCCCCGCGGCAAGATGCGGATATACTACTTGCTGATAGTAGCGTTTGGAGTTCAGGGCGCCGGTCATCACGCCGTCGGCTAGCTCGCCCGCCAGCTCGATGGACTTCGGCTTTATGGAGCCCAGATAGAGCGGTATTCGTTGGCGGAACGGCGAAAAGGCGAGGGCGAAGTTCTGCACTCTGATATCCTCTTCCGCCCAGCGCGCGTAATCTACCATACGGGCCAAGGCCAGCCGCTCGCCCTTGAGCAGAATGCCGGTCCGTTCCCTCATCGCACCACGCTGCCCGGTTCCGTCGACGGCAACCCTCAGCGTTCCTTCTTCGAGATGAGGTCGATCTCGATGATGGGCCCGGGAAACATGATGCCGGTGCCCCCGTTCCGGTCGCTGGAGGGGATCAGGCTCATGCTGGGGTAGTGGCCCAGCGGGTCGAAGATCCTCCGCCAGGCGCGTTCGAAGCCTCGGTAGTCCCTGCGCGGGTCCACCAGATAGATGCGCGCGTCCACGACATCGGTCAGGGCGAAGCCGTTAGCCTCCAGCTGTTCGCGCAGCAGCTGCATGGTGAACTCGGTCTGGATCTCGATGTCCGAGTAGTAGTAGGGCAGGCCGCGCGGGGCCCCCACCCACTCCGGCTTGGCGAAGTCGGGCACCGCTACCTGACCGGCGGTGAACAGCCAGTCCCCCACCAGGATGCCTGGCGAGAAGTTGACCTTCCTGACGTCCACGGGATGCCAGCGGATGCCGGCGCGCGTCTCTTTCTTCTGGAGCCGGGAGTCGGGGGCCAAGAACAACAGGTTGGCCACGAAGACGGCCCCAGGCACCAGGAGCCCTCGCACGGCCATGGAGCTGCGAGTCGGCGGCACCGTCAGGTACTGGCCCCAAACGCCGTCCACATCGTGGAACGTGCTGAGGTCCGGCTCATACAGCTGGGCCTTGAGGGCCTGGTCCAGGCCACTCCCGGCCGCCCGCAGCACCTTCTCGAGGTTCTGGAAGAAGTAGTGGGCCTGCATCTCGGCGTCGGAGCCGTAGTTGGGGAAACCGGGCTGCTTGCCCACGGGTATCCCCGTCTTGAAGTCGGTGGCTGGCACGCCCGACGGAAAGACGAAAGGCCCTGCCTTGACGGCCTGGGGCGCATGCTCAGCCTCCATGGGATCGGGCACGTCGGGGACGCGGATGGTCTCCTTGCGGTACGCGGAGTCGCCGGCCAGGGCGATGGCGTGGAGGTTCAGTCTGCAGCCCGGGACGATGTGCTCGTCGCCGACGATGGCCGTCGTCCGCGCGGGAGGGTCGGTGGGGAAATACTCCCGCCAGACCAGCTTGAACTCGTAGAAGTCGGCCGGGTCGACCAGGTATACCTCCGCCTTCACCACCCGCTCCAGAGAGGTGCCGGCCTCCGCCAGCACGCTCCGCAGGGTCTCCAGACAGGCCCGTGTCTGGGCTGCGACCTCCGCCTCCCCGACATACGGGGATAGGGAACGAGCATGGACGACATGGCCATCCCCGTCCAGGGGATAGATCGACGAGACGAAGACGAAGTCGCCCGCCCGGCGGAAGCTGGGAGCGGGCAGGATGCCTTGCACTGGCGTTCCCGTCTGGCGCACGACTGTCATGGCCGAACCTCGCTCTGTTCAGTATTGCTACCGAATCCTGCTTCAATTGCCGTCGCCTTGCAAGGCCGCCTTGATAATAAATCGTTATCAAAGTTATGCCTGATCGTAATCACCAGACCGGCCTGTGACGCCGGCCCTGTGCTTATCATCGGGTGTAACGCCGCCACCGGGCGGCGAACGCGAGGAGCGCGATGCCCACGTCCCCTGTCAGCCATGAGGCGGCGGCCGACCTGGTGCGGGAAGAGCAGGCGGTGACTGCGGCCGGTTCCAGGGACTACCGCCAGACGATCATCGAGGTCCAGGGCGTGAGCAAGACCTACGACCTGGGGCCTCGAGGCGTGGTCCCCGCGCTCGAGTCCGTCAGCGTCGCCATAGGCCGGGGGGAGTTCGTGTCCATCGTAGGGCCGAGCGGCTGCGGCAAGAGCACCCTGCTACGCATCATCGCTGGCCTCACCCCCCCAGCTCCGGAGCCGTGCTGGTGAAGGGCGAGCTGGTGCGCGGCCCTCAGACCCACCTGGGGATCGTCTTTCAGGACCCCATCCTGCTGGAGTGGCGGAACGTGGTGGACAACGTGCTGCTGCCAGCCGAGGCGCGCCGGCTGCCCCGGGAGCGGGTGCTGGCGAGGGCGAGGGCCCTCCTGGCGCTGGTGGGGCTGGAGGGCTTCGAGCAGAAGCGGCCGCGAGAGCTTTCGGGAGGCATGCAGCAGCGGGTGGCGATATGCCGCGCCTTGCTCCTGGATCCCGAGGTGCTGCTCATGGACGAGCCCTTCGGCGCTCTGGACGCCCTCACCCGCGACCAGATGGCGGTGGACCTCCAGCGCATGTGGAACGAGGGACAGAAGAGCGTGGTCTTCGTCACCCACAGCATCGAGGAGGCGGTCTTCTTGTCCGACCGAGTGCTGGTCATGTCACCGCGGCCCGGTCGGGTGATGATGGACGTAAAGATCGACCTCCCTCGTCCGAGGCGCCTGCGCATCAAGGCCTCAACCGAGTTCGGCTCCTACTGCGAGACCATCCGGCAGACTCTGGCCCGGAGCGGGGTGATCCGCGAAGATGAGTGACCGCTCTCGTGTCCTGGCCCCCGGTGAGAAGCGCCGCAACGTCATCAGTACGCTGAGGTCCTCCCCCTGGCTGGCACCTGCCCTCTCGGGGGCTCTCGGCTGGCTGCCGCCCCTGGCCGTAGGCGTGGCGTCGGTGGTGCTGTGGCACTTCGTGGTGGAGGCGTTCTCTGTGCCGCGTTATCTGATGCCGCCGCCAGGGGTGGTGGCGGAGACATTTGCGGACAATCTGGGCTTCCTGTGGGACAACACGCTGTCCACGGCCCATGTGACGCTGTACGGCTTCGCCCTGAGCGTGGGCATCGGTGTGCCGCTGGGCATAGTCTTGGTGGAATCGCCCATACTGGCCCGCACCGTGTACCCCATCATCGTGGCCACGCAGACGTTCCCCAAGATAGCCGTGGCGCCGCTGTTGCTGGTGTGGTTCGGGTTCGGGCTGAAGCCCAAGCTGGTGCTGGTGCTGCTGGTGGCATTCTTCCCCATCGTGGTCAACACCAGCGTAGGGCTGGCCACGGCCCGTCCCGAATCGCTGCTCCTCGCCCGCGCGGTAGGTCTGGGCTACTTGGGCACCCTGCTCAAGATCAGGCTGCCCCAGGCCCTGCCCAGCGTGTTCGCCGGCTTCAAGGTGGCCATCACCCTGGCGCTGGTGGGGGCAGTGGTGGCCGAGTTCCTGGCAGGGCAGACAGGGCTGGGGCGGGTGATCATGGTGGCTATGGGCCTGGTGAACACGCCCCTGCTGTTCTCGGCGCTGGCGGCGCTCATCCTGCTGGGGCTGGTCCTGTACGCCATGGTAGTGGCTGTGGAGCATGTAGCACTGCCCTGGAGGCCCGAAGAAGAAAAGCGTTTCGTCGTGGGACTGTAGGGCTCCGTCGAGCCCGGGAGGTGTTCAGCCATGAGAGCTGACCGCATAGGACGGAGAGACTTCCTGTGGCGGCTAATGCTCCTCGGGGGCGGCGCCGCCCTCTGCCGGTCGTTCAGGCCTGCGGAGGCGAGGAAGAGGCGGCCACACCCACACCGGGGGCGGCGGTGCCCACGCCCGTACGCCTGGAAGAGGTGACAGTCCAGAACGCGTTCACTTTCGCCGTGAGCCAGTACCATCAGGTCACCCATGTCGGGATGGCCAGGGGCATATTCGAGAAGCATGGCGTGCGTGTACGGCAGGTGCTGGAGGGGAGGGGTTCCATCGCCAGCGCCCAGGCCATAGCGGCCAAGCAAGGCGACTTTGGCGTGTTCATCGACCCTGGAGCGGTGGTGAGGGTGGCCAGCGAGGGGGGCAGGATCAAGGCCGTGGGCAAGATAACGCCCCTGTCGCCCATGGCTGTGCTTTCCAAGGGGCCCAACCCCATCCGCACGCTGGCCGACCTGCGGGGCAAGCGCATTGCCATACCGCCGGGCACCACCCAGGCCCAGCTTTTCCCGGCCTGGCTGCGCATCAATGGCGTGGACCCCAGCCAGCTCAACCTCATCGACCTCTCAGCCGACGTGCACGAGACGGCCCTGGCCCAGGGCCAGATCGATGGCTACGTGGCCTTCGCTCACGCCCGCATCCCCATCCTGAAGTCCATCGGCGTCCGTGACCCCTACGCCATGGTGCTGACGGAGCCTGGCCCCGACTACCGGCCCCTGCCCTATCGGCCGGGCGAGGTCATCGTCGTCCACGAGGACCTGATCCGCGAGAACCCGGACCTGGTCAGGCGTTTCGTGGCGGCCTACGACGAGGCCATCGCCTACGTGGTCGCGAACCCGGACTCCATGGTGGAGGTGGGGCTGAAGGAGTTCCCCCAGGTGATGCGCGAGGAGGTCATCCGGGAGCAGGTCGGCTTCGTGGTTGACAGGATCAGGAGCAACAAGCTGCCCAACCGGTCCTACGTCTGGATGGACCCCAAGGACTGGGAGGACCTGGTGGGCATGCTGACCCAGTACGCCGGAGTGAGGCCTTCCGGGCCCGCCACCAACTTCTACACCGATGACTACGTGCCAGGAGGCTAGCGGCCATGGACGACCAGCGTGTCGAGTTCGGCGTGCGGCTCCCCATCCAGGGGCCTCTGTCGGGTCCGGGCGCCATCGTGCAGGTGGCCAGGCGGGCGGAACAGCTGGGGTTCGATGCGGTCTGGGTCTCGGACTTCATCGACTGGAACCGTAACCAGGACCGCTTCCACCTCTCGTCCGGCTCGGCCGAAATCATCGGGCCGGAGCAGGTCCCCGTATATTACGAGTCGCTGACCACCCTCTCCTTTCTGGCGGGCCTGACCCAGCGGGTGCGGCTGGGCATCGCCGTGCTGTGCTTGCCCTACCGCAACCCGCTGGTCACGGCCCGGCAGCTCACCAACATCGACGTCTACAGTGGCGGTCGCCTCATCGTGGGCATCGGGCCTGGCGGGTCAAAGAGCGGCCACAACCGCAACTTCGAGGTGCTGGGCGTGCCTCGCGCCCGCAAGTTCGAGCGCATGGTGGACTACTTCCGGGCGATCCGCTGCCTGTGGACTGAGCCGGTTTCCGAGTACCAGGGGGAGTTCATCAGCTTTCCGCCGGTGGAGTTCTATCCCAAGCCGGTACAGAAGCCCCATCCGCCCGTGTGGGGCGGAGGGTGGACCCAGACCTCGCTGGAGGTGGTGGCCCAGTTCTGCGATGGCTGGATCCCCGGCTGGGTGACGCCGGAGGAGTACCCGGAGTACATAGAGCGACTCTACGACATGGCCCGGGCCAGGGGGAGGGATGGCGTCAGGTTCACCATCGCTACCGAGATCTTCGCCATCGTGGACAGGACGCACGAGGGAGCATACGAGAAGAGCAAGGCGACCTTCGCCGCCCTCCCCCTCGGCTTTCAGACCAATCCTCCCGAGGAGAAGATCCGCCGCTCCTCCCTGGTGGGCTCCGTGGAGGAGGTGCGAGAGCAGGTGCGCCGCTTCGTAGATGCGGGAGTGCGCCACTTCGAGCTGAAGTTCATCTACCACTCCATCGAGCACCTGCTGGAACAGATGGAGCTCTTCGGGCGCGAGATCATCCCGATGTTCAGATAGGGGGCCAGATATGCCAGACCTGGTGGTGCGCAACGGCCTCGTCTACCTGGGGTGCGACCTGGTGGCCGCAGACTTGGTGGTCAGCGGTGGTAGGGTAACGGGCATCGTGCAGCGCGGTGAAGCACCGCCGTCTGCGCAGGACCTGGATGCCACGGGCCTTCTGGTGCTGCCCGGCCTCATCGACCAGCACGTGCACTTCCGCGAGCCGGGTTACGAGTACAAAGAGGACTTCTACACGGGCTCGCGGGCGGCAGCAGCAGGCGGCATCACCATGTACGTGGACATGCCCAATCTGGACCCGCCGCCCAACACGCTGGAGCGCTTCCTGGCCCAGAACCAGCTCGCCGCCGCCAAGTCGGTGGTGGACTTCAACCACTGGGCCATGCCCACCCGACTGGACGAGATAGCGAAGATTGCCCAGGCCGGGGCGGCTGGCTTCAAGGTCTTCATGAAATCAGCCCACTACCCGTACGGCAGCGAGATTTCCATCACTGACCATGGGCAGCTGCTGGAGGCGTTCCGCGCCATCGCCGCCACCGGCCGGCCCTGCCTGGTCCATCCCCATAACCAGATGCTCTGGGAGCAGCGGGTGGCAGCCAGGGTGGCCGAGGGCCGGGTCGGGCTGGCCGACTGGGCCGACGCCACCTACGGCGATGACGATGTGGTGGAGACCACTGCCATCGCTACCATCGTGCTGCTGGCCAAGGCGGTGGGGCTGCGCCTGTGCGTCCTGCACGTACAGGGCCGGCCGCAGGTGAGGCTGGTGCGCATGCTCAAGGCCAACGGTTTCCGCTTCCTCGCCGAGACCAACCCCTGGTCCATCGTGCACATCGACCCCATCGGCCTGCGCGACCCGGAAGACCTGGCCGAGAACTTCCGGGCCATGAACGAAGGCACCGTAGACCTCATCGGGTCGGACCATGCGCCCCATACCCTGGAGGAGCACGAGCAGTGCAAGGTGAACGCGTTCGAGTCGGTGGTGGCTGGCTATCCCCTGTGCGAGCACTGGGCTGCTATCTTCCTGACGGCCGTCAACCAGGGGAAGCTCTCGTTGCGTCGCTTCGTGGAGATGGGCTCCACCACTCCGGCCCGGCACATTGGGGTCTACCCGCGCAAGGGGGTGATACGCGTCGGCTCCGATGCCGACTTCGTCATCGTGGACATGGAAAGGACCGCTGTCCTCGGAGAGACCTACCCCGTGTATTCGAAGATCGGTTTCACACCTCTCCACGGCCTACAGGTCCAGGGCGTCCCTGTCTACACCATCGTGCGTGGCCAGGTGGTCATGGACCACGGAGAGGTGGTAGGCAGGCCCGGAACGGGTCAGTTCGTGCCACCGCTGCGGGCTGACCCTGAGCAGGAGCGTTAGCTGCGGTCTACTCGCTCCTCGCGCTCCCTATACCAGCACGGAGGTGCTTGGCATGAGCGACAGGCCCGTGTTCCAGAAGATGGCTGCCCGCGCCGAGTACGTGGAAGTCGGCGAGGACCGTACGCTGCCAGGGCTGTTCCGCCCGGGCAGCGGCATGCGGCGCTTCGTGACCGCGCCCGACCTGGCCTATCGGGCCGGATACACCAGGGTGAGCGCGGGCCAGGGCTTCAAGACCTTCTTCTGGTACGACGAGTTCTGGGTGGTCCTGGAGGGCACCGGCAACGTTCGCGCCGTCGACCGGCCGAGCGGGGCAGTCTGGGACGAGACCCTGGCGCCCCACGACCTGGTCTACATACCGGCGGGCACGCACATCACGCTGGAGGTGCCGGAGGGGAGGGAGGGCCACATCCTGTTCTTCTACATAGCCATCCCCGCCTCGGCCAAGCACGCTCCCTGGCTGGCCAGCATGACGCCGGAGGACATCGAGGATATCAAGGTCAGGGCAGAGCACACGAAGGAGGGTTTCGAGCAGGAGGCCAAGCGGGGCGGGCCGGCGCGGGCGATCTCGTAAAGGGAGGGAGGCCTGGCGCCCCCGGCAGGACTCGAACCCGCAACCCGCGGCTTAGAAGGCCGCCGCTCTTCCCATTGAGCTACGGGGGCGTCCCAGTAGCATTGTAGCAGCACCGGCGCTCCGACGAGAGGGCGCGCCGCCCCCGCACAGTATCGAGATGGATGTCTGGCCTGCTGTGGGCCTTGTCCTCGGTACATGAGTTCCCCATGATATAGGTATGTCGTCGCCTGGGCCTGCCTCTGACGGTGCGCGCAGGCTGTTGACCGTCCTGCTCATATTCCTGTGTCAGGGTACCCTCGACCTCTCCTTCTTCAGCGTCAGCCTGTTCATGCCCGAGATCCAGGAATCGCTGGCGCTGTCCTTCACCCAGGCAGGGCTGCTGCTCTCGGCCTCGAGCTGGATGTACGCCCTGCTGCAGGTGCCGGTAGGGAGCCTGAGCGACCGGCGGGGCGCTGCCCCCATCTTCCTGGCCGGATTGCTGGGTGGGAACGTCGTCTGCCTGCTCTTCGCCCTGGTGGACGCCCACTGGCAGGCGATGACCGTGCAGGGTGTGTTCGGGATATTCCGGGCGTTCACCTTCGTGCCGGGGATGATACTTATGGCCGAGCAATTCCCGCCGGAGCGGCGGACCACGGCCATGGGCCTTTTCGTGTCCATCACCTTCATCTCCAGGGCGCTGCTGGGGTTCGCCGGGCCGCTGATCAACGAGATGGTGGGCTGGCGAGGCGCATTCGTCCTCTTCCCGGGCGCGGGGCTGGCCATGGCCGGGCTCCTGGCCGTGCTGCGCCCGCCCGGGCCGCGACTGCGCACGGTGAGCGCCCCTCGCGCCTCGGTGCTCGAGGTGGCCCGGTCGCCCATAGTGATGCTGAGCTGCCTCATCCAGTTCGTGCGCGGGGCGACCCTGTTCGGGCTGACATCCTGGCTTACCACCTTCTTGGTGGACCAGCACGACATGCCCTTCTCGGAGGCGACGCTGCTGGTCAGCGGCTCGGCTATCATCATCGCCCTGTCGACGCCCCTCGGCGGCTACCTTTCGGACAGGCTGGCCCGCGGCGTGGTGGTCATCGTCGTCTGCCTCGCCATGGAGTCGCTGCTGATAGCCCTCATCGGCCAGGCCAACGCGGTATCGGTGGTGCCGCTGGTGTTGCTGGGCTCGCTGTTCATGCAGACCTACTTCGCCCCGCTGTTCGCCCTGCCCATGCAGGTGGGCGGGATAGCGGCGGTGGGGACGGTGAACGGGGTGGCGAACCTGCTGGCCAATCTGGGGGGAATCGTCTCCAACTACAGCCTGGGGCGGCTGCGGGACGCTACGGGCTCGTTCGAGATAGGCTTCTGGACGCTTTCGGCCATGTGCGCCTTCGCTGCCCTGGCGCTTCTGCTGGCGGCAGTGGCCGGCTATCTGGCGCCGCGGGAGAGGGCCGACGTGCGCGCGGGCGGCACCCCTTAGCGGAGTCTGCCGCCCGCGCTGCCTTCATAGGAAGGGACGTGCGGCCTGCCTCAGGCCACCACCAGGATCTCGTCCCTGGGGAAGTGGTCGATGATCTCGGCGCCGTTCTCCGTGACCACCACCATGTTCTCCATACGGACGCCGCCGACGCGGTGCTCGCCCTCCAGGGCCTCGATGGCCAGCACCATGCCCGGCTCGAACACCTGCGGGTACTGGAGCGACCACTGGCGGTTGATGACCGGCCAGTTATAGTGCACAGTGCCCGGGCCAGTGACCTGCACCAGGCCGATGCCATGACCGAACTCCACCGTCAGCACTTCGGCTTCGTCCTTGTAGCCCCACTTGCTGGCCGGCGGGAAGCCCTGGGCTGCCTCGGCGGTGGTGGCCCCGGGCTTGATGCGCTCGATGACGGCGTCCAGGCACTCCTTCAACTGCTCGAACCAGCCGCGCTCCTTGTCGTTGGGCTTGCGGCCCACGATGAAGGAGCGGTACAGGCAGCAGGTGTAGCCCAGGACCGAGGTGCCGCAGAGGGGAATATATACCAGGTCGCCGTACTCGATGTTGCGGTGGACAAGGGTGAGGTTGCGCTCAAAGGTCATGGGCCCCGAGACCACGGCGGCGTGGGCGTCCTCCGCGCCGGCCCGGTACATGGCCTCGGTGATGGCCAGGGCCACTTCCCACGTCTTCACCCCCGGCTTCAGGACCTCCAGGGCGCGCTGCCAGCCCACACCGGCTATGGAGGCGGCCAGGCGCAGGCAGTTGATTTCGTCCTTAGTCTTGGTCTTGGAGGCCTCGAGCAGGATGGGGCCGCCGGGCACGAGGGTAAGGCCTTCGGCCTTGAGGGCCTCCTCCGCCTGGCTGGTCCAGCCGACCACGCCTAAGGGCTCGCGGGTGAGCCCGCGCTGTTCCAGTTCCTCTTTGATCTCGCGGGCCCAGAGCTTCACCTCCGCCTCGGTGGCCTCGGGACCGGCGATGCCGTCCAGCCAGGCCCTGCCGATACGCCAGTGCTTTATCCACGGCATCTCCTCTGGCATCTGGTGGTAGCTGCCGGCGTGGGCAAAGACCACCGGGTCGTGCTCCGCGAAGAAGAGCACATAGGAGAGGCGCGGCTGGAATTCCCACCAGTGCAGGCCCGTCAGGTAGCGGACGTTTGGCGAGCCGGTGACTAGCAAGGCCGGGACGTTGTGCCGCCGCATCGCCTCGCGGGCCTTGGCCACTCGCTCGTTGCGCAGGCGTTCGACGTTGATGGTGTCCTGGGCATCGGCCAGGCCACCGGCGAAGGTGATCCTCGGGGCCATTCTGGGCATGGCTGTACCTCCCGCGCGAATATGGGCTGCTTTTCGCTTCCTAATTCTGGAAAGGGCTGCCACTTTGTCAATGATATGGACGCAAGTATTGGAATCTCTTTGGTAGGAGGCGGATTTCAAAGATTAGCTTAATGCCTTGACAAGCTCGCTTAAAGTCGGATAGCTTGTGGCAAAGCCAGGAGCGGTAATGCCCTGGCGTCCTATTCCGCCAGGAGGTGTGGCATGTCCAAGTCGGAGATACGGGACGGGATGTGGATCGACTGGGACGTGCCCATCCCCATGGACGACGGGGTGGTGCTGCGGGCGGACGTGTTCCGGCCCATAGGGGAGGG
>Ga0101941_1000248_pt1 | contig 118319 bp, 100 predicted proteins | sample DewCreD2012metaG_3_FD_75242 | JGI IMG/M metagenome (GOLD analysis project Ga0101941, IMG submission 75242) | Hot spring sediment bacterial and archeal communities from British Columbia, Canada, to study Microbial Dark Matter (Phase II) - Dewar... ... | reverse complement strand
GTTCGTCCAGGGCCCGAAGGGCGCGGCCAACATCCTGACGGGGGAGGGCGTGTTCGCGATCTCGCCGGTGTTCGGCGACGACGTCTCCCTGGGGCAGGCGCCCAGCACCGCGCCGCGCGAGGAATTGGCGGTCGGCGACGTGATCTGGCTGCCGGCCTTCGACGGCCACGCGGCTGGCTACTACACACTGCTTCCGGCGGAATACGCCCTGACCCCGGGCGGCTACCGGGTGACCGTCGCCCAGGCGGGGGGGGCTTCTTCGGGGGCGCGCCAGACCACCGACGGCAGCTTCATCCTGACCGGCCACCAGGCCGGCGAACAGGGCGTGGCCTTCGGCGACCAGGGCTTCACCAGCTTCCAGGTGATGTCGGGCGCCGGCGTGCGCGAGCGCTCGGAGTTCATCGAGACCAGCGGCAACTCCTTCTTCTCCAGCGAGCGGTTCCTGACCGGGCTGGAGCGCTCGGGCGCGGTCTACAACGCCGATCCCCGACTGCCGGTCGACGGTGGTTTCATGACCATCGCGGCGCGCGAAAGCCTGCAGTTGAACGGTGAGTTCCGGGCTCGCGGCGCCACGGCGGCCGACCGCGGCGGCGTACTCGACATCGCGGGTGATCGCATCGTCGTGGCCTCGGCGGGAACCGACATCAGCGACCTGGGCGTCGGCTATCTGCGCCTGGATCCCAAGCAGTTGTCGAACGTGGCCGAAAGCCTGCTGATCGGCGGCGTGCGTCGCCAAGGCGCGGCGGGCCTTGAGATCGTCACCGGCTATGAAGGACGCAACGATGACGGTTCTCCGCGCGGCTCCACCATCGGCGCCGAGCGGATCGTCGTCCGCAACGGCGAGGCCGACGCGCTGACGGGGGTGGAGATCCTGTTCGCCGCCACCGACGAAATCCTGTTCGAGACCGGTTCGGTGGTGCGGGCCGTCGGCGACGGCGCCCAGGCCGCAGACGTCATCCTCCGACCGGAACTCGCCGCGCACACGACCACCACGGTCTGGCCGGTGGTCACCTACGCGGCCGAGGATCGCGGCGCGTTCGTGCGGGTCTCGAACCTGGGCGACGTGGCGATCACCCGAACCAACACAAAGAACGATCGCGGCGACGTGATCCTGCAGGCCGGCGCACGACTGGAGGCGGTCGACGCCGTCGCCGTCAACGCCACGCGCGACACTACGCTGGAGCCGGGGGCGATCCTTAAAGCAGGCGTCATCGAGGCGGCGGCCGGCCACGTCAGCTTCGGCGACGCGCCATCGACGCAGACCGGCCTGGTGCTGAACGACGCGGCTTTCGCCGCCCTGGCCAGCGCCCAGACCCTGCGTCTGCGCAGCTTCTCCACCTTCGACATCTATGGCGACGTAAACCTGACCACGGGCAACAACCTGGTGCTCGACGGCGGCGGCCTGGTGAACGTCGACGGCCAAAGCAACAGCGTGTTCACGGCCAAGACCCTGACGCTGTCCAACACCGACGCCCCGGCCATCACGCCGACGGCGACGGGCGGCGGACTGAAGCTCAACGCTGAAACCGTGGTCTTTGGCGAAGGCGTGGTCGGCCTCGGCTTCGCCGATATCGATGTCGACGCCAAGGGCCGGGTGCTGTTCAGCGGCGCCGGCAAGATCAACGCGCCAGGCTCGCTGTCCATCCGGGCAACCGAGGTTGCGGCCGTCAGCGGCGCGTCGCACGGCGTCACCGCCGTTGGCGCGGTGGAGGTCCTGGCCCAGGCGACGCCAATGACCTTGGCGACGTTCCAAGCCGCCGGCGCGACCCTGGACCTCAAGGGTCAGTCGGTGGCGGTCGACCTGCCTGTGACCCTGTCGTCCGGCGTGTTCCGGGCGTCGGCCACGACGGGCGACGTGACGATCGGCGACAAGGCGCGCATCAACGTGTCGGGTTCGGCCATCAAGTTCTACGAAGTCACCGAATATCTCGCGGCGGGCGGCATCGGCCTGACGTCGGAGAGTGGCGATGTCATCCTCGCCAGCGGGTCGGTTCTCGACCTGTCCGGCGGCCAGACCGGCGATGCGGGCGATCTGATCGTCTCGGCCGGTCGCGGCGTGGCAGTCCTGAATGGCCAGCTCAAGGCAACGGCCGGGACGGGCGCCAGGGGCGGCGCCTTTACGCTGCAGACCTCGACCCTGGCCGACTTCGGCGCTCTCAACGCCAAGCTCAACACCAGCGGTTTCAACCGCTCGCGGCGCTTCTCGGTGGTCAGCGGCGATGTCGACCTGACCGGCGTGACCCAGGTGGACGCGTTCGAACTGTCGACTGGCCTAGGCTCGATCACGGTCGACGGTTCCGCCCAGGTCATCACGACGGGAGCCAAGGGCGGCAAGATCGTCATCGCCTCGGGGGGCGACCTGATCGTCGAGGACGGCGCGCTGCTGGACGCCAGCGCCAAGGGCGCGGGCGACCAGCGGGGCGGCGTGGTGTCGCTGCAGGTCGGCGACGCCGGCGCGCTGGACATCGGCGCGGCGGTGCTCAAGGTCGGCGGAGCCGGGACGGGCGAGGCCGGCGAGGTGCGCCTGCGGGCTCGCCAGATCGGCGGCGACGTGGCCGTGGATCGCTATCTGGCGACCGTCGACGGCGGCGCCACCACCCTGGAAGCGTATCGTGTCACCGACCTGGGCGCGGGCGACCACGTGATCGACACGGCGCTGCAAGGCCAGGTCGTCGCCCAGGCGACGGCCTTCATGACCGGCGGCAACGTCTCGGCCATCCGCACCCGTCTGGGCCAGGCGGACGCCAACGCCTTCAAGATCACCCCCGGCATCGAGATCCGCGCGGGCGGCGACCTGAGCCTGAAGGACGAATGGAACCTGGCGCCGGTCCGCTTCGGCGGCCAACCTGGCGTGCTGACCCTGCGCGCCGGCGGCGACCTGTCGATCGACGCCAACCTGTCGGACGGCTTCCTGTCGGCCAAGCCGCCGAGCAGTCCCCTGTCGAGCAACGACCCGGCGACCGCCAACAGTCCGCTGACCAACGACGACTCCTGGACCTACAACCTGGTGGCCGGGGCCGACCTGACCCAGGCCAACGTCCTTTCGACCCTGGCCTCGGCGACGGGCGAGGGTGACGTCAAGATCAACGCCATCGTGCGCACCGGCACCGGCGACATCAACGTCGCCGCCTCGGGCGACCTCAACTACAAGCCGGTCCGCGACTACAAGTTCGACATCAAGCAGGACATCAATGGCGACGTGAACATCGCCATCATCTACCCGGACGGCACGCTTCATAACTTTACCGCGACATCGCCGGATGGCGGCAGGACTTTCGAAGCCGTGGCGCCTGAGCTGGGCATGATCAGGTTCGGTCAGTACTTCGCCTATTCCGATGCGGTCACCATCGAAGTCGGAAACCGCGTGATCCGGGGCGACTTCGACAACGACGGGACCAGGGCGGCCTTTACCGTCCAGTATGTGGATGGCGCGATGTACACCGCCGGGCGCGAGGCGGCGCCGCTGGCCAACTTCGACTCGCCGACCGAATACTATGGCGGCAACAGCTGGGACCCGCTGGTGACCTCGTACCGTCCCGCGTCATTCCTCGAGAAGGGCGGCGACATCACCATCGCCGTCGGCGGCGACATCAACGGCGCCGGCGACGCCATCCTGGACTCGACCTGGTACGGCAAGCGGGGCAGCATCCTGTCGACCGGCGCCGGCGTGCTCGACTCGCCGTTCAATGTCGACCGGGGGGGCGTCTACCAGCAGACCGCCTTCTGGATCACGCCCGACTCGTTCCGTCAGGGCGTCGGCGCCCTGGGTGGCGGCGACGTGACCATCCGGGCCGGCGGCACGGTCGATAACCTCGTCGTGGCCCTGCCCACCACCACCCGGGTCGCCGGCGGTCGCACCGTCGGCGAAGCCAAGGTGCTCGACATTCGCGGCGGCGGCGACCTGGAGATGTCGGTCGGCGGCGATCTGCTGGGCGGCTCGATCTGGGTCGGCAAGGGCACGGCGACCATCGATGTCGATGGGCGAATGGACAAGACCGCCGATCCGGATATCGAGAATCCGTATCTGTACCAGTCCAACCTCGGCGGCTACACGCCCGACCGACGCCAGCAGGGCTACGGCGTGCTGATCATCGACGACGCCGCCCTGCGGATCACCACCGGCGGCGACGCCCGGTTCGCGACCGTACGGTCCAGCGCCAACGAGAACTGGGACTACCAGGGCGCCAACTGGCTGGCCTACACTCAGCGGACAAAGCTGGAGGTGATCTCCTCGGGCGGCGACGTCCAGTACTACGCGGCCAACGGTCGCCAGTACGAGCCGGGCGACATCCTGCCGTCGAAGACCCGGCTCGTCTCCATCAGCGGCTCGGTGATGTTGGGCGATTGGAAGGAGCAGCCTCAGCTGATCCTGACCGACAGCTTCCCGGGCGGCCAGTTCGACCTGCTGGCGCGCAAGGACATCGGCTTCTGGAACATCCACAGCACCGGCCAGAGCCAGGAGTTCAACGGCGGCTATGGACAACGCGGCTATGACGCGCCGGGCTTCGCGCTGAGCTGGGGCGATCCGAACGACGCGCCGCGCGCGCTCAACCCGTTCCGGCCCGGCGAGCACCGGTTCTCGGAGACCTGGGGCGGCGGCGGACCGGGCTACGGCCGCACCGAGGACTCAGACAACATCAACGAGGGCAGCGATCACTACGCCCGCATCTACACGCTCGAAGGCGACATCTATCAGGCCCAGGGCACGATGGAGGCGCCCATCTATCCAGGCACGCCTGGCGCGTTCGGCTTCGGCAACTTCATCTTCGGCTACGAGACGCGGATCAAGGCCGGCGACGACATCCGCATGGGCGTCATGGAATTCCTGAACCAGGACGCCGACGACGTCTCCACCGTCCAGGCCGGCGGTTCGATCTACCTGCCCGACATCGCCGTCTATGGCGAAGGCCGGATGTGGGTGCAGGCCGGCGACGAGATCTACATGGGCACGACCCCGGGCGCCGGCATCCGGGCGGCCGAGGACATCGACTACGCCGACCGGGTCGAGGACAACGGCGCGGACGTCTCGGTTCTCGCCGGCATCGACCAAGACCCGAGCTACGATCCTTTCTTCGAGTACTACCTGGGCACGGGCGACCTGGCGGCCAAGCCGATCTATCTGAGCGAGTACTACACCTTCGACGCCATCGGCCTGGGCACGCCGCACGCCACCACCCTGGCCGACGGCCAGACCGAGGTGACGGTCTACGCGGTCGATCTGGTCAACTACTGGAACGAGATGCACGGCCGTCCGCCGATCTCGCTCGAGGACGACAAGGGCAAGCCGGTGCCGCGCGGCACGCTGATCTCCAAGATCAGCAACGCCGACTACGAGGCGGCCGCGACCTGGCTGGCCAATCTGGATCCGGTCAAGAAGCGCGGCCTGGCCACGCGGATCATGTACGCCGAACTGAAGACCTCCGGCCGTGAAGCGGTCGGCGCGTCCAGCGGCACCGATCCGTCCAGCACGCGGTTCGGCGACCCCTCGCGCGGTTATGCGGCGGTCGGCAGGCTGTTCCCGGGCGCCCAGCGCAAGCCGGGCGAGGCCAAGCAGGCCGGCGAGGCCCGGTGGTTCGGCGATCTGATCATGACCAACAGCCAGATCCGGGCCGACGGCGGCGGCAATGTCGACATCCTGGTACCCGGCGGCCTGGTGCAACTGGCCAGCCTGAGCGTCAGCAACACCGACCCCAACAACTCGGGGGTGCTCAGCCAGGATGGCGGCCACGTCAACGTGCTCACCTACGGCGACTATATCGTCAACCAGAGCCGCACGATGACGGCGGACGACGGTGACATCATGATCTGGTCCTCGTTCGGCAACATCGACGCCGGCAAGGGACGCAAGTCCTCGCTGTCGATCCCGCCGGTCATCTTCCCGGTCGATATCAACGGCGTCGTCAAAGTGCTGCGCTCGGGCCTGCCCAACGGCGCGGGCATCGCCACCCTGAACCGGGTGGACGGCACGCCGGGCGGCGACGTCGACCTCTACGCGTTCAACGGCATCGTCAACGCCGGCGACGCGGGCATCCGGGCTTCGCGCGACCTGTTCGTCGGCACCCTGGAGATCCGTGGCCTGGACAACATCACGGTCGGCGGCGTGACCAATGTCGAGCTGAACACCGAAGAGGCCGAACTGGGTCCGATCAACCTGGAGAACTTCGCCCAGGCGGCCGAGGACGACGCCATCGCCAAGGCCTTCGACATGAGCGCCGAGGTCGAGAAGCTGCGGACCGTCACCCAGACGATCCTCACCGGCTCGGTCGTCTCGTTCGGCGAGGACCCGGACGAAGAGAGGAAGCGCAAGTAGCCATCCCGGCCCGCTCCGCCACACGCGCGAGCGGGCCGGCCCCATGCCGGGCAGGGGTGATCCCCTCACGCCTGCCGGTCTTTTCGGACGCGTCCAAGCGGGCGCACCGGGCATGCCCACCCGGCCGAAAGGCTCTCCTCCCGACGCTGGCGACGGCACATCGCCGGCGTCGGGAGGGCGAGAACCCCTCCACGCAATCATGCCGGCGGCTTTCCCGCCGAGGTTTCACAGGCGTTCCCCATGACCGACCAAGGCCAGACCAGCCGTCCTCCGATGCCGCTGTTCTACAGCGATCCGCAGCCGCTCTCGTCCATCGCCCACGCCGACTGGCGCCTGAAGGCCGGCGCCTTCGAATTCGCCCGCGACGCCCACGTCGTGCCGCTGGTGGTCGCCGAGTTCATCAAGGCCTCGCGCTGGTATCCGATCCTGTTCGCCGCCGAGGACGCCGCGCCCGTGGCCCTGGTCGGGCTGGAGCGTCGCAACCTGTTCGTCGCCGACGGCGACTGGACGACCGGCGCCTACGTCCCGGCCTATGTCCGCCGCTATCCGTTCGGCTTCATGGGCGCGGGGCCCGACCAGTTCGCCCTGGCCATCGACGCCGCCAGCGACCGCGTGGCCAAGGGCGGCGACGAGGGCGAGCCGCTGTTCGTCGACGGCAAGCCCGGGCCCCTTACCCAGCAGGCGCTGGAGTTTTGCGACGCCTTCCAGGGCGAGGCCGCGGCGACCAGCGCCTTCTGCGCGGCGATCGTCGCCAAGGACCTGCTGGTCGACCGCCGCGCCGACGTGACCACGCCGGACGGGCGACGGTTCGCGATCGAAGGTTTCCGTCTGATCGATCCGGCTAAGTTCGCGGCCCTGGACGCCGAGACGGTGGTCGACTGGCACGTTCGCGGCTGGCTGGGCCTGGCGCAGTTCCACCTGGCTTCCCTCGACCGGTTCGCCGAGCTGATGGCCCTGCAAAACGACGTCGCCGTTTCGCCGGCCGCTGAATGACCCTGTTCCTCAGGAGATCCGTGATGACGAACCAAAAGCTGCTCGCCGTCCTGCTGGTCGCGCTCTCCTCCAGCGCCGCCTCCGCCCAGACCCAGGCCGGGCCGTCCGCGACCCCGCGTCTTGGCGGACCGCTGATCCCAGGCTTGTGCATCTTGGGGCGCGACGCCCTGTTCGCCAATTCCAAGGTCGGCGTGGCCGCCAATGCTCGCCTCAAGGTGCTGACCGAACAGGTCCAGGCCGAGCTGGACCGCGAGCGCGTGGGGATCGAGACCGACGCCAAGGCGCTGGACGCCCAGGCCGCGACTCTCAAGCCCGACGATCTCAAGACCAGGCGCTCGGCCTTGGCGGCGCGCATAACCGCGCTGCAACGCAAGGCGGCCCAGCGGTCGTCGGAGCTGGAAGCCTCGCGGGTCAAGGCGACCGAAAGGCTGGGAGCCGAGGCCGAACCGGTGGTCGCCCAAGTCTACAAGACCCGCAACTGCGGCGCCCTGATTTCACGCGAGGCGATGATGGGCGCCAATCCGGACATGGACATCACCGTGGCCGCCGTCCAGGCGCTCGACGCCAAGATCAGCACCATCACGTTTGAGCGGGAAGTCTTGCCGACCCAGCCTCCGCCGCCCGCTCGCTAGCGCGGGAGGGCGGCGTGCAAAATAGGTCTCCGAAGCCGAACCTCCGCTACTGGTGGCAATCGCGTCCCTTCGCCGGCCTGGTCTGCGGATGGGGCCTCATCATCGCCGTGGGCTGCGGGATCTACGCCAGCCTGTACCGCCTGTTGGTCGCCTAGCCGTGTAGCGATCATTCGATCGAAAGAGATAAGGCGTCAGAAGTGGCGGCCCGATGGCTCCGGAGCGGAGAATGTCCAACGCCCGAGCCATCCCAGCGGCGAGCTGGGATATGCCGCCAGCCCTAGGTCGGGCTGCCGTGACCCCCTGAAACTCTTCCAGAAATAATTGGAGTTCGCGCCGTTCGCGTTCGTCAGGACATCACTGGCATCGAACACGGGGCCGCGTCTTCCGTGCGTGGCGTGACGTTGGATCAGGGCGTAGGCCTGTTCGGGCGACACTGCTCCGAACTGATCTCGGAACGCGCGCGAGCGAATGAAGTAGCGGAGGCGCCGAGGGACACCCCAGTCCTCGGGATCGGGAGGCCGGTGACGCGCCGAACCTGGACTTCAGCGAGCCCCCCGGATCAAGTTTCGCCAAGCGCGGCCTACGAGCAGGGGATTGGCCAGCAAGTGAGCAAACGCCAGCACAGCCGTCTGGTTGGGCGGCGGGTCGAGCCGCGCGTCCATCTAGACGTCAACGGCCCTTGGTGCGATCTGGGCGATCTTGGTCGCTGAGGCGGGCCGCTGTGTCCTTCGCCCTCTTCGCAGGAAGTAGAGGCCAGCAAGCAAAGTGCAGATCGTCCCCACCAGGCTCGTGGCGTAGGCGCTGGCGATGAAGAACCGCAGCCAATCCAGGTCGACCATGGCGAAGTTGCGCCAGACCAGCAGGGCGACGCTGCCGAGATAGCCCGAGGCGTCGGCCAGGTAGATCAGAAAGCCGGCGGTGCCAACCTGACCGCTGAAGGCGATCATCCGGTCGAACAGCATGGCGTTGAAGGGCGTGTAGGCCATGTACAGCCCAGCGCCGGTCAGGATCATCCAGACCAGCGGCGTCAGCAGGTGGGCCTGGAACGCCAGGGTCGAGGCGCCCAGCAGGACGAAGCCGGCCAGGATGACGCCGTGCATGACCAGCAGGGCCCTGAGGTTGTCGCGCACCACGATCACCGCGCCCATGATCCCCAACGCCAGGACGGCCACCGGCAGTTCGCTGGCGGTGAAGACGCCCGAGGCCTCGCCGAAGCCCAGGGCGTTCCAGATCTCGGCGGCGAAGTTGTCGCGAAAGTCGCGGAAGGCGGTCAGCAGCACATAGGCCATGACCAGCAGGACCACGCCCGGCGCATAGGCGGCAAGGAATGCACGACGCTGTGTCCTGTCCATCGGCTGGCGGCGCACGCGCTCTGCCTCGTCGGCGGCGCTGGGCGGCGGCAGCTGCATCAAGGCCCAGACCGAAATGGCCAGCAACGGCATGAACAGCACGCCCGTGGCGGCCGGCATCCAGAACGGGGCGACATGCTGGTCGATCATCAGCCACTTGCCCACCGACTTCACCACGCCTGACGACAGGATGAAGCTGGCGCAGAGGATGGCGCCCAGCACTTCGGACGTGCGCCGGCCTTCCATGTAGCCGAACACCAGCCCCCAGATCAGGCCCAGCGGCAGTCCGTTCAGGAACAAGGCCAGGACGTTCCAAGGGGCCGGCGTGATCGCGAACAGCACCAGGGCCAGCCAAGACAGTCCGATCAGGCCCAGGATCGCCGTGCCGCGCCAAGCCGGCGCGATCTCCGAAATGAGCTTGACGCCGATCAGCTTCGACACCGCGTAACCGGCCACTTGGGCCAGGACCAGGGCGATCTTGTAGTCCACCGCGAACGACCACCCGTCGACCGAGCCGAACGTCGCCGCGGCGAAGGGCTTTCGGAAGGCGTACATCGAGAAATAGGCGCAAAAGCCGGCTAGCCCGGCGAAGATCGTGAAGACGAGCGGATTGGATCGCTCCAACCAGCGCCTCGGACCCGACATCATGGAACAAACCCCACAGTGAGGGTGCTGGTCTAGACCAACTGCGTGGCAGTTCGATGACGGTGCAAGCCGCTGTCGGGGCGAGCGGAGGCTCTAGCGGACGCGGATGTCGACGCTGATCTTCAAAGCGTCATGGCGCCAGTACTCCCGATCGAACTCGACCACCTGACCCTGGGCGTCGTAGCACGTGCGGACCAGGCTCAGTCCCGGCAGGCCCGACTTCACCCGCAGGGCCTCGGCCTCGTCGCGGGTCAGGGCGCAGGGCTGCATGTCGACCTTGTTGCGCGAGACGCCGATGCCGTAGACCGACTTCAACACGCTGGTCAGCGAGCCGTTGAGATCGTGCTCCAGCAGGCCTGGCGCCCGGGCGGCGTCCACGATGATGTTCTCGATCAGGACGGCGCGACCATCAATCGAGCGCCGGCGACGAATCTGGTACATCGGCGTGCCGACGGGACGTGAGAAGATCTGGGCCAGCACGCCGTCGCAGGCGATATCGGTCTTGCTGAGGGTCTCGGTCTCCGGTCGCCGTCCCTGCGCCTCGACGTACGACATGAAACCCTCCCAGCGGGTCGGATCGTAGACAACAGGCGGCGGCGAGACGTACCAGCCGCTTCGGTCCTTGCGGTAGATGACCCCCTCGGCCTCCAGTTGGAACAGGGCTTCGCGGATGGTGCCGCGGGCCACGCCGCCGCCGACCTGCAATTGACGTTCGGATGGAAGGCGCTCGCCCGACTTGAACTCGCCGGCGCTGATCCGCATGGCGATGTCGTCGCGCACCCCAAGATAATGGAGGATGTCCGGCTGCTGCATGGGGTGGCCTAGCCGACGGTCGAATCCCGCCGGAGCGGAGGATGGGAAGCGGCGCGGGCCCGGTCAAGCGACTGGATCGTCGGGCGAGGGGCCGAAGGCTTCAAGGTTCACGAAAGTTTCGTCGAATTCCATTTCCATCTGGTCTATACCAAAATGAAATGGAGATCGGAACCATGAAGACGGATAGGCGCGCCTTTCTGAAGGTCGCGGCCGGCGGCCTTGCCGCCGGCGCGGCCCTGGGCCTGCTCCCGGAAACCGTTCGCAAAGCCATGGCGATCCCGGCACGGAATGTCACCGGCACGATCATGGACGTCGAGCATGTGGTGATCTTCATGCAGGAGAACCGCTCATTCGATCACTACTTCGGCGCGTTCAACGGCGTGCGCGGCCTGGGCGATCCGCGGCCGCAGCGCCTGCCGGGCGGCGGCTCGGTTTGGCGTCAGCCGAGCGCCGAACATCCCGATGGTTTCGTCGTCCCGTTCCACGGCGATTCCAAGACCACCAACGCCTATACGGTCGACGGTTCTGACCAGGGTCACCAGGCGGCGATCACCATCGTCAACGGCGGCCGCTACGACCAGTGGGGTCATTCCGGCGAGTTGCACAAGCGGATGGCCTACTACAAGGCCTCCGACCTGCCGTTCTATCACGCCCTGGCCGGCGCCTTCACGATCTGCGACGCCTATCACTGCTCGACCCTGACGCAGACCTACCCCAACCGCCTGCACCTTTGGACGGGCTGCAACGGCGGGGGCAAGGTCGGCGGCGACCCGGAGATGAGCAACTACGGCGAGGACGAGACGCCTAGCGCCGACATGGCCACGGACAAGGTCATGGCCCACGGCCCGCACGACTGGACCACCTATGCCGAGCGTCTGCAGGCGGCGGGCGTCAGTTGGAAGGTCTATCAGGAGTACGATAACTTCGGCGACAACATCCTTTCGGTGTTCAAGCCGTTCCGCCCCTGCGCCAAGGACTCGCCGCTTTACCAGCGCGGCCGCTCCTGGGTGGCCGAGCACAAGACCGGAGCCGATCGCACCCGTTCAGACGGCGAGCAACTGGTCGAGGCTTTCCGCGCCGATATCGCCGCCGACCGTCTGCCGCAAGTGTCGTGGATCGTCACCGCCGCAGACTTGTCCGAGCACCCTTCGGCCGAGCCTTCCAAGGGTGAGCACGTCTGCGCCGAGCTCATCAGGGCTCTGGTCGACCACCCCGAGGTGTTCGCCAAGACCATGTTCATCGTCAACTATGACGAGGCGGGCGGCTTCTACGACCACATGCAGCCGCCGATGCCGCCGCTGACACCCGAGCAGGGGTTCAGCACCGTTTCGATCGCCGGCGAGATCAAGCAATATGGCCCAGACTCCGAAGGGCCCAACAAGGGAGCCTACCCGCTGGGTCTGGGCATCCGGGTTCCTGCCATCATCGTTTCGCCTTGGAGCCGTGGCGGCTTTGTCTGTTCCGAAGTGTTCGACCACACCTCCACGCTGCGGTTCCTGGAGAAGCGGTTTGGCGTACGCGAGGACAACATCAGCGACTGGCGACGAACGGTGTGCGGCGACCTGACCTCGGCCTTCGACTTCGCGACGCCGAACCAGGACTGGCTGAGCCTCTCTCTGCCAGCCACCGCAGACTACATGCAGCGCGTCACGCGCTCGAAGGGTTCGCCCAGCTTGCGGATCCCTGCGCGGCAGACGCCGGGGGGGCAAGAGGGGCCTCGGCGCGGGGCGCGTCCCTTGCCCTATGCTCTCGCGGCCGACGCCCATGTCGAGGGCGGCCGGATGTGGATCGACCTGGCCAACACCGGCAAGGCCGGCGCGGTCTTCCAGGTGTTCGACAACACCGATCGGGCCGGTCCCTGGCGCTTCACGCTCGGCGCGGGCGAGCGCTACACGGCGGGCCACTGGAACCAGGGTGGGCAGGGAACCGGCCCCTACGACCTGACCGTCCACGGCCCCAACGGCTTTTATCGCCGCTTCGTTGGCGACACCTCCAAGGCTCAGCCGACTGTCGCGGTCTCCGCGGATCGGCAAGGACGGCTGGTCGTGACGCTGACCAGGACCGGCGCGGTGCGCGGCGTCGTGACCCTCGAAATGAACGGCGACTATCCCCTGACCGAGGGGCAGGCCCGCAGGGAGGTCGCGCTGGCGCCCAAGGCCGCCTCGCGCTCCGTCTGGGATCTGCGCGGCAGCGACCACTGGTATGATCTGACCTTGAGCCTGCCGGGCGATCCCTCGTTCACTCAGCGCCTGGCGGGGCACCTGGAAACCGGCGGGCCCAGCCGCACCGATCCCGCCATCGGGCGCATGCGGCTTTGAGGCGGCGCCCCATCTCTTTCTAGTTTTTGCGGATTTATGATGATTTCCTGTTCCCCGGCCGACGCTTTCGTCACCGAGTTGTCGGACCTGTTCGTCCGGCTAGGCCACGCTCATTATGGCGAAGACGTCAGCCAACTCGAACACGCCTTGCAGACGGCCCACCATGCCCACGTCGACGGCGCGCCGCCGGCCTTGATCGCCGCGGCCCTGCTGCACGACGTGGGACACATGATGCAAAAGGCCGGCGAGGACGCGGCCGATCGGGGCGTGGACACCCGTCACGAGCACATCAGCGCCGGTTATCTGGCCCGCGGCTTTGGTCCCGAAGTGACCGAGCCGGTCCGCCTGCACGTGGCGGCCAAGCGCTATCTGGTCGCCACCCAGCCCGGCTATCTGGCGACCCTTAGCAAGGCGTCGCTTCAAAGCCTGGCCCTGCAGGGGGGACCAATGAGTCCGGCGGAGGTCGCCGACTTCCTGGCCGAACCCGCGGCGCTGGCCGCTCTGCGGCTGCGCGGCTACGACGAGTTGGGCAAGGCTCCGGAGGTCGAGGTGGCCGGCTTCGAGGCCTATCGCGAGCTTCTGTGCGGTCTGATCAATCGCCAAGGACTATAGGTCGTGACGGATAAGCATTTCGATCTGGCCGTGGTCGGCGCGGGAATCGTCGGCCTGGCTCACGCCCTGGCGGCTGTCCGGCTGGGCAAGCGGGTGGTGGTGGTCGATCGCGACGCCCAGGCCAACGGCGCCTCGGTGCGCAACTTCGGCTTCGTGACCGTGACCGGCCAAGCGCGGGGCGAGGTCTGGCGCCGGGCTCGCCGCACGAGCGCCGTTTGGCGCGAGGTGGCCGCCCAAGCTGGTATACCGGTCCTCCAGCGCGGCCTGACCCTGCTGGCCCAGCGACCCGAGGCCCGCACCGTGCTGGAGGCCTTCCTCGAAACCGAGATGGGCGAAGGCTGCGAATGGCTGGACGTCGACCGGTTCGACGGGCGGCTGCCGATCGGTGCGAGCGGACAGGGGGCCCTGACCAGCACGGTCGACCTGCGCGTCGAGTCTCGTGAGGCCATTCCCCGTTTGGCGCGATGGCTGGAGACGGTCCACGGCGTGGCGTTCCTGCGGGGCGTCGCGGTGCACGGGGTCGAGACGGGCCGCCTGGAGACCTCGGCAGGCGACGTCCGCGCCGACGTTGTGGTCGTCTGCCCGGGCGACGACCTCTGCACCCTGTTTCCGGTCCAGTTCGCCCAGGCTGACGTGACGCGCTGCAAGCTGCAGATGCTGCGGCTGGCCGACCCCGGTTGGCGGCTGCCGGCCCCGGTCATGTCCGACCTTAGCTTGGTCCGCTACCTGGGCTATGCCGATCTGCCGCAGGCCGGGCCGCTGCTGCGGCGGTTGCAGGCCGAACAGGCCGAGCATCTGAAGCACGGTGTCCACCTGATCGTCGTCCAGAGCGCCGACGGCTCTCTGGTGGTCGGCGACAGCCATCACTACGCCGCCACGCCCGATCCTTTCGCCCATGAGCCTGTCGACCGGCTGATCCTGGACGAGTTCGCCGCCGTGTTCGGGCAGGCCCCACCGCCGGTGGTCGAGCGTTGGACGGGCACCTACGCCTCGGCGCGCGGCCACAGCCTGGTCGAGGCGCCCATGCCTCACGTCCGCCTGGTGACGGTGACAAGCGGGACGGGCGCCTCCACCGCCTTCGCTCTGGCCGAGGACGTGATCGCCGGCGTCTATGGTCTTACTCCGGGAGCCGCCGCATGAGCTTGCACGCCCTTAAGGCCGTCGTCTTTGATTGGGCCGGCACGATGATCGACTTCGGTTGCCGCGCGCCGGTGACGGCTCTGCGCGAGGTGTTCGCCAAAGCCGGCGTGGAGATCACCGAGGCCGAGGCTCGGATCGATATGGGGAAGGCCAAGCGCGACCACATCCGGGCGCTTCTGGCCCTGCCGCGTGTCGCCGAGGCCTGGCGAGGCGCCCGTGGGGCGCCGGCGGACGAGACGGACGTTTCGCGTCTGCACGACGCGGTGGAGCCGATGATGCGCGCAGCCTCCAAGGACCATGCGCGGCTGATCCCGGGCGCCGCGGACCTCGCCGCCCGGCTGAGCGCGGCGGGCGTGAAGATCGGCTCCACCACGGGCTATACGCGCGCCATGATGGCCGACATTCTGCCGCTGGCCGCCGATCAGGGCTATGCGCCGCGGGTGGTGGTCTGCTCTGGGGAAACGATCGAGGGGCGACCGTCGCCGCTGATGATGTGGAAGGCGCTGGTAGAGCTGGGCGCGTGGCCGGCCGGCGCCTGCGTCAAGATCGACGACGCCGTGGTCGGCATCGGCGAGGGCCTCGCCAGCGGCGCTTGGGCCGTCGGCCTGTCGGCCTCGGGCAACGGCGTGGGCCTTTCCCTGGAAGAGCTGGAAGCCCTTGCGCCCGAGGAGCGCGCGCGGCGCATCGCCAGTTCGGCCCAGGCCCTGCGAGCGGCCGGCGCCCACTACGTGGTGGAAACCGTCGCGGACCTGGGTCCGGTTCTCGAGGAGATCGGGGCGCGTTGCCGCGACCTCGAAGGTCCGCCGCCGGCGAAATAGGACTAGCCGACGAGCCCGTTCACCCGCGATGCGGCTGATCCATGATCGCCAGCCCGCCCATGGCCGGGTCGCTGATGGAATCGACGTCCATCTCCAGGCGTCCGGCGAGCCGACGCAGATAGCCGTCGGCCTCGATCGAAAGGTCGTACCAGCCGCCGGTCGCCTTCACGCTCAGGTCTTTTCGGATCTCGCGCGCCGGGGCCAGCATCGTCTTCCAGGGACGAAGGACGGACTTGTAGGCCTGGGGCGTGGCGACCAGGGTCCGGGCCTTCTCACCAGCATTGCGCAAGGTCAGACTCACCAGAGCCGCGTTCGGCGAAGTCAGGACGCGCAGGATGGGATCATGGCCCGGGGCCGCGCCGATGAAGTGGCGGTGGAAGCCGTTCGGGCCCAGAATCCACAGATCGTAGGCGCCGGCGGGCCAGACGTCGTTGATCTGCTTGCCTGGTTCGATGGTGTAGCGGCGCGGCGGCTGGTCGAGGCGTAGGCGGTCATAGACGTGCAGCACCGCGGCCTGCGGACCGTCATTGGCGAAGGTCAACGTGAGGCTGCTGTCGCGGGCGCCTTCGTCGACCCGCAGGGCGTAGGGCAGGGCGCGCGAGGGTCGGGGCCCTGTCGCCTGGGCCGGAACCGCCGGCGAGGCCGGCGTCGGCGGGATGGTTGTGTCTTTCAGCGCCGCCGCGCGACCGGCCAGCGCCTGGGTGGCGGGCAAGGTGTTTGCGAAGGGCGTGTCGTTGGGAGTCTTGAAGTCGAAGGCGGTTGTCAGGTCTCCGCAAACCGCCCGTCGCCACGGCGAGATGTTGGGCTCGGCGACCCCGAACCGCTCTTCAAGGAAGCGGATCACCGAGGTGTGGTCGAAGACTTGCGAATTGACCCAGCCGCCCCTGCTCCAGGGCGACAGCACATACAGCGGCACCCGTGGCCCCAGGCCATAGGCGCGGCCCATGAGATCGTCGCGCTCGGCCTTGGCCTCTGTGGGGTTGCGCACCAGATGATATTCACCGGCGGTATCGACGGTCGAGCCCCCCAGGATCGTTCCGTCGGCGGCTTTCGAAGGTGGGGCCGGCGGCGGGACGTGATCGAAGAAGCCGTCGTTCTCGTCGAACATCACCAGCAACACGGTCCGGGCCCAGACCTTGGGATCGGCGGTCAGGGCGTCGATCACCTGGGCGGTGTAATCCGCGCCTTGGGCGGGACTGGAAGGGCCAGGGTGCTCGGAATCAGCGGCCGGCGCGACGATGTAGGACACTTGCGGCAGGGTTCCGGCCAGCACGTCCTCGCGCAGGCCGTCCAGCTTGCGGGTGGACAGCGCCAACGCCGCCAGGCGCGGATCCGAACCGGGCAGGGCGGCGTGGCTGTCGCGATAGGCCTTGAACCCGACGGTCGGGTTGTCGGTGAAATTGTCGGCCATGTCCTGGTAGATGCGCCAAGTCACGCCCGCCGTCAGCAGCCGCTCGCCATAAGTGGTCCAGCGATACGGATCGGCCGCCCCGCCATCGGCCGGGAGGCTGTCGTGGCTGTTGGAGATCGAGGGGCCGCCGAACTGACCGGAGGCGTCGTTGGTGGCCGTCCACAGGAACAGTCGGTTGGTGTTCGTGCCCGTCTGGGTCGAGCAGTGATAGGCGTCGCAGACGGTGAAGGCGTCCGCCATCGCGTACTGGAACGGAATGTCCTCACGGCGATAATAGCCCATCGCCCGTTCGGTCTTGGCGACCGGCCAGCGGTCCATGCGGCCTTCGTTCCAGGCCGCGTGGGCGTCGGACCAGCTGTGCGGCGTGCCTTCGACCCGCATGTGGGCGAAGGTCGCGATGGTGTCCAAGGGGAAGGGCGTGACCAGTGGCGGACCGCCGTTTGTCGTGTCGTTGACCTGGGTCCAGACGGTCTTGCGGCGTGCGCCTGGACTGTCGGGCACCGGAATCGGGAAGCGATCGCCAAAACCCCGGACGCCGTTCATCACGCCGAAATAGTGGTCGAAGGCCCGGTTCTCCTGCATCAGGATCACCACGTGCTGCACGTCTTTCAACGAGCCGGAGCGCGCGTCCGCGTCGATGGTCAGCGCCTTGGCGATGGCGGGCGGCATGGCCAAGGCGGCGGTCGCCGAGAGCAAGAAAGCGCGACGGTCGGTGAAAGGCATGAGTGACCCCCGGAAGGCGTGCGAAACGGTTGCTTAGCGAGTGAGCGTGTCAGTGAGACGACAGACCGCGATCGCTGGCTGATTCATTTGGTATAGTCCAGAAATTGTCCTTCTTGGGCCAACATCAGTCCCATCCTCGGCGCCGAGGCTGCTTTAGCGGGCGGGAGCCGCCGGGCCAAGAGGTCGTGGACCTGCCGGTCAGACCTTGTTCAGCCATGCCGTACTCGGCGTGTCGCCCTGCCGCGACCGGGAAACTGCTCGCAAAGGTCCCGCTGATCATCACCGCATCAAATTCTTTTCTGCGCACGGGGACTGTCACGCAGGTGTCGTCGCAAGCTGCTTAAACCGAATCTGGTCCATACCAGTCGGAGCGGGGAACTCTCTCATGTCGAAGCGATATCCCGTTCGAGCCACGCGCTCGAACCTAAAGAACTTTTTGCTTGCCACGGTCTCGGCGCTGGTCGCCGGCGCCGGCTCGCCTGCTCTCGCCCAGCAGGTTTCGAGTGATCGCGCCGCGGACAATCAGGTCGATGAGGTGGTCGTCACCGGCTATCTGAAGTCGCTGGGTGATGCGCGCGCCATCAAGCGAGATTCGGTGATCCAGAAAGACGCGATCGTCGCCGAGGACATGGCGAAGTTCCCGGAGCTGAACCTGGCGGAGTCGCTGCAACGCCTGCCGGGCGTGCAGATTACCCGCGAGGCGGGGGAGGGCCGTCGCATCTCGCTGCGCGGCCTGGGTCCGGATTTCGCCCGCGTGCAGCTGAACGGCATGGAGGTGCTGGGCAATGTCGACTCCGCGCAGGACAGCCGCGGCCAGCGCTCGCGCGACCGCGCCTTCGACTTCAACATCTTCGCCTCGGAATTGTTCTCGCGCGTGGAAGTCGAGAAGACCTTCGAAGCAGCCCAGAACGAAGGCGGCATGGCCGGCACGGTCGGCCTGTTCACCGGCAAGCCTTTCGACTACGCACCGGGCTCCAAGGGCGCGCTGTCGCTCAAGCTGGGCACCAACGAATATACGAAGGACACCCAGCCGCGCATCGCCGCGCTGTTGAGCCACAACTGGGACGACAAGTTCGGTGTGGCGTTCTCGTTCGCCTACAGCAAGCGCCAGACCACCGAGCAGGGTCACAACACCTATAACTACGACCAGCCCGATGCCTCGCGACTGGCGGAGATGGTCGCCGACGGCCTGGATATCTCCCGTTTGACGGCCGCGCAGCAGACCAAGTTCCTGTCCGGTGACCTGATCTTCGCGGACGGCAACCGCATGTCCTCGTGGAACTCGAAAATGGAGCGCCTCGGCCTGACGGGCGCGGTGCAGTGGAAGCCCGTTGAAAACCTGCTGCTGACCCTTGATGTGCTGCATGGGGAGTTCAGCACCCACCGCAACGAGATGCACCTGGCCACGCGGCCTCTCAATTCCGACGGCTCGATCGCGTTCGACGCCCCGGCGGGCGGGGTCTGGCCCGCTATCTTCCAGCAGGCTTCGGTCATCAACAACCTGGCTTGGGACAAGAACAACTACGTCACCAGAACCGACGTCACGGGCACGACCTTCGGCAGCGAGCACCGCCGGTCGCTGAACAAAAACCGCTTCGATCAGTTGGCGCTGACGGGCAAATGGGACCTCTCCGATCGCTTCTCGATCGACGGCCATGTCGGCTACGAGAAGTCGACCTACAAGACGCCCTATGACGACAAGCTCTACATGCGCGCCAAGGGCAACCTGATCGCCGACTATGGCGCCGACGGCCGGTCGGCTTCGTTCCAGTATCCGGGCTGGGATCCCACCAACCCGGCCAACTACGCCATGGATTCCTTCTACTATCGCGGCTTCAACAATCAGTCGGAGCTACGGGAAGGCGTGCTGAACGCGCGTTATGAGCTGAACGACACCCTGACGCTGCGGGCGGGCGTCGCCTACCACAAGTTCACGCAAGGCGGCCGGGACGTCTTCTATGACGACAACGTCAATGGAACCCGGTCCAAGACGCGCGGCACGTCCGTCGCCGACATCACCTCGGTGTTCACCAACGACGCCGGTTCGTGGCTGATCGGCGACTACGACAAGGCCTTCGCGAAGTACAAGGAATACCACCGCTTTGGGCCCAACACGGACGGGACGGGCGGCGCGCTCCAGGACATCGAGAACGTGTACGAGACCTCGGAGGAGACCATCTCCGAATACGTGCAACTGGACTGGGACCACGACCTGTTCGGCAAGAGCTTCCGCGGCAATATCGGCCTGCGTGGCTACCAGACCGATACGCACAGCACCGGCTGGATCCAGGGCGACAGCTACGCCTATCTGGGCACCACCGATGTGGAAGGAAGCTATGACGGCGTGCTGCCGGCCCTCAACACGGTGCTGGAACTGACGCCGGAAGTTCTGGTGCGCTTCGCCGCCTCGAAGAACGTGAACCGCCCTGGACTGGGGTCTATGGCGGCCGAGGGCAGCGCGTTCCAAGGTGTCGAGACCTGCACGATCGCCGCGAACGGCGCCAATGATTGCGATATCACCGCGTCGCGCGGCAATCCCAACCTAAAGCCCTACGAGGACACCACGCTGGACCTGGCGGTCGAGTACTATTTCGGCAATGTGGGTCTGCTTTCCGCGAGCGTCTTCCAGAAGAACATCAAGAACTTCATCGGCTCGCAAACCCTCGAGGACGTCCCGTTCAGTGAGACGGGCGTTCCGTTCGGCACGATCCCCGGCGCGACGGCCAACACGATCGTCTCGGAATTCTCGATGCCGATCAACGTCGCGGGCAAGAAGAAGCTGACCGGCGTGGAACTGGCCGCGCAGGCCCAGTTCTCGTTCTTGCCGGCGCCCTTCGACAAGTTGGGCGCGGTGGCGAACTACACCTATGTGGACACCCCGCCTGAACTCACCGGCATATCGAAGACCAGCTACAACGTGACGCTCTACTACGAGACCGACCGTTGGGGCCTCCGGGGTTCGCTGAACCACCGCGACCGTTGGTATACGGGGCGCAGCGACGATGTGATGAGCGCCAGCACGCGCGGCTTCGAGGGATCCACCTATGTGGACGCCGCGGCCTTCTTCAAGATCAACGACAAGCTCCAGGTCTCGCTGGATGCGGTCAATCTGACGAACCAGAAGGACACGCAGTTCTGGGGGCAGAACCGGTATCTCTACAATCAGACTCAGAGCGGCACGACCTACATGATGGGTCTCAGCTACACGTTCTAAGCAACTCAGACCGCGCGCCCCTCTTCATGAGGGGCGCGCCTTTTCTGCGTGTCCAGAAACATGATCGTTTCCCACCGCCACCGTTTCATCTTTGCCGCGGTTCCCAAGACCGGCACCCATTCGGTGCGACAGGCGCTGCGAGAGCAGTTGGGCGACGAGGACGTCGAGCAGGTGGGGCTGTTCGTCGATAAGCGTTTCCCGTGGGCGGATCTGGCGGCGATCCGGCATGGCCATCTCTCGCTGGGGCAAGTGCGGCCCTATCTGGGCGAGGAGGCCTTCAACGGCTATTTCAAGTTCGCGTTCGTGCGCAATCCGTTCGACCGCTTCGTCTCGTACTGCGCCTTCATGCTGCGCGGCGGTGACACCTTCCAGCGGCAGCCCCGGGAAGCGATGCGCCACTTTCTGTTCGGCGATCCGCCGGAGCAACACATCCTGTTTCAGCCGCAAGCTCGGTTGCTGGTCGACGAGGACGGCCGGACTCTGCTGACCGACAGGGTCGGTCGCGTGGAAGACATGCAGGCGTCGTACGATGCGATTTGCGAGGGCGTGGGCATTCCCTCGCGCGCCCTCGACCGCGTCAACGCCAGCAGTCATGGCGACTATCGTTCCTACTACGACCAGGCCCTGATCGACGGCGTCGCTGCACGTTACGCGCAGGACCTGGATCTTTTCGGCTACACCTTCGAAGGCATGCGATGAGCGCCGCCCCTATCGAGCCCACCGCCAACCCTCGCAAGACCACCGGGGTGCGCAAGCTGGGCGCGGTCGATATCACGGCGCTGCGAGCCGCCGTCCTGGCCATCCCCGAGGACGTCTGGGCGGCCGAGAACGCCGCCAAACCCAACAAGTTCGAAGCGCTGGACGCGACACGCCACATCGTCTTCCGCTTTATCAACGACCCTAGAGACTGGCGCGGTTCCCACGATCGCCCAGCCTGGTCCCAATGGCGCCCTTTGCTGGAGCCGGTGCTGGCGCAGGCTGTCCGCAGGTATGGATACGCGCGCGAGGTGTTCCCACGTGTGATGCTGGCAAGGATGCCTCCGGGCGGGGTGATCCACCCGCACATCGACGCCAATCCGGCGGCGAAGTGGCCGCACAAGATCCACGTGCCGGTGTCGACCAACCCCGGCGTGGTGTCGTTCTTCGGCGGCGGCGAACACCATTTTCGCACGGGCCAGGCCGTGGAGGTCAACAACCTTGGTCCGCACTGGGTGCGCAACAACGGCGACACGGACCGCGTCCACCTGATCTTCGAATACTACGACGCCGTCCAGCCGGAGCCGAGCTGGCTTGAACCGTACCTGTCGGTCAGTGGGGCGCGGTGACCTTGGCCGCCGGTTCCCAGCAGCGTGACCACCTGTTGCGGGAGGCGAGGGACCTGCGCGTTCGCCGGCGCATCCCGGAAGCCTTGGCCGTTCTGGCGCGGATGCGGCAAGAGTATCCCCGGTTCAGCCGCCTGTACCAGGAGCGCGGCCACTGTCATGTCCTGCTCGGCGATGGACCCGCCGCCATCGAGGCGCTGCGGGAGGCGGTGCGCCTCAATCCGACGCTGCCGGCCAGTTGGGACATGCTGGATCAGCTTTACCGAATGCTAGGCGACACCGCCCAGGCCGCCATGGCGGCCCAGCATCTGGCGGCGCTGAGACAGCTGCCTTCGGAGGTGGTGGCGGCCAACAGCCTGTTCGCGGATGGCGACCTTGCGCCGGCGGAGCAGATCCTGCGGGACTATCTGGGCGAGGACGGGGACAATGTGGGCGCCCTGCGCCTGTTGGCGCGCATTCGCAAGGACAGCGGCGCCCTCGATGAGGCCGAGGCCTTGCTGAAATCGGTGCTCGAACGCGCGCCGGACTACCACGCGGCGCGTCTGGACTACGCCGTGGTGCTCCTGCAGCAGCAGAAGCATGCGCTTGCGCGGAAGCAGGCCGAGCAGTTGCTCGGGCACGACCCGGACGACCGTGACTATCTCAAACAATACGGCGCGGCGTGCATCGGCATGGGCGACCATGAGCCGGTGATCGATCTCTATGAGAGGTTGTTGGCCGCCCAGCCTCGGTCAGGCGCGGAAGTCGCCGACCTGCGCCTGTGGCGGGCCAACGCCTTGAAGGTGATGGGCAGGCAGCCGGAAGCCATCGCCGACTATCGAGCGGCGCTGGCGGCGCGACCGGACCACGGGGTGGCGTGGTTCAGCCTCTCCAACCTCAAGACCTATCGCTTCACCGACGATGAGATTGCGAGCATGCGCGCCGCGGAATCCCGACCCGGGGTTCAGGACATGGACCGCGTCTATCTGTGCTTCGCGTTGGGCAAGTCCCTGGAGGACCAGGGCGACTACGCGTCCTCGTGGCGATACTACGAGCGGGGCAATGCGGCGCGGCGTCTCCACAGTCGCTATCGCCCGGACAGGGCGGAGTCCCACGCGCTGGGATCAAGGCAGGTTTTCACCGCCGACTTCTTCGCCGAGCGCGCCGGTTGGGGCGTGGAGGATCCCGCGCCCATCTTCATCCTGGGGCTGCCTCGCTCGGGCTCGACATTGATCGAGCAGATCCTGGCCTCCCATTCCGAGGTGGAAGGGACGCAGGAGCTGACGGAAATCGACCGCTATGCCGGCGCACTGTGCGGGCGGGATCCAGACTGTGGTTTGCCGTTACGCCCCGAGGCGTTGCTGCGCCTGACGGCCGAGGACGCGCGGTTGCTCGGCGAGCGTTTCCTGGCCGAAACGAGGGCCTACCGCAGACTGGGCAAGCCATTCTTCATCGACAAGATGCCCAACAACTTCCGGCATATCGGCCTGATCCACCTGATGCTGCCCAAGGCGACGATCATCGACGTGCGGCGCGAACCGATGGCCTGCTGCTTCAGCAACCTCAAGCAACTGTTCGGCACGACCAACCAGGAATTCACCTACGGCATTGACGATATCGCCCGCCACTACCGCACCTATCTGGATCTCATGCGCCATTGGGACGACGTGCTGCCGGGCAGGGTGCTCAGGGTGCGGTACGAGGACGTGGTCGAGGATCTCGAAGGCGGCGCGCGGCGCATGCTGGCGCATTGTGGGCTGACCTTCGAGCCGGCGTGCTTGAGCTTTCACCAAACCCGTCGCGCCGTGCGTACGCCCAGTTCCGAGCAGGTGCGCCAACCCATCGGCCGGGAGGGGCTCGACCAATGGCGACACTACGCGCCTTGGCTGGGCGCTCTGCGGGATGGGTTGGGCGACGCCTTGACCAGCTACAGGGATTGACCGATGCGGCTGTCTCGCCCTTTCTTCCAGCTTCCCGTGCTGTTCGACGCCGCGCGTTTGCAGGCCGAGGTCGCGGCCTTGCCGACACAGGCCTGGGTTTCCCACCCGGACAGCCTGCCCGGCAACAGCGCCGCACGGCTGATAAGCGCAGGCGGGGCCGAGACGGATTCAGTTCACGGCCAGATGTCGCCGACGCCCTGGTTGGCGAACATGCCGTACCTGCGTCAGGTTCTCGCGAGCTTCGGCGTGGTCTGGAGCCGTTCGCGGCTGATGCGCCTGGCGCCCGGCGCGAACGTGCCCGAGCATGCCGATATCAACTACCACTGGCATACGAGAGTGCGACTGCACATACCTGTCTTCACCCGGCCGGAGGTGCGCTTTCACTGCGACGGGCAGTCGGTGCACATGGCCGAGGGTGAGGCCTGGATCTTCGACAACTGGCGCCGCCACCACGTGGAGAACAAGGCCGCCGCGGAACGCATCCATCTTGTTGCGGACACGTCCGGCACGGCGGCGTTCTGGCGGCTGGCCCGCGGACAGGCGCCGCCGCGCGAGCAATGGGGGACGATGGCCTGGGATCCCGCGATCAGTCCGCGGTTGCTCACCGAGGGCGACCAGCGCCATCCGGTGATGCCCGCCGCCGAGGTGCAGCTGTTGCTCGACGACCTGCGCGCGGAGCTGACGGTCGCCGCGGACACATCTGAGGCCCGGACGCGCGCGGCTCGTCTCAGTCTGCTGCTGGAGAGTTTCGTGCTCGACTGGCGACAGCTGTGCGCGCTGCACGGGACGGGCGGACAAGGGCGGCCGGATTTCCTGCGCTTGGCGGCCTCCGTGCACGCGGCCTCAATGCCGCTGGCCGAGGGTCTGATCATGCGCACCAATCACGCCAGCGCGCTTCTGGTGCTCGAAAAGCGCGTGCTGCAGCATCTCGTTGCCGACTAGGGACAGCGAGAGCGCCACTTCCGCCAACCGCAAATCCAGGACTATGTCCGCCAGGGCTATATCGTGGGCGCCCGCTCGGACATCGAGGCCTACGAAGCCAAGACCAACGATATGGCCCGCGTGAACGCGGCGTTCGCCAGCGGCGCCCCAGGTCGTTTCCAAGGACTTCGAGAGGGCCGGCAACGCACGAGCAATGACAGTCAATGTCGTGGGGTCGACATAGGTGGTCCAAATTAAGTCTTTGGCTTTGCTGTAGGAACAGGTCGTGGCGTGAGTTGTTGAAAGCGGTCAGGAGGAGCATCTCATGTCCGATCAATCTCTCGCCCGAGCGCTGGAGAGCGACGCCCCGCTGACCGCCGCCGTGCACCAGCGCGATATCGCCCACGAGGTCGCCGAAGAGCGCGGCTGGCACGAAGCGGCCTTGGTTGGCCGCACTGTCACGATCAACCGCCCCAGAGCCGAGCTCTATGCGTTCTGGCGGGATTTCCGGAACCTGGCGCTGTTCATGGAGAACGTCGAGAGCGTCACGCCTGGCGACGATCGTCGCTCGCACTGGGTGGTCAAGGCCCCGGCCGGCAAGACGGTCGAGTGGGACAGCGTCCTGACCGAAGAGGTCGAGAACGAGGTCCTGGCCTGGGAGTCAGCCGAGGGCGCCGACATCAAGAACGCCGGCCGTATCGAGTTCAGGGATGGACCGCCCGGACGCGGAACGGAGGTGACCGCCACCATCGTCTACGAGCCGCCGGGCGGCGACCTTGGAAAGCTGATCGCCAAGCTCTTTCAGAAGGAGCCGAAGATCCAGGCCCGCCGCGAGCTGCGCCGCTTCAAGCAGCTGATGGAGACCGGTGAGATCTCGACCGCCAAAGGCCCCGACGCCGCGCCGCAAGGCTGACCCGACCCTCATTTGATAAGACGGAGACGCCCATGCGCGCCCTGACCTGGCACGGCAAACACGACGTCCGGATGGACACCGTGCCGGACCCCAAGATCGTCAATCCCCGCGACGCGATCATAAAGATCACCTCGACCGCCATCTGCGGCTCGGACCTGCACCTCTACGACAGCATGATCCCCTCGATGGAGAAGGGCGACATCCTGGGTCACGAGTTCATGGGCGAGGTCGTCGAAACCGGTCCCGGCTCGACCCTGCAGAAGGGCCAACGGGTGGTGGTGCCGTTCGTGATCGCCTGCGGCAAGTGCTTCCATTGCGAAAAGCAGCAGTTCTCGGGCTGCGAGAACTCCAATCCCGCCGAGACCCAGGACCTGGGCGAGATCGCCTACGGCACGGCCATGACCGGCTTGTTCGGCTATTCGCACATGACCGGTGGCTACGCCGGCGGTCAGGCTGAATATGTCCGCGTGCCCTACAGCGACGTCGGACCCATCGTGATTCCGGACGGACTGGAGGACGACAAGGTGCTGTTTCTGTCCGACATCCTGCCCACGGGCTGGATGGCGGCCGAGAACTGCCAGATCGAGCCCGGGGACACCGTCGCCGTCTGGGGTTGCGGCCCGGTCGGCCTGTTCGCCATCCAGAGCGCGATCATCCAGGGCGCGCACAAGGTCATCGCCATTGACCACCATCCACACCGGCTTGAGCTGGCCAAGTCCATGGGCGCCCAGGTCATCAACTACCACGACGTCAAGGTTCGCGAGGCGCTGATGGCGATGACCGGTGGCATCGGTCCGGACGCCTGCATCGACGCGGTGGGCATGGAGAGCCACGGCTTTTCGATCGACAACGTGATCGACGCCGTCAAGGTCGCCACCCGCCTGGGCACCGACCGCGCCCACGTGCTGCGCGAAGTGCTGATGGCCTGCCGCTCCGGCGGTCGCGTGTCCATCCCGGCGGTCTACGGCGGCGTGGGCGACAAGATCCCGATCGGCGCGATGATGGAGAAGGGCCTGCAGATCAAGACCGGTCAGACCCACGTCCAGAAGTATCTCAAGCCGCTGCTGGAGATGATCGGCGAGGGCAAGATCGACACCACCTTCCTGATCAGCCATCGCCTGCCGCTGGAGAGCGCCCCGGATGGCTACAAGATGTTCAAGGAAAACCAGAACGAGGTGACCAAGGTCGTTCTCAAGCCCGAATGGCGGAAGGAGGCCGCGTGATGATCGAAGACCAACGTCCGCTCGCCGTGATCACCGGCGCGTCGTCGGGCATCGGCTACGAACTGGCCAAGCTCGCCGCCGAAGATGGCTATGACTTGATCATCGCCGCTGACGAGCCCTCGATCGTCGAGGCCCAGGCGGGGCTTGAGCAGCACGGCACGCGCGTGGAGTCGCTGCAGGTCGATCTGTCGACGACCGAAGGCGTCGACCAGCTTCTTGACCTGATTGGCGGTCGGTCGGTCGACGCCTTGATGGCCAACGCCGGCCGGGGCTTGGGGCATGGCTTCCTCGACCAGGACTGGGACGAGGCGCGCTTCGTGATCGATACCAACATCACCGGCACGGTCTATCTGATCCAGAAGGTCGCCCGCGACATGCGCGAGCGCGACCGCGGCAAGATCCTGATCACCGGCTCGATCGCAGGTCTGATGCCCGGCTCGTTCCAGGCGGTCTACAACGGCACCAAGGCCTTCCTCGACAGCTTCTCCTGGGCGCTGCGCAATGAGCTGAAAGACACGGGCGTCACCGTCAGTTGTCTGATGCCGGGGGCGACTGACACCGAGTTCTTCGAACGGGCCGACATGCTCGACACCAAGGTCGGCGCCGATCCGAAGAAGGCTGATCCCGCCGACGTCGCCAAGGCCGGCTATCGCGCCATGCTGAAGGGCGAGGGCGACGTGGTGGCCGGCTTCAAGAACAAGCTGCAGGCGGCGATGGCTGCGGTGACGCCGCAAAGCGCGCTAGCCGAACAGCACCGCAAGATGGCCGAGCCCGGTTCGGGGACGCCGTGATGTCGAATGCCGATGACGCGGCGAGGCCCGACCCGACGCCGGCCTCGCCAAGGCCGGCGGGCCTCGAAGCACCGCCGCCGCCTAGCGCCGATCCGACCAAGAAGACGGACCACACCTCTGATCCTCAAGCGGACGATCCGGGCAACGGCGCCGACTAGAATCGGCGCGGCCCAACAGCCGCGCCCGATGTTCGACATGCGGGCGTCACGCCGGGGCTGGGCCGAAGAGGTCGTCAAGGCGCGTACGGACTTGGTCCAGCACATCGGCGCCGGACTCGGCGGTGATGTTGGAGACGATCGAGCCGAAGTGCTTGTGGTCTATGACCCGGATGCCGCAGACCCCCGAGAGATGCAGGTCGAACACCGTCATCAGGGCCTTCAAGGCTCCGGTGTCGTTGACCCAGTCCTCCGGCGCGCCTGAGGTCGAAAAGCTTAGCAGGGTCTTGTCGTCGAGCAGCGATTCCGTGCCGCCAAGCCCCGGCGCATAGCCAAAGCCCATGCTGAAGACCCGATCGACATAGCCCTTGAGAATGGCGGGCGGCGCATTGAACCAGAAGGGATAGACGAAGATGAAGCTGTCGATCTCGCCGATCAGCCGCCGCTCGGCGACGACGTCGGGGGCCGGGTGGGCCCCCGAAGGAGAAGGCAGTTCCTCGGCCTTCAGGCGAGGGTCGAAATCCAGCGCATAGAGGTCGCGCAGAACCACGGTGTGATTGGTCGCGCGCAGGTGCTCGACACAGGTTCGGGCGATGGCGGCGCAGAAGCTCGTGGGCTTGGGGTGGGCGAGGATGACGGCGTGTTTCATGGGGCGGTTCCCAAACAGCGACATGCTGACCCCCGGGAAACTAGCCGCCGGAGCGGCCGTCGAATTGATCCAGATCAGGGAACGGGACGCGGCCTGGTCGATCCTGTCGCTTCAGGAGGCGACGATGATCATGGATGGACAAGGCTTGGTGGCGGCGGCTTATGGGGGGCAAGCTCGGCTGTTCGAGGAGTCGCGCCTGGGCGGGGCGTTAGTCAACCGACGCCATCCTCGCGAGATTCCGCGATGATCCCGATCCTCTCCTTCCACGGCGCCGCCGGCTGCGTCACCGGTTCGTGCGCCCGCCTGCAAACTCAGGAGGCCACGATCCTGATCGACTGCGGCATGTTCCAGGGATCAAAGACGCTCAAGGCGCTGAACTATGGCGAGTTTCCCTTCGACCCCGCTCAGGTCGACGCCGTGCTGCTGACCCATGCCCATGTCGATCATTGCGGCCTGCTTCCCAAGCTCATGCTCGCGGGCTTCGAGGGACCGATCTATGCGACGGCGGCGACGCGCGATCTCTGCGCGGTGATGCTGGCCGACGCGGGTGGCATCCAGGAGGGTGAGGTGGCGGCCCTCAACCGGCGCAATCAGAGGCGCGGCCTGGCGCCGGTGGAACCGATCTACACCGAGGCCGACGCCGCCCGGGTCATGAAGCAGTTTCGAAAGGTCAAGCTGGGCGAACCGGTGACGGTCGCCGCCGGGATCTCGGCGGTCTACTGGGAGGCGGGCCATATCCTGGGCTCGGCGTCGATCGAGGTTCTCGTCGGCCCGGCCGGGACCGAAAAGCGCCTGTTGTTCTCGGGCGACCTCGGTTCGGGCGGGAGCGACTTCGTGGCCGACCCTCAAGGTCCCAAGGGCGTCGACCATCTGATCGTGGAATCCACCTATGGCGATCGCGAGCGGTTGGTCGTCAGCGGCGCCGCGCGGCGCGCAGCCCTGGCCGAGGAGCTCAAGGCGGCGCACGCGGCGGGCGGCCCGCTGCTCATCCCCGCGTTCGCGCTGCAACGTAGCCAGGAGCTGCTGGTCGATCTGCTGCAGGTGATGGAGGACGGTGACGCGCCACGTGGCGACATCTTCCTCGACTCGCCGTTGGCCATCGAAGCATCCAAGGTGTTCCTCGATCGAGGCTGGAACCCGGCCCTGCAGCGCAATCCCTTCGAGCCGGTCCGGCCGTCCGAACACCTGCGCTTCCTGGACAAGCCCTGGGACAGCGACGGTCTGGAGCGTCTCTCCGGCTGGCATGTGATCCTGGCGGCCAGCGGCATGTGCGATGCGGGCAGGGTGCGCAAACACCTCAAGCGGCTGCTGTGGCGTAAGGAAGCGACGGTGCTGCTGTGCGGTTTCCAGGCCACGGGCACGTTGGGGCGCTTGCTGGCTGACGGCGCGCCGCGGGTCAGCATCCAGGGCGACGAGGTTCGGGTCCGCGCGCGCGTGCGCAAGCTCGACGCCTATTCGGCTCATGCCGACGCGGTGGGGCTCGTGCGCTGGGCGTTGGATCGGTCGCCTGTCGCCGGGTCGATCCTGCTGGCCCACGGGGAGCCGGACGCCGCCGCGGGACTACGCGATCGACTTGTCGCCGCCGGCTTCGCCACGGACGCCATCCTGATCCCGGACCTGGACGACGCCTTCGACCTCACCGAGGGCCGAGCAACGGCGCGACAGCCATCGCCCGCGCGTCTGCCGCCCCACGCCGCCGCCAAGCTCGACTGGCACAATCACCGGGTGGCCTTTCAGATGGCCCTCAACGCCGCGCTGGAAGGCGCTCCGGACAACGCCGCGCGGGAGGCGTTGTTGCGACGTCTGAACGCCGCCATCGAAGGGGACTCGCGGCCATCGGCGGCCAAGGCGGGAGCGACGTGAACGAACTTGACCCAGGTCAAGACCATCCACCGCGAAAAGGCGCGTTCTAGAGTGGCGCTCACCATTCCTCAACAAGGCAGGACAATGTCAGCTCGCAAGACCAAAACGCTCGCCCGCGACGGCCGCGACGCTTTCGATAATGTCACCGATCATCTCAAGACCATGGTTGAGCACCTGGGTAAGGACGCCGGTGACGCGGTTTCGGTGAGCGCCGTGGCCTTGGGCCATGCCGCCATCGAACTGGTCGGCGATGTCGAGGCCAAGCTCGATCGTCTCGAGACGGCGGCGGAGCGACAACTTCGACGCCATCCGGGCGAAACCTTGGCCGCCACCGCGGCGGGCGCGGCTCTGGTCGGCGCCGCCGCGGCGGCTCTCATCACCTACGCGGTGACCCGCCGGGCCCGCGGCGCATAGTCAGATCGCAACCAGCAACCTGACGGGGCGGAGACGCACGTGACGGGCGCCAATGGCTTGAACGAGGACGAGGCGGCGCGTCGTCTCGCCCTCGTCGGGTCCAATCAGATCGATCCACCGCGCACGCGATCGGTGGTCCAGATCGCGCTGGCGACGATCCGGCAGCCGATGTTTGGGCTGCTTTTGGCGGCTTCGGCTCTCTATCTGGCCCTTGGTGATCTGGCCGAGGGCTTGCTTCTGACCCTGGCGGCGGTCGCCACCATCGTTCAAGTCGTGTTCCAGGAAGCGCGCAGCGAAAGAGCTCTCGAGGCGCTGCGCGACCTGGCTGAACCCATGGTGCGGCTGGTTCGAGATGGGAGCGAGCGCTTGGCGCCGTCGCGATCACTCGTGCCGGGCGACATCGTTCTGGTCGGGGAGGGTCAGCGCGTGCCCGCCGACGCCCAACTGATCGACGGTGAACTCCTGACCCTCGACGAGGCGGCCCTGACGGGCGAGTCCGTTCCGGTGCAGCGCGCGCCTGGAGCGGCGAACGGTTCATCCGGAGCGATCTTCGCGGGCACGCTGATCGTTTCGGGTCAGGCGGTGGCCGAGGTGACCGCCACGGGGCCTCGAACCGCCATTGGCAAGATCGGCGCGGCGCTGGCGGCGCTGGAGCCTTCCGCGGCGCCGCTGCAGAAGGCCATCTCCAGACTGGTCGGGTGGCTGGGATTGGCTGCTGGCCTGTTCTGCCTCCTGGTTCTGCTCGCCTATGGACTGATGCGGGGCGACTGGCTGGAGGCGGCCCTGGCGGGCATCACGGTCGCCATCGCGATGATCCCGGAAGAGTTTCCGATGGTGCTCGCCGTCTTCATGGCCCTGGGCGCCTGGCGGCTTGGCCGTCACAACGTGCTGGTTCGCCGCGGCGCGGTGATCGAAACCCTCGGCGGCGCCACCGTGCTCTGCGTCGACAAAACCGGGACATTGACCGAGAACCGCATGACGGTCGGCGCGCTCTGGGCGCGGGGCTCGCGTCAGTCGCCCACGGCCCTGGGCGCTTGCGATCCGCACCCGTTGTTGGTCGCGGCCAGCCTGGCGTGCGCCCCGCGGCCGGTCGATCCGATGGATCGGGCGCTGCTCGCCTTGGCGCGCCCGTCCGCCGACTCGCGCCTTGAGCGGGTGTGGCCCCTGCGGACGGGACGCCTCGCGGTGGTCCAGGCCTGGCGCCGCGCCGACCAAGGCCTGTCGCTGGCCGCCAAGGGGGCGCCGGAGGCCATCTTCGCCCTATGTCGCCTGGCGGACGAGGAAACAGCGACCATCCGCGCGGCGATCGAGAGTCTGGCGGCCGAGGGGCTGCGCGTGCTGGCCGTCGCCGAGGCGGTTGACGCCATCGACCTGCTTGAGGAGCCCGAGGCCGCCGGCTTCATCTTCCGCGGTCTGGTCGGGTTCGCCGACCCGCTGCGGTCCGACGCGGCCGACGCCGTGCGCGAGGCGCGGGCGGCGGGCGTGAAGGTGATCATGATCACCGGCGACTATCCGGCAACCGCCCTGAACATCGCGCGCCAAGCCGGCCTCGATGTGGAGGCGGGGGTCCTCACCGGCGATGACATCGCTCGACTTGACCAGGCGACGCTGCGCGCGCGCCTGGCGACCGTCCGGGTGTTCGCGCGTGTGCGGCCCGAACAGAAGCTGGCGCTGGTGGAAGCCTTGAAGGCCAACGGCGAGATCGTCGCCATGACCGGTGACGGCGTCAATGACGCGCCAGCCTTGGAGGCGGCCCATATCGGCATCGCCATGGGGAGACGCGGCACGGATGTGGCCCGCGAGGCGGCCGACCTGATTCTTCTGGACGACAGCCTCGCCTCGATCGTCGGCGGCGTCCGATTGGGCCGACGGATCTATGACAATCTGCGCCGCGCCCTGACCTATGTCACCGCCATCCACGTGCCGATCGCGGGCCTGGCCCTGGCGCCGGTGCTGCTTGGGGCTCCGCCGATGCTGTTTCCGGTGCAGGTGGTTTTTCTCGAACTGGTGATCGATCCGGTCTGCTCCTTGGTCTTCGAAGGCGAACCCAGCGCTCGCGACAGCATGAAGCGGCCGCCGCGCTCGCCCCGAGCGAGCCTGTTCGGCGCGCGACAGATCGCCCAGGGCGCCTTGCAGGGGCTGATCATCTTGGCTGCGGTGCTGGCGCTGTATCTCTGGGGCCTGACGTGGATGCCCGCACCGCAGGCGCGGGCCGGCGCCTTCGTGGCGCTGGTGGTGGGCAATCTGATCCTGGCCGTCACCGACGCCGCGGCCCGCGACGGCCGTTTGCTGGATGCTCGGCGCTGGGTGTTCTGGACGATCGCCACCGTGACCGCCGTCATCCTGCTCCTCGTATTGTCTAACCCTGGGCTAGCGGCGCTGTTTCGCATGGCCGCGCCGACGGCGGGGTTCACCGCGATCTGCGTCGCGACGGGCGTCGCGGCGGCCGGCTGGGGCTGGTTGCCGAAGATGATGCGGCGGTCTGATCCAGATCAAGACCCAGCGCCCGGTGCGGGTTGAAATGGCGATCGAAAGGAGCCTCCCCATGGCTTTCAAGGACATCCTCTTTCAGCTGGACAGTTATCCGGAACCGACCCCGGCGGCCGTCATCGAGCGGGGCGTCTGGTGGGCGCGGCATCTGCGGGCGACGTTGACGACCCTGGCGGTCGATATCCAGATCCCTGTCCACAGCAACAGGGTCGCGGACTATCTGATCGGCCTGACGGACTTGGCGCGCACCGAGGAAGCCAAGTCCCGTCACCAGGGGCAGGACGTCTTGGAACAGGCCGCCGCCTGCGCCGTGCGCGCCGAAGTCGAGTTCCTGGCCCAGACGCATCGGGCTCACCTGTTCGACGTCGGTGATCACGTCGCGAAGATGGCGCGGACCCGGGACCTTTGCATCGTGCCGCTCGGCGGGCGGTTCGACGAACAGCAAGCCGTCGTCAGAACCGTGGTGTTCGGCTCGGGCCGTCCGACCCTGATCCTGGGTCAGGCCGCCGTCGAGGCGCGCACCAGCGGGTGTGCGCGGGTGGTGGTCGCCTGGGACGGCGGCGCCAGCGCCGCCCGAGCCCTGGCCGACAGCCTGCCGGTTCTGAAAAAGGCCGACTCCGTCACGGTGCTGACCATCAGCGGCGACAAGCCCGGGGTGGATGATCAGGCGGGCCTGGAGGTCGTGCGCCATCTGCGCAGTCACGGCGTGATCGCCCAGGCCAAGGTCTTGGCGTCCGACCGTAGCCCGGCCGGAGCGCTCATCGAGCGCTATGTGCGTCAGGTAGACGCCGACCTCCTGGTGATGGGAGCCTATGGCCATTCACGGCTGCGAGACTTCGTGCTCGGCGGCGCCACCGAGCATCTCCTGCACGAGCCCCCGACCGCGCTCTGGATGGCCCATGCCTGAAAGCGCCGCGGGCGTACGCGCCAAGCGGGGGACCGGAACCCCCAGAACCCGGGGAAAGTCCGTCCGCTCCGAGGGTAACGTCAGCTCGGCGCCGCGACCTCGACCGGTTCAAGGCGCCAGTCCTGGCGCACGCCGTACAGCTGAATCCGCCCAGGGGGCGATCCATAGTCGATCAACGAGACCCATTGCGGCGTGAACCGCAGCAAGGCGATGGCGTGGCCGGCGGGGTGAGGCTCGAAGCGGGCGAATTCGGGCGTGTTCCAGATCCGGCGATTGAGCGCCTCGACCCAAAGCGGATCATCGATCAGGGCCGCGCGGCCGGCGAGGGACAAGCCCTGAGGCGGACCGTCCGTGTCGCCGCCGATCGCGATGGAGACCCGAGGGTCAGCGACGATATTGGCCCGTTTCTGGCTGTCCTGCGCGACCAGGAAATAGAGCGCCAAGCCGTCCGCGAGATAGTTCACGAGGGTCGTTTGCGGCCAGCCATCGGGACGTAGCGTCGCCACGCTCATCAGATGGTGACGCGCCAGGATCGCGCTGACCTTGAACTCTGGCGACCCCGGCGGTTGGGGCGGCGCGTTGGCGGGATACAATTGGTCTTGAGCCATGACGTCCTCCTACGGACTCGCGTGGCCTGGCCTCGGCGTTCAGGCCGCGACCAGATCGGCCAGCCGATCCGGCGCGGTGATGCGAAACCGCCGGCAACCCTCCAGGACCACCAGGCCATCGGCCTGCAGTTGGGTGATCATACGCGACACTGTCTCGATGGTCAGGCCCAGATGGTCGGCGATGTCTTGACGGCTCATCGCAAGATCGTTCCAGGCCGTGCGCTGGCGTTGGGCAACGTCCGACAGGAACCCCGCCACCCGTTCATAGGCGCTCTTGCGCGCCAGCAGCATCATATGGTCATGGGCCCGGCTCAGTTCCTGGCCCGTGGCGCGCCAGATCAGTCGCTCCAGGCGCTCGCCGGCCTCCCCGTAGTGCTTTAGGGCCGAGCGTTTGGCCACCAAGACCTTGCTGTCGCACAAGGCTTCGGCCGAGGCGCGGTGCGCGGGACCGGCCTCCAGGCCAAACAGATCGCCAGGATAGTAGAAGCCGGCGATCTGCCGACGTCCATCGCCGAGCAGACGGGAGGCGCGGACCGCGCCGCGCTGGACCTGGTAGACCATGTCGGTCTCCTCATCCTGGGCGTAGATTTCCTCGCCGGTGGAGAAGGTCATGCCCACGCCGATCGCGCCGAAGACCTCGACGGGCGAAATCATCTCCCGGGCCGGCGCCGTAACGGCGGCCCGACTTGGCAGAAAGGCTGGCATGGACATCACACGTCTCCTTGAGCGGCGGGTCTCAGGGATAGGTCAGGGCCGGGTGGCCGCCCATTGGGATGTTTACGTAGTCGCGGCTTACACCGCCGCGTCTCCGTCCTCCGTATAAATCCGGATGTGGAGGCGCGAGTCCCGGGCCTAGCCTATCGGCCTGGAAGCCTCGGAGGCGACGATGAAAACGGTTCTTCTGCTTGTGCATGATGACGCCGGTCAGGAGGCGCGCCTGCAGGCGGCTCTCGACCTCACCCGGGCCCTGAACGGACATCTGCGGTGCGTGGACGTGACGCCGGTGGCCACCTTCGCCGGCGATATCGACGGCGCGGCCCAGGCGATGATCTTGGCCGAGGAGCGAAAAGTCGAGGCGGCCAATCGTATCGCTCTCTCGACCCGTCTGACCCATGAGCAGGCGCCATGGGATTGGATCGATGTCACCGGCGACATCGCGCGATGCTTGATGCGCGAGGCCGGCTTGGCTGACCTGATCGTCGTCAACTGCAAGCGGGACCGTGTGCTCGACGTGGAGCCGCGCGGCGTGGTCAGCGATGTCGTCACCCAGTCCCGGTGTCCCGTGGTCGCCGTTCCCGATACGGTCCGCGGCATCGACGTCAGCGGTCCCGCGGTGGTCGCCTGGGACGGTTCGCCTGCAGTGATGGCGACCCTTCGAGGCGGCGCGCCGTTGCTGAAACTGGCCGCCTCCGTCGAGATCTTCGCGGTGGGCGATCCTGAGGGCGCCCCAGCCGAGGCGGCGGCGGTCTACCTGTCGCGCCACGACATTGACGCCACTGTCCGGCGAGTCCCGGCCAGCGACCGGCCCGACGCCCAGATCCTCGAAGAATGCGCCGCCGTCGGCGCGGGCTATTGCCTGATGGGCGCCTTTGGCCACGGACGGCGGAGGGAGGAACTGTTTGGCGGCGTCACTCGCCGCATGTTGGATGCGGCGCAGCTTCCCCTGTTGCTCGGTCGCTGACGCGATAGGCGCGCGGTTTGCCCCGCGACGGTTTCGCCGTCGCGGGTTTGGGCGGCTTGGCCGCCGGCGGAGTACGCACCCAGAGATGCTCGGCGACGGGGGTAGGCGCGGCGCCTGGTCGTGGATGGTTCGCCAACCGGACTAGGCGTTGGCGGTCGTGTCGATCTCTGTCCGGTGTTCGACAATCCGGAGGCTGGTGTCCTCCGGACAGACCCGAACGGTGAAGCCCATCTCTCGTTCGAGCTGAAGGGCGGCGACATTGTCCGCGCTTTCCAGCGAGTGCACGACCTTGACTCCGCGCGCGCGCGCATAGCGCAGAACGTGGTCCAGCAAGGTCCAGCCCAAGCCGCGACCTTTCAGATCGCTTCGCACCGTCACGGCGGCCTCGGCGCGCTCCGGATCGGCGCCCGAAGCCAGCATGGCCGTGGCGATGAGCGTCCCACGGTCGGCGTCGAAGGCCAGGAAGGTCATGGTGCGGCGGTAGTCGACCTGGGTCATCAACGCCAGGCGGTCGGCGTCCACCGTGCGTAGGGGCGATAGAAACCGCAATCGCAGGTCCTCGGCGTCAAGCTGCGCGAAGAAGGCGGCCACGGCCCGTGTGTCGTCGGGACGCACGGGACGGACATGGAAGGCCAGGCCGCTGTGCGTCCGCAGATCGGCGGCCCATTCCATGGGCACGGGCTGGATGACCAGGCGAGATTTGGGGCTGGCGTCCTGGGTGATCACGATCCGCGCATCGAGGGCCAGGACGCCATGGGTGTCGACGCGCAAGGGGTTGATGTCCAACTCCAAGATGTCGGGCAGGTCCACCGCGATGGCCGAGAGCGCCTCCAGGGTGGCGGCCACGGCGGCGATGTCGGCGGGCGGCTCGTCGCGATAGCCGGCCAGCAGGCGCGATATTCGGGTTCTGGCGATCATCGCCTGCGCCAGATCGCCATCGAGCGGCGGCAGCCCCAAGGCGCGATCCTTGAGCACCTCCACCGCCTTGCCGCCAGCTCCGACCATGAGCACCGGACCAAAGGTGGCGTCCTGCGCCAAGCCGACGATGAGCTCGTGGGCGCGACCCTGAGGGATCATTGTCTCCACCGCGAACCCAGTGATCGAGGCATTGGGGCATGTCTCGGCGATATGCGCGGCGATGGTCGCCGCGGCGGCGGTCGCGGCCTGGGCGTCGGCAAGGTCGAGGGCGACGCCGCCGACATCGGACTTGTGGACGATCTGCGGCGAGACGATCTTGATCGCATAGGGTGGCGCCAGCGCCGCGCAGACCCGGGCGACGTCCTGAACAGTAGCCGCCAGTCGGGTCGGTACGGTGGCGACGCCATAGGCGCTTAGCAGCGCCTTGGCCTCGATCTCGTTGAGCAGGGTGCGGCCTTGCGAGCGCGCGGCCTGGATCAGGTCCAAGGCCGCGGCGCGGTCGCCGATGCGCTCGTCGTGCCGATCCGGCGCGGCCATCAGGCTGGACTTGGCGCGCCTGGCGGCCAACAGGTGGCCGAAGGCGCGCGCAGCGGCGTCTGGCGCGCCGAACATCGGCACGCCGGCCGCGCTGAGGATCGGCCCGGCGGCGGCCTGGTTGGCGTCGCCTAGCCAACAGGCGATCACCGGCTTGCGCAGGCCGCGCCCACGCGCGGCGACGACGCTCGCGGCCACGCCCCGGGCGATGTCGCCAGGCTTTGAAAGGGCGGTGGGGCAGTTCATGACCAGGACCGCGTCGACGCCAGCGTCCTCCAACACCGCGTCAAGCGCCAGGCGATAGCGCTCGGCGGGCGCGTCGCCCATCACGTCGACGGGATCGCCATGCGACCAGCCGGCGGGGAGGGCGGCTTCGAGGCGCTGCAGAGTCTCGGGTCCGAACTCGGCCAGGATACCGCCGCTCGACGCCATGGCGTCCAGGGCCAGTATTCCGGCCCCGCCGCCATTGGTGATGATGGCCAGTCGTTCTCCGGCCAGGTCTCGACCCGCGCGCAACACCGCGGCGGCGTCGAACAGATCGGTCAGGGTCTCGACCTGGACGACGCCCGCCCGTTCGAAGGCGCAGGCATGGACGTCATAGGCTCCGGCCAGAGCCCCTGTGTGGGAGCGGACGGCCTTGCCGCTGGCGGCGTTGCGTCCGGCCTTCAAGGCGATCACCGGCTTGATGCGCGCGGCGGAGCGGGCGGCCGACATGAACTTGGCCGCGTTGGTGATCCCTTCGATATAGAGCAGGATGGCGTCGGTGTGAGGATCGGCGGCGAACAGATCGATCAGGTCGCCCAGATCGACCTCGGCCATGTCGCCCACCGAGACGATTCCGGAAAAGCCGAGCTGGCGCGTATTGGCCCAATCGATCAAGCCGCTCACCAGGGCCCCGCTCTGGGAGATCAGGGCCAATCCGCCGGGGGCGGGAGCGCCGCGCGCGAAGGAGGCGTTGAGGCGGGCGCGGGGCGCCAGCAGGCCCAGGCCGTTCGGTCCGACGATCCGTAGGCCAAAGGGCTTGGCGGCGTTCAACATGGCCTGGCGCAGGCCGTTGGCTTCGGTGAGGCCCGCCGACAGGATCACGGCCACCTTCACCCCGGCCGCGCCGAGTTCGGCGATCACCTGAGGAACCGCCGCGGCAGGAACGGCGATCACCGCCAGTTCAGGCGTTTCAGGCAACTCGGCGATGGTCGCCGACCAAGTCGCGCCCACCACGGACAGCGGCCGCGGATTGACCAGATGGACCGGACCGGAGAAGCCGCCCGACAGCAGGTTCTCGACAACCACCTGGCCTATCGAACCCGGACGATCGGAGCCGCCGATCACCGCCACCGAGGCCGGAGAGAGCAGGGGGGAAAGGTTGTGCAGCGACATCTCGGCCTCAAGCGTCAGGACCCGTCGGGCGGGTCGGCGTCGGGCAAAGGAACCGCCGAGGCGCTTGCGCGCCATCCGTAGAATCCCGCATTTCGACCCTCTCAAGCTTCGCCGAACCGGTTTGTAAGCCTCGGTCTGAAGGCGCATGATCGGTTCGTGGTTGTGGCCTTTAGGTGCGGATCGCCACAAGCACGGACGAGGTGAAGTCGCATGGCGTCGGGCTCGGCCCTCCAGCAGGACCAGATGAAGGGCTATGGCGTCGCTCTGGCGGCCTTCGCCTTCGCGGCGGGGCTACGCTGGCTGTTGACGCCCTGGCTGGGCGAGCACGCGGCCTATCTCCTCTTCACCGCGCCCATTGTCGCGGCGGCCGCGTTCGGCGGGGTCGGCGCCGGGATCGGCGTTGCGATCCTGGGCCTGATCGCCGGCTTCGCTTTCAGTGGTCGCGACCGACTGGAGGCGACCTCGATGATGGAGGCGCTAACCTATCTGCTGGCCGCGTTGGGCATAACGCTGGTGGGGGGCGAGGTCGGTCGCCTGCGCCGCCGCTCGGCGATTGGCGAGCAAGACGCCGCAAGCAGGGCGCGGCAGGCCGAAGATCTGGCCAGCGAGCTCAACCTGCTGATCGACGGCGCGGCCGAGTACGCCATCTTCATGCTCGACCCGGAAGGGCGCGTGCTGATCTGGAACGCCGGCGGGCGAAGACTGATGGGTTGGAGCGAGGGCGAAATCGTCGGCCAGGACGTCGCGGTCTTCTATCCGCAGGATGCGCGCGAGGCCGGAAAGCCGTGGAGCGAACTCGCCCGGGCGCGCGCTGAAGGCAAGGTCGAGGAGGAAGCCTGGCTTTTGCGCAAGGACGGCTCGGAGTTTCTGGCTCACGTCTCCATCACCGCGTTCCATGACCCGACGGGCGCCGTGCGAGGTTTTGGCAAGGTGCTGCGCGACGTCACCGAGCAGCGGGCCAGCGAAAGGGCCCTGGACGCCGGCGCCGAACATCTGCGCTCGATCCTCTCCACCGTCCCCGACGCCATGATCGTTATCGACGAGCGGGGCAAGATCCTGTCGTTCAGCGCCGCCGCCGAGCGATTATTCGGCTTTCAGGAGGCCGAGGTCCTGGGGGAGAACGTGCGCTGCCTGATGCCGTCGCCGGACCGTGAGCGTCATGACGCCTATATCGAACGCTACCTGACCACCGGCGAGCGCAAGGTCATCGGCATGGGGCGGGTCGTCGTCGGGCTGTGCAAGGACGACACGACTTTTCCGATGGAGCTGTCGGTCGGCGAAGCCACGGGCCATGGCCCCCGGGTGTTCACCGGCTTTATCCGCGACCTGACCGACCGCCAGCGCACCCAGGCCCGGCTCGAGGAGCTGCAGGCGGAGTTGATCCATATCGCCCGGGTCAGCGGCATGGGGACGATGGCCTCGACCCTGGCCCATGAGCTCAACCAGCCGATCACCGCCGTGGCCAATTATGTCGAGGCCGTGCGCGATCTGCTGGCCAAGCCGGATCCGGACGATCTGCCGATGATCCGCGAGGCCCTCGGCGACGCGGCTGGTGAGGCGATGCGCGCCGGCCATATCGTCCGCCGGCTGCGTGATTTCGTCGCTCGGGGGGAAGTGGAAAAGAGCGTCGAGGATCTGCTGTCCGTCATCCACGAGGCCGCCGCGCTCGGATTGATGGGCGCCCGGGACCAGGGTCTCGAGCCGATTTTCGAGCTGGACGCCGCAGCCACGTCGGTGCTGATCGACCGCGTGCAGATTCAGCAGGTGGTGATCAATCTTGCGCGCAATGCGTTCGAGGCGATGCAGGGCGTCGAGCAGCCCAGGCTTTGGCTTCGCACGCATGACAAGGGCGACGGCATGGTGCGGGTCACGATCGCCGACAACGGCCCTGGCGTTGCGCCGAGCATCGCCGGGCAGCTCTTCACGGCGTTCGTCAGCACCAAGGCCGAAGGCATGGGGCTGGGGCTGTCGATCTGTCGGACGATCGTCGAGGCCAACGGCGGCCGTATCTGGCATGAGCCAAGGCCCGAAGGCGGCTCCCAGTTTCATTTTACCCTGGTGAAGGTCGAGAAGGAGGCGATCCATGAACGCTAGACGGATGATCCACATCGTCGACGATGAGGAGGCGATCCGTCGCTCGGCCGGGTTCATGCTCAAGACCTCGGGCTATGCGGTGTCCACCTACGCCACGGGAGACGCTTTCCTACAGGCGGCCAAGGACGCCGAGCCCGGCTGCGTGCTGCTGGATGTGCGCATGCCCGGCATGGACGGTCTGGAGGTCCAGAAGCTTATGGCCGAACGCGGCATCGCCATGCCGGTCGTGGTCCTGACGGGCCACGGAGATATCACCGTGGCGGTGCGGGCCATGAAGGGCGGAGCGGTCGACTTCATCGAAAAGCCGTTCGAGAAGGCCGCGTTGCTGGCCGCGATCACCGCTGCTTTCGAGCGGCTGGACGATGTCGAAGCCCGGGCGGCGCGGGCCGGCGACGCGGCCGTCGCCATCGCGGCCCTGACCAGCCGCGAACAGGATGTCCTCAGGGGCATGGCCCAGGGACTTCCCAACAAGACCATCGCCTTTGATCTGGGCATCTCGCCCCGCACGGTGGAGGTTCATCGCGCCAATCTGATGGCCAAGCTGCAGGTCAGGAGCCTGTCCGAGGCGCTGCGGATCGCCTTTTCCGCCGGTTTGCAGGCAGAGACCTAAGGAGCTCTACGTAACGACCTTGTCCACGCGACATGGCATGCCAAGCATCGCCACCCACCCCGGCGCGATATGCAGGCCCACATGATTCAAGCGCTCCCCATCAAGCTCGAAGGCCGGGCGCGAATTTTGCTGGTGGAGGATGATCCTGGCGTACGCCGCTCACTGCAACTGCTTCTGCACGGCCGAGGCTTCGAAGTGCGCGCCTACGCCTCGGGCCTAGCCTTGCTGGCGGATCCCACGGCTCTTGAGGCGGTGTGCCTCGTCGCCGACTATCGCATGCCCGAAATCGACGGCCTGCTGATCCTCAGGCGATTGCGTGATCTGGGGTGGCGAGGCCAGGCGCTGCTGATAACCGCCTTTCCCTCAGATGGCCTGATCGATCAGGCCCTGGCGGCGGGATACAGCCGCGTCATCGAGAAGCCGCTGGTCGAGGCCGCCCTGGTCGAGGCCGTCGGCCGCGTAGTGGCTGCGCGCTGACGCCTACGTATTACTCCCAACTGCGAGGCGGCCGACGCGGGGGTATCAAACCGCGACGATGAGGCGGCCACCGGACCGCGCCTCGCCCATTCGTCGGGAGAGACACCGTGGACAAGACCATGAAGGCGGCCGTCGTTCGGGCCTTTGGCCAGGCGCTGGTCATCCAGGACGTCGCGCGGCCCAAGCCTGGCCGCGGCCAGGTGCTGGTCAAGGTCGCCGCCTGTGGCGTCTGCCACACCGACCTGCACGCCGCTCACGGCGATTGGCCCATCAAGCCCAGCCTTCCGTTCATTCCAGGTCACGAGGGCGTCGGCACGGTGGTCCAGGTCGGCAAGGGCGTTGAGCATGTCAAGGAGGGCGACCGGGTCGGCGTGCCCTGGCTGCACACGGCCTGCGGCCAGTGCGTCCACTGCCTGGGCGGCTGGGAGACGCTCTGCGAAGCGCAGCAGAACACCGGCTATTCCGTCAACGGAGGCTTCGCCGAATATGTGCTGGCCGACGCGGACTATGTCGGCCACTTGCCGGCCAATTTGAGCTTCCTGGAGGTGGCTCCGATCCTGTGCGCGGGCGTCACTGTCTACAAGGGCTTGAAAGTCACTGACGCAAAGCCTGGCGACTGGGTGGCGATCTCCGGGATAGGCGGACTGGGGCACATGGCCGTGCAATACGCCAAGGCCATGGGCTTCAAGGTCGCCGCCGTCGATATCGATGAGGAAAAGCTTCGTCTGGCGCGCACGCTGGGCGCCGAGATCACGGTCAACGCCAAGCAGACCGACCCTGGCCCTTATCTGCAGAAGGAGATCGGCGGCGCCCAAGGGGTGCTGGTCACCGCGGTGTCGCCGATCGCCTTCTCCCAGGCCCTGGGCATGGTTCGGCGCGGGGGCACGGTGTCGCTCAATGGTCTGCCGCCCGGCGACTTCCCGCTGCCGATCTTCGACACGGTGTTGCGCGGGATCACGGTGCGCGGCTCCATCGTCGGCACGCGTCTGGATCTGCAAGAGGCCTTGGCCTTCGCCGCCGATGGCCGGGTTCGGGCCACGGTCCACGCCGAGGGACTGGACAACATCAACAGCGTTTTCGACCGCATGGCGCGAGGCGAGATCGAAGGCCGGGTGGTGCTCGATTTCGAGGATCGGCTGTGAGCGGCGGCCGGACGATCGGCGCGGGCCTTCTCGCCACTCTGATTCTGGGCCTCGCGGCGCAGGCCTCCGCCGAGCCCAAGCCGTCGCCACGATCTTCATCGGCGTTTGGCGGGCGGGGGATCGCGCAGCGCAATTGCGGAATCTGCCACGCGGTGGACGCCAGGCCCAGCCCGCTGGCCGACGCACCGCCCTTTGCGACCCTCTACCGCCGCTACCAGCCGGGCGGCCTCGATAAGATCCTGACCGAAGGCATGTTGGCGCCGACCCGCAAGCCCGAGGAGGGATCTCCGGACCGTCATCCACGCATGCCGATGGTCGAGCTGGACGACGACGAGATCGCTCAGTTGAAGGCCTATCTGCGAAGTCTCGATCCGCGGCCTCGGAACGGATCGCGATAGGCGGCGCTTTGAGGGGCCCGCCATTGGGACCTCGATCGCTTTGTCCGTTGTGAAGTTTTCCCGCGGTTGAGCAAGATCAAATTGGTCGGCGCGGCGCGGCGAGATCATCGATCTACGAACAGGAGGTTCGTGTCATGACCGCTCTTCAACTGACTTTCGTCATTCTGAATGTCGCCGCCTTCGCGGCCTTCGTACTGGCCTTGAGCGCGGTGTCGGTGCAGGCCGCCGCGGGCGAGGGGCCGGCCATGCGCAGGTCGCTACGGCCCTGGGGCCGGAGAACCGCGCGATGACACGCTGGCCTTCCATCAAGCTTGGAGCGGCGTTGGCCGCGGGCCTCGTCGTTCTGGCCGTGGCGTCGGCGGCCGGCTGTCAGCTGCGGCAGTTCCGTCAGCCCTATCATGAGCCGGCCGTTCGGCCTTTGAGCGTTCGCTAGCACTGGAACATCCAAGGAGCTTCCCGATGACCTATCCCCGCGGACTCGCCCATCGCCGCCCTTCGGATCAAGCGGCTCGGCGGATGAAGCGACGATTGGCGCGGCGGTCTCGTCTTGACCCACGTTGGATCTTTCCGGCGGTCGCGCTGGCCGCTCCGCTTGCGGGCGTCGCATCGGCGTCGCTGTTGCAGTTTTGCTTGATGCTGGGGGCGGTCGCCGCCCTGGCTGCGGTAAGATCGACCGGCGCCTTTTTGTCCCTGCTCGTCTGGAGCGGTGTGACCGGCGGTTTCGGCGCCCTGCTGGCCTTCCGCGATACGCCGAACGGCCAGGGCCTCACCCTGGCGGTGCTGATCGTGGCCGCGGCGCAGGCCTTGGCGCTGCTGGGCGTGGCTCGTCCAGCGACGACCGCGGGATGGCGTGCGCGGGGAAGGGCGCTGTTCTCGCTTTGCGGCCCTTTGGCTCTGGTGATCCTGGCCGTGAACGCCATGCCCGACTGGGGTGGCGTCTGGGCGGCCTTGGCGGTCGCGCTCGATCTGGCGGCCTTGCCGCTGGCCTTGGAGGCGCGTCGGCGCGCCGGGCCATGAGCGAGGCCTTCCCTGACCTGCCGCTACCGGTCCGCTGACCCAATGGACGCGCACGCGGCGCCGCCTGCGGCTGCGGTCTGGTTGGAGCTCTGGCGCCCCAGGAGCTTGGCCCACGGGCTCTATTGATCGCCGCCGTCGCGGGGGCGGCCTTAACGGTCATCGCGGCGACCAGATCCTAGTGGACTGACGGCGTGCGGGCCTTGGAGGGTTCGGCGCTGTCGAGCGTGCGAATATAGGCGGCCAAGGCGGCGATCTCCGGTGAGGTCAGCATTTTGGGCGGCATCCGATAGTGGCCGACCTGCGAAATTGTCTCCAGCTCCCAGTCCAGCCGATAGTTGCGGTAGCGCTCGGCGATGCTCGGAAAGGACGGCGCGGCGCCGCCCGGAGCGCCGCCGCCCGCGCCCACCGCGTGGCAAGCCGAGCATTCGCCAAGGGCCAGGGCACGGCCGGATTCGACCAGGGGAAGGTCGGGGCCGGGATACAAAGGCTCCAGCACGGCGCAGCCGGCCATGATCCCGGAGACCAGCACCACAAGGCCCCAAAGGCCCCGCGTGGCCAAGATGCGCGGATTGTCGGCGTGGAGGCTCATAGCGTCGCCAGGGTTTGGGGCCACAGCGCGCGCAGGGGCAGGGGGAGCTGGCGCAGAACCTTGGTCAGCAGATCGTGATCCATAAGATCGGTGAGGCCTCGCAGGACTCCGCGCGCCAAGCTTTCGGTCTCGATCGGAAAATCGGGCGGCAGGGCGGCGTCGATCCGGGCGAGGAATGCGTCGACGTCCCGTTCCTGCGTCGGGGTTTGGCTGGGACGCCAGCCTTCGGCGAACACACCCCGCAGCAGCATCGGCAACTGGGCGGCGAAATTCATCGCCGGATCCGGGGCCAGGCGATCGCGTAGCACGTGCAGTGTCGCGCGCGCCCCCAGATAGGCCTGGTGGCGGTCGCAGGGGCCGAGCTCGCCCGCGATCGCCTTCAGCCAGGCATTGGTCTCTTGGACCGTCGTGTCGAAAACCGGAAGACTGCTGGCCATGGGACCCTCCAGGATCATGGCGATAGTCTTGGCCGAGCGCGGCGACGGGCGTGTTGACAAGGATCAAATCAAAAAGGAGCGCTGGCCCTATCAAGGTCGATCTGGAAACATCGGAGCACGCGATGAGCGTCGGAGCACGAGCCCTGGCCCTGGCGGTCCTCCTCGCCCTGACCATGGCGGGTCCCGGCCGGCCGCAGGCTGGGGTCGGCGGCGCTGTAGCCCATGGGGATCTGGCGTTGGGACAGGCCATCGCCAAGCGAGACTGCGGCGGGTGCCACGCGGTGGACCGCGCGGGCGACAGCCCTTTGCCCCAAGCGCCGCGATTGCGCGAGCTTCATCGTCGTTATCCGGTCGAGCAGCTTGGCGAGGCCCTTGCCGAAGGCATTGTTGTCGGACACGGGCCCATGCCGGAATGGGTCTTGGAGTCCCGCGAGATCGAGGCTCTGATCGTCTATCTGAAGAGCTTGGAGTCAGACGCTCCAAGCCCGCCCTCCAGACCGTGATGCGCGCTCCGTGGCTCGGCGGGTGATCATGAACCGGTAGAGCAAGGGGCTGACCTGTCATGTCCGGGGAAGGCGACATCACCTTGAGGCGCTGGGCCGACAAGATTCCCTTCTGGGAGTGGGCGGACACCCCAAAGGCCCGGCGTCCGATAGAGCTGGCGGCCGGTTTCATTCGGCGGCGACGGGATGCGGCGGCCATTCGTCCCGATGGATCGTTCTCGTGACGCCGAGGGGCGCCATCCGTTAACCCTGCTTGGCTAGGGTCGCGCCTATGCGATCGGATGTCGAAAACAGATCAGGTAGCGGTGTCGACCTCCGGGCCCACCCGCGTACGCCGACCAAGCGCAAGGCCTATCTGGTCGATGGCCGGAAGGCCTGGAAGTGCTCGCTCATCGACATCGCCGACGGCGGGGCCCGGATCGCGCTGGCCAACATCGACCTACCTCAGGAAGGCGCCTTCCTGGTGGATTCCATCGCCAAGAAGATCCATCTGACCCGCGTGGTCTGGCGGTCCCAGAAGGAGGCGGGCCTGCAGTTCGTCGAAAGCGACACGCTGGACGGACCGGCTGGCGGCAAGGATGGCGCGGTAACCATCGCCACGCGCTTCGCCTGGCGGCTGAACGCCGCCTAAGGGCGGGAAAGCCGACACCGCGCGGCGAAACGGCGGCGCGCAGATTTCGACCTTGAAATGCTCAGGCAACGTGACCGGGCAACTAAGGCGCCAGCCAAGCTGACGCGACCGCACCTGGCATCCGATTCGCCACTGTGGCGTTTGATGCTGCGGATACGGTGGCGTTTGGTCGCTGTCCTTAGCCCCCCCGCGCCTGAGATATCGATGACCGAACCCAACCGACCGATCCGTCCTGTCAGCCGCAAGGCCCAAATCATCGGCGGCGCGATCGCCCTGGCGGTTCTGGCCGGAGTGGTCTGGTTGGCGTGGAGCCTGATGCAGGCGCCCAAGGGCGAGGGTGGGGCGGGAGGCGGTCCGGGCGGTCCCGGCGGCGGCGGGCGTCGCGGTCCAGCCAGCACCGTGGCGGTCGCGACCGCCACCCAGACCGACCTGCCGGTCATCATCGAGGCCCTCGGCACGGTGACCCCGGCGGCGACGGTCACCGTCCGACCTCAGGTGGCGGGCATGATTACACAGGTGATGTTCAAGGAAGGCCAGATGGTTCGCGCCGGCCAGCCGCTGGTGCAGATCGACGCCCGTCAGTTCCAGATGGATCTCCTGCAGGCGCAGGGCGCACTGACCCGTGACGAGGCCCAGCTGGCCAGCGCCCAGGTGACCCTGCAGCGCTATCAGACCCTGCTGGCCCAGGACTCCATCGCGCGCCAGGAGGTCGACACCCAGGCCGCGACCGTCAAGCAACTGCAGGGAACGGTGATGGCTGACCGCGCCGCCGTCGGCACCGCGCGGCTGAACGTCGGCTATGCGCGCATCGTCGCCCCGGTCAGCGGCCGGGTCGGCCTGCGGGTCGTGGATGTGGGCAACTATATCGGCGCCGGCGACGCGGCCGGGGTGGCGGTGATCACCACCGTCTCGCCGATCGATGTCGAGTTCACCGTGCCCCAGGACGACGTGCCGCGTATCGGCGCCCGGACCAACGGCGGCGCGGCCCTGCCAGTCATCGCCCTGGATCGAACCAGGACCACCACGCTGGATCGCGGGACCTTCTCGACCCTGGACAACGTGGTCGATGTCGGCACCGGCACGGTCAAGGCCAAGGCCCGCTTCGCCAACGCCGCCGGGACCCTGTTCCCCAGCCAGTTCGTCAATGTCCGCCTGGAGCTGGACACCATCAGGAACGCGGTGGTCGTGCCGGCCACGGCCCTGCGCCAGAGCAGCGACGGGGCCTTCGTATGGGTGCTGGGCGAGGGCCAGACGGTGCGCAAGCGCAAGGTTACGGCCGGTCCCTCGACCACCACCCAGGTATCGGTCGTCAGTGGGCTGAAGGTTGGCGAAAAGGTCATCACCGAAGGCGGCGACCGCCTGCGCGAGGGCGGCAAGGTCCAGCTTCCCGGTCAGGCGGCTGGGCGTCCGGGCCAGGGGCGCGGCGAGGGCCAGGGCGGCGAGCGTCGCCGCCGCGAGCAGGCCCAGTAGCCGGCCGCGACGATGAATCCCTCACAGCCCTTCATCCAGCGACCGGTCGCCACGGCGCTGTTCATGGCGGCCATCGTCCTGGCCGGCCTAGTCGGCTTTCGGTTGCTGCCGTTGTCGGCCCTGCCGCAGGTCGATTACCCCACGATCCAGATCCAGACGCTGTATCCCGGCGCCAGTCCCGAGGTGATGAGCCAGACCGTCACCGCGCCTCTCGAGCGTCAACTGGGCGAGATGGCGGGCCTGGCGCGGATGAGCTCGGTCAGCACGGCCGGGGCGTCGATCATCACCCTGCAGTTCAATCTGGGCGAAAGCCTGGATGTCTCCGAACAGGAGGTGCAGGCCGCCATCAACGGAGCCAACAGCCTGCTCCCGGCCGACCTGCCGGCCCCGCCGGTCTACGCCAAGGTCAATCCGGCCGACGCCCCGGTCCTGACCCTGGCGGTGACGTCCGACACCCTGCCGCTGACCGAGGTGCAGAACCTGGTCAATACGCGCCTGGCCCAGAAGATCAGCCAGGTCTCGGGCGTGGGGCTGGTCAGCTTGAGCGGCGGCCAGCGTCCGGCCATCCGCATCCAGGCCGACACCCAGGCCATGGCCAGCTACGGCCTCACCCTGGCCAACGTGCAGACCGCGATCAGCAACGCCAACGCCAACAGCGCCAAGGGCAGCTTCGACGGTCCGACCCGCAGCTACACCATCAACGCCAACGACCAGCTGCTGACCGTCGATGACTATTCCAGCCTGATCGTCAGCTACAAGAACGAGGCCCCGATCCGCTTGCGCGACATCGCCCAAGTCGTTCAGAGCGCTGAAAACACCCGCCTAGGCGCCTGGGCCAACGAGACCCCGGCGATCATCGTCAACGTCCAGCGCCAGCCCGGCGCCAACGTCATCAAGACCGTCGACGCCATCAAGGCCAAGCTGCCTGAGCTGGAGGCGGGTCTGCCCGCCACGCTCGAGGTCAAGGTGCTGGCCGATCGCACCACGGGTATCCGCGGCTCGGTCCACCATGTGGAAATGGAGCTGCTGCTGGCCGTGGTGATGGTCGTGGTGGTGATCTTCTTCTTCCTTCACAGCCTGCGCGCCACCCTGATCGCCGGCCTGGCCGTGCCGATCTCGCTGATCGGCGCGTGCGGTGTGATGTATCTGATGGGCTTCTCGCTGAACAATCTCAGCCTGATGGCCCTGACCATCGCCACGGGCTTCGTGGTCGACGACGCCATCGTCATGATCGAGAACATCAGTCGGCACCTGGAAAAGGGCGAGAAGCCGATGGCGGCGGCCTTGCGGGGCGCGCGCGAGATCGGCTTCACGATCATCTCGCTGACCGTGTCGCTGATCGCGGTGCTGATCCCGTTGCTGTTCATGGGCGACGTGGTGGGGCGGCTGTTCCGCGAGTTCGCCATCACCCTGGCCATCACCATCCTGATCTCGGCCGTGGTGTCGCTGACCCTGACGCCGATGCTGTCGGCCCGCTGGCTGAAGCCGGCCGGTGAGGGCGAGGGCCACGAGCACCAGGGCGCTCTCGCCCGCAAGTCGCAGGCGATGTTCGAGCGCGTCGAGCATCACTACGAGCGGGGCCTTAACTGGGTTCTGGCCCGCCAGAAGGCGACCCTGGTCGTCGCCGTCGCCACCTTCGCCCTGACAGCCTTGCTCTACCTGGTCATCCCGAAGGGCCTGTTCCCGACCCAGGACACCGGCCAGCTTCAAGCCCGCACCGAGGTCGAGCAATCGGTCTCCTACGACCGCATGGCCGGCCTGCAACAGGACGCCGCCCGGGCGATCCTCGACGACCCGGCGGTGGAGAGCCTCAGCTCTTTCATCGGCGTCGACGGCGCCAACAACGCCATGCTCCACACCGGCCAGATGCTGATCAACCTGAAGGCTGACCGCAAGGGCTCGCAGGAAAAGATCATGCAGCGGCTGCGCGACCGCGTGGCCGCCGTGCCGGGCGTGCATCTGTACCTGCAGCCGACCCAGGACCTGACCATTGACGCCGAGACCGGCCCGACCCTGTACCGCCTGTCGCTGGAGGGCGCCGATACCACCACCGTCAAGGAATGGGCGGGCAAGCTGGCCGAACGCCTGGCGAACGTTAAGTCGGTGCGCAACGTTTATAGCGACGCCAGCGCCACCGGCGCCGCGGCCTATGTCGATATCGACCGAGACACCGCCGCGCGGTTGTCGATCACCGCTTCCGACATCGACGACGCCCTCTACAGCGCCTTCGGTCAGCGGATCGTCTCGACCATCTTCACCGAGACCAACCAGTACCGGGTGATCCTGGAAGCCAAGCCCGGCCTTCTGAGCGGTCCGGAATCGCTGGGCCTGCTGAATCTCAAGACAGGCGGCGGCAACCCCACGCCGCTGTCGGCGATCTCGACCATCCGCGAGCAGACCGCCCCCCTGCAGGTGACCCACGTCTCGCAGTTCCCGGCCACCACGCTGGGTTTCGACACCGCGCCTGGAGTTTCATTGGGCAAGGCGGTCGACGACATCCGCACGGCGATGAAGGACATCGAGATGCCCGCATCGGTGACCCACACCTTCCTGGGCGCAGCCGGGGCCTATGAGAACTCTCTCTCCAACCAGTTGTGGCTGATCCTGGCGGCCATCGTCTGCGTCTACATCGTGCTGGGCGTGCTGTACGAGAGCTACATCCACCCACTGACCATCCTGTCGACCCTGCCGTCGGCGGGGGTGGGCGCGCTGCTGGCCCTGTGGATCACCGGCAACGACCTGGGCGTGATCGGCATCATCGGCATCATCCTGCTGATCGGCATCGTCAAGAAGAACGCGATCATGATGATCGACTTCGCGATCGACGCGCAGCGTAACCAGGGCATGAGCCCGCACGACGCCATCTTCCAGGCGGCCATCCTGCGCTTCCGCCCGATCCTGATGACCACCCTGGCGGCCCTGTTCGCGGCGATCCCGTTGATGCTGAGCTTCGGCGAGGGCGGCGAGCTGCGCCGGCCGCTGGGAATCGCCATCTTCGGCGGCCTGCTGGTCAGCCAGCTGCTGACCATGTTCACCACCCCGGTGATCTACCTGGCCTTTGACCGGTTCGCGCCGGCCGATCGCGGCATGCATCGTGACAGGGGTGACCACGTCGCGCCCGACCGAGCTGACCCCGATCCGATCCCGGGCGCGCCGTCGTGAACCTGTCGGCGCCCTTCATCCGGCGGCCGGTCGCCACGATCCTGCTGACCGTGGGCCTGGCCCTGGCCGGGATCGCCGCCTTCTTCGTGCTGCCGGTGTCGCCCCTGCCACAGGTGGACTATCCAACCATCTCGGTCTCGGCCAACCTGTCTGGCGCCAGTCCAGAGACCATGGCCTCCAGCGTCGCCACGCCCCTGGAGCGCCGACTGGGAACGATCCCCGGCGTGACCGAGATGACCTCGCAGAGCAACACCGGCTCCGCCCGGGTGACCCTACAGTTCGACCTCAACCGCAATATCGACGGCGCGGCGCGCGAGGTGCAGGCCGCGATCAACGCCGCCCGCTCGGATCTGCCGGCCACGCTGCGCAGCAACCCGAGCTACCGCAAGCAGAACCCTTCCGACGCCCCAGTGATCATCCTGGCCCTGACCAGCGAGACCAAGACCCCGGGCCAGATCTACGACGCCGTGTCCAATATCGTCTCCCAGCGCCTGGCCCAAGTAACCGGCGTGGGCGATGTCGAGATCGGCGGCGGCTCGCTGCCGGCCGTCCGGGTGTCGGTCAATCCGTTCCTGCTCAACAAGTACGGCATCGCTCTGGAGGATGTGCGCGCCGCGGTGCAGTCGGCCAACGCCAACCGCCCCAAGGGCCAGGTCGAGGGGGGCGGGCGAAGGTTCCAAGTCTATACCAGCCCGGGCGGACGCAAGGCGGCCGACTATGCCAGCCTGATCGTGGCTTGGCGCGGCGAGGCGCCGGTGCGGCTGATGGACGTGGCCGACGTCACCGACAGCGTCGCCGACACCCGGACGCTTGGCCTGTTCAACGGCAAGCCGGCGATCATCATCCTGGTCACCCGCCAGCCGGGGGCCAACATCATCGAGACGGTGGACAGCGTCCGCGCCACCTTGCCCGAGCTGCGCGCCCAGTTGCCGGCCGACGTCAACATCCAGGTCGCCAGCGACAGCACCAACTCGATCCGCGCCTCGCTGCATGAGATCGAGGTGACTCTGCTGATCTCGATCGTGCTGGTGGTGCTGGTGGTCAGCGCCTTCCTGCGCAGCGCGCGGGCGACGTTCATCCCGGCGGCCGCGACCATCGTCTCGCTGCTGGGTACGTTCTGCGTGATGTACCTGCTGGGCTTCTCGCTCAACAACCTGTCCCTGATGGCCATCACCGTGGCGACCGGCTTCGTGGTCGACGACGCGATCGTCGTGCTCGAAAACACTCAGCGCCACATCGAAAAGGGCATGGACCGCTTCAAGGCCGCCCTCCTTGGCGCGCGTGAGGTGGGCTTCACGGTGCTGTCGATCAGCGTCTCGCTGGTGGCGGTGTTCATCCCGCTGCTGTTCATGGGCGGCCAGGTGGGGCGGCTGTTCCGCGAGTTCGCCGTCACCCTGTCGGCGGCGGTGATGATCTCGCTGGTCATCTCGCTGACCACCACGCCGATGATGTGCGCCTACCTGCTGCGGCCACCCAAGGAAGGCAAGAAGGAGGGCCGGATCGCACGGCTTTTCGAGGCCGGCTTCAATCGGGTGCACCGGTCCTACGAACACAGCCTGGACTGGGCCCTGGCCGCCAAGCCGGTGGTGATGCTGATCCTGCTCGTGACGATCGGTCTGACCGCCTGGCTCTATGTCGCCATGCCCAAGGGCTTCTTCCCCCAGCAGGATAGCGGTCAGATCCAGGCGGGGCTGCGCGCCGACCAGAGCGTGTCGTTCCACGTCATGCAGTCCAAGCTGCGCCAGGTGGTCGAAATCATCCGCAAGGACCCGGCCATCGACACCGTGGTCGGCTTCACCGGGGGAAACCGGGCTGGCGGCGGCTTCCTGTTCGTCAATCTCAAGCCGCTGGGCAACGGGCCGGACGACCGAAAGGAGAAGGGCTCGGCCGTGATCAACCGTCTGCGGCCGCAGCTGCAGAAGGTCACCGGCATCAGCGTCTTCCTCAACCCGGTACAGGATGTGCGGATGGGCGGGCGCCAGAGCAACTCGACCTACCAGTACACTCTGACCAGCGACTCCAGCGAGGCCCTGAAGGAATGGGCCCCCAAGCTGGCCGACGTGATGAAGGCTCGCTCCGACGTGATGACCGATGTCGACAGCGACCAGTCCGAGAACGGCGTCGAGACCTTCGTGACCATCGACCGCGACAGCGCCTCACGGATGGGCGTCACCCCTCGCGCGGTCGACAACGCGCTCTACAACGCCTTTGGCCAGCGCCAGGTCGCCACGATCTACGAGGACATCAACCAGTACGCCGTGATCATGGAATGGGACCGCCGGTTCTCGACCGGACCCGAGGCGCTGAATGATGTCTATGTACCGACCCAAGCCAGCGGCGACACGGCGGCGGCTTCAACAAGCGGGGCGGCGGTCAATCCGGCCCTGCGCGATCCCTCCACGGGTTCGGCCCTGAACACGGCGGTGACGCCGATGACGCCTCTGTCGGCCATCTCCAGCGTCGCCCAGGCCGCTACGCCGACCTCGATCAACCACCAGAACGGCGAGCTGGCGACGACCGTGTCGTTCAACCTGCCCGAGGGCGTCTCGCTCAGCGACGCCCAGGCGGCCATCAAGCAAGCCGAGGCCGATATCGCCCTACCAACCAATGTCCGCGGCAGCTTCCAGGGCAGCGCTCGCAGCGCCGAGGACCAGAACAAGCAGCAGCCGTTCCTGGTCGCAGCCGCCATCGTGGCCATCTACATCGTGCTGGGCATCCTCTACGAGAGCTACGTCCATCCCCTGACGGTGCTGTCGACCCTGCCGGCCGCCGGGGTCGGGGCGATGCTGGCCCTGCTGCTGTTCCAGATGGAATTCTCGGTGATCGCCCTGATCGGGGTGTTCCTGCTGCTGGGCATCGTCAAGAAGAACGCCATCCTGATCATCGACTTCGCCCTGGAAGCCCAGCGTTCGCGGGGGCTCTCCGCGATCGAGGCGGTGCGCGAGGCCAGTCTGCTTCGTTTCCGGCCCATCCTGATGACCACCCTGGCCGCGGCCCTGGGCGCCTTGCCCCTGGCCATCGGGTTCGGGGAGGGGGCCGAGCTGCGCCGCCCGCTGGGCATCACCATCATCGGCGGCCTGATCGCCAGCCAACTGCTGACCCTGATCACCACCCCGGTCGTCTACGTCTATCTCGACCGCCTGCGGGGCAAGGCGCGCGACGAGCGTTACCTGGCCCACATGCCCTCCGCGCCGGAGCCCGTCTGATGCCTGCTTTCAAGTCCCTCGCGCTCGCTGGCGCTTCGCTCGTCCTACTGTCGGCCTGCACGGTTGGTCCCGCCTATGAGCGTCCGGACGTCACGGACACGACCCTTCCGACGACCTATAAGGCGCTGGACGGCTGGAAGGTGGCCACCCCCAGCGATCTGATCGATCGCGGCGACTGGTGGACCCTGCTGGGCGATCCGCGACTGGACGCCCTGGTCGCGCGGGTCAATGTCTCCAACCAGACCATCGCCGCCGCCGAGGCCAGCTATCGCCAGGCCCGGGCCTTGGTGCGAGAGCAGCGCGCCAGCCTGTTTCCGACCATCGACCTGTCGGGTTCGGCGACCCGCAGCGGCGGCTCGAATTCGACCAACACCTCCACAGGCTCGGGCAACGTCGGCCGCTACCAAGCCAGCATCGGCGCTGGCTGGGAGCCGGACCTGTGGGGACGCATCCGCCAAGGGATCGGCGGGGCCGACGCCTCGGCCCAGGCCAGCGCCGCCGACGTGGCCGGCGCCCGGCTTTCGATGCAGGGCGAACTGGCGCTGAACTATCTGGGCCTGCGCCAGGCCGACGTCGAGCTGGCCCTGGTCGGCAAGACCGTCGAGGGCTATCAGCGCAGCCTGCAGATCACCCAGAACCGCTACGCCGCCGCCATCGCGCCGAAGTCGGACGTGCTGCAGGCCACCACCCAACTGGCCGGCGCCCAGGCCGAACTGGAAAGCCTGCGCCAAACCCGCGCCGTCTACGAGAACGCCATCGCGACCCTGGTCGGCGAGCCCGCCAGCGGCTTTCGCCTGGCCGCCGACCCGGCGTGGAACGCCCGCGTTCCCGAGATTCCGGTCGGGGTGCCTTCGACCCTGCTGGAGCGCCGTCCGGACATCGCCGCCGCCGAACGCCGGGTCGCGGCCGCCAACGCCGACATCGGGGCAGCCCGCGCGGCCTTCTTCCCGACCATCAATCTCAGCGCCTCGGGCGCCAGTAACGCCTCCAGCCTTGGCGACCTGTTCTCGGCCTCGGCCAATACCTGGTCGCTGGGCCTGACCGCCGCCCAAACCCTGTTCGACGCCGGGGCGCGAAAGGCGCGGGTGGAGCAGGCGAGGGCGTTCTATGACGCTTCGGTCGCCGACTATCGCCAGACCGCCTTGGCCGCTTTCGAGGACGTGGAAAACCAATTGACCGCCGCCCAGGTGCTGGAGCGTCGCTATGCCTTGCTGAAGACCAGCTCGGACGCCGCCGACCAGACCGAGCAGATGATCCTCAACCAGTACAAGGCCGGGCAGGTGGCCTACACGGATGTCGTCACGGCCCAGGCCTCGGCCTTGTCGGCCCGCCGCGCGCTGTTGACGGCCGCCGTGGCGCGCCAGACCACGGCCGTGGCCTTGATCCAGGCCCTGGGCGGCGGCTGGACCGCGCCGGGCTAGGTTCGCAGGGCCGGGTCGCCGCGCCCCTAATCGAATCGTGGAAATTGAGATCCGAATTGTGGCGAGAGTCACGCAATTCGGGCCGCCTGCATGGGCGGTTGTCGCTCGTCCGCGTCGGCGCTCATGAAGCCCTACGCGCCAGGATCGCTGAAAGTTCAAATAAAACAACAACCTGATCGCCGTGGTCCTGCGTTCGTAGTTTTGGCCTGACCAGAAAGTTGCGCCGCTTCGCAAAGTGGCATTACCAATCATTGACACATTTCCCGATTGGTCGGATAACTCCGGTCCATAAGGGCGCCCAATCAGACGCGCCTAGGGGAGGCTCCATGACTACCGTTCGCAACACCCTTGTCCTGCGCGCCACGCTGTTGGCGTCGTGCGCCGCCGTCGCGCTAGGTTCGACCGCTCACGCCCGGCAGGCCGCCCCCACTTCGGGCGAAGCGACCCAAGCCGAGGAAAGCGTTGTCGACACCGTGGTGGTAACCGGTTTCCGAGCCGCCTACGCCAACGCCGTCGCCACCAAGCGCGACACGCTGCAGATCTCGGACGGCATCTCGTCGGATGGCCTGGGCCGTTTCCCGGACCTCAATGTCGGCGAGGCGATCCAGCGCGTGCCTGGCATCCAGATCAACCGCGAGGCCGACAGCCGCAACGCCACCATCAGCCTGCGCGGCCTGCCCGGGACCTTCGCGCGCACCACGCTGAACGGCGGCGCCTTCGCCGACCCGATCCTCAATGGCTCGACGCCCTTGGGCGCGTTCAATTCCGACATCTTCACGTCGATCAGCGTCATCAAGTCGCCGATGGCCTCGGACCTGGCCGGCGGGCTGTCGGGCAATATCGACCTTCGCATCGCGCCGGCCCTGCAGCGCAAGGACGGCGGCTTCGCCAAGCTATCCTATGAGTACAACGACCTGGGCAACCTGGGCAGCCCGCTGGCCTCGATGGGCTACAACGCCCACCTCAGCGACGATTTCGCGGTGTTCGGCGTGGTCGGCTGGAAGGACGAGAAGTTCCGTCGCGACTCGATCACGGTCAATTCCTGGGCCAACCGGCTGGGCTCGATCCAGGTGGGCAACCAGCGGGCGCCCGGCCAGAACCCGGTCTATGACGCCCTGATCGCCGCCAATCCGGGCGGCGTCTACTATCCCAGCCAGACCCGCCAACTGGTCAAGTTCAATCGGGGCACGACCTTCTCGGGCGCGACCGGTTTCGAGTGGAAGGTGAATGACAACTGGAAGGTCGGCGCCAACGGCTTCCTGACCAAGCGCAAGCTGGATGAGGCGACCAACAACCTGCTCTATATCGACGCCGGCGCGGGGCAGGGGACCAACACCGCCCTGACGGCGACCTCGGCCGTGGCCCACATCACCGACATCGGCACGCCCTACATCGTCCAGACCCCCAATGGTCCGCGGGCCTACATCAACAAGTTCTCGGCCGAGAACATCAACACCTTCGACTCGGTTCGCTCCGAGCCGGCCGAGAACTCGACCTGGGCCATCAATCCGACCCTGGAGTTCACGAACGACGACTGGCGCGTCACCACCAACCTGACGATCTCGCGCGCGAAGGCCGAGGCCAACCAGATCGAGTTCGACATCATCCAAAATCCGTTCCGCAACCTCGGCGCGGGCGGCCTCAACGGTATCACCACCTCGGTCAGCCTGGGTGGAACCGACCTCGCCGACTACATGGTCATCCTGAACACGCCGCTCGCCACCCACATCCAGAACGGCGGCTACACCATTCCGGCGACGCCCAATCAGGCCACCCAGGCCGGCGCGACGATGCCGGGCCAGGCGGCGACCGTCGCCGGTAACCGGTTCGGCGTCACCGGCACGAACGGCAAGGCCACCAACGACCTCGACTCGGCCCAGATCGACATCGAGCGGACCTTCGCCGACAATCCGTTCTTGACCAGCGTCCAGTTCGGCGGCCGGGCGCAGCGCACCGAGTTCGTTTCCTCGGGGTCGCGCAACACCTCGCTGGGCTCACAGACCCAGAACATCACGCCGGACATGGCCGCGCAGTTGTCCTACGCCAGGGACTTCTTCGGCGGCCAGGCGGGCGGCCCGACGTCCAACTGGATGGGCGTGGACGTTGATCGAATCCTGTCGATCATCACGCCGGTGAACACCAATCCCCGCTCGCCGACCAATCCGAACGGCCTGCCCGACCAGTTCAGGTTCGACCCCGCCACCGGCGTGTTCCTGACGCCGTACGGCCTGGTCAACAACTACTGGGACGGCAACTACTGGAACAACAACTTCACCAACGCCAGCGACGTCTACTCCGCCTATCTGATGGCGAAGTTCAAGGCCGAGGTGCTGAGCGTCCCGGTGCGCGGCGCCGCCGGCGTCCGCTACGAGAAGACCAACAACGACATCACGGCCCTCAACTGCCAGAACTGCTCGGCCGCTCAGTCGGTGGTCGCCGGCGCGGTCAACCACTCGCTGACCACACGTGACTTCAGCCAGAGCTATGACTACTGGCTGCCTTCGCTGGTGGTGGCGGCGGACTTGCGCGAAGACTTGATCCTGCGCTTCGCGGCCTACTCGACCTATGTCCGTCCGCAACCGCGCGACATCGTGCCCACCAGCTACGTCCAGGTTCCGACCGACCTGACCCCGCCGGTCGACCCGGTCTACACGGTCACCGTCGGCGCGACCAACCTTAAGCCGTACACCTCCGACTCCCTGGACATGTCTCTGGAGTGGTACAATCGCCCTGGCGGTCTGATCTCGCTGGCCGTCTATCAGAAGAAGATCGACGGCTATATCGGCCCGATCACCGACCCCGCGATCCTGTGCCCGGCGAACGGCCAGATTCCCGGCCTGGACGTCAATCTGGGCACGCTGACCATCGACAACTCGGCCGGCACGCCCCGGTGCATGAGTTCCAACACGTTCACCGGCGCCGGCGGCGTGCAGAAGAACGCCCAGGTCAACGTCAGCGGCCAGACCAACCAGAACGCCATGAAGGTCACGGGCGTCGAGTTCAATATCCAGCAGAACTTCGACTTCCTGCCCGGCTTCTGGAAGAACTTCGGCGGCGCGTTCAACTACTCCTACACGACGATCGACGGGAAGGACCAGGCCGGCAAGGCTATCACCCTGCCCAGCGTGTCGGAGAACAACCTCAACGTCATCGGCTACTACGAATCCGACAAGTTCGGCTTCCGTCTGGTCTACAACTGGCGTGACAAGTACGACCTGGCCGCCGGCAACTCGTTCGTCGGCGACGCCCGCACGGTCAAGGCGCGCAGCCAACTGGACGCCTCGGCCTCGTTCAACGTCACCGAGGACCTGAGCGTCTCGTTCGACGCGTTCAACCTGACCGACGCGACGCGCTCCGAATACGAGAACGACCCGATGCTGCCGCGCCGGATCGACTACGACGGTCGTACCTACCAGGTGACGATGCGCGCCAAGTTCTAGACTTCCTGCGGGGCCGGGCTCAACGCCCGGCCCTTCTTCTTTTCCGTACAAAAGAGACGCGTGACATGAAGACCTTGCTGATGGGCGCGGCCTGCGCGCTGGCGTTTCTGGCCTCGCCGGTCCTGGCGGCCGACTACGCCATACTTGGTCCCGACTACGCCAGGGGCGCCGCCCAGGCGTCCGCCGCTCAGGACGTTCTCGAAAAGGCCAGGGCCGCCCTGACCCGCCCGCCGGGCGCGATCCCCCAGCTCCACACCGAAGGCACCCTGCCGGGCAAGGGCATCCGCGAGATCAGCCTGAAGGCCAAGCAGGATCAGGCGATCGTGCTGAACCTGGCCCTGGCCTGGCGCCTGACCGGCGACCGCGCCTACCTGGACCAGGCTGGTCGCTACCTCGAGGCCTGGGCCGACATCTACGAGCCGTCATTCAATCCGATCGACGAGACCGGCTTCGACACTCTGCTGATGGCCTACGATCTGACCGAGGTCGACCTGCCGGCCGCGACCCGCTCCAAGGTCGACAAACTGTGGCGGGGCATGGCCGTCGGCTATCTGGATGCGATGGACGGCAAGCCGAGGAACCACGAGACCAATTGGCAAAGCCACCGCGTCAAGCTGGCGGCCATGGCGGCCTTCCAGACTGGCGACGTCGCGCTGATCGAGCGGGCGAGGGCGGCCTTCCGCGCCCAGATCACCAGCAATCTGAGGGCAGACGGCACGGTGTTCGACTTCCACGAACGCGACGCGATCCACTACGTCACCTACGACCTGGATCCCCTGATGATGGCGGCCCTGTCCGCCCAGGCGCACGGCGAGGACTGGTTCGGCTGGGAGAGTCCGGTCGGCGCCAGTCTGCCGGGCGCGGTGGACTGGCTAGCGCCCTACGCCAAGGGCGAGAAGGTCCATATCGAGTTCGCCAACTCGAGGATCCAGTTCGACCGCGATCGCGCCGCCGCCGGCCAGAAGGAATACGCGCCCCATCCCTGGGCCGTGTCCAACGGCGTGAGCACCTTCGCCCTGGCCAGCCTGTTGGACCCGCGCTACCGCGTCCTGCGCGACGACTTGGTGGCAAAGACGGGGCGTCGCCCGCAGGCCTGGATCCAGTTGCACGGCCAGTTCGGGGCGCGGTGAGCCGCCGGGCGTGATCTGCCGCACGGGTGCGCCGCGGTCGGCGCGCCTGTGGCGACTTGCCAGATCGTCTGGCGCCGCTATTTCAAGCTACGGTGTGCAAATACCAGGCTGATTGAGTAACTCCGACCGCGATGGACCTTCACCGCTCCCACCTGGCGCCGGACGGACTTAGGGCGGAGGGCATGCGCGTCCTCGTCATCGATCCGGATCCCGCGCGCGCCGCCCTCGTGGCCGAGGGCCTGGAAGGCGTGCAGCCGCTGGAGGTGCGGCGCGCGACGACGTTCGACGAGCGCGAGGCCGCGGCTTTCGCGCCGGACGTGGTGGTGATCGCCGCCGACAGCCCCGACCGGGACACGCTGGAAAGCCTGCGCGAGGCGGGCCAGCACAATCCGCGCGCCGTGGTGATGTTCGTCGACCGCTCCGAGCCGGGTCTGGCCGAGCAGGCGGTGCGGGCCGGGGTGGCGGCCTATGTCGTCGACGGCCTGACGCCCAGCCGGGTTCGATCGATCCTGGACGTGGCCATCAGCCGGTTCGCCCTGACCCAACAGCTGCGGGGCGACTTGGCCAAGGCCAAGGCCGACCTGGAATCGCGCAAGACCGTCGAGCGGGCCAAGGGTCTGCTGATGAAGGAGCGCGGCCTGGACGAGGACGGCGCCTATCGCCTGCTGCGGAAGCTGGCCATGGATCGCGGCAAGCCGATCGGAACGGTCGCCGCCGACCTGCTGGCCTTCGCCGGCGTTCTGAAGGGTGACGCCTCGTGAGCGGACGGGCCGACCTGACCTTGGGATTCATCCCCCTGACCGACTGTGCGCCTCTCGTGGTGGCCAAGACGCGCGGCTTCTTCGCCGAGGAGGGGCTGGAGGTGGTCCTGAGCCGCGAGGCGTCGTGGGCGACGATCCGCGACAAAGTCGGGGTGGGCGCGCTGGACGGCGCTCACATGCTGGCCCCGATGGCGCTGGCGGCGGACTCCATGCTGGCGCCGCTGGCGCTGAACCAGAACGGCAGCGCGGTTACGGTCGGGACCAAGCTGGCGGCGATGATGCGCGAGGCCGATCCCGAGGCCCTGGCCGGCCCGCTGGTTACCGCCGACGCCCTCATGGAAGTCATCGCGCGTCGGCGAGCGCAGGGCGCGCCCCCGCTGACCTTCGCCGTCGTCTTCCCGCATTCGATGCATAACTACTTCCTGCGCTACTGGCTGGGTCAGGCGGGGATCGATCCGGATCGCGACGTGCGGCTGGTGGTCACGCCGCCGCCGCGCATGGTCGAGCATCTGCGTTCGGGCGAGATCGACGGCTTTTGCGTGGGCGCGCCCTGGAACACCGTCGCCGTCGACGAGGGCCTGGGCGAGGTGCTGATCAAGGCCTCGCAGTTCTGGCCGGGCGGGCCGGACAAGGTGTTCGGCGTCACCGCCGCCTGGGCCGACCGCCATGGCGACGAGTTGCGAGCGGCCTTGCGCGCCTTGATCCGCGCCTCGGCCTGGGCCGACGAGCCGGGCAACCACGCCGAACTCGTGGCCCTGCTGTCGCGCCCCGATCATGTCGGCGTGGAAGCCGAGGTCCTGGTCCGGGCCCTGAAGTCAGAAATCGTCTTCCATCGCCACGCCGCGGGTCTGCCGCGTCGTGAACACGCCCTGTGGTTCCTGTCGCAGATGGCGCGCTGGGGGCAGGTGGGGGCGGATGTCGATCTGGCCGCGGTTGCCGACCGGGTCTATCGCCCGGACCTGTTCCGCGAGGCGGCGTTGTCCCTGGGACCCGTGCTTGATCCGGCCCAGGTGTTCGCCGACGCGGCCCCGGCGGCGTCGGCCCTGTTTGACGGGCCGTCCTTCGATCCGGCGAATCCGCGAGGCTATGCGGCGTCTTTCCCTGTGGGACGCGCTCGCTAGATCCGTCCCTCGGCGTCGCGTTCGTCCGCCGGGGGGCCTTTCAGCGCAATGAAACCGGTACGAACTGCTCAACCTTCGAGCAGAGTGGCTGCTCAGATGCTGAGCAACTGCACGATGGTGCGTTGCGCTGCGGCGCGGTGCAGCAGGTTGCGTGACTCCCGGCGCGTTGTGATCCTTCACTAGGGTCAGGCCTTCGGACAACGGCGTTCGTGGCTGCCAGAGACGACCGCTCGGATGCGGTCACCCACCGGGGCGCTCAGCGCCTTGCTCTCGCAGACACGCACTTTCCGAGGCGCATCATGATCTCCCGCGATTTCCTGAAGGCCGGCCATTTGCCGACCCTGTTCGCCGCGTTCCTCTATTTCGACCTCAGCTTCATGGTCTGGGTGATCCTGGGCCCGCTCGGCGTGGCCATCGCCAAGGACTTTAATCTCGATCCGGCCCAGAAGGGCCTGATGGTCGCCATCCCGGTGCTGGCCGGCGCCTTGCTGCGACTGGTCGTCGGCGTCCTAGTGGACCGCATCGGTCCCAAGAAGACCGGGATGATCAGCCAGTTGATCGTGTTGACCGGCCTCGTCGCCGCCTGGACCTTGGGGATCCACAGCTATCATCAGGTTCTGGCCCTGGGCCTGGTGCTGGGGGTTGCCGGCGCCTCATTCGCCGTCGCTCTGCCGCTGGCCTCGCGCTGGTATCCGCAGGAGCACCAGGGCCTGGCCCTGGGGATCGCTGGCGCCGGCAACTCGGGCACCGCGCTGGCCGCCCTGTTCGCGCCGGTCCTGGCCAAGTACTTCGGCTGGCAGAACGTGATCGGCCTGGCCGCCATCCCGCTAGCCGTCGCCTTCATCGTCTACCTGCTGCTGGCCAAGGACGCCCCCGACCAACCCGCGCCCAAGAAGCTGGCCGAATACATGGATGTGCTGAAGGTCCCGGACGCCTGGTGGCTGATGCTGCTGTACGCGGTGACCTTCGGCGGCTTCGTCGGCCTGGCCTCGTCGCTGACCATCTACTTCAACGCCGAGTACGGCCTGACCCCGGTGATCGCCGGCTTCTTCACCGCCGCCTGCGTGTTCGCCGGATCATTCATCCGGCCGGTGGGTGGAGCCCTGGCCGACCGCTACGGCGGCGTGCGGACCCTGACGGTCGTCTTCGCCCTGGCCGCGGCCGGCCTGGCCGCCGCGAGCTTCCAGTGGCCCTCGGCCTGGGTCGCGCTCGCGGTGCTGATGTTCTCGATGCTGGCCCTGGGCGCGGGCAACGGCGCGGTGTTCCAACTGGCGCCCCAGCGGTTCCGCAAGGAGATCGGCGTCATGACCGGCCTGATCGGCATGACCGGCGGCATCGGCGGCTTCTACCTGGCGTCCAGCCTTGGCATGGCCAAGAAGCTGACCGGTTCCTACCAGATCGGCTTCCTGGGCTTCGCGGCCTTAGCGGTGTTCGCCCTGGTGGCCCTGCACGGCCTGAAGGCTCGCTGGCGGGCGGTCTGGCCAACCCTGCACGGCGCCGACGCCCGTTCCATCCGCGTCTGACCTTCCTCTTCCAGTGAGCACAATCATGACCAAGGAAAAGCTGGTCGTCATCGGCAACGGCATGGCCGGTTGCCGGGCGGTCGAGGAAGTCCTCAAGCGCGATCCCGACCGCTACGAGATCGTCATCTTCGGGACCGAGGCCCGAGTGAACTACAACCGCATCATGCTGTCGCCGGTGCTGGCGGGGGAGAAGTCCTTCGCCGATATCGTGATCAACGACGAGGCCTGGTACGCCGACAACGCCATCACCCTGCACGCCGGCCGGGCTGTCACGGCGGTCGATCTGGAAGGCCGAAAGGTGGTCGCCGAGGGCGGTTTGGAAGTCGCTTACGACAAGCTGATCCTGGCCACGGGGTCCGACCCGTTCCGCCTGCCGCTGCCGGGCATCGATCTGACGGGCGTGGTCACCTTCCGCGACCTGGACGACGTCGAGGCCATGGTCGCCGCGTCGAACAAGCCCGGCGCCCGCGCCGTGGTGATCGGCGGCGGCCTGCTGGGCCTGGAAGCCGCCTATGGCCTGGCCCGCAGAGGTATGGCCGCCACCGTCGTCCACCTGATGGACGTGCTGATGGAGCGCCAGCTGGACGAAAGCGCCGGCTTCCTGCTGCGTGAGGCCCTGGCCGAACGCGGCGTCGAGACGGTGATGGGCGCCCATTCCGAGGAGATCGTTGGCCAGAACGGCCAGGTCACTGGCCTGAAGCTGAAGGACGGCCGCACCCTGCCGTGCGACCTTCTGGTGATGGCCGTGGGCATCAAGCCCAACGCCGGCCTGGCCCGGAACGCAGGCCTGGCGGTCAATCGCGGCGTGGTCGTCGACGACGCCATGCGCACCTCCGATCCGGCGGTGTTCGCGGTGGGCGAATGCGCGGAACATCGGGGCAATTGCTACGGCCTGGTCGCGCCGATCTGGGACATGTGCCGCTCGCTGGCCGAGTCCATGACCGACGGTGAGGGCGTCTACGAGGGTTCGGTCTTGTCGACCCGCCTGAAGGTCTCGGGCGTCGATGTGTTCTCGGCGGGCAAATTCTCGGGCGGCGAAGGCTGCGAGGACATCGTGTTCCGCGACGCCGGACGCGGGGTCTACAAGCGCGTGGTCATCGAGGACGGCAAGGTTGCCGGCGCGGTGCTGTTCGGCGACGCGGCCGACGGCGGCTGGTATTTCGACCTGATGCGGGCCGGGACCAGCGTCACCGATATCCGCGAGACCCTGATCTTCGGCCAGGCCATCACCGAAGGGCTGTCCGGCCTGGACCCTAACGCGGCCGTTGCGGCCATGCCCGATACGCAGGAAATCTGCGGCTGCAACGGCGTCTGCAAGGGTTCGATCGTCTCGGCAATCATCACCCAGGGTCTGACGACCCTGGAGGACGTGAAGGCGGTCACCAAGGCCTCGGCCTCGTGCGGCTCGTGCACGCCGCTGGTCGAGCAGGTGCTGAAACTGACCCTGGGCGACGGTTTCAAGGAACAGACCGGCCCCAAGCCGATGTGCAAGTGTACGCACAAGCCGCACTCGGACGTCCGCAAGGCCATCCTCGACTACGAGCTGAAGTCCATGCCCGCCGTCATGCAGGCCATGGAATGGACCACGCCCGACGGCTGCTCGTCGTGCCGGCCGGCCCTGAACTATTACCTGCTGTGCGCCTGGCCTTCGGAATATCGCGACGACAAGCAGTCGCGCTACATCAACGAGCGGGTCCACGCCAACATCCAGAAGGACGGCACCTACAGCGTCGTGCCGCGCATGTGGGGCGGCATGACTACCCCCGACGAGCTGCGGGCCATCGCCGACGTCGCCGACAAGTTCGCCATTCCCGCGGTCAAGGTCACCGGCGGCCAACGCATCGACCTGCTGGGCGTCAAGAAGGACGACCTGCCGGCCGTCTGGGCCGACCTCAACGCGGCCGGCATGGTCAGCGGCCACGCCTATGCCAAGGGCCTGCGCACGGTGAAGACCTGCGTCGGCAGCGATTGGTGCCGGTTCGGGACCCAGGACTCCACGGGCCTGGGCATCCGCTTGGAGAAGTTCCTCTGGGGGTCCTGGGCGCCGGCCAAGGTCAAGCTGGCGGTGTCGGGCTGCCCGCGCAACTGCGCCGAGGCCACCTGCAAGGACTTCGGGGTGGTCTGCGTCGACAGCGGCTACGAGATCCACATCGGCGGCGCCGCCGGCCTGCACATCCAGGGCACCAAGGTGCTGACCCACGTGGCGTCCGAGGACGAGGCGGTCTGGGTGATCGCCGCGGCCATGCAGCTGTACCGCGAAGAGGGCTGGTACCTGGAGCGGGTCTACAAGTGGATGGCGCGCGTCGGTCTGGAAGCCATTCAGGCCAAGGTCATCGATCCGGACCAGCGCAAGGCCCTCTACGATCGGTTCGTCTTCTCGCAGCGCTTCGCCCGCATCGACCCGTGGGCCGAGCGCGTGGCCGGCCGACACACCGAGGAATTCACCCCCATGAGCCGCCGGATGGAGTTCGTCCCCGCATGAACGCGCATGTGAAAGTTCCGGTTTGGGTGGATGTCGGGGCAGTGACAGACGTCCCCCGTCGCGGCGCGCGCCGGGTGACCAGCCCGCGCGGCGACATCGCCATCTTCCGCACCGGCGACGGCGAGGTCTTCGCCCTGATGGACGCCTGTCCGCACAAGGGCGGGCCGCTGAGCCAAGGCATCGTCCACGGCCGCGCCGTGGCTTGTCCGCTGCACAACTGGTCGATCGACCTGGCCTCCGGCGAGCCGATGGGCGCGGACAAGGGCAAGGGCTGCACGCCGGTCGTGCCGCTCGAGGTCCGTGACGGCCGTCTGCTGCTGAGCCTCCTAATGAGCGTGGAAGCCCATGGCTGACGGCTCGATCGCCCCGCGCGTCAAGACGACCTGCCCCTATTGCGGGGTGGGCTGCGGCGTGTCGGGCGCGGTCGGCCAGGCGCCTTCGCGGGATCGGACCCTCTCGGTGGCCGGCGACGCGGCGCACCCCGCCAACCTGGGCCGCCTGTGCTCCAAGGGTGCGGCGCTGGGGGCGACGGTGGGGCTGCAGGGTAGGCTGCTGGAACCGACCATCGGCGGCAAGTCCGCGACCTGGGCTGACGCCACCGCCCTGGTCGCCAAGCGCTTCAAGGACACGATCGCCAAGCACGGCCCCGATAGCGTGGCCTTCTATGTCTCGGGCCAACTGCTGACCGAGGATTACTACGTCGCCAACAAGCTGATGAAGGGCTTCATCGGCTCGGGCAATATCGACACCAACAGCCGGCTCTGCATGGCCTCGGCCGTGGCGGCCCACAAGCAGGCGTTCGGCGCCGACCTCGTGCCCGGCTGCTACGAGGACCTGGACCTGGCCGACCTCGTGGTGTTCAGCGGCCACAACGCCGCCTGGACCCATCCGGTGCTGTTCCGTCGCATGGAATCGGCCAGGGCGCGCGGCCAGAAGCACGTGGTCATCGATCCGCGCCGCACCGACACCGCCGAGGGCGCCGACCTGCACCTGGCCATCGCCCCGCAGAGCGACGTGCGGCTGTGGAACGGCCTGCTGGCGCACCTGATCCGCATCGAGGCTGTCGATCGCGACTATATCGCCGCCCACGTCAACGGTTTCGCCGACGTCGAGGCGGCCCTGGCTGAACTGGACCAGTCGCCCGCCGCCGTGGCCGCCGACTGCGGCGTGCTGGTGGAAGACCTGCTGACCTTCTACGACCTGTTCGCCGCCCACGCGCGCACGGTCAGCCTGTTTTCCATGGGCGCCAACCAGTCGGCCCAGGGCACGGCCAAGGGGCTGTCGATCCTGAACGCCCATCTGGCCACCGGGCGGATCGGCAAGCCCGGCGCCTGCCCGTTCTCGATCACCGGCCAACCCAACGCCATGGGCGGGCGCGAGACCGGGGGCATGGCCAACACCCTGGCCGGCCACATGGACTTCGCTCCGGCCGACCGCGACCGCGTGGCCCGCTTCTGGGGCGCGCCCGACACCGCTCGCGCGCCGGGTCTCAAGGCCGTCGAGATGTTCGAGGCCATCCACGCCGGCAAGATCAAGGCCGTGTGGGTGATGGCCACCAACCCCGCCGTCAGCCTGCCGGACGCCGGCCGCGTGCGCGAGGCGCTGGAGCGCTGCCCGTTCGTGGTGGTGTCCGATTGCGTCGACACCGACACCACGGCCTTCGCTGACGTCAAGCTGCCGGCCCTGGCCTGGGGCGAGAAGGACGGCACGGTCACCAATTCCGAGCGCCGGATCTCGCGCCAGCGTGCGCTGTTCCCCGCGCCCGGACAGGCCCGCTCCGACTGGCGGATCATCGCCGACGTGGCCGAGGCCATGGGCTTCGACGGTTTCGGCTGGGCCTCGCAGGCCAGCGTGTTCCGCGAATGGGCGCGTCTCACGGCCTATGAGAACACCGATCGCCTCCTGAACTTGTCGGGCCTTTCGGCTTTAACGCCAGAGGCTTACGCCGAACTCTCGCCAGTCCAGTGGCCGGTGGCGGCGGATGGGCGGGGCACGCGGCGCCTGTTCGCGAATGGCCGCTTCCAGACACCCGACGGCCGCGCTCGCATGGTCCCGACCCGTCCCAAGGGGCCGGCCGACGCGGTGGATGCGGCCTATCCGATGTCGCTGAACACCGGCCGCATCCGCGACCAGTGGCACACCATGACCCGCACGGGCCTGGCCCCGGACCTGTGCCGCCACGCCCCCGAGCCGTTCGTCGAGGTCCACCCCGCCGACGCCGAGGCGCTGGGCGTCAAGGACGGCGCCCTGACCCGGGTGTCCACCGCGCGCGGCGAGGCGGTCGTCCTGGCCAAGGTCACCGATCGCCAGCGCGTCGGCAGCGTGTTCATGCCCATGCACTGGACCGACGCCTTCGCGCCTTCGGGCCGGTCCAATCCGCTGATCGCCCCGAATCTGGATCCCACCTCCGGCCAGCCGGAATTCAAGCACACCCCCGCCCGGATCCGCGCCTATCGCGAGACCTGGAAGGGTTTCTTCCTCACGCGGGACAGCCTCGGAACCCCGACGGGGCTGGACCTCGTCTGGCGGCGAATTCCCCGAGACGCCTGCCAGCAACACGAGTTCGCCGGGCGTGGCGACGACGTCGAGCGCGCCGCCCTGCGCAAGGCCTTGGTCAAAGGTTTGACCGGCGAACTCGTGACCTATGAGGACGCCGCCACGGGCGCGCGCCGCGACGCCTGGCTGCAGGACGGGCGGCTGGTGGCGGTGCTGTACGTCACCCTGACCGGTCGTCTGCCGCCGCGCGACTGGTTGGCAGAACTATTCGCCGAGCCCGTGCTGAGCCAGGAGGCGCGATCGGCCCTGCTGTTCGGCCGCCCGCCTGGCGCGCCGATCGACAAGGGACCGCTGGTCTGCGCCTGCCTGAAGGTCGGCGCCAAGGTCGTGCAGGCCGCCATCGCCGCCGGGGCCGCCAGTCCTGACGCGGTCGGCGCCGCCACGGGGGCGGGGACCAACTGCGGGTCCTGCCGTCCTGAAATCGCGCGGATGATCGCCGCCTCCGTTGTTGCCGCGAAGGAGCCCGCCCATGTCTGAAGCCGCTCAAGTCCAGCTCGTCGGCGCCGGTCCCGGCCCGGTGGACCTGATGACCCTGCGGGCTGTGCGCGCCGTCGAGAGCGCTCAGGCGCTGCTTTACGACGCCCTGATCGGCGACGAGGCGATCGCCCTGGCCCCGCCCGGCTGCGTGCGCATCCAGACCGGCAAGCGGGCCGGAAAGCCCAGCATGCATCAGGACGAGATCAACCGCCTGATGCTTCGCCTGGCGCGCAAGGGCTTGCGGGTCGTGCGGCTGAAGGGCGGTGATCCGTCGGTGTTCGGTCGGGTCGGCGAGGAGTCGGCCTTCCTTCGCGAGCACGGCGTCTCGGTCGAGGTGGTGCCCGGCGTCACCGCGGCCTGCGCCGCCGCCGCTCAGTTCGGTTTCCCCCTGACCCATCGCGGCGAGGCCCGGCGGGTGGTGTTCACCACGGCGCGGCTGGAGGCGGGCACGCTGAGCGGCGACTGGAGCGCGGCGGGCGATCCCGAGGCGACGCTGGCGGTCTATATGGGCGGCGAGGTGGCCCAAGCCCTATGCGAGCGGATGATCGCCGCCGGCCGCGCCCCCCGCACCCCGGCCGTGGCGGTCGAGCAGGCCGGCGGGGCCAATGCCAGGATCTATCACGGCACCCTTGAGACCCTCGGCGACCGGCTGAGCAGCCAGGGCGGCCCGGTCGTCATCGTGGTCGGCGAGGTGGCGGCCCAGGCTCGCGAGTTGGCGGTCGATGTCGCCCAGGAAACGTTCGCCCGCGCCGCCCTGACGGCCTGACGCCGATCGGGAGTTGACGCGGGCGCCGGTTCGGCCCGCCCATGGGGCATGTCGAACGCACGACCGACTCAAGGCCCCATCGCCCGCGCCCTGGCCAAGGCGCCGCCGTGGGCCTTCGCCCTGTACGGCGGGCTGGCGGCGTTCGCGGCCTATTTCTCGATGTTCGCCTACCGCAAGCCGTTCACGGCGGCGACTTACGAGGTGATGGCCGGCTGGCCGTTCGTGATCGACTTCAAGGTGGCGCTGGTGATCGCTCAGGTCGCTGGCTACGCCGTGTCGAAGATCATCGGGATCAAGGTGATTTCCGAGATGCGGCCCGAGCGGCGCTGGCTTGCGATCCTGGCGCTGATCGGCGGGGCGGAGTTGTCGTTGCTGGGCCTCAGCCTTGGTCCGGCCGTGGTCGGTCCGCTGGCCCTGTTCGTCAACGGCCTGTGCCTGGGCATGATCTGGGGCCTGGTGTTCGGCTTCGTCGAGGGGCGACGACTGTCGGAGGTGCTGGGCGCCATGCTGTGCGCCAGCTTCATCGTCGCCTCGGGCGTGGTGAAGTCGGTGGGCAAGAGCCTGCTGCTGCAGGGCGTCGATGAGCGCTGGATGCCAGCCCTGACCGGGCTGCTGTTCACCCCGCTGTTGCTGTTGGCCGTGGCCGCCCTGACCCAGCTGCCGCCACCCTCGCCGGCCGACGAGGCCGCCCGCGTGCGCCGCGCCCCGATGGACGCCAAGGCCCGCGCCGCCATGTTCGCCGCCCATGCGCCGGCCTTGGTGCTGCTGGTGGTCGTCTATGTACTGCTGACGGCCCTGCGGGACTTCCGCGACAACTTCGCCGCCGAGATCTGGGCGGAACTGGGCTTCAAGAACGCCGCGGGGATCTTCTCGCTGTCGGAGATCCCCGTGGCGGCCATCGTGCTGGTCGGGCTTGGCGTGCTGAGCCTGGTGCGCGATAACCGCCGCGCGGTCGGCTTCAACTTCGCCTTCGTGGCCCTGGGCTTTGCCGTGGTGGGGCTGGCGACCCTCGGCCGGCAGATGGGGCTGATGGGCCCGGTGGCTTGGATGATCGCGATCGGGGCGGGCATCTACATGGCCTACACCCCGTTCAACGGCATGTTGTTCGACCGGCTGATCGCCGCGACGGGACAGGTGGGGACGGCCGGGTTCCTGATCTATGTCGCCGACTCCTGCGGCTATATCGGCAGCGTCTCGCTGCTGCTGGCCCGCTATTTCGCGAAGCTGGAGCTGGACTGGAGCGGCTTCCTGGCAAGCGCGGCCTATGGGACCTCGGTGATCGGCGTGGTCGGGGTGGGGCTGGCGTGGATGCTGCTGAAGTTGCCCAAGACGGCTTCCTCCTAGGAGGCTCCCTCCAGCGCCAGCAGCCCAAACAGCGCCCCCTCCGTCTCCGACAACCGCCAGCCGCGATGCATGAACACCGCCTCGTGTCGGAAGTCCTCGGAAACCCGGCGGCGCAAAGCGGGCAGGGCGTCCGGGCCGCGACCGCTCGGGAACAGGCGCCTGGCCAGGGCGGCTCGCCCGATGTCGGGATGCTGGGCCAGCCAGGCCTTGCCGATCCGCGCGGCGGCGGCCTGGTCGAGGTCGCCGAACAGCGCCGCGTCGGGCGCGGCCAGGGCGACACCGGGCAGGGCCGTGGCGGCGAACAGCGCAGCCAGCAGGTCGCGGCGAGCCAAGGCGGGGGTCATCGGCGGGCTCCCATGTCGCGCTTCAGGTGGTCGGCCAGACGCATGACCAGGGCCAGGATCGTCAGGGTCGGGTTGGCGATGCCCGAGGTCGGGAACACCGAGCTGCCGGCGATATAGAGGTTGGAGATCTCGTGCACCCTTAGGTCCGGATCGACCACGCCCTTTGTCGGGTCCGCGCTCATCCGGGTCGCGCCCATATGGTGGCGCGAGGCGCTGGAGATCTCGAGCAACTGTCCGCGCTTGATCGGCCAGCAGACGCGCCCCTGGCCGGAAGCGCCCAGGGCGTCGCCGAAGCCGGCCGCCGAGCGTTCCAGGTTGTCCCAGTCGGCCTTGCCGTAGCGCCATTCCAGGTGGATGCGCGGCAGGCCCAGCGGATCCTTGACCGATGGATTCAGCGTCACCCGGCTGTCGGGATTGGGCAGGTGCTCGGACATGCCGAAGAAGCCGAAGAGCTGGCCCTTACCCTGGCTGTTTGCATCGACCCGGCTCGCGATCCGGCGCATCGCCTGGGTTTCGACCTCGGGCGGCGTGGCGGTTTCCGTCTGAACGACCCCGTTGAAGGTGGCGGTGAAGTTGCCAGTTCCCATCCGGGCTTGGGCGGGCAGGCCGGCGGCCACCACGCATTGGGGTAGGCTGCGACGCAGGGTCGAATAGAGACCCATCGACGCTTGGCCGGAGATGTGGATCGCCGTGCCCTCGGTTTCGGCGTCGCTGTCCTGCGAATAGGTCACGTGGCCCTGGAAGAACCGTCCGACCAGGTCGTGGCGGTTGCCGATTCCTTCAGGCCGCACGCTGTTGGAGGCCAGCAGCAGCCGCGCGTTCTCGATGCCGCCGACCGCCAGCACATAGGTCTTTCCCACCGCGGCGTGGCGCTTGCCGTCCAGGCAGGCCACGTCCAGGCCCTCGACCTCATCGCCTTTCGCCGTTTGTCGGATCTGGGTGACATTGGCGTGCAGGTAGACGGTGATGTTGGCGGCGTCGGCGAAGTCGGTGCGGAAGCGATCGAACGCGTCCTTGTCCGCCCCACCGGAATAGCGTGTGAGCACGCGCGGGGCCGAGAAGAACCCGTCCCGAGGATCCAGGGCCAGCGGCGGACGGGCCGGGTCCTTCAGCATCTTGTTGTCGGCGTCGAAGCGCGGGATTTCCAACAGGTCGCAGGCCCGATCGTAGAACGGCTGCATCCGCCGGCGGGTGAGCGGCCAGCCGCTGTGCGGAACCCAGGGCCGGGCGGCGAAGTCGGCGGGGTCCAACGGCACGCACTTGCCGCCCCAGACCATGCCTGAACCGCCCAGCACCCGAGCCCGTGACTGGATCGGATAGTCGTCGAACGGCTTGTCGGGATTGTCGGGGGCCTTGACCACGGCGGTCCCGGCGTAGAGGGCCTGGATCTCCGCGTCGATCTCGCGCCCGCCGCTCTCGAGGATGGCGACCTTCAGAGGACCGCCGGCCAGTTCCCTGGCCAGGGTGATGCCGGCTAGGCCGCCGCCGATGATCACCAGGTCGGCGTCGATCCGGCTGGCGTCGGGCAAGGTTCGGGCGTCGATGAAAGCCATCGTGTTTCCGATCTGATTGTCGAGGGGGAGGGCGGGCGCGCGCCTTAGGCGCGCGCGCCCTTGGCCTTGAGATAGTTCACGACGGCCTGGTGCCCACGCTTTTGGGCCTCGCCCAGGGGCGATCGGGTCTGGCCGGGATTGGACGGCACGGCGCGGCTCACGTCCGCGCCCTTGTCGACGAGGTAGGCGACGGTCGCCAGGTCGCCGGACTGAGCGGCGTTGATCAACGGGGTCTCGTCGCCGGGGACGAAGGATTCCACCGAAGCGCCGTGCTCGACCAGGGTCTTGACCAGGTCCAGCCGTCCCGCGCCCGCCGCGGCGATCAGCGGGTCGCCGTCGCCGCGCACGGCCAGGCCGGCGTCGGCGCCCTTGGCCAGCAGAAGATCGACCACCTCGGCCCGGCCCGAATGGACCGCCTCGATCAGTGGTGAGCCGTCGCCTGGCGCGGGCTGGTTCACGTTGGCGCCCTTGTCGATCAGGTAGCGGACCGTGGCTAGGTCGCCCGAGCGGATGGCGCTGATCAGCGGCGTGGCGTCGCCGGGCACGACGATATCGACCGAGGCGCCGCGCTCGACCAGGGCTCTGGCGATGTCGGCGCGACCGATGTCGGCGGCGGCGATCAGCGGCGCACCGTCACCGCGCACGGCGAGATTGGGATCGGCGCCGGCGCGGAGCAGCAGTTCGACCAGGTCGGCTCGACCCGAGCGGGCGGCCTGGATCAGGGGTGTGCCGTCACCGGCCGCCTTGAAATCGACCTTTGCGCCGTCGGCGATCAGCGCCTTGGCGCGGGCCGCGTCACCGTCCAGGACAGCCTTGTAGAGCGGGCTCTTCCGGTAGGTGGCGGCGTCGTGGCGCGTCACGCCGGGCTCGGCCTTGATGACGCGGGCCGGCTGGGCGGCCCAGACCGCGAAGCCTACGCCCAGCGACAGGGCGGCGACGGCGCCGCCGCCGATCAGGCGACGGGCGCGACCCTGGCGGTGCTGTTTCAGCATGACGAACCTCTCCTTGAGTCGCTTGTTGGCCGAGGCCGGCCAGTGGCAGCCGAGCGGCGGCGCGTGGGGCGCCAGTTGGGTCTTCAGCATCGCCTCGCCGTACTGGCGGCCGGCGACGGGGAAACGGGTCAGAACGGCGGCGTCGCAGGCGATCTCCTGGTCGACGCGCAGGCGGTTGGCGCCCAGGTGCACCAGCGGATTGAACCAGAACAGGCACTGCAGGGCCGTGGTCAGCGCATTGATCTGGGCGTCGCCGGTCGACAGGTGGTTGCGCTCATGTGCCAGGATCAGGGCCTGCTCCTCGCGCGTGAAGCGTACGGCGAAGTCGGCGGGCAGCACGACCTTGGGCGCCAGGGCGCCGATCACGGCGGGACCGACGCCGCCGCGCTCGGCGTGGAACACCCCGTCGTCATCGTCGCGCAGGCGACCCAGCGACTTGACGAACCGGCGCTGGCGTTCGGCCTGTATGACGAGGGCCAGCAGGGCGACCAGGCCCCAGATCGCCAGGAGCGGGCCGTCCAGGTCCACCTTCGGCGCCGCCGGTCGCAAGGCCGGCTCGGGTGCGGCGGCCGCGGCGATCGGCGGAGGCGGGGTTCCCGTCGTCGGCGCGGCGCCCGAGACGGCCGGCGCGGAAGGGGCAGGGGCGCTCACGATCACCGTGCGGGCGGGAAGCAGCGCCGCCACCATCGCCAGGGGCGCGATCAGCCACAGGGCGTAGGCCGCTCGGGCGCCGAACAGGCGTCGGAGCGGATGGCGAAGCAGCAGCACCAACAGCACGGCCGCGCCCAGCGCCAGATTGGCGCGGATCAACAGGGTCAGCAAATCAGCGGCCATCATCATGCGCCTTCAGGATGGCGCGCAGTTCGGCGACATCGTCGTCGCTCAGGCGCTCGCGCTGCGAGAAATGGCTGACCAGAGGCGCCAGGCGGCCATCGAACAGCCGGTCCAGCAGACCCTTGCTCTCGGCGTGGACGTAATCGCCCTGGGCCACCAGCGGCCGATACAGGAACCGCCGGCCGTCTTTCTCGGCCGCGATAGCGTTCTTCTTCAGCAGACGGTTGAGCAGCGCCTTGATGGTGCCCTCGGCCCAGTTCTGGTCGTCGGCCAAGGTGACGGCGATGTCTTCGGCGGTCATGGGACTCGTGGCCCACAACGCCTTCATGATTTCGCTTTCGGCGGTGCTGATCCGCATGGGGAACCTCTCTCGTTCCCGCTACGATTACCGATGTAAACGTTGACGTCAATCAGCGATTATGGACGTAAACGATATGTAATCGATCTGCTCTCAGGGATTGTCCAATTCTTTAGCGCGCCCAAAGATTGCATCTTCGCTCGCCTTCGCTCAAGCTTCGGAGAGCGGCCGACCCGCGCCGCGCTACGGGGAAGACCCATGGCTGTGTCCCAAAAAGTCGTCGTCTTCGTCGATCCGACCACGCTAACGGCGCTGAAAGAGCTGGGCTACGCGCTCTACGCCCTGAAGGGGTTCCAGACGACCAACGCCCAGGGCAAGGCCCTGGTCTGGGCCGAGACCACGGCCTTCGCCGAGAACACCACGTTCATCAGCACGGCGGAGTACGAAGCCTATGTGACGACGGGGCCCGTGACGAACGGCGGCATCGTGAAAACCGTCACCGCCACCGCCCTGGTCGCGCCGGGGGACATCGCCACCTTCAGCGCCAACGGCCTGGCCGTCAGCGCCGGCGGCTATCCGGCCGGGGTGACCATCGTGAACACCACGACCACGCCGTACACGGCCGGACTGAGCGCCAGAAGCATGGAGATGGAAGGCGACTTCTCACCTGTCGCGAGCGTGCCGCTCTACGGCTTGTCCGAGGACATCGTCGCGCCGGTGGACAAGTTCCTGGTCACCTTCTCGACCGCCGGCGCTCAAGTGGGCGCGCCGTTTCCGCATTCGGTCACGCAAAGCCTGCTGATCGACATGACCGGTCAAACCCTGCTGGAGGGCGCCTTCGACATCAACACGGGCTGGAGCTTCGGCGATGCGGCCTGGGGCGAGACCATACCGGCCGGCGCCGACCTGTTCGCGGTGCTGGTTGAGGAAACGCCGCTTTTGGCGGCCGATGCCTAGTCGCCGCCCAGCATCGCTTCCAGCGCCAGGACGGTAGTCCAGTTGCGGCCGGTGATCCGCGTCCCAAGGGTCTTTTCCACCAGACTGTTCGTCAGTTTCGAACCGCCGACCCCGTCGGGATAGGTCGCATAGATCTGGCGGCTTTCGGCGCGCGCCTGTTCGGTCCCCCGGATGGCGGCGCGCAGGGCGCCCATGGCCTTCTTGTCGGGGGTGTCCTTGCAGAACAGGACCATCAGCCAGCCGGGATCCTGGGCCGCGAACTCGGAGAACGGGTTGGCGGCGACCATGGCGCGCCAGGCGTCGGCCGTGCGCACGTAGACGTCGGTGCGCAGCGCAAAGCGCTCCATCAGGGCGATCTCGATCTGAGTCTGCAGCTCCGCGCCGGCCTGCTCGCCGCTGGTGAATATCAGGTCGCCGGCCTTGGGGCCGGTGCGGACATCGGCGTGGCCCAGTTCCGTCAGCAGGGCGATCAGTTCGTCGGCCGTCACCTGACGGTTCCCGGCGGCGTTGACGCCGCGCAGCAGGGCGATGTGGACGGTCATGGGGGTAGGCCTTTCGAACGAGGCGGTTCTCTAGACCCTTCAGGCCGCGCCGTCCCGAGTCGATTTACGCGCTGGCCAGCGCCGCGAAGCCGCGCTCCAGATCGGCGACAAGGTCGGCCGTGCTCTCCAGGCCCACGTGCAGGCGCAGCAGCGGACCTTCCAGGGTCACGGGAACCGAGCGGTTCTTCAGCTGCGGATCGCAGTGGATGGCCAGGCTCTCGTAACCGCCCCAGGAAAAGCCCAGGCCGAACAGCTCAAGAGCGTCGAGGAAGGCGTGGACGGCCTTCTGTGAAGCGGGCTTCAGCACCACGCCGAACAGGCCGCAGGCGCCGGTGAAGTCGCGCTTCCACAGGGCGTGCCCCGGGTCGGTTTCCAGAGCTGGATGCAGTACCCTGGCCACTTCGGGCCGGTCTTGCAGCCATCGGGCGATTTTCAGGCCGGCGGCTTCGTGGGCGGGCAGGCGGGTGGCCAGGGTGCGTAGGCCACGCAGCACGGTGTAGGCGTCGTCGGGCGAAACAGACCAGCCGATGTCCCACATCGCGTCGCCCAACTGGTTGCCGATCACGTTGTCGGCGGTGGCGGCGCTGCCCATGAAGACGTCCGAGTGGCCGCCGACATATTTGGTCAGGGCCTGGACGCTGATGGTCACCCCGTGGGTCAGGGGCTTGAAATAGAAGCCGGCCGCCCAGGTGTTGTCGATCAGGGTCAGGACGCCGCGGGCGTTGGCGGCCGCGGCGATGGCCGGGATGTCCTGCATCTCGAAAGTCAGCGACCCGGGCGCTTCCAGCAGGATCATCCGGGTGGCCGGGGTGCACAGGGCCATCAACGCTTCGGGCGTCAGGCCGGGGTCGTAATAGGTCGTGGTGACGCCGAACCGGGTCAGCACGCGGTCGCAGAACCGGCGCGTGGGTTTGTAGGCGCTGTCGACCACCAGGATCTCGTCGCCGGTCTTCAGCAGGGCCAGCATGACGCCGGTGATCGCTGCCAGACCCGACGGATAGAGCGTCACGTCCGGCGAGCCCTCCAACTCGGCCAGGGCCAGCTGCAGGTTGGCGGGCGAGGACAGGCCCGTGATGCCGTAGGTGAGCTGACTTTCATCATACAACGAGGCGGCGTTGGGCATCAGCACCGTCGAGCCGCGCTGGACCGGCGGATTGACCGTGCGCGCAAGCACCGTTCCGCCTTTCGGCGGCGCGCCGCTGCGGACCAGGCGGGTTTCTTCATCCATGGGCATGGGCGGACTCGGTGGCTGCGACACGCCTGAGGTTTACGGCGCGCGGGCAAGCCGCTTCAAGGCAGGAAATCCTTCAGGGCAAGGAGGGAGGCTGGAGGAGGGCTGGAATCTAGGCCTCGCCCGTCTCGACCGGCACATCCTCCCGGCCGCCCCATTCGGTCCACGATCCGTCATAGACCGCCGCCCGGGGCTTGCCGAGCCTGGCCAGGGCCAGGGAGACCGCGGCGGCGGTGATGCCCGAGCCGCAGGTGGTGGTGATCGGCTTGTGGATGTCGACCCCGGCGGCCTCGAACACGGCCGTCAGCTTGGAGGACGGAAGCATGGTTCCGTCGGGCGCCAGCAAGGCCGACAGCGGGACGTTGCGCGAGCCCGGAATGTGCCCGCCGCGCAGGCCGGCGCGAGGTTCGGGATCGCGACCTTCGAACCGGCCGGCGGCGCGAGCGTCGATCACCTGTTCGCGGCCGGTCTCGAGATTGCGCTTCATCTGGTCGATCGAGCGGACGATGTCGGCCTGGAAGCGCGGCGTGAAATGGCGTTCCTGCGGGCTGACGGCCAGGTCCTCGACCGGACGCCCCTCGGCGATCCACTTGGGCAGGCCGCCATCCAGCACCACCACGTCCTCGTGGCCCATGGCGCGAAATTCCCACCAGACGCGGGCGGCGGGCAGGATGCCGCTGGTGTCATAGACGACGATCCGCGACCCATCGCCCAGGCCCAGCTTCTTGACCCGGGAGGCGAACTTGATGGGCGAGGGCAGCATGTGCGGCAGATCGGAGGTCTCGTCCGAGATTTCGTCGATGTCGAAGAACACCGCGCCTGGAATGTGGGCCAGATCGTACTCCGCCCGCGGATCACGCTTGGCGGCCGGCATGTGCCAGGACCCGTCGACGATTCGGACGTCCGGTGCGTCGAGATGCTCCTGCAGCCAAGCGGTTGAGACAAGCGGATCGGTGTGTGTCATGACGAAGCCTTTCGGGGTGTGACTCGCGCCTTAGGCGGGCAAGATCACGCGATCGGCGGCGGGGAGCAAGGCGGCCGGCGGCGTGAAGAACCCTTACGGGCCGCGACAGGTCGGCTCGGCCTCACATCCAGGGCGGCGTCGGCAGACCCTTCTCGGCCAGGAAGGCGGGGTTGAACAGCTTGCTCTGGTAGCGAGAGCCGTGGTCGCAGAGGATGGTCACGATGGTGTGGCCCGGACCCATCGCCTTGGCCATCCGCACCGCGCCGGCCACGTTGATGCCGCTTGATCCGCCCAGGCACAGGCCCTCGTGCTGCACCAGGTCGAAGACCTGCTCCAGCATCTCGTCGTCGCCGATCCGGAACGGATGGTCGATCGCTAGACCTTCCAGGTTGGCGGTGATCCGGCCCTGGCCGATTCCCTCGCTGATCGAGGTCCCCTCGGACTTCAGCTCGCCGTCGGCGTACCAGCTGTAGAGCGAGGCGCCGTGCGGGTCCGCCAAGCCGATCTTCACCGACGGCTTGCGGGCCCGGAGGGCGGCGGCGACGCCCGCCAGGGTGCCGCCCGAGCCGATGGCGCAGATGAAGCCGTCGACCTTGCCGTCGGTCTGTTCGAAGATCTCCGGTCCGGTGGTCTCGAAGTGCGCCTGTCGATTGGCGACGTTGTCGAACTGGTTGGCCCAGATCACGCCATTGGGCTCCGTCCTGGCCAACGCCTCGGCCAGGCGTCCCGAATAGCGGACATAGTTGTCGGGATTGGAGTAGGGGACCGCGTCCACCTCGACCAGCTCGGCGCCCAGCAGGCGGATGGCGTCCTTCTTCTCCTGGCTCTGGGTGCGCGGGATGACGATGGTGGTCTTGTAGCCCAGGGCCGAGGCGACCATGGCCAGGCCGATGCCGGTATTGCCCGCCGTACCCTCGACGATCCGACCGCCGGGCCGCAGCAGGCCACGCGTCTCCGCGTCCCGGATGATGCCCAGAGCCGCGCGATCCTTGACCGACTGGCCGGGGTTCATGAACTCGGCCTTGCCCAAAATCTCGCAGCCAGTGTCGTCGCTGGCGCGGTTGAGGCGGATCAGAGGCGTGTCGCCGATTGCGTCGAGGACACTGGTCTTTACGGTCATCTGCTCATTCCGGCCGCGCGGGAGGTCGGTAGGGTAGATCGTGATGCGCGGCCGTGAAGCAAGGCCAGTTTTCCTGAAGACATAACGGGCCAGTTCAGCAATTCGCCGGTTGGTCTAATTGACAAATTAATCTGTCTATTGAAAATATGGAGCATGAACGCCGCCACGGTCAGCCTGCTGGACGATGTCGCACGGATGCGGGAGGCCTTGTCCCCGATCCGCCTGAAGCTGCTGCGAGCTCTTAAGGCGCCGGGGTCGGCCGCCAGCTTGGCCGCGGTTCTGGACATGCCGCGGCAGAAGGTCGGCTACCACCTGCGGGCGCTCGAGGCGGCCGGCCTAGTCGTGCTGGTCGAGGAGCGCGCGCGCAGAGGTTTCACCGAGCGGTTGTTCATGGCCTCCGCCGAGGCTTTCGTGGTCGATCCGGCCATCCTGCAGGACGGACCGCCCGATCGGGCGCGGGTTCAGGATCGTCACGCGGCCGAACATCTGATCGGGGCCGCCTCCGAAATGGTGCGCGAGGTGACTCGGATGAGGGCCACGGCCGACGTCGAGGGCGCGCGTCTGCTGACCTTCACCCTGGAGTCCCAGGTGGCCTTCGCCACGCCCCAGGCGATGGAAGCCTTCACCCACGACCTGGCCAAGGCTTTGGCCGATCTCGTCGCCGCCTACGACACGCCCGAGGGCGGTCGCGCCTACAACCTGACCCTGGGCGGTCACCCAACCCCGCGCGGCAAGACGGCCGCCGCCATCAACTGAGGAGTCGCGCCATGACCGATACGGCCAGCAAGATCGACCGCGTCCTGGTCGAGGTGACCATCGCCGCTCCGGCCGACACGGTCTGGAACGCCCTGCGCGATCCGGACCAGATTCGGCGCTGGTTCGGCTGGGACGCCGACACCCTGGCCGACGAGATCACGTACATCTTTGTCGATCACGCCAAGGCCGATGACGAGACCCGGACTCTGGTTTTCGAGGGGGTGGATGACCGCTTCGAGGTGGTGGTCCGCGACGGCCAGACCCGGCTGCGCGTCATCCGCTCGGTCGCCGCCGATGCGACCTGGGACGACATCTATGAGGATATGACCGAGGGCTGGATCAGCTTCGCTGAACAACTACGCCTCTATCTTGATCACCATGCCGGCGCCGAGCGTCGCACTCTGTATTTCACCGGCGCCGCCAAGGAGGACGGGGCCTCGCCGAGCCGGGTTCTGGGCCTGGCCGGGTTGCGGGCGCTGGCCGACGGCGCGACCTATGGGCCGGTCGAGTTGGCCGGGGAGGCGTTGAGCGGCCAAGTGCATCATCGCACGACGTTCCAGCTGGGCCTGACGGTTCCGATGTGGGGCGGCGGCTTGCTGATCGTCACCGACCAGCCGCCCGGCGACCGTGCCCCGCATGGCGGCGGCTCGGTGATCCTGACGACCTTCGGTTTGGAGGAAGCGGCCTTCGCCGATCTGGAGACCCGCTGGTCGGCCTGGTGGGCGGCGCGTTATGCCGCGGCCTCGGCGGGGTAGGGCTGGGTTCAGTCAATTCGCTGGGTGATGATCACGTTCAGCAGCGCCAGGTTGCCGTTCACCGAGGCCGCCGCGCACCAGGCGCCATGCAGGCCCTCGACCTCGACCAGATGGTTCTCGATGGCGTCGATCATGATGCCCTCGGCCACGGGGAACGAGGCCTCCCCGAGCAGTTGTTCGTCCTCCAGTTCCTTGCACCAGGCGGCTACCGCGTCGGTCGGCGCGTCGGCCTCGAACTGAGTGATGTAGGTGCCGCCGTGGAAATCCAGGACCAGGGTGTAGAGGTTCATCGGGCCGACCTCGGCTACGCGTTCACTCAATATAGGCACACCCAAGGTCCGGACGCTGCGCGCAAGTTGCTAGACCCGATCCCTTATATCCGGGACAGCCCCAACTGGATCACGTTCGTGCGTTCCGTGCGGAAGCCGGCCTCGCAATAGCTGAGATAGAACCGCCACAGCCGGCGGAACCGCTCGTCGAAACCCAAGCCCTTGATGTCGTCCCAGGCCGTCTCGAACCGCGTCGCCCATTCGGCCAGGGTGTCGGCGTAGTTCTGGCCAAAGCGCGTGACGTCGGTCCAGGTCAGGCCGGCGGCGTCGGTCTCCTGGCGCAGTCTGGCCTCGCTGGGCAGCATGCCGCCGGGGAAGACATAGCGCTGGATGAAGTCGGTATGGCGGCGATAACGGTCAAACAGCTCGTCCCGGATGGTGATGATCTGCAGGCCGGCGCGACCGCCCGGCGACAGCACTTCGCGGATCTTGCCGAAATAGGTGGGCCAATATTCCTCGCCTACCGCCTCGAACATCTCGATAGAGGCGACGCTGTCGAACCTGCCCTCGACATCGCGATAGTCGATCAGCCGTATATTGGCCTGTTCCGCCAGGCCCTGGTCGAACAGGCGCTGCCTGGCGAAATCGTGCTGGGCCTGGGAGATGGTGACGCCGGTCACCCGGGCGCCGACCTCTTTGGCCGCGAACTCGGCGAACCCGCCCCAGCCGCAACCGACCTCCAGCACATGCTGGCCGGGCCGGAGGTCGATCGAGCGCGCCAGCGCGGCGTACTTGGCCCGCTGAGCCTGGTCCAGGGCTTGGCCCGGCGCTTCGTACAGGGCCGAGGAATAGGTCATGCTGGGGTCGAGCCAGCGCGAATAGAAGGCGTTGCCCAGGTCGTAGTGGGCGTGGATGTTCTTCTTGGAGCCCCGCCGGTCGTTGCGGTGGAGGGTGTGGTAGAGGCTGTTGATCGCCTGCATCAGCGGATTGCCGCGCACCAGGGCCGTCAGCCGGTCGAAGTTACGCGAAAAGGCCTCGAGCACCACCGACAGGTCGGGCGTGTCCCATTCGCCGGCCATGTAGCCCTCGGCGAAGCCGATGTCGCCCGAGGCCAGGGCTCGTCGGATGAACCGGTAGTGGTGGATGCGGATCACCGCCTCCGGGCCGGGGGTCTTGCCGACAATGCGCAGCGGCTTTCCCGACGGCAGGACGAAGGTCAGGTTTCCCACCGCCCAGTTCTCCACGGCGACGCGGAGGGCTGTGCGAAAGGCGGCCGGAGCGCGACGCAATTCCGGATCGCGGGCCGTGGCCGGCCAGGTCGAAGGCAGGATATCGGTCATCGACGCGGTCCCATCCCTAACTCGAGAACGAAAGTAAGAACTTTCGGAAGCGAACTGTAAATGGGTCTACTACCTGGGCGGGTGGTTGATCTAATCTCCCCGGAGGCCGCGATAGGCCTCGAGCGCGCGTTCGCGCGCCGCCGCATGCCCCACCATCGGTTCCGCATAGATACGCCTGGCGGCGGCGCTTAGTCGCGCTGAAGCTTTCCATGGTTCGTGGATCAGGGTGTCGGGCAGGTTCGCCAACTCTGGAACCCAGCGGCGGACGTAGGCGCCGATGGGGTCGAACTTCTGTCCTTGGGCGATCGGGTTGAAGATCCGGAAATAGGGCGCCGCATCGGCCCCGCTGCCCGCCACCCACTGCCAGTTGCCGACATTGCTGGCCAGGTCGGCGTCGACCAGCGTATCCCAGAACCAGGCCTCGCCCACGCGCCAGTCGATCAGCAGGTGCTTGATCAGGAACGAGGCGACGATCATCCGCACGCGGTTGTGCATGAAGCCGGTGGTCCATAGCTCGCGCAGGCCCGCATCGACGATCGGATAGCCCGTCTCGCCCCGGGTCCAGGCCTCGAAGGCGGCGTCGTCCCTGACCCACGGAAAGCCGTCGAACTCTGGCCGGAAGTTGGACGTCGGCAGGTCTGGATTGTGGAACAGGATCGAATGGTTGAACTCGCGCCAGCCGATCTCGGACAGGAACTTCTCGACCTGACCGGCGGGCGCGTCGCCGCCGTCGGCGGCGGTGCGGGCCGCGACCCAGACCTGACGAGGGCCAATCTCGCCGAAGTGAAGGTGCGGCGACAGGCGCGAGGTGGCCTCCACGCCCGGCAGGTCACGCTGTCGGTCGTAGTTCTCGACTGGACCTGACAGGAAGTCGTCCAGCCGTTCGCGCGCGCCGGCCTCGCCGGGCGTCCACAGATCGAAGCCTTTCGACCAGTCCGGCTTGGTGGGATGCAGGTCCCAGCCGTCCAAGGTCTCGGTGCGCGGCCAATGCTCGGGCGCGGCCAGGGCCTTGGGCGCGGGCTCGACGTGAACGTGATGGAGTTGATCTCGCGCGGCGCGCCAGTAGGGCGTGAAGACCTTGTAGGGCTGACCGGAGCCGTTCTTCACGGTCCAAGGCTCGTTCAGCAGGCCGGCGTTGAAGCTCTCGCAGGCGATCCCGTCATCCTTTAGCCAGGCCTTGATCGCGGCGTCGCGCTCTGTCGAGGCGGCGTCGTAGAGCCGGTTCCAGACCACGGCGGCAGGCTTGGCGTGGGCGACGACGTCCCCCAGAACCTGGCGCGCCGCGCCGCGTCGCAGGATCAGCCGCGAGCCGATCGCCTGCAGCGAGGCGGCGAGGGCGGCCAGCGACTTGTCCAGCCACCACAGCGACGCCCCGCCCATCGACCGCGCGCCGGGCGTCTTATCCAGGATGTACAGCGGAATCACCGGGCGGCCGGTCGCGGCCGCCGCGGCGAGGGCGGGATTGTCGGCTAGGCGCAGGTCGTTGCGCAGCCAGACGATGACGGGGCCGTCCTGGTCGATCTTCACGTTCACTCCGGCGTCTTGCTCCCACCGCCCCCTGTGCCATAACGCAGACCATGTCCAGACGCGTCATCCTCGTCACCGGCGGCGCCGGGTTCATTGGCTCCAACATCGTGGCCAAGCTGTGCGAGGACGACGGCCTCGACGTGGTGGTCTGCGACTGGCTGGGCGAGGCGTCCGAGAACAAGTGGAAGAACCTGGCCAAGTCTCCGATCGCCGATTTCGTGGCCCCCGAGGACCTGTTCGACTGGCTGGCCGAGCGCGGCGACGAGGTCGAGCTGGTCATCCACATGGGCGCGATCTCGTCGACCACCGAGCCGGACGCCGACCTGATCGTGCAGTCCAACTTCGTGCTTTCGCGCGAGCTTTGGCGGTGGTGCGCCCAGCATCGGCGCCGGCTGATCTACGCGTCCTCGGCCGCCACCTACGGCGACGGCCTGCAGGGTTTTGACGGCAAGGACGACCTGGAAAGCCTCAAGGCCCTACGGCCGCTGAACGCCTATGGCTGGTCCAAGGCGCTATTCGACATCTACGCCGTCCGCGAAGCCGCGCGCGGCCATGCGCCGACTCAGTGGGTGGGGCTGAAGTTCTTCAACGTCTACGGCCCTAACGAGGACCATAAGGCCGGCATGAAGTCGGTGGTCTGCCAGATCTGGCCCAAGGTGGCGGCGGGCGAGGGCGTGCGCCTGTTCAAGTCGCACCACCCCGACTACGAAGACGGTGGTCAGCTGCGCGACTTCGTCTATGTGCGCGACGTGGCCGACGTGGTCGCCTGGCTGGCCAAGAGCCCGCACGTCAACGGTGTCTACAACCTGGGTTCCGGCAAGGCCCGCTCGTTCAAGGCCCTGGCCGAGGCCACGTTCCGCGCCGTGGGACGCGAGCCGGACATCGACTATTTCGACATGCCCGAGGTGCTGCGCGGCAAGTACCAGTACTTCACCCAGGCCGATATGAGCCGCTTGCGCGCCGCCGGCTACAACGCGCCAATGACCGCGCTGGAGGACGGCGTCGAGGACTATGTGGCCGGGTTCCTGAACACCGACGACCCGTACCGCTGACCCGAACGGCTGACGTCAGGTCACACTTGCCGACCCTTTCCGCGAGCGTAAGCTAACCGCTGATAAGTCGCCGAGACGGGCGTCGGTCAGGGAGTGGAACATGGTCGGCATCGCCGCCTGGGGCGTCTATGCGCCGCGCCTTCGGCTTAGCCGCAAGGCGGTGACGGAGGCCAACGCCTGGGTCGCGCCGAACCTGCGGGCCAAGGCCAAGGGCGAGCGATCCATGGCCAATTGGGACGAGGACGCTCTGACCATGGCGGTCGAGGCGGCCCGTGACGCGCTGGGCCCAGACGACGACCGCTCGGCCGTTGACGCCCTCTACTTCGCCTCGACCACGGCGCCGTTCGTGGATCGCCAGAACGCCGGCATCGTCGCCGCCGCCCTGACCCTGGAAAAGGCCGTCGCCTCCGCCGACATCACCGGCTCGCAGCGCTGCGGTCTGGCGGCCCTGAGCCAGGCGCTCGCGGCTGTGCAGGGCGGCGCGGCTCGGCGCGCCCTGGTGGCCACGGGCGAGCACCGGCGGGCCCGCGCGGCTTCCAGCCAGGAGCTCGACAACGGTGATGGCGCGGCGGCCTTCGTGATCTCGGCCGACGCCGGCGCGGCCGAGTTCCTGGGGCGAGGCAGCGTCACGGACGACTTCGTCGACCACTTCCGCGGAGCCGACGGCGAGTTCGACTACGGTTGGGAAGAGCGCTGGATCCGCGACGAGGGCATCGTCAAATTGGTCCCGCCGGCTATCCGCGGGGCGTTGGAGGATTCCGGCCTAAGCGCTTCCGACGTCACGCATTTCTGCTTTCCATCGACCTTCTCCGGCATGGCCGCCACCCTGGCCAAGGCCATCGGCATCGCGCCCGAGGCGGTGCGCGACAACCTGGCCCTGACCTTGGGTGAGGCCGGCTGCGCCCACGGACCGTTGATGCTGGCCCACGCCCTGGAGCAGGCCAGGACCGGCGACGTGATCCTGGTCGCACAGTTCGGCCAGGGCGCCGAGGCCCTGGTGTTCCGGGTCGGCGACGGTCTCGAAAACGCCCGCCCGGCGCGCGGCGTCACGGGCGCGCTGGCCGATCGAAAAGTCGAGGAGAACTATCTGAAGTTCCTCACTTTCAACGGCCTGGTCGAATGGGACAAGGGCATGCGGGCCGAGAAGGACAACAAGACGGCCCTGACCACCCTCTACCGAAACCAGGACATGATCCTGGGCCTGGTCGGCGGCCGCTGCCGAGAGACCGGCGTCGTCCAGTTCCCGCGCACCCGCATCTCGGTCGCCCCGAACAATCCGGCCGTCGACACCCAGGAGCCGTACCGCTTCGCCGAGCGCAGGGCCTCGGTGCTCAGCTATTCGGCGGACTACCTGACCTTCTCGATGAGCCCGCCGAACCACTACGGCATGATCGTCTTCGAGGGGGGCGGGCGGATCATGATGGACATCACCGACGTCGAACAGGGCGAGGTCGATAGCGGCCTCCCGGTCAAGATGGTGTTCCGCATCAAGGACGTCGACGAGAAGCGCGGCTTCACCCGCTACTTCTGGAAGGCCGCGCCGAACCGCGCGGCCATGGCCAAGAACACCGCCCTGGCGGCGGAATAGGGAGCGCGACCATGGCCAAGGGCATCCGCGACAAGGTCGCCATCCTGGGAATGGGCTGCAGCAAGTTCGGCGAGCGCTGGGACTGCGGGCCCGACGACCTGATGGTCGAGGCCTATATCGAGGCCATGGCCGACGCCGGCATCGAGCCCAGCCAGCTGGACGCGGCCTGGTTCTCGACCCATGTCGACGAGATGGGCGCCGGCAAGGGCGGCACGCCGATGTCGATCGCCTTGCGCCTGCCCAATATCGCCGTCACCCGGGTGGAGAACTTCTGCGCCTCGGGCTCGGAAGCCTTCCGGGGCGCGGTCTATGCCGTCGCCTCGGGTGCGGCCGATATCGCCATCGCCCTGGGTGTCGAGAAGCTGAAGGACACTGGCTATGGCGGCCTGCCGGTGGCCAACCCAGGCACCTTGATGCCGCAGGTGATGCCGAACGGCTCGGCGCCCGGCAACTTCGCCCAGTTGGCCAGCGCTTATCGCGCCAAGCACGGGGTTTCCAAGGACGACCTGAAGCGCGCCATCGCCCATGTCTCGGTCAAGAGCCACGCCAATGGCGCCAAGAACGCCAAGGCCCACCTGCGCAAGCCGGTCACCATTGACCAGGTGCTCAACGCCCCGATGATCGCTGAGCCCCTGGGCCTGTTCGACTGCTGCGGCGTGTCGGATGGCGCGGCGGCGGCCATCGTCACCACGCCCGAGATCGCCAAGGCCATGGGCAAGAAGAACCTGACGATGGTGAAAGCCATCCAGCTGTCGGTCTCCAACGGCTATGAGAGCCAGTACAACGGCTGGGACGGCAGCCACTTCCACACCGCCCGGATCGCCGCCGGCAAGGCCTATCGCGAGGCCGGCATCGAGCGGCCGCGCGAGCAGATCTCGATGATGGAGGTCCACGACTGCTTCTCGATCACCGAGCTGGTGACCATGGAGGACCTGTTCATCTCGCCCGAGGGCCAGGGCTGGCGCGACGTGCTGGACGGCTTCTACGACGCCGACGGCGGCCTGCCGTGCCAGATCGACGGCGGGCTGAAGTGCTTCGGCCACCCGATCGGCGCGTCGGGCCTGCGCATGCTCTACGAGATGTATCTGCAGCTGCAGGGCCGGGCCGGCGAGCGCCAGCTGAAGGACCCGGTGTTCGGCATGACCCACAATCTGGGCGGCGCGCCGGCCAGCAATGTCTGCTCGGTGGCGATCATCGGACAGGAAGGCGCTTAAGGCCCTTCGGGCTGTCTCGCGCGACGCGGCGCCTTGGTGTAACCAAGGCCCATGGCCGATCGGTTCAAGGGTTTCAAGCGCTGGATCTTCGCGGGAGCGGTGCTGTTCCTGGCGCTGGTCCTGGCGGCGGCGTTCTACTGGCGCTACGACATCCTGCGCACCACGCTCGACCCCAAGGTGCCCTTCCAGACCTACGAGCCGCCGCCGGCGCCGAACTACGCCCAGTCCGACGCCTGGGCGCTGCTGCCGCAACGCGGCGCGACCGGCCGGGGATCGACCGACGTCTTCTTCGTGCACCCCACCAGCTATGACGGCGGCCGCGACTGGAACGCCCCCTACGACCAGCCCAAGGCCGCGCGCGACCTGGCTCAGGTGATGCTGCCCAACTACGCCGCGCCGTTCGCGCGGGTGGGGCGGATCTTCGCGCCGCACTATCGCCAGGCGAGCCTCTACACCTTCCTGACCCTGCGCGACGACGCCCGGGACGCCCGGCGCTTCGCCTATGACGACGTCCGGGAGGCCTTCCGCCACTATCTCAAGCACGACAACGGCGGACGTCCGATCGTCCTGGTCGGCGTGGAGCAGGGCGGCACCCTGGTCCAGCGCCTGCTGAACGAGGAGGTCGTGCCCAACGATGCGCTGCGAAGCCGCCTGGCCGGGGTCTACCTGATCGAGACGGTCGTCCCCGCCGACGAGTTCGGCCCGGAGGCGCCCGTGCCGGCCTGCACGAGCCGCCATGAGGCGGGATGTCTGGTCGCCTGGGCGTCGATGGCCGACGGCGACTTCCAGAGGGCGCAGGAGCTGACGAACCGGTCGCTGGTCTGGAACGGCGGCGGTGAACTGGTCACGCTGGACGGCCGCCGGCCGCTCTGCGTCAACCCGCTGCTGGGCGCTCGCGACGAGACGCGCGCGCCGGCCAAGCTGAATCTTGGCGCCGTCAACGCCACGGGACTGGAATGGGACTCGCGGCCGGCCCTGCTCAAGCGCCAGGTCTGGGCCCAGTGCGAGAACGGGCTGCTCCACACGGGCCGTCCGAAATCAACCTCGCTGCGCGACAGCGGCTCTTGGACCGACCGCCGCAAGGTCGACGGCTTCAACCTGTTCTGGGCCAACATCGAGGCGGATGCGCTGGCGCGGGTCGCGGCGCTTAAGGCGCGGACCGATTTGACTCCTATCCCGGGCACGCCGCCTTAAAAAGCGGATGACGGCGATCGCGCGTTAGCGAGACGCTTGCAGCGCCGCCAAGCCAGAGTATCCCGGCTGGTCAATCGCGATCTGGTCCATCACGCTGGCCCGCAGATGCGCCAGCACCGCCGGATCCAGCGCCGCCAGTCGGCCATCGGTCAGACGGGCGCAAAGCTCTGCGTTTAACGCTTTGAAATCTCCGTCCACTTCCAGCAGCCCTCTCAGCCGCGCCACCGCGGTCGCCTCGGCCGTCGGTCCCAGATCTGTCTGCCGCGCCAGCGTCGCGCGGGCGTTGTCGGCGACACGGGCCAAGAATACGGCGCGAGCGTCGCCCGGTGGCCCGGTCTCGACGCAGGCGAGGGCCTCGGCCAGTTCCGCGGCGGTCGGGTGGGTGATCATGCCGACTGCTCCATCAGCAGCACCAGGTCGATCTCGGTCTCGCTGGCACGCCGGCCGATCATGGCTCGCTCGATCGAGCGGTCCGCGCCGCTGGCGAAGCTGGCGTACATCATCAGGCACATGATGCCCCATTTCAGCGACCCCAGGGCCTGCCAGAACAGCAGCCGGTCCAGCGACACCGGCGCGCCGCCGGCCGCCGCGTGGCCGTCCAGAAGATCCTGATAGTCGCCGAAGCCGCCGACCGGCCGGCGCCACTCGCCGAACCGCCAGGAGTTCACGCAGATCCAGCCCAGGTCCTCGGCCGGGTCGCCCAGATGGGCCAGTTCCCAATCCAGTACGCCGACAAGGCCCGTCTCAGGCGAGATCATCAGGTTGCCGTTGCGAAAGTCGCCATGGACCAGCACTGGCCGCTCCAGCGGCGGGGCGCGGTCGGCCAGCCAGCGGAAGGCGGCCTCGAACACCGGCCGTTGCGCGCCGGACTGGCGGTAGATCGTCTCGTAGCGCGCCAGTTCGCTGGCGGCGTCGGATGTGGTCAAGGGCGGCAGGCCGTCCAGCGGCGTGGCGTGGATCGCCGCCAGCACCTCGCCGCAACGCTGAGCCAGCCCCGTACGAACAACGGCGAAGGCCTCGTCGCGGACGATACGCTTGCCCAGGGTCTCGCCGTTCAGCCGCCGCATGACATAGGCCTCGCCCAGACCGTCGGCGGGTTCGCAGACCCAGACCACCTCCGGCACGGGCGCGCCCCTAGGGGCGACGGCGGCCTGCAAGGCCGCCTCGGTGGACAGGGGAAGGGCCGCGGCGGTCATCGCCCCGCCGGTCGGCCGCCGGCGCAGGATCAGCGGCGTGCCGTCGTCCAGGTCGAAGGTCCAGGTCTCCTGGCTGGCCCCGCCCGACAATCGCCGCGCGTTCGTCGCCCTCGTCGCGCCAGGCGACAAACGCGGAGCCAGGGCGGAAAGGGCGGCGGGCACATCCATTTCGCCAGCCTCCTTCGCCTCACCCAGCGTCATTCAAGGGTGAAGCGGCTTTCCAGTCGAACAACTCCTGAAGCGTGCGCACGGCCTGGCCGCGCGGCGAGGTCAGCTCCGGGTCGCGGGCCAGGATCAGACGAGCGTCATCGGCGGCGACGGCGATCAGGTCGCGGTGGGCGACGGGATCGGCCAGCTTATAGGCGGGGAAGCCGCTTTGCTTGAGGCCCAGCGGGTCGCCGCCGCCCCGCAGCTCCAGATCCTTCTCGGCGATCTCGAAGCCGTCGTCCGAGCGACGCAGGATATCCAGCCGCTGCTGGGCGGTCTCCGACAGCGGCGGGTCGTAGAGCAGCACGCACGAGCTCTCCCGCGCCCCGCGCCCCACGCGCCCGCGAAGCTGGTGAAGCTGGGCCAGGCCGAAACGGTCGGCGTGCTCGATCACCATGATGCTGGCGTTGGGCACGTTGACCCCGACCTCGACCACGGTGGTGGCGACCAGCACGCTGACCTTGCCATCGACGAAGTCGGCCATGACGGCGTCCTTCTCGGCGGCCGGCATCTGGCCATGGACCAGTCCGACGCTGGGGCCTATGGATTCGCGCAACGAGGCGGCGCGGCGCTCGGCGTCGCGCAGATCGATCTTGTCTGACTCCGAAACCAGGGGGCAGATCCAGAAAGCCTGGGCGCCGGCCTCGGCGGCGGCTTTCAGGCGCGCGATGATCTCGGGGATGCGCGGGGTCGGCGCGGCGCGGGTGGCGACCGGCGTGCGGCCCGGGGGCTTCTCGTCGATCCGCGAGACGTCCAGGTCGCCGAACACGGTGAGCTCCAGGGTACGGGGAATCGGCGTGGCCGACATGGCGACCAGGTGCGCGCCCCCCAAGCCATCAATAAGTCCCTTGTCCTGCAGGCGCTTGCGCTCGTTGACGCCGAAGCGGTGCTGTTCGTCGATGATGGTCAATCCCAGGGCCTTGAAGGCGACGTCGTCCTGGAACAGGGCGTGGGTGCCCACGGCCACGGCGGCCGAGCCGTCGGCCAGCTTGGCCAACTTCGAGGTCCGGGCCGCGCCCTTGTCGCGACCGGTCAGCAGAATCACCGCCAGGCCCTGGGCCTCCAGCGGCGGAGCCAAGGTCTCGTAGTGCTGACGCGCGAGAATCTCGGTCGGCGCCATCAGGGCCGACTGCAGGTCGCTGGCGGCGGCGTCGGCGATGGCCAGCATGGCCACCACGGTCTTGCCCGAACCGACGTCGCCTTGTAGCAGCCGGCCCATGCGTTCGCCGCTGGCCATGTCGCCGCGCACCTCCGACAGCGCCCGGATCTGGGCGCCGGTCAGCTTGAAGGGCAGGGCCTTCTCGACGGCGTCCGACAGCGAGCCGGCCTGGATGCGGGGGGCGGGGTGCGATCGCTTTCCGGCCTTGCGCTGGGCCAGGGCCAACTGGTGGGCCAGCAGTTCGTCATAGGCCAGTCGGCGGCGGGCGACCGACATCGGCGACAGGTCGATCTCGGCCTGCGGGTTGTGCAGCAGCGCCAGGGCTTCACGCCAGGCCGGAAAGCCGCTCTTGGCCAGCCAGGCGGGGTCTTGCCACTCCGGCAGGGCGGCGGCGCGCTCAAGCGCCTCGGCGGCGAACTTCCGGAAGGTGCGCGACGGCAAGCCGGCCGTGGCGGGATAGACGGCCTCGACCGGCGGGATGTCCGCGATCCTGTCGGCGTCGAGCAGATAGTCGGGATGGGCGACCTGGATCTCGCTGCCGAACCGCTCGACCTTGCCGCTGACCGCCCGCTTGGCGCCGACCGGGTGCTGGCGCTCGAGGTGCGGGCCGTGGCCCTTGAACCAGGTCAGGGTGACAAAGCCGTGCTCATCCCAGGCTCGGACGCGCCAGGGCTGACCCGCGCGCTGCGGCGGCAGGTGGGCGTCGATGGTCACCAGGAAGGTCTGGACCTGGCCGTCGATGGCGCGGTCCGAGGTGGTGGCCGTCCGGCGGATCAGGCTGGTCGGCGGCGTGAACAGCACGTCACGGACGATCGGGCCCGCCAGTCGCTCGACCAGCGGCGCGACGCGCGGTCCCACGCCCTTGAGCGTGGAGACCGGCGTGAACAGCGGAAAGAGAATCTCGGGGCGCATGCTGACGCCACCATAGCGAAGCCCGCGCCGGATGTGGACGCCGCCGCGTTCTCTTTTCGTGCTGGATTGCCTGAGAAAGCTCGACCGTAAAAGGTCGGAGGGATTCCGGGGCGACGCTTCTGTCCGCCCTGGAAATCCGAAAGGGGGCTATTCGCCCCGATTCATGACCGGTTTCACGGCCGCCACGATGTCCTGAAGCTCATCCGAGCGCGAGGCGCCCGAGACGTTCAGGCGTGTGTAAAGGTGCTCGGCCTTGTGCTTCATGGCCGCCTCGGGAAAGCGGTTGCCGGCCCCGTGCAGGTTGTTGGCTTCCCCCGCATAGATAACGGTCCCGTGCCCATCGACGAACACGAAATTGCCAGCGATCGTCGTCCGAGGATCGCGATCTTCGGCCAGCTTGTAACGGTAGACGGCGCCCGATGCGCCTTGCAGATCGATATATTGTTTCACTGGGACCTCGCCTCAATGCACACGGCGTCGGCGGCGAGGAGGTGAGGGGCGCCGGAGGCCAAATTATGACCTTAGGCCGCTAACCTTGCTGAGGAATCGCCGCGTGCGATCTTCCTTAGGCGATCCCAGCACGGCGGCGGAAGGGCCTTGTTCAATTATAACGCCGTCATCCATGAACAGCGTCCGATCGGCCACATCTCGCGCGAAGTCCATTTGGTGGGTCACGATGACCATGGTGCGCTTCTCGGCGGCCAGGTCGCGGATCACCGTCAGCACCTCGCCGACCAGTTCCGGATCCAGCGCCGAGGTCGGTTCGTCGAAAAGGATGACCTCCGGATCCATGGCCAGGGCGCGGGCTATGGCGCAGCGTTGCTGCTGGCCGCCGGACAGTTCGCGAGGATAGGCGTCGACCCGATGGGCCAGGCCCACCTTGGTCAGCAGGGCGCGGGCCTTTTCATAGGCTTCGGCCTGCTTGACGCCGCGCACCACGATCAAACCCTCGGCCACGTTCTGCAGGGCCGTGCGGTGCGGGAACAGGTTGAAGCTCTGGAACACGAAGCCGACCCGGCCCTTCAGGGCGCGGGCCAGGGGCGTGCGACCGCCGGCCGTCACCCCGGCCACGGTCAGGGTTCCGCCGTCGATCAACTCCAACCCGGCCAGGCAGCGCAGCAAGGTGCTCTTGCCCGAGCCGCTGGGGCCGATGACCGCCACCGTCTCGCCCGGCGCGACGATCAGATCGACACCGTTCACGACCGGGGTGTCGCCGAAACGCTTGATCAGGCCCTTGGCGTTGATCGCGGTCATCGCCGGCCCTCGGCCTGGCGTTCCAGTCGGGTCTGGCCCAGGGCCAGCAGGCTGGACAGGATCCAGTAGAGGGCGGCGGCCGCCAGATACATTGCGAAGATCTCGTAGGTGCGGGCGGTGATCAGCTGGGCCTGGCGGAACAGTTCGGGCACCTGGATCGTGGCGGCCAGGGAGGTGTCCTTGACCAGGCTGATGAAGCTGTTGGACAGCGGCGCGACGGCGGTGCGCGCGGCCTGCGGCAGGATCACCCGGCGCAGGGCCTGGCCGCGGCTCATGCCCAAGACGCTGGCGGCCTCCCATTGGCCCTTGTCGACGGCGGCGATGGCGCTGCGGAGGATTTCGCCGGCATAGGCGCCGATATTGATCGAGAAACCGATCCCGGCCGCCAGCAGGGGCGGCAGCTGGATCCCCAACTGTGGCAAGCCGTAATAGATCAGGAACAGTTGCACCAGCAGCGGCGTGCCGCGGATCGCCGAGACATAGACCGCGGCCGGCCAGCGCAGGAACGGGCTGCGCGACAGCCGCATCAGGGCCAGGCCGAAGCCGATCACCAGCCCCACGCCCATGCCGATCAGGCTGAGCAGCACGGTGTAGCCCGCCCCCTTCAGCAGCAGCGGGGCGGACTGGAGGATGAGGTCGAGAGCGGGGGGCACCTTACCTCCGCTGATCCCGGCGAAAGCCGGGACCCAAGCCGAATGTCCGGTTGAGCAAGGACGATCGAGCCGCGGCAACCCCTTGCTGAATCTCAGCTTGGGTCCCGGCTTTCGCGGGGATGAGCGGAGTTTTTATTGTCACTTCGTCACGTCCTGCCCGAACCACTTGGTCGAGATCGCCGCCAGTTGCCCGTTGGCGCGCAGGGCGTCGATGGCCTGGTCGATGGTCACCTTCATGGCCGGGTCGCGCAGCATGGCCACGCCCATGCCCTGGCTGGCGAACGGCGGGCCCGAGGCGGCGAAGTCGGGCGTGGTCTTGACGAAGTCTGCGGCCACCAGGCGGTCGTTCAGCACCGCGTCGATACGGCCGGCCTTCAGGTCCTGGTACTTGGTGGGGTCGTCGTCATAGGTGCGCGCGGTCGCCGAGGGGACGTTGGTCCGCAGCCAGCTCTCGTAATTGGTGCCCAGGCCCACGCCCACCTTCTTGCCCGCCAGGTCGGCGGGGGCGGCGATGCCGGCCTGACCCTTGCGGACGATGATCTGGATGCCCGAGACGGTGTAGGGGCGCGAGAAGTCGTACTTGGCCGCCCGCTCCGGCGTGATGGTGATCTGGTTGATCACCACGTCGATGCGCTTGGATTCCAGCGCCCCCAGCAGGCCAGCGAAGGGCGACGGGTGGAACTCGGCCTTCACGCCCATCTGGGCGGCCAGGGCCTTGGCGAAATCCACCTCGAACCCGGCCAGCTGACCGTCCTTGTCCTGGAAGTTGAACGGCGGATAGGTGCCTTCCAGCCCTATGCGCAGGACCTTGGTGGCCTCGACGCGCTTGAGGCCGCTTTCGGCGACGTTCCCGGTCTTGCCGCCGCAGCCGGCCAGCGCCGCGGCCCCGAGACCCAGGGCGATCAGGAATTCACGACGAGCGGGGAATCGCATGCGAGCCTCGGAAGACGAAATCATCGGCGCATTTCTATACGCCCGGCGCGCCGCCGCCAGAGGCAAGCGTCGCCGCCGTACCGGCAGGTCCAATCTGACCGCGATTTAACCTGACGACCGGCGGGCTCTCTGTCTTGCTGCGATATCTTCAGGTTCATCGGGGATTCCATTGGCTCAGTTCGATCCGGCCGCCGCCACCGCCGCCTATCTGGCGCAATTGCCGCCCGAGGCGCACGCCAAGGCCACGGCCTATACCCAGGGCGGCCACTGGCTGCTGTTGTGGGCGACCCTGGTCGCCATCGTGGTGTCGATCGTGATCCTGCGCAGCGAGGTGCTGGTGGGCCTGCGCCGACGGCTAGAGCGGCGCAAGGCGCGGCCCGTGCTGGTCAGCCTGACGGTGGGCGTGGTCTATCTGCTGATCGACTGGCTGCTGTCCCTGCCGTGGTCGGCCTACGCCAACTGGTGGCGCGAGAAGCAATACGGCCTGACCAGCCAGGCCTTCACGGCCTGGCTGGGCGAGGGCGTCCTGTCGATCGTCATCTCGGCGGTGTTCACTGGCCTGTTCCTGGTCGCCCTCTACGCCCTGATCCGCAAGGCGCCCCGCACCTGGTGGCTGTGGAGCGGCGGGCTGACGGCGGGCTTCGTGGTCATCAGCCTGCTGATCGCGCCGATCTATATCGAACCGCTGTTCAACAAGTACACGCCCGCGCCCGCCGGCGCCGTTCGCGACACGGTGGTGGCCATGGCCAAGGCCAACGGCGTCCCCAGCGACAAGATCTTCATCTATGACGGCTCCAAGCAGTCCAACGCCTATACCGCGAACGTCTCGGGCCTGTTCGGCTCGGCGCGGGTGGCCATGAGCGACACCATGTTCAAACAGGGCGCGGACATCGCCGAGGTGCGGGCGGTCGTCGGCCACGAGATGGGCCACTACGCCCACCAGCACACCCTGTGGATCGCCGGGACCATCAGCCTTCTGGCGATCCTGGCCTTTTTCCTGATCGACCGCCTGTTCGCCCCGGTCGCCGCCCTGCTGGGCGCCGAGACGGTCAAGGGCGTGGCCGATCCGGCGGGCTTGCCGGTGCTGAGCGTGATCCTGGCGGTGCTGTCGCTGCTGGGCGCGCCGCTGACCAACAGCCTGATCCGCATCGCCGAGAGCGACGCCGACAACTACAGCCTGGAACATTTCAACGAGCCGGACGGCCTCTCCAAGGCCTTGGTCAAGACCATCGAATACCGCGCCGCGACGCCGGGGCGGATCGAGGAGATCCTGTTCTACGACCACCCGGCCGTGGGCAGCCGCATCCGCAACGCCATGGACTGGAAGGCGATGCATCCCAAATAGGGTCGGGGACATGCGCTCGCGCGTGTCCCAATGGGCCGTCCGCCGCCTCGGTTGGGGACACGCACAAGGGCATGTCCCCGGTCGGACCTACCGCTTCCGGACGAACACCGTGCCCGCCGAATAGCCCGCCCCGAAGCTGCAGATCAGGCCGGTCTCGCCCGGCTTGAAGTCGTCGTTGGCGGTGTGGAAGGCGATGATCGAGCCGGCCGAGCTGGTGTTGGCGTAGGTGTCCAGGATGATCACGTTCTCGCCGGGCTCGGGATCGCGGCCCAGCACCTTGCGACCGATCATCTCGTTCATGTTGATGTTGGCCTGATGCAGCCACAGGCGCTTGAGGCCCGTCGGATCGACGCCGATGTCGCCGGCGTGCTCGATGATCATCTGGCTGACCATCGGCACCACCTCCCGGAACACCTTGCGGCCTTCCTGGACGAACAGCTTGTCGCGCGCGCCTTCGCCCTCGGGGGCCGTGCGGTTGAGGAAGCCGAAGTTGTTGCGGATGTTGTTGGAGAACTCGGTCTTCAGCCGCGTGCCCAGGATCTCCCAGCCGCCGGTCGCCTGGCTTTCGTCTTCCAGGATCACGGCCGTGGCCACGTCGCCGAAGATGAAGTGGCTGTCGCGGTCGGTGAAGTTCAGGTGGCCCGAGCAGATCTCCGGATTGACCATCAGCACGGCCTTGGCGCTGCCGGTGGCGATGAAGTCGGCGGCGGTCTTGATGCCGAAGGTCGCCGACGAGCAGGCCACGTTCATGTCGAAGGCGAAGCCCTCGATGCCCAAGGCCTGCTGCACCTCGATGGCCATGGCCGGATAGGCGCGCTGCATGTTCGAGGCCGCGCAGATCACCGCGCCGATTTCCGAGACGGGCTTGCCCCAGCGGGCGATCGCCTGCTTGGCGGCCTCGACGGCCATCTCGGCCAGGATCGAGATCTCCTCGTTCGGGCGCTCGGGCAGGATCGGGCGCATGACCTCGGGGTCGATGATCCCGGCCTTGTTCATCACATAGCGGGCCTTGATGCCCGAGGCCTTCTCGATGAACTCCGGCGAGGAGGGGGCCAGCGCCTGCACCTCGCCGGCGGCGATGGCCTCGGCGTTGGCGGCGTTGAAGCGCTCGACATAGGTGTTGAAGGCTTCGACCAACTCGGTGTTCGAAACGCTGAACGGCGGGGTGTAGAGCCCCGTGGCGACGATGACGGCTTTAGGCAAGGCGGCGGTCCCGGTGACGCTGGCGCGCCTTCCCTCTGAAGGTGGGGGACGCGTCTCTGACTTTGTGATCGATCAATAGCACGCCTGACGCTCGCGTCACCTTTCCCCGCGCGGCAGGGATGTCACACCCCCGTGGCTTTCGGCGTGAAGGCGGAACAATTTCGCGCCGCCACAATCGCCACGGACATGTCGGCAACGACACGCAATGGCCCCAAACAGGTCCGGCCACGGTCCAACACCGGCCCCATGGCAAGGCTACCCAGGTCAGGTGAGGCGCTCCCCAAGCCTCGCGAGTACCAAGGAGTACAACAATGAAAACTCTCATGACGGCGGCCGCCCTTACCGGTTCTTTGGCCGCGCTCTCGGTCGCCGCTATCCCCACCCTGTCGCAGGCTCAGGAGGTCTACGGGACCCTGGGCTACGCCGGCTCCCGCGCTGAAGGCGCCGACACCGGCGCGGTGCAGGGGCGTCTGGGCGCCAAGCTGACCCCGCACTTCGGCGTCGAGGGCGAGTTGTCCGGCGGCGTCAAGGACGACGACATCGACCGGGCCGGCGTGCGGTCCAACATCGAGCAGACTCACCAGGCCGCGGTCTATGGCGTGGGCTTCCTCCCGGTGACCCCGAACATCGACCTGATTGGCCGGGTTGGCTATGGCAACAGCCAGTTCAAGCAGACCGTGGCCGGGGTCGAGAACAAGTTCGATGCCGACAGCGTCAACTACGGCGTTGGGGCCCAGTACAAGGTGGACGACAAGAACGGCGTGCGCGTCGACTACACCCGCCAGCAATTCCGCGACAACGACGCGGACGACGCGAACGTGTTGTCGGTGGGTTACGCTCGGAAGTTCTAGGGATCAGCTTCAAGACATAGACGAAGGAAGCGCGCCTCCGCGGGGGGCGCGCTTCCGGATTCTTTGCAATGTCCTAATGGTTAGCTGAACACCGCCACCGTGTCGCCTTCGACCGAACTCTTTGGGTCGGGGCCGAACTTGTTGGGGCCGTTGGAGCCCGGCAGGAAATAGAACACCAGCAGCACCAGGCCGCCGATGATCGGCAGGAAGCTGATCAGCAGCCACCAGGCCGACCGGTTGGTGTCGTGCAGTCGCCGGAAGGTGACGGCGATGCTGGGGATCAAGATGCCCAGGAAAAACAGCGAGAAAACACCGACCAGCGCGAAGCCGGCCCCATTCAACTGGCCATAGCCGGCCGGGCCCATGTTTCCGGTCACGCCCAGCAGCACGAAGTAGGCGATCTCCACCAGGAAGATGAAGAGGGTGAACAGCCAGAATTCCAGGCGTCGCGCGCGACCGGAGAACTGAGCGTATTTCTTTAAGGGCTCGAACATCAGCGACATCTGGAACTCCACGATCCTCCCGCTCCCTGGCGAGCGCTCAACCTTGGGCAGGAAAGGGCGGGGCGTAAACATCCAAGATGCGACAGTCGGCCCGGGCGCTTGATCGAAGGGGGCCCTTGACGCTTGGCCGGCGGAGCGTGACGCTGGCGTCAAGATTTCCGGGGAGGAAGCGTCGCTTGGACAAGGCGCTGTTGATTCAACTGCTTGGCTCGGCCGTGGCTATCAGCCTGCTGATCGCCATCGCGGCCTGGGCGCGGATCGCGCGCGTGACGCCGCCGCTGGACGCGGAGGGCGCCCGGGCCTTGCTGGCCCTGGAGTTTCCCGACGACAGGATCGACGCCCTGTGGATCGCCGCCGACGGCGCCGGTGTGGTGGCGCGGTCCGGCGACCGGGCGCTGGTCGCCTGGCGCAAGGGCGACGGCTACGTGGCCCGCGACCTGGCCTGGAACGCCGCCCTGGCCGCCAGGGCTGACAGGGGCTTTCTGATCCTGAAGACCGCTGACGCCGCGCCTCGCCTGGTCCTGAAGGACGGTGCCTGGCCGCCTCCTGAGTTCGTGTCCCAGGACGTCGCCGCATGAAGACCTTCGACCCCGTGCAGCTAGCGATTCCCTTTTTCGTGCTGGCCGTCGTCCTCGAGATCGTGCTGGCCCGGATGGGCAAGGCGAACGCCCGCTATGAGGCCAAGGACACCGCCATGTCCTTGACCATGGGACTGGGCAGCAGCATCGCGGGCGCGATCCTGGGCGGCGCCGTCTTCGCGGCCACGGTCTGGGTGTACCAGCACCGGGTCTTCACGATCCCGATGACGGCGATCTGGGCGTGGGTCATCCTCTTCTTCGCCGAGGACCTGACCTATTACTGGTTCCACCGCATCGCCCACGAGCGTCGCTTCTGGTGGGCCAGTCATGTCAACCACCACACCTCCACCCACTACAACCTGTCGACGGCGCTGCGACAGACCTGGACGGGCGGGATCGTGGGCACCTGGCTGCTCTGGCTGCCGCTGTCGTTCCTGGGCTTCCCGCCCGCCATGGTGGCGATCCAGAAGGGGATCAGCCTGATCTACCAGTTCTGGATCCACACCGAGGCGATCAAGCGCATGCCGCGCTGGTTCGAGGCGGTGTTCAACACCCCCTCGCACCACCGGGTGCATCACGCCCGCAATCCTCGTTACCTCGACGCCAACTACGCCGGCATCCTGATCATCTGGGACCGGATGTTCGGCACCTTCATTCCCGAGGTCGATGAGGAGCCCTGCCGCTACGGGACGGTGAAGAACCTGGCCAGCTTCAACCTGTTCACCAACGTCTTCCACGAGTTCATCGGCATCGGGAAGGACCTGGCGTCGTCGCGCTCGCCGCGCGAAGTCGTGGGCTATGTGTTCGGCCCGCCCGGCTGGAGCCCGGACGGCTCGCGTGACACGTCCCACACGCTGAAAGCCAAGTGGCGGGCGCGGCTGGAACGGGAAGGGCGGCCGGTCGAGAAGCTCGCTCCGACGGTCGTGTCTGAGCCGAGGCCGGAAGCGGACCTTTCAAAGGTCGGCTAGACGGACGCCGAGATCGCCGGTCAGCGGCGAAGCAAGCCGATGGTGGAGGTCGCCAGATCGCTCTTGCGCTCGCGGCCGACCAGCCAGCAGGTCGCCGCCCAGGCCGAACCCGCGGCCCAGCCGCCGAGGACGTCGTTGGTCCAGTGAACGCCGAGGAAGACCCGACTGAACCCCACCGCGGCGGCTGCGGTCGCGCCGACGACCATGCCGTAGGCCCGCAACGCCGTGCCCTTGGCCCCCTGCGCGAACAGGATGCCCAGCGACAGGTAGGTCGCGGCCGACAGCAGGGCGTGGCCGCTGGGGAAGCTTTCGTTGACGGCCTCCGCGGCGCGGTACTCGGCCGGCGGCCGACTGCGCTTGAACAGGTTCTTCAGCCCCTCGCTCAGCACGAGGGCTCCGGCGAACACGCCCGCCGTCAGCAGGGCTTCACGACGCTTGCCGGCTATGGCGAGGCCACCGGCCGTCACGGCGGTCAGCCCGGCCAGGACCGTGATTCCGCCCAGGGCGCTGGTCTCTGTCAGGCTGTCCTTGACCCATTCAGGGCCGATCGGCTGGGCCGGGTCGCCCCCGGTCCTCATGGCCTTGAGGATCTTCCAGTCCGAGGCCTGGCCGTCGGCCTCGTTCTGGTCGTCGGCCACATCCTGGAACACCGCCAGCGCCACGCCAAGGCCAAGGAGCGCGGCCAGGGCGAAGCCTTCGGTGCGGGGGTTCAGGGAGTGCCGGGCGCGATGCATCAGGCTTCAATGTGCGCGCCCCGCGCGGCGTTCCGCGCGGGGCGATATCGATCGCGTTTCTGGGCTTCCGCCTAGAACTTGTACTGCAGACCCAGATTCCACTGCCGGCCCGTGTGGGTGTAGACGAACGTGCTGTCGCGATCGGAGTCGATGAACTGCCGGTTGAAACGATCGAAGATGTTCAATCCCTCGAGCGAGAGCTTGAAGTTCTCGCTGATCTGATACGAGGCCGCCAGGTCGAAGGTCAGGTTCTCGTCATAGCCTTCCAGGTCCTGCAGCGGATTGTTGGCCGGCAGGGCGACGATCGACTTGTCGCGGTAGGACGCCGAAATCCGGGCGCTGAACGTCTCGTCTTCATAGAAGAGCGTGGCGTTGTAGGCGTTCTTGGACAGACCCACGAGGTCGTTGGTGGTGACCCCGCCCGCCGCCAGGAAGTAGTCGATCTGGGAATCGACGTAGGTGTAGTTGACCAGCGCGCCGGTGTGACGCAGCAGGCCGGGCAGGAACGTGAAGTTCTGCTGGTAGTTGATCTCGAAGCCCTTGAGTGGGCCGCCGGGCGTGTTGAGCGGCCGGGTCACGGTGATCGGCGTGTTGTCCGGATCCACGCCAGACGCGCCCAGCAGCGACAGCGGCAGCCCCGTCTGGCGGAAACTCATCTGCTGGGACTGGTTCTGAACGTAGGTCTCGATGTCCTTGTAGAACAGGCCCACGCCCAACAGCGCGCCCGGCGCGAAATACCATTCCGCGCCCAGATCGACCGTCGTCGCCCGGATGGGCTCCAGATCCGGGTTGCCCGAGGTGATTGACGGGGTGCCGGTCAGGTTCAGGCTGCCGCCGGGGGTCAGGAAGCCCAGGTCGGGCCGCGAGACGACCTTGGCCCCGGAGACGCGCAGGACCAGGTTCTCGACGACATCGACCGCGACGTTAAACGACGGCAGAACGTCGTGGTACTTGTTCGAGGCGGTGACCTGGGCCGGGGTCGCGCCGATCTGATAGCCGCGTGATTCCAGTTCGGTCTGGGCGAAGCGGAAGCCGATATCGCCCCGGACTGGCAGGCCGCCGATTTCCGTCCGCAGGTCGGCCTGCAGATAGGCCGAGGTCACCTTCTCGTCGACGCGACGGATGCCGCCATAGTTGGGAACCAGGGCGTATAGCCCGGTCTCGCTGTAGAGGTTCTGGCTGGCGACGAACTTGTCGTAGTCGATGGTCGACCAGCTGGTCGGGAAGACGCCGTCGTCGATGCCGTGGCCGCCGAAGCCGGACATCACCTTGGTGACGGCCCTCAGTTCAGCGGTGCTCAGGGTCGGGACCAGGAAGCTGTTCGCCCGCTGCTTGGCCGAGGTGTCGAACGAGAACTCGTTGTAATGCCCGCCGACCTTGATGGTCAGAGCGTCGTCGTAGGCCCAGGCCAGGTTCAGCTCGGCGGTCTTGTAGATGTTGGTCGTGTAGGCCTGGCTCAGCCGAACCTCGGCGTTGGGCGACCCGAAGCTGTAGAGCCCCGCGTCGGTGACGTCGAAGTCGTGGGTGATGGTCGGCTGGTCGCGGTTCTCGCGGAAGTCGATGGTCATGCCGGCGTTGGGGCGCTGGTACATGATCGTGGTGGTCATCGGCTGGTCGTAATCGGACTTGGAATAGCCCAGCATGCCCGAGACCTTCAGGCGGTCGGTCAGCTCGTGCGTGCCGGCCAGGGTATATTGCTGGAAGACGTTCTGGAACTCGTCGTGCTGGGTGTCGGAGCGGATATCGACGCCGTCGAAGCGGGCGTAATCGACGTCATAGACCGTCTGGCCCAGATTGACGCCGGCGGTGCCGCTGGTTCCCGCCTCGCGCAGGATCAGCTCGCGCACCGCGGTCTGCGGCTTGCCGTTCTGGCTGATTGCCCGCGCGAACGAGAAGCCCTCCAGCCAGTTCTCCTCGCGCTTGACGTCGTAGTTCGAATAGAGGGCGTCGAAGCTGAGCGAGGTCTTTGACGTGGGCTTCCATTGCAGGGCCAGGGTGGCGCCCGTGCGCTCCTGGTCGTGATGGAAACGGCCGTAGCGCGGCAGGCGCGGGAAGAACACGGTCGAGCGATTGGCTTGGGCAAAAACGGGATCGCCGGCCACAGGGCGAGGCACGCCGGTGGCGCAGTTGGCGGCGTCGGTGCCGTTGGCGGGGTTGGTGGCCGGGTTCTGCGTGGCCGCGCCGACCGGCGTACAGAAGCCGCCATCGACCGTCGCCGGGTTCCAGCCGCCCGAGCCCCACTGATCCTCGATGAACTTGCGCTTGCTGTAGGCCAGCGAGGCCTGGGCCCCGAACTCGCCCCAGGCGGTGCTCCAGGTATTGCCGACCACGGCCGTGAACTTGGGATCGACGTTCTTGGACAGGTCATTGTAGCCGGCCGAGGCGCCCAGCACCAAGGTCAGGCCGTCGTGGTCGAGCGGCTTGGCGGTCTCCAGGTCGACGGTCGCGCCCAGCGACCCCTCGATGACCTCGGCTTGGGCGGTCTTGCGCACCGTGATTCCGCTGAACAGCTCCGAGGCGAAGGTGTTGAAGTCGAAGCCGCGACCCAGGTTCGCACCGCGATCGCTGGTCGTGGCGCCGCTGGTCGATTGGGCCTCCATGCCGTTGATGCGCACGCGGGTGAAGGTGGGCGGCAGGCCCCGGACGGTGATCGTGCGTCCTTCGCCCGCCACGCGGGTGATCGACACGCCGGGCACCCGCTGGATCGATTCCGCCAGATTGGCGTCGGGGAAGTCGGCGATGTCCTCGGCCTTGATCGCATCGACGACGCCCGAGGACTGGCGCTTGACGTTCAGCGCGCTGCGGAGGCTTTCCCGGAAGCCGGTGACCACCACCTCCTCGACGGTGTTTTCGGGCGAGGCGGGCGGCGGCGCGGTTTGGGCGCCGGCGGCGGTCGCGCTGAATGCGCTCGCCAGGGTCAGAACCGCGATCGAACAGCCCGAACGCAAGCCATGCTTGGACGACATGAGACCCTCCTGATAGGGCGGCCGCGCCGCACCTTATGTTTCCAACCCGAGGCGCCGGATGTTCCCGGTCTGCCTTAGCTCGCATTTCCCAAATTATGGGATGATGTGTTGCTATGTAGAAACATTATGTACGACAAATCAAACTCGCAAGCCTCAACTTGAAGTGACGTAGCGTTAGACAGGCCCGATTTGCGGAGGCACGCATGGTCTGAGGAATAAAGGTGAAGCTTTTCAGACTCCCCCTGCGGTTCGCAGACGGTCCGAGACGTCGTCCCTGGCCGGCGACGAAAGGGCGGCTGCTCCGTCAGTCCCGCAGCAGCGGCAGGCTCAGGCCCGTGGCGGGGCGCGCCGTTAGGATCTCGCGGCGGAAGCGGAACAGCTCGGCGGGGCGGCCGCCTGTGTCGGCGTCCTGGCGGCCCAGGCCCTCGACCAGGTCCTCGCGCTCGACCACGCGGCGGAAGTTCTGCTTGTGCAGCGGCACGCCGGCGATGGCTTCGACGGTGCGCTGCAGGGCTGACAGGGTGAACTCGGCCGGCATCAGTTCGAACACCACCGGCCGGTACTTGATCTTGCCGCGAAGGCGCGAGAGGCCGGTGGCCAGGATGCGGCGGTGATCGGAGATCATCGGTTCGCCCAGCGCGGCCGAGAGCGCGGCGGGCTCGGCGGGGTCTTGGCCCTCGGCGCGGGCCCGGTCACGGGCCGCCTCGGGGGCTAGGCCGGCCTCGTAGAGCAGCTCGTAGCGCTCCAGCACCCGTTCCTCGTTCCACGGCGCGCCGTCCAGGGCGAAGGCCAGGCGAGCCCGCGACCACTGGCCGGCGTCATCGCCCGCCCACCGACGCAGGGCCGGGGCCAGAACGTCGTCGAGCAGGGCGGGCCGGCCCTGTCGCCAGTCTTCCCACGGAAAGAAAGCCGACCACGGCGCCCAGGCGGTGTCGGGGACCTGGGTCTCGACAGCCGTGGGGGTCAGGCCCAGATAGCCGACCGAGACGATCCGGGCCGCGCCGGCCCCCATCTCGGCGCGCGGCGCGTCGCGGCCCTCGTCGCCGAAGGTGTACAGCTGTTCCACATAGCCCAGCTGGAAGCGGGTCTGCTGGGTCACGAAGGCCCGCAGACCCAGCTCGAAGGTGCGGTGGCCCGCCGGGTCGAAGGGGCCAAACGGCAGTCCGGGCAGGGGGCTGGCGACATCGGTGACGGCGTCGTGCGGCCGCACGGTCAGCACCACGGCCTCGCCGTCGCGAATGGCCACCACCACCGCCGACAGGCCGATGACGACGGACGTCGAGGCCGCGCCTGGCTTTTGGGGGCCCGTCATTCGGTCTCGAACGCTGCGCCGGGCGCGCTCTCGAAACCGGCCGCGCGCGACAGCACATGGAAACGTTGGACGTAGCGCGCCTGGGCCTCGAACGGCGGCAGGGGCAGGATCTTCAGGTCGTAGCCGGGCGGCGGCGCGCCGAAGATCGACAGGGACTCAGGATGCTCGAACCCGGCCAACTGAGTGGCCTCGAAGAAGGCGCAGGCGCGATCGGCCTGCTTGATCAGCTTCTTGATGGCCGGCGGCGTCTTCACCGGGAGGCCGAAGCGGATGTGGATGGCGTCCTCCAGCCGGGCCTCGAAGTCCTTGTAGCTGACGCCCAGCGCGGCCTTGAATGGACTGATCATGTCGCCGATCACGTATTCGCTGGCGTCGTGCAGCAGGGCGGCCAGCCGCCATTTGGGCTCGAGGTCGGGCTTGATATGGGCGGCGATCTCCTCGACCACCACGCTGTGCTGGGCCACCGAGAAGCCGTGCTCGCCGATGGTCTGGCCGTTCCAGCGCGCCACCCTGGCCAGGCCGTGGGCGATGTCCTCGATCTCGATGTCCATGGGCGATGGATCCAGCAGGTCGAGTCTGCGTCCCGACAGCATGCGCTGCCACGCCCGGGGCGGAGTTTTATGCAGCCCTTTGGCCACGAGATCGTTCCTTAAGGTGAAGGTGCAGGCCTTACCCAGTCTGGACTGGCCCATCGGTTGACAAAGATCAATGAGGGTCCGGCCTTTGCCTGTGGAAATGGGCCTGTGGAGAACCCTCCGCCGTTTGCAATGCTTGGACCGGGAGATCGACCATGAGCTGGGCGAGAATCATGGCGCCGCTGGCCGGCGCGGTCGCTGACCGGGGACTCCTGGAGTCGGCCAGGGTGCTGGCCGAGGGGTTCGGGGCGGAGCTGGCCTGCGTCCACGCCCCTGCCGACATGGCCGACCTGATGCCATGGATGGGCGAGGGTTTCATGGGCGGGGTTCAGGTCACGGCGCTGGAAAGCCTGAAGGAGGCCGCCGTCGAGGGGCATCACGCCGTCGATAAGTTGGTGGCCGAGCTGGGCTATTCTCGCGCCAAGGCGATCAGCCTGGAATCGCCAGTCTGGGCGGGCCTGGCCATGGAAGGACGCCTGTCGGACGTGATCGTCTTCGACAGCGCCGCCGCGCGCGGCAAGGGGCCGCTGGCCGAGGCCTTCCAGCAGATGATCGCCGACGAGCAGCGACCGGTGGTGGTCGCGCGGCCAGGGCTGAAGGTCGGTGGCACGGTCATGGTGGCCTGGGACGGCGGCAAGGAGGCCAGTCGGGCCATGCGCACCTCGCTGCCGCTGCTACAGAAGGCCGCCAAGGTCGTCGTGGCCGGCGCGCCGGGGGCTTCGTCGCGCAGTTTTTCCCTGGAGCGCCTGATCGAGTTCCTGGCCGCCCGCGGCGTCACCGCGACCGCCAAGGTCGTGGAGGGCTCGGGCGGCGACGCTTCGGCCCTGCTGCTCGGCGCGGCGAAGGAAGAGGGGGCGGACTTCCTGGTGGCCGGCGCCTTCGGCCATCCGCGCCTGCAGGAGTTCATCTTCGGGGGCACCACTCGAAGTCTGCTCAACAGCGACGGCCCGTCTTTGTTTCTGTCGCACTAGCCTGTTGTTTTCGTAGGAAAAGGAGGGCGTTCAAATGTCCCTGTCACGCATCGTCATGCGCTTGGCCCGCAATCCCGGCACCGAGTTCGCGGGCGGCGACGATCACCGGGGTTACGCCCTGACCGCGCCGCTGACCGAGGAGGGCCTGCTGGACGCGGCCGCCTACGCCAAGGCCAAGGACGAATGCGTGGTGCGCCGCTTCGCCCCGGACGAGGACGCCGCGGACGGCCGCCTGAACCGCCGGGGCGAGCGCTGGTTCTTCGACTACGACGAAGAGGTGGAACTGGACGACGAACCGGTCCACCGCCTGGGCGAGCACCGCTTCGCCCTGGGCGAATACGTCACCGTCACCGACGAGGACGGCCGGCCTCTGACCTACAAGGTCATGGAGGTTACGCCGATCTAGCGGGGCGTCAGCCGCCGACGTTGTGGCGAACCAGGGTCTTCATGTCCTGGAAGATGTCGTGGTCGCTGCCGTCGCGGCCCTTGGCCTTGACGACGGCCACGGCCAGCGGGCCGCCCTTGGGACCGCGCGCCTCGTAACCGACGACGCGGTACCCGCTGGCGGCCTTGTCGCTGGCCAGGATCAGCGTCGCGCGCACCCCGTCGCCGCCCTTGCGCTGGCGAATCTGCGCGCCGTCGTCGGTGGCGTGGATTTCGGTGTCGCCCTCGGCGTCGTTGCTGGCCTTGACGCTGACGTTGGAATTGCCGCCGCTGGTGCGCTCGGTGACGTGCCTTGTCGTATCGCCGTCGCGGATCGTGACGTTCTTGGCCACCTTGACCTCGGCGCCGTCATCGTTGGCGTTGATCGTCAGGCCGCCGATCTTGATGTCGGCGCCGTTGTCGTGGGCGTCGATCTTGATACCGGGGAGGCTGATCTTGGCGCTCTCGCCACGAGGCTTGTCGCCGGGCGTGGCGGGCGTCGGCGGTGACTTGAGAGCCGGCATCAAGGCCTTCAGGTCGGCTTCGATCGGCGCCAGGGCGGCCTCGGCGTCGCCGCCGTTCAGAGAGACCAGGCTCAGGGTCACTTCCGCGTTCTGGCCGCTATAGACGCAGCTCTGGCCGTCGGCGGCGGCGCTGACGCGGGTCAGCTCGCCTTGCCGTTCGGGACAGTCCAGCTTGCTGATCGCCCGCAACGGCGCGTGCTGGCCGGGCAGCCTGGCTGCGTCGCGCTTGGCGTCTACCTTGGGCGAGCAGGCGGCCAACGTACACACGGCGAGGGCGGCCAAGCTCACGGCCAGAGGCGTCGAGTAGCGCATCAAAGGAATCTCCCGTTCGGCGCGAACCTGATCCCGAGGCGCGTGGAAATCCAATGAAATCGCGGTAACGGCCGCTACCGCCGCCTACTGCCCCGGCCGCGCGCCCGAACCCTCGCGGCGGGCCAGGAAGGCCAGGCGCTCGAACAGGTGGACGTCCTGTTCGTTCTTCAGCAGGGCGCCGTGCAGCGGCGGGATCAGCTTGGTGGGATCTTTCTCGCGCAGCGTGGCCTCGTCGATGTCCTCGACCAGCAGCAGTTTCAGCCAGTCCAGCAGCTCCGAGGTCGAGGGCTTCTTCTTCAGGCCCGGCACCTTGCGCATGTCGTAGAAGATCCGCAGGGCCTCGGCGACCAGCTTCTGCTTGATGCCCGGGAAGTGCACATCGACGATGGCCTGCATCGTCGCCTCTTCCGGGAAGCGGATGTAGTGGAAGAAGCAGCGGCGCAGGAAGGCGTCCGGCAGCTCCTTCTCGTTGTTCGAGGTGATGATGATGATGGGACGAACCTTGGCGGCGATCGTCTCGTTGGTCTCGTAGACGTAGAACTCGTTGCGATCGAGTTCCTGCAGCAGGTCGTTGGGAAACTCGATATCGGCCTTGTCGATCTCGTCGATCAGCAGCACGGGGCGAACAGGGGCCTCGAAGGCCTCCCACAGCTTGCCCTTCTTGATGTAGTTGCGGACGTCCTTGACCCGCTCATCGCCCAGCTGGCTGTCGCGCAGGCGGGTCACCGCGTCGTATTCGTAGAGGCCCTGCTGGGCCTTGGTGGTCGACTTGATGTGCCAGGTCAGCAGCGGCGCGCCCATCGCCTTGGCCACTTCGTAGGCCAGGACCGTCTTACCGGTGCCGGGCTCGCCCTTGATCAGTAGGGGGCGTTCCAGGGCGACGGCGGCGTTGACGGCCACCTTCAGGTCATCGGTGGCGACGTAGTCGGCGGTGCCTTCGAAGCGAGAGCTCATGCGGTTTCCTGACGGCGTCTTGAATAAGGACGCCTCGAACAGTTGTTCAAATCAGGACTAACCTACAGACCAACGGTCGATCGGATCAAGCCGGCTTGTGGTCAGGCTCCGTCGCGAGGCGTCAAAAGCTCGGGCGGCGGCCGGCGATGGCGACGGGCGACGGACGGCGGATCACTGGCCGGAAAGCTGTCCTCCAGGCCTTCCTCCAACTGATCCTCCAGATATTCGGTCTGGTCGTCGGTCTCGTGAGTGGGGTCGGACATGATGCGTCTCCTGTCGCCTGATGAATCTAGGCTTCAGGAGAGCGCGCTTCAATGGGCGGGTTCGGCTTGGAGATCTCAGCTTTCGTCGGCGTAGCCGAGCGCTTCGATGTCATCGTCCGCCAGTTCGGCGGACTCGAAGTCCGCCGCGCTGTCGTCATCGTCCGAGACGGAGTCGGTCACGTCCACGTCGTCGCCGGCGATGGCGCTGAGCGGCTCGCGTTCGACGTCCAGCCCCTCGTCGTCTCGCTCGCCTTCGAGCGCGTCGTCGATATCGTCCAGATCCTCGTCGTCGAGGAGGTCGTCGGTGTCGTCTTCGTCCTCGTCGTCGTCGCCCTCGGCCTGGGTGACGTCGAGGACGTCGTCCAGTTCATCGAAGTTGGCGATATCCTCGCCGTCGTCGGTCAGATTGGTCTCATCCAGGACCTCGGCGCCGTCCTGGTCGTCATAGTCGATGTCGGTGGGCATGGCGGGGCTCCCTGAAAACCGAAGAGGCGAAGGCGGTCGGCCTTCGCGGTCCCGGATTCAACCCGTCGCCCGTGGCGATTGTTCCGTGAATTTCAGGTGAAGGCCTAGGCGAAGGGCAGAGCGTAGCCCTTGTCCAGCAGGCGCTGGGCCATCTCCTCGCGCCTGGCCGGCCAGTCCTGCGCCAGCAGGCCCAGCCCGACCACGTCGGCCGGCGCGCCGTCCTTGATCACGTGGCGACGAAACAGGGCTTCGCGTTGGAAGCCGTAGCGTTCGTGCAGCTTCCAGACGCTCTCGTTGGACAGCAGCACCTCGCACCACAGCTTGTCGAAGGCCAGGGTCCCGAAGACGTATTCGATCATCCAGAACTCGATATAGGAACCGACGCCCAGGCCACGGACCGACGGGCTGGCCAGGTAGTAGGCCCAGGCGCAGCGCCGGTTGCGGGTGTCGATATCGGCCAGGTTGGCCAGGCCCACCGGCTCGCCATCGACCTCGATCACCCAGTAGCGGCGTCGGGCGTCGCCGGCCATGCCGTCGAACCAGCGGTCATGCTCGGCCTGGCCGATCTTGTGATCGGAGTACATGAAGGCCGCGACCTCCGGACTGTTGCGCCAGTCCAGCAGTCTGCGGCGATCGGCTTCGGTCACGTCGCGCAGGATCACCGCGTGCGAGGCTTTAGCGGTCATGCGCGGCGATCTCCCCCCAGGGCGGCCAAATCCGGCCGGCTTCGCACGAAGGCTCGGACGTCGTCCGAGGTGAAGGCCGGGTTGGCGGCGTAGAGTCCGTCGTACACCGCGCGGACGAAGTCCAGATCGTCTGGCCGATCGACCGTCCAGCGCACGTCACCTTCGTCGGCGGCCTGTTCCAGCCCCTCGATCCTGAAGCGATTGGGATGGCGGTAAAGGAATGGGGTCACGTGTTCATGGTCATAGGGATTGGTGGTCTCGTCGGCGGCGATCTTCAACGCCACGGATTCGAAGACCTCGACGTCCAGCCCCTTGGCGAAACTGCGCCGGGCCGGGGTGTTGGAGGTGTAGTCGGCGCCCGAGCGCGCATGCAGCTCCAGGGTCTGGTCAATCAGTCGCGGATCGGCCAGGGGGCAGTCGGCCGTGAGGCGCACGACGGTGCGCACCGGTCCAAAGGCCTCGATCGCGCCGACATAGCGGGCCAGGACGTCGTCCAGCGAGCCACGGAACACCGGAACGTCCGCGGCGATCAGGCAGACGGCCAGCGCGTCGTCGCTGGCCTGGTCGGAGGTGGCCACCACGATCCGTCCCAACCGGGTGGTGCGTTTGAGCCGCTCGATCTGCCGCAGGATCATCGGCGCGCCGGCCACGTCGGCCAGCACCTTGCCGGGAAGCCGTGTCGAAGACATGCGAGCCTGGAGTATGGCGAGCGGCAATGGCGTACCCAAGGTTGGAGCGGGGACATGAAGCCCGGACACCGACGCTCACATACCGCTGAAATGCGGTTGCCTCGTGGCGATGACCGATAGGTTAAGTGGCTGGGAAGCGCTCGCGCAGAGCGACACTAACCTCTTGCATGGTCGGATTCCAGTCGTTGAAGTCCGGCGTGATGAAGCAACGGGTCTGGGGGTACCAAGGCCAGGCATGGGCGCCCAAGCGGGTCCAGGCCGCGGCGCCGGTCAGCATCCAGATCGGCGCGCCGCAGGATCCCCCCAGATTGGTTGTGGCGTTGGAGAAGCCGACGATCAGGTCCATGGCGCAGCAAAGGGCGGCGACGTCGTCGAGGTCCTGTTTCAGATCGATGCCGGGCGGCTGCCAGATGTCGACGCCGAACTCTTCCTTGGCCAGCGCGATCTCCTCGGCGCAGTCGCCGTACTGCAGATTGACGAAGCTCACGCCTGGGGTCTCGAGCACCGGTCGCCACTGCATGAAGGGCGAGAACTGGCGGGCGCGTTCGCCGTTCAGTTTCAGGCTCTTCCACAGCAGGCCGACCTTCGGGCCCTTGGGCGCCGTCTCAAGCTCCCGCCGCCAGTGTTCCACGCGGTCGGGATCGGCGGTGAGGAAGTTCGGACGATCCGGGAAAGACTCGATGCTGGGTCGGAACGTCTCGAGCAGCGCGCCCATCGGCGCCCACTGGTCGATCCCGCTCCAATCCTGGATTTCGGGGGCGCCGCGATAGACACGGCCCTCGTAGGAGACCGTGCGGTGAGCGGTGACGTTGGCTTGCGGAAAAGACCGCTTGAACAAAGGGACCAGACGTCGTTCGACGGCCAGAGACAGCTTTCCCTTTGGGCCCAGCGCCTCGATCACGTCCGGCAGCATGTTGGCGAACATCACTTCGTCGCCTAGACCTTGTTCGGCGCAGATCATCAGCGACTTGCCGGCCAGATCCATCCCCGTGCGCCAGCGCGGCGCCTCGATCGTGAAGCGCGGGGCTTCGACCAGGTCTTCGGAGAACCTGGCCTCATATTCCTTCCAGCCTTCCGCGACCCGTCCAAGGGCCAGCAGAACGGTGGAGCGACCAAATTTGATGGTCGCCAGGTCCTCGGCGTCGGCGGCGAGGGCGATCGCCTGATCGCAATCAACCAGGGCGCCTTCGACGTCGCCGAGGTCCAGCTTGGCGTAGGCGCGGTTGTGGTAACCCTTGCCGAACTTGGGGTCTAGCCGCAGCGTTTCGTCGAAGAAGGTCAAGGCCGTCTTGCCGTCGCCCAGGCTGCACATCACCGTGCCCAGAGTGTTCCACAACAGCGGCTGTTCGGGATTGTCGTTGATGGCCGGGCGAAGGACCTCGATGGCGTCGTCGCAACGATTGAGGTCGCGCAAACCGCAAGCCAGATTGTTAATGCCTTCAAGGGCGCCAGGACGCTCGTTCAGATAGTGGACGAAGAGCTTTACCGCCAGTTCCGGCATGCCGAGGCGGAAGGCCAGGCGGCCCAGATCTCCGGCCACGGCGCCATGGTTGGGCAGCAACTTCAGAGCCGCCTCGTAACAGTGTATCGAGCCGGCGAAGTCGTCGGTCTTCTCTCGCGCGATGCCCAGGACGTGCCAGGCCACGCCCAGTGTTTCGTCACGTTCCAAGGCCTTGAGCGCTAGTTTCTCGCCCTTGGCGAAATCGCGGTTCTGCATGGCCTGGATGGCGCGGGCCACCAGCTTGGCGGTCTCTTGGTTGCGCACTTCATTGACCTGCCGGTCAAGCCGCGCGAGCGCGTCGCTCGAAGCCGAATCGCCGATCGTCGCCGCCTTCACGCCGAGATGAACGGCGTTGGCGACGGCTTCCTGGCCCTGGGCGAGAGCGCTGGCCGAAATCTGGGTGTCGCGACTGCGGGACATTATTGAAGCCTTGGCGGTTGGAGAGAGTCATCCTCTGGGTCAGTATGCTTAATTGTATACTAAGCTGCGTCTCACCGTCGCAGGCTCGGCAAGGGGACGTTAACCGCCTTCGCCTAGCTTCTGCTCCGGACCGTCATTCAGGCGGGTGGGGCGACGCAACAATGCTAGAGGGAGCGGCCTTGTGCCATTGAAGCTGTCGCTGAAACCCGGCGAGAAATTCGTGCTGAACGGCGCGGTGGTCCAGAATGGCGACCGTCGCGGCGTCTTGGTGCTTCAGAACAAGGCCTCGGTGCTGCGTGAGAAGGACATCATGCAGCTCGACGAAGCCACCACGCCGGCGCGTCGGATCTATTTCCCGGTCATGATGATGTACCTGGACGAGGCCGGCGCCGAGCGTCAGTACGAGGAATTCGCCACACGCCTGACCGAGTTCATGGGCGTGGTGCGTAATCCCGACGTGCTGAGCGACTGCATCGCCATCTCCAAGCATGTGATGGCGCGCGAGTACTACAAGGCGCTCATGCTGAGCCGTAAGCTTATCGAATACGAAGATCAGAGGTTGGGGCATGTCTCTTAGGGCCTATCAGCAGACGGCGACGCGGACTGAAAACCCGCGTGAGATGGAATACCGTCTGTTCGGTCAGGTGACGCGTGCGCTGATGGCCGCTTCCGAAGCGCCGGCGGACGACATCGCCACGCGTATCGACGCGCTCGACTGGAACCGGCGCGTCTGGTCGGCCCTGGCGACCGACTGTTCATTGCCGGAAAACACCCTGCCGGTGCAGCTGCGCGCCAGCATCATTTCGCTCAGCCTGTGGGTTGGCCGTCACTCCAGCGCCATAATGCGCAAGGAGGAGGATTTCGAGCCTCTGATCGAGATCAATCGCATGATCATGCAAGGCCTGGCGGGACGCGCCGACGCGGCCTGACCCAACCGGGGAAGGGGACTTTTCCCTTACCGGCAAACCTTTCCGGAAAAACCTGCCGCCCGGCGAATTCTGCATTCGCCGGGCGTTTTCGTGTCTGGCTAACGTGTAAAAAATAATCTTTAAAAACAACATCTTATAAGTTCTCGGGTGTTGGCGCGGATTGGCCCGCCGCTTGCGATGGGTTCAGTGGGCAAAACGCCCGACCGGCAAAACGCCGGGGCAATCCTCCCAAAATGGCGAGAACCACCATGCTGAACTCGATCAACACCAATGCCGGCGCCATGATCGCGCTGCAAAACCTGAACGCAACCAACTCGGAGCTCCAAAGCACTCAACAACGCATCAACACCGGCAAGCGGATCTCCAACGCCAAGGATAACGGCGCGATCTGGTCGATGGCTAAGATGCAAAGCGCTACGTCGAGCTCGTTGAACGCCGTTAAGGACTCGCTCCAGCGCGGACAATCGACGATCGACGTGGGCCTTGCCGCTGGCGACACCGTCACCGACCTGCTCGGCAAGATGAAGGAAAAGGCCCTGGCCGCTTCCGACACCTCGCTGAACACCGCTTCGTTCAATGCCTTGAAGGCGGATTTCAACAGCCTTCGCGACCAGATCACCAAGGCTGTCACCAACGCCAAGTTCAACGGCGTCAGCCTCGTGGACGGCACCACCACCAAGTTGCAGTTCCTCAGCAACTCGGACGGCGTCGCCTACACGGTGAACGCCAAGACCCTGTCGCTCGTCGGCCTGGGCCTGGCGTCCACGTCCAGCTTCACCACCGCCGCCGCGGCCAAGACCATGATCGATACGATCACCAAGTCGATGACCACGGCGACGAACAAGCTGGCGAACCTGGGCACGAGCTCGACCGGTCTGGACATGCATCTGACCTTCACGGGTAAGCTGCAAGACAGCCTGGACGCGGGTGTCGGCAATCTGGTCGATGCGGATCTGGCCAAGGAAAGCGCCAAGCTGCAATCGCTGCAGACCAAGCAGCAGCTGGGCGTTCAAGCTCTGTCGATCGCCAACCAGACGCCTCAGTCGATCCTTTCGCTCTTCAAGTGATCGGCGACTAGGTTCAAGGAAGCGATCAAAGCCGGACGGTCCAAGGACCGTCCGGCATTTCTTTTTTTAGGATCAAGGTTCGTTGAGGCATCCGAGCCCGCCTGAATTTGCCCGGCAAAATCTACCCATAGCGAACCGGGCTCGGCAGAAAGTGCCGATCAAAATCGTGGTAAATGAAGATATAACGTAAATATTTCAAGGCATTGACGATTTGTGCCTACCCGGCACTTTTGGCCCGATACTTGCTGCCTAGTTCCTCGAGCAAAAAGCTCCCGGCAGTCAAAATGACGTCGGAACCCTTGAATAGGAACTGTCGAGATGCCGCTGAATAGCATCAACACGAACGCGGGCGCGATGATCGCCCTGCAAAACTTGAACGCCACCAACAGCGAACTGAACGTCACGCAACAACGCATCAACACCGGCAAGAAGGTCGGTAACGCCAAGGACAACGGCGCGATCTGGGCGATGGCCAAAAGCCAATCCTCGACCGCCGGCTCGCTGAACGCCGTGAAGGACTCGCTGCAACGCGGCCAGTCGACGATCGACGTGGCCCTGGCCGCTGGCGACACCGTCACCGACCTGCTGGGCAAGATGAAGGAAAAGGCCCTGGCCGCTTCCGACACCTCGCTGAACACCGCCTCGTTCAACGCCCTGAAGTCTGACTTCAACAGCCTGCGCGACCAGATCACCAAGGCCGTCACCAACGCCAAGTTCAACGGCGTCTCGATCGCCGACGGCTCCACCACCAAGCTG
>Ga0101941_1000240_pt1 | contig 122564 bp, 98 predicted proteins | sample DewCreD2012metaG_3_FD_75242 | JGI IMG/M metagenome (GOLD analysis project Ga0101941, IMG submission 75242) | Hot spring sediment bacterial and archeal communities from British Columbia, Canada, to study Microbial Dark Matter (Phase II) - Dewar... ... | reverse complement strand
TGTTTGCCCGTTCCAATATGACTGCACTGTTTGTTAACAAAAGCAAAACATGGAATTATCCGGGTTCTACTGATACAACTAATGTAAATGATTTTAACCGTGTAGGTGGGCTGGAATATTATTTTGCTTCCAAAACCAATAAAATAACCGGTAAAGTATTTTGGTTGCAATCGTTTGATCCACAAAATAAAAAGGGGCAAATGGCCAATGCCTCCTGGATTTCCTACAACGGTAGAAAGTTGAATTTATACTGGAATCACGAATATGTAGGTGAGAACTTTAACGCCGAGGTAGGTTATGTGCCCCGCAAATCATATTGGAGAATTGAACAACAGGTTTTGTATTTTTTCTTTCCTAAGCGATCAAGGATAGTCAATCATGGATTTCAGCTTTACAACGACAATTATTTTGATCTGGCTTCTAACAATATTGACAGGGTAATTCAGCCAGGGTATAATTTTAACTTTAACAATACAGCCTATATAAACTTTCGCTTCAATAATATATATACCTATTTGCGTTCAGAATTTGATCCTACTAATTCAGGCGGAAAAAAATTGGCAGATTCGACCGGATATATCTACAATTCAGGGCTTGTACAATTTCAATCAAACTACCGTCGATCAGTATATATGTATGGTTCAGCTGAATATGGTGAGTATTATAATGGAAAAAAAACTACACTGTATGGCAATCTAAATTTGCGAATTAGGACCTGGGGCGTTTTTTCATCGGGACTAACCATAAATGATATCAAATTGCCTGATCCATATAAAAGCGTGACTTTGTATTTATGGAGTTTTGGAACCAGTATTTCATTTAACAACAGTTTGTTTTTTAGCTCCTTTGTACAATACAATGATCAAATAAATAACTTTAATATTTACGCTCGGTTGCAATGGCGATTTATACCTATGTCAGATGTGTTTCTGGTATATACCGACAATTATTTAACTCCTGAGTTTTCCGTTCGAAACAGAGCCATACATCTCAAATTTGTATATTGGTTGAATATGTAATAGGTTAATTAGTTTTAATACAGATAAATAGCCTTAAACTTGGCTAAAGGAGCCATTCGGGCTTTGTTGAGCGATAAGGTGTCTTCTTTTACTGTGTAATTGTCTGTTATTTCAAATATTTTAAAATACGCACTTTCATCTCCCACATTCATGCAAGCCATCATGGTAGAAGCAATAGTGCCAAATTTTATTCTGTTGCCATCGAGTATTTCATAAAACCCAAATATAGCATTACAACCTCCGTGTCCACTGAGTGTACGATTATCATTTTTTAGAATTAAGAAAGGTTCTCGCATTTGCTGATCTGAAAATGTGACTGCCTGGCTATTTAGCTCAATCAGTTTCCAATACTTTCCTGTAATCCGGTGGTCAGCATTTTGGTCTTTTTTTAATACATATTGATTGGCTGTATCGTCCGGATAGTTGGTGCCGGCATCGCTGAGTTTTACTAATTGATTTTCGCCAACACTAAGGTGCCAGTTTACAGCCGTGCCAGATTTGCCTTTGATTAGTATCTGTTTTCCTTTTGCTGTCCATTCATAATTGCCATATTCTGAGATGATTGCTGTGTCTTTATTAATGGGTTTTTGTAAAAGTTCAAACTGATTATTTTCATCAAATTTGATTTCTGTTTGCAAACCTACACAATTCAAACAAGGTAATATACCACGATATATACCGGTTAACTCTGCCTGATCGACTTTTTTAGTTGCAGATTGATTGTTTTTGCAAGCGAAAATGGAAATTGCAACAAGGAACAATGACAGGTATATAGTTTTCATAGTGAATTGAAATAGAATATTTTTTTAGAATAAGAAAAACTGGTACTAATTTTTATCCGATTCTTGTACCATTTTTCACCGTTCTGTCCGGTTGGATAAGTATGATTTCTTTATCATCACCAATACCACCCAAAACAAGGCAATCGCTCATAATGTTTACAATTTGTTTGGGCGGAAAGTTAACAACGGCTATAATTTGTTTGCCTATCAGTTCATCCGGAGTGTAAAGTTTAGTAATCTGTGCTGAAGATTTTTTTTGACCCATTTCACCAAAGTCGATCAACATTTTGTAAGAAGGATTTTTAGCTTCTTTAAATATTTCTGCCGAAATAATGGTGCCAATACACAAATGTATTTTTTCAAAATCATTCCAGGTAATAGTATCGATGGTTTCCATTTTGCTAAGAATTATTTGCCGGGTGATATGCTGTGTTGTTGTATTTTATTGACATACAGTTGGTTTTGTTCTTGAAAAAAACTTAAAACTTCCAACTTTAAACTCCCGACTCCTTTCCCCCAACTTTCCCAAAACTTCAAATTTAGTTCAGAATTGGTTCTTAGTATTGAAGCATCATTGATCCATTTTGAAATAAATATAAAACAACTTACCACTTCGAACCAATTTATGAAGTACTCTTTACTATTCGTGAGTTTGATAGCCCTCATCTGGCAAACCAGCTGCGAAAAAAAACACAAACATGAGGAAAAAACCAAATTTCTGGTTACCAGTCCTCTTAAAAAAGATACAACCGTTATTAAGGATTATGTATGTCAAATTCGCTCAATACAGCATATTGAGCTTAGGGCATTGGAAAAAGGGTATTTGTCACAGATTTTTATTGATGAAGGTAAGTTTGTCAAAAAAGGACAAGCCTTGTTTCAGATAATGCCTAAACTTTATAATGCAGAACTTCAAAGGGCTCAGGCTGAAGCCAATTTTGCTGAAATTGAATACCTAAACACAAAGTCACTTGCCGATAGTAACATAGTATCCAAAAATGAACTGGCTATGGCCAAGGCCAAATACGACAAAGCAAAAGCAGAAGTAGCTCTGGCAGAGGTTCACCTGGGTTTTACTCAAATCAAAGCCCCCTTTGATGGAATTATTGATCGCTTTCAGGTACGATTAGGAAGTCTTGTGGATGAAGGAGATTTGCTTACCACACTTGCTGATAATAGTAAAATGTGGGTGTATTTCAATGTAACAGAAGCTGAGTATTTAGATTTTAAAACGAATCTGAAAAATGACAGCTTATTGAGAGTTAATTTGTTAATGGCCAATAATAAGCTTTTTGAGTTTCCGGGTGTAGTTGAAACCATTGAAGCAGATTTTAACAACGAAACCGGGAATATCGCTTTCAGAGCAACCTTTCCCAACACCAAAGGTCTCCTCAGACATGGCGAAACCGGCAATATTCAAATGGCAGTACCCTTCACCAATTCTCTGATCATACCTCAGAAGGCCACTTTCGAAATTCTGGAAAAGAAATATGTATTTGTGGTAGATAAAGATAACACTGTAAAGCAGCGAGAAATTACCATTGCTGCCGAAATGCCTGATCTGTATATCATACAGGATGGTTTGTCAGAAAACGAAAAGATACTATATGAAGGATTAAGAAAAGTAAAGGACAATGATAAAATTTCCTACGATTATACAGATGCCAAGACTGTGATTAACCATCTGAAAGTATATGCAGAGTAAGGTAAGTATCTCCAAAGGTTACAACTATGTTTAGTAAATTCATCAAAAGACCAGTGCTTGCCATTGTGCTTTCGCTGGTTATAATTTTCATGGGAGTGTTGGCTATTAATACGCTACCAAAATCTCAATTTCCGGAGATTGCACCGCCTATGGTTATGGTAAATGCTTCGTATCCTGGTGCAAGTGCAAAGGTGTTAACAGAAAATGTACTTATTCCTCTCGAGCAGGCTATTAATGGAGTTTGGGGTATGCGATATATGACTTCCGATGCTACCAGCGCAGGCGAGGCCAATATACAGATAGTTTTTAATCCGGGTACAGACCCCGACGAAGCTCTGGTGCAGGTAAATACGCGTATTGCTCAGGTCTTAAACCGCCTTCCGCCACTCGTGCAGCGCGAAGGTGTGGTTGTTTCGCCTGTTATGCCCAGTATGCTCATGTATATAAACCTGTACAGCACCGACAAAAATGCCGACATGAAGTTTCTCTTCAATTTTGCCGGGGTAAATATGATTCCGGAATTGCAAAGGATAAACGGTATTGGTCAGGCTAAAATACTGGGTAGCCGTCAATATGCGATGCGTGTATGGTTAAAACCCGATCGCATGCGGGCTTATAATATTTCGGCAGAAGAGGTGATGGAAGCCTTGGGTGAACAAAGTGTAATTGGTTCTCCGGGCAGGATTGGCAGGGCCGATGGTAAACGTGCAGAAGCATTGGAGTATGTCCTTACCTATCAGGGAAGATATAATGATGCTGAACAGTATAAAAATGTAATTGTTAAGACCAATTCAAAAGGTGAAAATATTCACCTTAAAGACGTAGCAAATGTAGAGTTGGGAAGTGAATATTATGATATTTATTCAAACCTAAATGGGTATCCATCAGCAGCTATTGTTTTAAAGCAAACCTATGGAAGTAATGCCAGCGAAGTAATTGAAAATGTAAAAGCAGAGTTGGAGCAACTTAAGAAGAGTTCATTTCCTCCGGGGATGGATTATGAGATCAGTTATGATGTTTCTAACTTCCTGGATGCTTCAACCGAAAATGTACTTCATACATTAGGTGAAGCCTTTGTGCTGGTTGCCATTGTAGTGTTCTTGTTTTTGGGCGATTGGCGTTCTACGCTTATTCCTACGCTGGCGGTTCCGGTATCTTTAATCGGTGCCTTTATGTGTATGCAGTTCTTCGGACTGACCATCAATATGATTACCTTATTTGCACTTGTGCTGGCCATAGGTATAGTGGTCGATGATGCTATTGTGGTGGTGGAAGCCGTACATGCAAAGATGGCGGAAGAAAACCTGTCGCCATACAATGCAGTGAAAAAAGTACTGGGAGAAATTAGCGGAGCAATTATCGCCATTACCTTATTGATGACGGCGGTATTTGTTCCGGTTGCATTTATGTCAGGACCGGTTGGGGTTTTCTACAGACAGTTTTCCATCACCATGGCAACTTCCATTGTTATTTCCGGATTTGTGGCACTTACTCTTACTCCTGTGCTATGTGCCATGATCCTGAAAAATACACATGGACAGCCTGTAAAAAGAACTCCAATCAATAGATTTCTTGATGCCTTTAACAGCGGATTTGAAAAACTCACCGGCAAATACGTAGGTCTGCTGAATGTAATTGTAAACCGCCAGGTAATTACCTTTGGTATTTTAATCATGTTTGGGTTAGGTATAATTGGTATTTCCAGTGTAATGCCTTCGGGGTTTATACCCAGTGAAGACCAAGGAATGCTTTACGCCATTGTACAAACTCCTCCCGGCGCCACGCTGGAAAGAACCAATGAAGTAGCTCATGAATTACAAGCTATAGCCCAAAAAGTTGAAGGCATACAATCTGTTTCGTCCTTGGCCGGATATGAAGTACTTACCGAAGGCAGAGGGTCAAATGCCGGCACATGTTTGATAAATCTCAAACCTTGGGCCGAACGCAAACATAATGTGCATGAGATCATTGAAGAACTGGAAGAAAAGACTAAACATATTCCTGGTGCGGTAATAGAGTTTTTTGACCCGCCTGCAGTGCCGGGCTACGGTGCAGCCGGAGGTTTTGCCCTTCAATTGTTGGATAAAACCAATACCGGCGATTACAAAATGCTTGAAAAAGTGACCAATGAATTTATGGATGAGCTGAAAAAACGCGAAGAGTTAACCGGCTTGTTTACTTTCTTTAGTGCCAATTACCCTCAGTACGAATTGAAAATTGACAATCAATTGGCTATGCAAAAAGGAGTTTCCATTGGCAAAGCTATGGACAATCTTTCTGTAATGATTGGTAGTACCTACGAACTTGGATTTATTAAATATCAGCGTTACTTCAAAGTATTCGTTCAGGCCTCACCTGAATACAGAAAACTTCCTGAAGATGTACTGAATATGTGGGTCAAAAATGATCGTGGAGAAATGGTGCCTTATTCTGCATTTATGAAAATCAAAAAGATACAGGGAGCCAACGAGATCAACCGATACAATATGTACAATACTGCTTCCATCAGAGGCGGTGCCGCATCAGGATATAGTAGTGGCGAAGCAATAAAAGCCGTACAGGAAGTAGCCGCTAAAACACTACCACGTGGTTATGATATAGATTGGGGAGGGCTCGCCTATGATGAAGTTAGACGTGGTAATGAATCTATATACATATTTTTGATAGTATTAGGGTTTGTGTACCTGGTTCTTGCAGCACAATACGAAAGTTTTATCCTTCCATTGGCAGTTGTGTTCTCCTTACCGGCTGGCGTTTTTGGATCATTTTTACTTCTCAAAGCCATGGGACTTGCCAACGATATTTACGCGCAGGTAGGTCTTGTAATGCTGGTAGGTTTATTGGGTAAAAATGCTGTATTGATTGTTGAGTTTGCTATTCAAAAACAGCGTGAAGGTATGTCTGTACTCCATGCAGCTATCGAAGGAGCAAGAGTTCGTTTCAGACCAATTTTGATGACTTCATTTGCTTTTATAGCAGGACTTTTACCGTTGGTACTGGCTCATGGACCTGGAGAAATTGGCAATAAAACCATCGGCGCCTCTGCCCTTGGTGGTATGTTGTTCGGTACAATTTTCGGGGTAATTATAGTTCCTGGACTATACTATATTTTTGGAAAACTGGCCGAAAATCGAAAACTAATTAAGGATGAAGACGAAGATTCCTTAACCGAAAATCTGATTCATCACGGGGATAATCTTCACCAAAAAACTGCTGATCATGCGAACAAATAAAATACTATGGTACATTGGGGTTATAGCTATTGCTATTTTCTACTCTGCCTGCACACCCTTATTGGTTTCAAAATCTGTAAATAAAAATATACCGGCCAGGTATTCGGTTTCGTCTGATACTAATAATACGGCAGATGAAAATTGGAAAAGTTTCTTTACGGACTCTGACTTAGTTTCTTTGATTGATACAGCCCTGAAAAATAATCAGGAGCTTAACATAATGCTGGAAGAAATTAATATTTCCCAAAATGAAATCAGAGCAAAGAAAGGCGAGTATTTGCCATTTCTGAATCTTGGTGCTGGAGCAGGTGTAGAAAAGGTTGGCAGGTACACCAGAAATGGTGCTGTTGATGTAAGCACAGATATTGAACCCAGCAAACGAATTCCGGAAAATTTATCCGATTTTATACTTGATGCTACCTTGTCGTGGGAGGTAGATATTTGGAAAAAACTAAGAAATTCCAAAAAAGCTGCGGTAAGCAAATATCTTTCAACGGTAGAAGGTAAAAACTTTATGATTACCAACCTGATTGCCGAAATAGCTGCTTCCTACTATGAATTGATTGCCCTTGATAATCAATTGACAATTTTGCAAAGAACCATAGAAACACAGGAGAATGCCTTGAAAATTGTAAAACTGCAGAAGGAAGCCGCTAAGGTAACAGAACTGGCTGTACGCCGGTTTGAGGCACAGGTATTAAAAACCAAAAGTTTGCAATATGCCATACATCAAAATATAGTTGAAACTGAGAATCGGATTAATTTTCTGGTAGGCAGATTTCCTCAACCGGTACAAAGAAATTCTGACAGGTTTCTAGATTATGTTCCCAATACAATACAGGCAGGAATACCTTCGCAATTACTATCAAACAGAAGTGATATTAGGCAAGCTGAGTTAGAATTAGAGGCAGCAAAGCTTGATGTGAAAGTTGTAAGGGCAAATTTTTATCCATCCTTTAAAATAAATGCAGGATTGGGTTATCAGGCATTTAATCCAGCGTTTTTGATAAATACACCTGAATCAATACTTTACAATCTGACCGGAGATTTGATTGCTCCGGTAATAAACAGAAATGCGATTAAAACAGCGTATTTAAACGCAAATTCCAGACAAATACAGGCAATTTATACTTATGAAAAAACCGTATTACAGGCTTATAATGAAGTTGTTAACCAAATGTCAATGATGAGTAACCTGGAGAAAAGTTTTAGCCTCAGGGATAAACAAGTGCAAGCACTGACTGAGTCTATTAATATTTCAACAATTTTGTTTTCTTCAGCCAGAGCCGATTATATGGAAGTGCTTTTAACACAGCGTGATGCGCTTGAGTCCAAAATGGAATTGATAGAAACTAAACAAATGCAGATGCTTGCTATGGTGAATACATACCGTGCTTTAGGAGGAGGTTGGAAGTAATCAAAACTACTTGCTCATAATTCAATAACTTCCTTACACAAAAATCTACCAGTTTGACTAAATGACAAATAGTCAAATTGGTAGATTTTATTTTTCTAGTAAAAGTGATGATTTCTATATTTTATTCCGGACTGAATTCTGCCGTTTGTTAAATAAAACTTACCGTTCACAAGCCAAAATCTACCGTTGCCTCAATAGGTCTTTTTGACATCAATATTTTAGCTAATTTAAATCTCTTGACCAATTCAGTGTTTTAACTTCTGAGAACTTAAGAGGTGAAAGCTAAAATTTAATGTGTTATTCTGATTCATTATTGTATTATCTCAAACAAGCTAAAAATAAGGGTAAAATTAAATTTTTAAAATTCATATGAATATGAATTCCAATAAGTTTAAGATGTTTGTTGAGAACGATGGTGGTGGCCATATACAGGTTTTTAAAGCTAAGGGCAACGCTTTTTGGCATTATTGGAACTTGACCCTCAAAGGACCTGATGAACCTATTTTAATTGCTGATTTTTTTAACGAAACACAATTTGTTGTTATTAACCGAAGTGGTTGGATAAGGGCTTTTGATGCCGAAAGCAAGGAGCCATTGCTCGATTTTAAACTAAATGCAAACGAAAATACTTCTGCTTTACTGGCAGCCGACGGTTCAAAAGTATATATAGCATTTCAACACCTAGATCATAAATACTATTTAGCTACCTGCTCTCTGGACACTTTTGTGATTAATATGAAGGATTTGCCCGGTATGTTGGGCGATTTACTTCAGGTCAGAAATGACGGTAGTTTGCTATTTTATCATCATGAAAATAGCTACATAGAACAAGTATTTGTTTATAAACATTACTTTTCTGTACTGGATATAAAGACCAACACAATTAAACACCATCATTTGCCTAATGCTCCGCAATTTGCTTATGATGTCTTCAAACCTGTTGTAGATACATATAGAAATTTCTGTATAATGCCAACATATGACCAGGTTGTATATAAACAAAATGCACAGGATAATAAAGTATTCGAATACAAAATTGTATTGATAGATCTTGCTACTTTTGAAGCATATAAAGTGTTAACTGTTAGATATTTTGAAATAAATCAGCTGGCATGTTATGATTCAAATTGCCAGGCTCTGGCAAATGCATTTTTAGCACCTGATGAAAGTGTTGCATACCGACATGCATTACAGTTTTTTTATAAAAACCTGACTTCAATTTTATGTAAAGAAGATGGTATTTGGTTGTGTTGGCGCGGAGGAGTTTTAAGAAAAATATTTTCAGACTTTACAATGTCGCCTTTATTGGTTACCTCTAAAATTTCCAATTCAGCTTTAGAAGGTATGTTTGCTCACAAGTTTTTTCATCCGTCTATTTATAGAATCCACCAAACTGAAATAATTCTGAAAGATGAGCTGAATTATTTTCAATCCACTATTCCAGAGCTTAATGCATCGTTAAGTGATGAGATTATTCCTTTGGAGTTACAGTACAAAACATCAAAAGAAATTTTAAATCTTTCTTATTCAAAAAAGATTCGAAAGGAGAAAAATCAAAAAAGTATAGTGCAAATTAATGTCAATAATCTTGCTACTGCACAAAGCATAATGGTAGCCTTAATTCAAATGGAAACCATAGTATCGGACCTGGAAGCATTTGGTATTGACAAAATATTAATGTTTACGGTAAGTGATACGAAAGGAAATACCTTGAAAGAGCCTCAATTTTTTGCAAAAGCCATCAAATTCGCTCAAGCTCCGGCACACATCAATACCATTGTGAAAAAAATTGCCCAAAGTCCTAAAATTAAAGATCTGTATGGAAATGAAGGAGAAACAGCCTTATGTTATGCCGTTTTTGAGTTGGCCAAATTAGGAGAAAATTACCTGGATACTGTAATCGAATACCTCGCAAAAATTGATTTGGAAAAGGATGTATTTAATTGCCAAAACCTAATGCCAATATTGGAGGAGAAGTTCGAAAAGGATTACCTGCTTAAAAGGTTAGAATCTGCTGACGTTTGTTACTTTTCCGGTAAGTCAAAGCCCGGTTTATGAAAACAAATTCCATCTGGTAGATTCTTTTCCTTCACTTAGTCCGGTTACATATACTGTAGTCTGGAAGCCAGGCAACATCAATGCTCCGAAAATTGTAAAAATTGAAGGTGCACCAGCTACGCCAAGTACTGTGGCTGTTGAAAAATTGAATGTTATTTTTGATAAAAGTATAGACCCTGCAAGCTTTACTTGGGAAGATCTTTCATTAACCTTCTAAGGTGGTGAAAATATAATGGACAACTCTGTTACAGTAACCAAGATTGATGAGTTTACCTATGAAGTTGATCTTTCATCGCTTACCACCGGAAATGGTTTTTATAACTTTACAGCACAGGTAGCTAACATCAATGATGCAAATGGTATTAAAGGTCAGACAGGACTCAATACCACCTGGTCACAATTCTTAACAGTGCCAACTGTACAGGCATTCTTAGGATTGCCCGAAGGCAATATTGCTACTGCTTACGAAACCATGCAAGTGCTCTTTAATTTGCCTATTGATGAAACTACATTAACACCGCAACGATTTAAGTTTTCTATCAATGGCGATACCCTGTCCGGTGTGCTAAATATTGATTCTATTAGAGCCGATAAGAAGTTGTTTTACCTGTCAGGGCTAAGCAATATACTCACACAAAGTTCTGTATATACCCTTACCGTGGATCTGCCTAATATATATTCTGTCGATCAATTTGCAGGTATGACTCCTCAGTCAATCAACCTAACGCTGGACAATGAAGGCCCGAAGATAGTTTCTATGCTCATCTTCAGTTGGTGGATTGGATGCTCAACATATCAATCAGGTGTTTATAAACTTCAATGAAAATGTTCGTGGCTTTAATAACTCGTATATCCAATTGACGAGAAATGGAGAAAGGATTTTTCCTAGTATAGACAAACTTCCCAACACCGATTTGAGTCATTGGAAACTGGGTGAGTTGGGCATGTTGACCTATCCGGAAGGAGAATATACCCTTACCGTAAACCTTACTGGTTTGAAAGATGAAATAGGAAATATAGGAACAGGCTCGCAGCAAATTTCCTGGACGGTAAATAGGTCTTTGCTTGTTGGTATTTCAAATCTAACTATAAGTCCGGATTTGGGCTATTCTCAGACCGATGGAATCACCTCTGGCAATTCACTTCAAGTTGCATTTGACTTAAGTGAAGAAGCTCTGCAGGTTGCTGTATACCAAAGCGACATAAGCGGTGAGACCTTGTTGCGAAAAGACAACAATGTGGCAGCTGGTAACATTTCAATACCTGTTGTTTTATTGAGTGGAGGAAATACTTCCATCAAGGTTGTAGCTACCGGTACAAACGAAGTTTCTGTTGCAACCCAAAAAGATTTATTTGTAGATCAACTCCCACTTTCTGCAAACTGGTCTTTAGGTTCTGATCAGGTATATAACCAACAGATCGATTCACTTACTCTTCGTTTTTCTGCCAGATTATTGACAGAAGCTGATTTGTTAAGCACTATACAATTAAAGCATAACAATGAGCAGGTAGTCATTTCCGGATTAGAAATCAGGAAAATGAGTGATACACTTTTTGTACTAAAAGGAATTTCAAAGGCTTCTGCTTTGTCGGGCAACTACACGATGACTATCAATACCGAAAGTCTAAGCAAATACAGAAGTGGTATTTCCGGACTGGGATTAACCTCTGTTTCCTGGACGGTGAAAACACCAAACCGAGCACCGGTTGCTAATGCCGGAAACGATTTAGTGGTCACTACTCCAGGTTTTGTGAGTTTGGATGCAACTGCCTCAACAGATCCTGATGCTGATTCACTGAGTTACCTATGGATAGCTCCAAATGGCATTACTATGCTGGATTCTACCATTGCAAATCCTAAGTTTACTATTACTTCAATCAATAATGGACAAACGTATTCATTCTTACTTATCGTAAAAGATGGTTCGTTATATTCAACCGATGTAGTACAGGTAAAGGTCCAGTTTGCCGGACAAATTACCTATTATCGTGATGAAGACGGAGATGGATTTGGTGATGATTCTCAGACATCTGCAACTGCACAGGAAGGTTATCGGAACTAGGTGGTGATTGTGACGATCAGGACAATACAATATACCCAGGTGCTGAGGAAATTAAGGATGTAAAAGATAACAATTGCGAGAGAAACATAGACGAAAACTTTGTAACTGGCAACGATGCAACCAATGCCTTCATTCAACATTTTGACATATTGGTGTATCCTATACCTGCAGTAGAACAGTTTACAGTGTATATGACCGGTATTAATACAACTGAAAAAGTTGTAATACATGTATACAACGAATTAGGTAATAAAGTAGAAGTGCTGGAAAATGTGCAGGTAGGGCAGAGGCTGGAACTTGGCAAGCATTATCCTCAAGGATTATACCTTATTAAAGCCATACAAGGCAATGAACGCAAAACCGTTAAGGTTACAAAATTGTAAAAGAAGTCCAAACTATAAGCAAAAAAACCCTGAGTATATCGGGTTTTTTTGTTTATAAAGTAATAGAACGTTTAGCCAATTTATATAAGTGAGGATACAACTGAACCATCTGACCCGATCAAAAAAATCAGGTAACTTTATTATTTCGGTGAAGACAATCAATTACTTTGTTAAATCCTTCCTGACTTTCGGAAAGTATGACCAATTGGTCGTTCGCTTCAATTTTTGTAGAGCCACTTGGGGTCAGATACTTATTATTTCTTTTAATCATGGCTATAATAGCATTTTTGGGAAACCCTAATTCTACAATCATTTTTCCTGCAGCAAAAGAGTCAGGGGTGATATCAATTTCTTTCATCGCTGCTTTTGGGATATCTGAAATAAATTTCTCTGTATCAGATACTGGTTTTACGTTTTCGGGTAGCGAAACATGTAACCATTTTGCAACAATAGATAAGGTAGTGCCTTGCAATAGTATAGAAGTCACAGAAATGAAAAATACGATATTGAAAATCATATTGGCTTTTTCAATACCGGCTAAAAGCGGATAGGTTGCAAATACTATTGGTACAGCGCCGCGCAAACCAACCCAGGAAATATATAATCTTCTTCTAAGCTTCATCCGGAAAGGAATAAGGCTTATAAATACACTCAAAGGTCTTGCTACTAGTATCAGAAACAATGAAATAACTAATCCAATACCTGCAATAGGAACAACCTGACTTGGAAATACTAGTAATCCTAAGGTTAAAAACAATACAATTTGCATCAGCCAGGCTATCCCATCATACATTTTTAGTATGGTTTTTTTATGTATCAGATCCTGGTTACCCAAATAAACAGCACATATATAAATGGCCAAAAAACCATTTCCTCCTACAAAGTCCGTTGCAGAAAAGGTGATAAACATCAAAGCAATAACCAATACGAAATACAAACCTTCAAAATCGAGTTTGATTTTATTGATGATGAATTTGCTTAGTTTGCCAAACACAAAGCCTGCAACACCTCCTAGTATCATTTGTTGCCCAAACAAAGGTATGATAGAAAGTATGCTTTTGTCCTGGTGTATCACTAATGTCAGAAAAGCAATGGTAAGTACATAAGCCATTGGATCATTACTTCCGCTTTCTAATTCCAAGGTCGGTCGAAGGTTGGATTTTAGAGCAAGACTTTTGGACCGTAGTATTGAAAATACAGCTGCTGCATCAGTGGATGAAACAATTGAACCCAAAAGCATACTTTCATAAATGGTGAGTTCTGTAATACAGTATATAAATGATCCCGCTGTAACTGCGGTAAGTAATACACCAACAGTAGATAAAACTAAACCTTCTTTTAATATAGGTTTTACAGTAGTCCAATTGGTGTCAAGTCCACCGGAGAATAGAATAAAATTTAACGCAACAATACCAATAAATTGAGCAAGGGAAGGATCGTCAAAAAGAATGCCGCCAATTCCGTCGGAGCCGGCTAACATACCGATAGTTAAAAAAAGCAATAAGGTAGGCACACCAAATTTATAGGATGTTTTACCTGCAATGATGCTTATAAATAGTAATATTGAGCCTACTAATAATATATTTTCTATAGTTAAATTCATATCCTATTTTTTGTATTCAAGGCAGATGAATACCAATTTTGAAAATAGGATTTTTTAACTAGTAATGAAAGGGGAGGTTTTGCAATTGTATAAAATATACCTTAACGCATTCGCAAGGTATATTTTATAGTTAGCTACCGGATACTTAATAAAATCTATTTTGTTGTTCGGATAGATTTGTTTTCAAGTTGAAAACTTAGCGGATGTTTAGCTTGATTAAGTAATAGTTCCAAGCCTTGCAAGTCAAACTGACTGGATATTGGTTCTTTGGTAGGTTTGTTTTTGTAAAATTCAACAAACTGCCTGGCAACAAAAATTTCTCCGGGGTGATCCGAACTCAACATGGAGTAATCATTTAATCCAAATTTTGATGGAGTTGCGAATGGAATTACATTAAATCCTTTTGAAATTAATTGATTTTGAAATGCTATATATTGATTCCAGAAATCTGTAAAATGGCTATGTTGGGAAGCTTTATTGTAAAATTCATCCGATAAAGGAGGGATATAGATTAGTACTTCTATGTTGTTGTTTTTTAATTTTTTCAATGCGTTTACTACACGATTGGCTTTATCTTTATCATAATTCATAGGCATAGGATAGCCTTTTGAATGGGCGTTAAATTCCTCAATTAATACTCCCTCTACATGTACCGAATCGTTGGTAAATAGATCTATTTCCCATTTGTTATTACAACTTCCATCTTTTCTGTATCCATTACCAACCATTCCTCTTTTTCCATATCCTATATCAACAGCCGGAACTTCTCGGATATCAGATTTTAAAGCAACCTGTTGCATGGCTCTTAGTTGCTTCTTAGAATCAAAATATGGGTCGTCCCATATACTTGGATTGAAACTCATATTGTCTAAGCCCGCATGTTCTAACACAAAACTATGATCCAGACCAAATACTATATAGCGAGGTTTGGTGAGTGTTCCATCAAGTAACTGATTGCTTATGTTTTCCAAATCAGATATGTTTCTAATCATCAAACCTGTATTGTAAAATGCAGCGTTAAATGGTTTGAAAAAGAAGTCTCTAAAACATAGCACAATAGATTGACCTAAAACAAGTACTTCCGGTTTTTTGACCAGCATAGTATTGTATTTATACATATTCATTGCATTGCCATACAATATTCTATTGTAGTAGGTTTCTTCCTCTGATTTTTGTTGTTTATCAATGATGGTAACAATAGGTAAATGTTCTTTAATTCTGTATAATAAATATTGTGTTGCTACAACATATAATAGAATTGGAATAAAGAAATAGGTAGATTTTATCAGAAATTTTTTCATACTATTTTAGAATTGAAAATAATAAAATGGTTCTTCTGCAAAATATCCATACAATAAAATGGAAATAATCATTCCTAAATATGTAGTATGCCTTAACCATCCTGGCCAGCCTGAAATATCAAAGCAGTACATTTTTTTTCTCATGTAATACTCAAATACAAGAAAGCCAATCACCAATGGAAATATTCTATGTATAAATTCATCAATTTGCCAGAAGTCTTCGGCAAATAAAATATTCTGGTAATACCTGCCTGCCATATCCATGTTTTCTACTCTAAATAAGACAATTATCAAACTCATTATTATAAAATTCAATGCCCAGGTAAATGGCTTCACAAATACATTGGTATTTATAAATTTGATTCCGTTTTTTAGCCAAGCAAAATCTTTCGCCAGTAGGGTAGGTGTGTAACACAATCCAACAATAAATCCAAAACACACAAATGTCATATTTGCACCATGCCAGATACCTATTACCACAAACAACATAATTGTTGAAAATAAGCGCCATAGAAAATTGTTAATTCTTAACTTAACTACTGGTAGAAATAAATAATCCCGAAACCAGGTGGTTAATGAAATATGCCATCTTCGCCAGAATTCAGGAATACTGGTTGCGCTAAGAGGGACATCGAAGTTTTTCATTAAATTAAAACCAAGAATTCGGCCTGTGCCAATTGCAATATCTGAATAGGCAGAAAAGTCAAGGTAGAGTTGAATTAAAAATAACATCCCGCCGATAATTGTTTCTATGGAAGAAAATCCCTCAGGATTACTAAATATTGGAGTTACTCGAAGCGATAACGGATCTGCAATTACCAATTTTTTAAAAAATCCATATAATACCAATCTGGCACCAGAAACTGCTAAATCATAATTAAATACTCTTGGTTTACTTATTTGTGGCAATAACATAGAAGCACGTTCTATTGGGCCGGCCACCAATTGAGGGAAAAAACTGACAAAACCAAGAAAATCAACTAAATTGGTGGTTGGAGTTAATCTTTTTTTGTAGATATCAAGGGAGTAACTAAGTGTTTGAAAGGTATAAAAACTAATGCCCACTGGCAGTATAACATGTATATACAGATTGGTACTATCAATATCCATTGATGAAAGCAAATCGCTAAACGAATCAATGAAGAAATTATAATATTTGAAGTAAAATAACATACCCAGGTTAGTGAGTAAGCAAATACCCATAAGCAGGTTTCGAATCTTCTGTTTGTTGGATTTATAAATCATCAATCCAATAGTATAGTCAATCATTGAACTGGCGAAAATCAATGCTAAGAAACGATAATCCCACCATCCATAGAACAGGTAGCTGCCAGCTAAAATCAAGTAGTTTTGTATTCTTAATTGATTCTTAAATGACCAGTATATTGCAAAGAAAATAAGAAAAAATAGTACAAATGTAAAAGAGGTAAATGTCATAAATAGTTAATTGTGAAGTATTAATCTGTATTTCTTCCTTTCTATATCCCAAAGACTTTTAATAAAAATAGCACTGTCGTATGGCACATTAAATTTAGTCGCAAGATTTTTAATTTCGATATTAATTTCTTTTTCCTTTTTATACTCTTTAACTAACTTTTCAACATTATCTAAAATTATCTGATTGTTAGTAGATATTTCATTTCCGTATTTAAAATATTCATAAAGATTATTAATAAAACCCCAACTGGTAGATTTAATTCCTGGTTCTGTTGCACCTACAATAATAAGATCCATGTTAAGCACCTCTTCAATATAGTTTAGTTGTAGAATATGCGCATCATTATAATTGAACCCGCAATGAATCTGGGTATTATAAAACCAAAACTGACTTTTGGGATGAAAACATCTAAAAAAACTATTCCAATATAAATTGCCTAAATAGCTGTCAGACATCAATAGGAGCTTAACATCCTTTTTTTGATTGTCAGGAAAAGTTATTTTGGGATATCCATATTTTGGGCCATTAATTTGAAATAGTAAATTCATTACATCTTCAACATCTTTATCCAGATTTCTTGCATGATCTTCTTCAATATATTCTACTTTTATATTAGGGATTTGATAATTGTATACATCATTTAAATGAGTAATTATAGAATCCATTACAATTGATTGAGAATAATATGACCAATGTATACCTGTTTGAGTGAAATAGGGATATTTTGTAGTATTCTTTTGTGCTAAGAAGTATGGTCTAAAATCTATGTATTCAATTTTATGTTTGTCGAATTTTTTTGCCAATGTATGGTAATTTGAATTTTTATCCTCTATGGAATTTAAGGAATCTATGATATATTCAGGATAATAGGATGCTTTTCCAGGACATTGTATGTATAGTAAGGTCTTATTTAGTTTTTTTAGTGTATCGCTAACATATTTTAACTTATAAGCATATGACTCCATGGCAGAATCGCTAATCTTATCTCTCCCAAAATAGGTTTCTATATACCCTGTTTCGTATAAATAATTATCGCGTCCCATAATACCTTGAGACATATGTATTTGATCAAAAAAGCTGTAATCTATTTGGTTATATAAACGAATTAAAAAAGGACTTAAGGAATTGTCTAATAATAAATATTCCTCAAGATTTTCCTGATATGTGGCATCAAACCAGGAATTAATATCAAACGATTTGTATTCTTTTTTTATAAAGCTTCCATACAATGGTTTTATATCAATAATAGGAAGAATCTTCAACCAAATTGGTGAGAATAAAATAATTACAAGAATGAATACTAAACTCTTACTAATATATTTCATCTAAAATCTGAAATAAATAAATGGATTGAAATTGCTGGCGCTTATCAGAGCTGCCGATATTGTTATTAATAGTAACATAACAACGGATCTAAGTATCACTGTTACGTTATTTTGTGCTACTTTATAGATGTTGTTTTGCATTTGTAATGCAAATGGAATTAGAAATATAAAACTAAAGAGCAATCCTATAATTATAAAGAATAAGTTTTTGTATGGTATTTGTGTATATGCTTCGTGGTTAAACTGGTACATATTTTTGTATACTTCTAAGGCTTCACCAAATGTATCTGAACGGAACAATACCCAGCCATTCATTACAATAAAAAACGTAATGATTACTTGTACAATATTAGGTAAGTATTTATAGACTCTATCTAATAAGAATACTTTCTCAATTAGAATAAAAAATCCATGAAAAATGCCCCATAACACAAAATTCCAGCTGGCACCATGCCACAACCCTGAAATCAAAAATACAATCCACAAGTTTAGATAATTTCTGTACTTATCTACTCTGTTTCCTCCCAATGGAATGTACAGGTAATTTTTCATCCACGCCCCAAGAGAAATGTGCCAACGTCTCCAGAAATCTGTAATACTATTGGCATTGTAGGGATTGTTGAAATTTTCCTTAAAGTCAAATCCCATTGTCTTTGCCAAACCTATGGCCATGTCAGAATATCCTGAGAAATCGAAATATAATTGTAAAGTATATGCTAAAACTCCCAACCAAATATCAAGGGTATTTAATTCACCTAATTGAGTGGAACCAAATATCTCATCGGCATACATACCTATTTGATTTGCCAGCAAAACCTTCTTTGCCAAACCAATAGAAAACCTGAATAGTCCGTACACTACATTATTGTAATTGTGATTAGTTTCTCTTGGAAATACCGGTATTTGATTACTCAGATCATGGTAACGGATTATGGGTCCCGCAATTAATTTGGGGAATAGCATTATATATAATTGATAATCCAGGAAGTTTCGGAGTGGTTTGTGTTTATTGTTATAAACATCAACTACATAGGTTATTGTCTCGAAGGTATAAAATGAGATTCCAATAGGTAATATTATCTTGAGCCATTGGATTGGCTGTATACCTATGGTTGTAAATACACTATTGATATTTTCAATAAAAAAATTAGAGTATTTGAAATAGGCGAGTAAACCTACATTTATAACCAGGGAAAGTAATAATAAGAATCTACGTCTATATTTATTAATACTTTCACTCATTAAATTGACTAAGAAATAGTCCAGAGCGGTAGTTAATAGAATAACAAATATAAACTTTGGTGCACCCCATGAATAAAAAATAATGCTAAAACCTAATAGGACAAAATTCCGATATTTTTTCGGTGATGTCAGATATATTAGCAAAAAAACTGGCAGGAATATGCAAAGGAAAGATAAGCTACTAAATACCATTTTTAATTTTAGTTTTGATTTTATCTTTTAAATCCCACAAGTTCTTCTTATATCTAAATGATATTCTCGATAAGTTATCTTTCTTTATCTTATCTAATTTATCAGGTTGAATAGTATTAATATTTCCTTCTATATCGTATCCAAATGCATGTAAATATCTTAAGTATTTTTCGTTAAACATTTTTTGATGATCAACATCCATCTCATATTTCCAATTGCCTATTTGTCCCTTTCTAAAGAATAAATTTGGAAAATCTTCAACATTTTCCATTTTAATATTCCCAAATCGGGATAGTCCACTTTTTTGTTTAGTAAAAGTGGGTAGTTCATCCCAGTTGGCTTTAGGTAGATTTAATTGTTTTTCTAATTTTTCTTCAAAAACTTTTCTTGGGTTTTCTATCAAATCTTCAAATCGAATAATTATTGGATTTTCTTTTAACCAAAACAGTATATTAATGCCCCAACCGCCAAAAAATGAACCACGTTCAGCCTGTATTGCTTCATGAAAGTTATGATTAAGATCTGAATCCGTATCAATCATAATTTTACGTTTATAGGCTAATGAACAAATAGAATCTCTGCCATCTCTTACTAAATAAACAACTTTATCTTTTTTGCGATCATAAGTTGATAATTCAAATGGCAAATAATGGGTTTTAATAAAATTTATATTTTTTCTGGTTGCTAAATGTTTTTCAAATTCCAAGGAATCTATGCCATATACATGAAATAATACATTTCTAATAAACGTATTGCCAGACCTTGGAAATGATGCTATCCAAACTTTGTTCATTTTTGATTTTTTAAACTAAATAATTTCATAGAATTGCAAATTAATTGTCTTTCATTCAATTCTAAATGCTATTATTTGGTAAATATTGATAATATATTATTGTTATAAAGTACTTGTCTAACCAGCCATTAATATTTATGATGCATAATTCTTTATGGCATCTTGTACGTCATGGGTATCTTTGATTATTTCGCCTTTGTGTAGTAGAATAATACGGTTAGATAAAGCTTCTATTAACGACATGTCATGACTAATTAGCAAAATAGCATTATCAGTAGCATATTCTTTTAAAAACTCAATACATTTGTTCTGAAAATTTACATCACTTACTGATAGAGCTTCGTCTATCATAATGAACTTAGGTCTTAAAGCATAGATAATTCCAAATCGTAGCCTTATTCTCATTCCGGAACTATAAGTACCCATTGGTTCATGCAACTCTTTATCCAATTCTGAAAATTCTTTAACCTTATGTAAATTTTCTTTTAATATTTTTTTGGAGTAACCCAGGCTGGAACCTATAAAATAATAATTTTCAAGGCCAGTATAAAACCTGTTTAGAGCCAAGTTGCCTACAAAAATTGGTAGAACTTTGTCTACAATTTGAATTTTCCCATAATCTTTCTGATAAATACCGGTAATAACTCTGACTAATGTGGTTTTTCCTGAGCCATTTTTGCCAAGAATACCAACTATTTCACCTCTATTAATTTTAAAACTTATGTTTTGTAATGCCCATTCTTCATTTTTTCTTAAGTAGCATTTACTGCTCCAGAAAAATAAATCTAAAAACCCATACCACAAACTCAAATGCAATTGCTTGCAAAATTTTTTATACAAATTTTCAACTACAACAATCTCCATTAATCAATAATTTTTTCAATGAGTAATCTTGCTTTTTTTACATATACAAATAATATCAGGCAAAATAATGTAATACTTGCAATGCTTATTATCAGGTATATAGATTTGTATTCAAGGGTTAAATTAAAAAATGAATCTCTCGGTATGCTAATTAAATAGGTAAGAGGATTGAATTTATTTATTTTACTAACAAATGTATCAGGATTTATATTGGCGTAAAATACCGGCGTTATAAAATACAGTAACTTGTTAAATTCCTTTCCCAGTATGTAAATATCGTCGCTTATAACTTCAAGCATGGAAACCAACATTCCAACTGTGAAGCAGAAAATTATATAAGGTAACAGGTATATTGCAAAAGAAAATATGTTTATATCTCTGGTAATGAAAGTATAAATAATTATAAGATTGATGAATACTGAGATTGAAAATCTGAATAATATCATTACAAATCTTGCAATCAAAAATATATATAATGGTGTATTACCTTGAGTTAGTGGTTTTATGGCCGTTGAAATAGAATTTCCTAAAAAGTCATAGGAGTAATTGTAGAGTTGCCACAACGTAGTGCTTAGTAGTATAAATGCAACATAGTTTGTTTCTATATTCCCTGTAGAAATTAGTCCATTCCACTTTAGAAATAACCATATAGCTGACTGTAATAAGGGTAATAAAAACAACCAGGTTATGCCTAATACAGACTTTTTATAATTTTGGGTAATTTCTATTTTTATCAGTTCGGCTAGTAAGTACCTGTGCTTAAGCATAATTCATCCTCTTTCTCCTTTACTATTTCCATATACTGGTTCAAAGTTAACAAACCTGTTTTAAACCAATTGTATTTATTTGAATTACTAAATGCCAATTGCGATTTGGCTATGTAGAATTCATTGTTATTTGCCATTCGATTCATGGCACTGGATATACTGTCAATATTTGAAGAATCAACACCAATTCCGGCATTTTCCCCTATCTCTATCATAGAACTGTTGTAGCCGTATATTACCGGTTTTCCGCATGACATGGCTTCCAATATTGGTAATCCGAATCCTTCATAATGAGATGTATAAACCAATGCATATGATTCTCTGTATATCCAGGCTAAATCATCTTCATCAATAAATCCGGTAAATAGTATCCTGTTCTTTTTTTCGATGTTATCAGGTATTACATTATCAATATTCCAACCTTTTTTGCCAGCTATTACAAAATAGAAGTCCTCCGGTAAATCATCTGCACACTTTTGAAAAGCCAGGATGGAATTTTTGAGATTTTTGCGTGGCTCCAATGTAGACAATGAAAGGAAAAACCTGCAATTATTTGGTATATTATATTTGTTTCTAATCTCAGTAGACCAGAATTTATTTTGATAGGGATAAAATTTGTTTACATCCGCAGCCTCATGCACATATGGCACTTTTGCATCTTTTATGCCTTGATTGATAAGGTCATTTTGAGTGTATTCAGAAATAGATATAAAACTGGAATTGTACTTTAAAGCAGCCCTTAAACCGCTATCAGCTATTCGTATATTGTCAACCGTATGAAACTCAGGGTGAGTAATATGAGTTAGATCATGAATAGTAATAAGCGCCTTTGATTTGAAATGATTTATAAAATCAACATCTTGTATAAGTGGCACATGAACTAAATCGTATTTTTCATATACTGCGTTAGAAAGTATATAACTATTGTTTTCATGGTTATATTGACTCTTTCCTATTTTGGTAATTACTATATCCTTTATAGTATATTTAAATTGTTTGTACTTTAGTGATAAGTTAATAAATGTTGATTTAGATAATGTTTGTTTTAATATATTTTTAAGTTGATTTACAATAGCGGTTTTTATCAACTTAAGTAAAGGATCTTTTATTGGTATTATATACCAATATGAATCTAAATCAATTTCACTTATATTGTACAATTTAACCCCATCGTAGACATCAATTTTGATTCTGTTGTTTAGTGGAGTTATTTCCTGATATGATTTCAATAACTCTAAAACATACCTCTTAATTCCGTCATTATGAGGCATTTGTATTTTTGTTGCATCAAAAAGAATATTGATAGATTCTGAAGAATTTTTCCCAATATTGTTTTTGTAAATATTTCGACTATTTATTCCTTCAAATAGAGTTTCACGGAGTTGATCTGGGATATTTTGATCGCTTTCATACTCAAACTTAATTAGGTTTGAGTAATGTAATTTGTAAAATAATAATGTATTGTTGATGGAGAAATGATTATTCCATGGATTAGGAATAATTATTTCGCTATTTGAAATAAAATTAGATGATATATGGTCGCCAAATTTTTCTTCACTAAATTTTTCAATTTCAACAGAATTATTTGTTGAGTTAATCAGGGATGAAACTTTTTCTAATAATAACGTAGGATTTGCAATGAAATCTTCAAATTTCACTATCCAATTTGCTTTATGTAGCCAATGGTTTATATGATTTGTCCAACCATTAAAATAACTTCCACCCTCGGCTATAATTGCTTCTTCTATCAACAAATCCAGAGATTCTACTGACTGTTTGTTGGAATTTATGGAGTTGAATATTTGTGCGGTAATCGCATCCCGACCATCTCTGACAAGATATATAATTGTGTATAAGGCAGGATCAAATAATTCACCACTTTCAGAAGTGGTTTTAGTTAATATGCTGTCGCTAATTGTTTTATCACTTTTTAGGATGCTATTTAGTGGTATTTCAAAATACTTTTCTATACAATAGCTGAGATATGTTTCTCCAGATCCAGGATATAAAACAAATAAAACTTTTTTAGTGGAATTGGTATTCATAAATTTTGTTTTATTGTTTTTTTAATTAGGCCTCGATATTTTAAAAGAATTTTCTATCGTGTAGGAACAATTTTATTTTCTAATTAATTCCATAAAGGGTGACAAGAATTTTTTTAGGGTTTTTTAAAATAATCTGCAAAGATAGTGTTTTGAGCTCATAGATCATAAATGTGTCAGTTTTATTATTAATTCTTACTCCATTTTGTATGAGAAATACAATGTTTTTTTACCGTTAAAAATTTGAATAATATATTGAAAAACAAGTTTATGCGGATGTTTGCTTAACGTTTTCTGGGGTATTTCACTTACTTAGTGTAGTATTTACAACTTATAGTGATCAGTAATACCTAACTTTTTTAAGAAAAGTTCCTTTTGAAATCGATCTGTTGGGTAAGTATGTGGAAGTGCTTTCGTTTTTGCTTTCGTTTGGAAATAAGGGATGGTTGTTATTTGAATGGTAGTTGATTGATTACTTGATTTTTAGTTAGGTTCTTATAAAGTTTGTAAAGTCGATAAATCGCCCATTAAGGTCAAATTTATAACCCAATTGTCAAATGAAGATTTTCCATTGCAATATCTTGGTTAAAAGGGGTGTCTATATCAAGCTACTTTGTTTAATGTCAATGTAAATGTACTGCCGGCACCGTATTCACTATCAACTGATATTTTTCCACCCTGAGCTTCAATAAATTCTTTACTTATAGCCAGTCCAAGTCCTGTACCTTCTTTTTTTGTACCCGGCACACGGAAATAGCGGTCAAATATTTTGTCTTTATACTGTGGTGCTATTCCTTGCCCTGTGTCTTTTACTGTAATTTTTATTTTGTTTGATGCCTCCTGAATATTTAGGTAAATGGTTGAGTTGTCGTATGAGTATCGGATAGCATTTGATATCAAGTTTATTAGCACCCAGGCAGTTTTTTCACTGTCGGCATGAACGTTGGAAACCTTGTCAGGCCATTTTAAATCTAAGGTAATTTGCTTCTGATCGGCCTGTGTCTTAGTAGCGTTGATAGCATATTGCAATACTTCTTTTGGGTCTGATGGAAGTATAGAAAGTTGTATGTTTCCGCTCTCAACCTGAGTCATATTTAATAACTCACCAGTAATTTTTAGCAATCGATTGGCGTCATCATTAATACTGTCTAATAAGTTTTGCTGCTCTGAATTAAGTTTACCTACCTGTTCATTTTCTAAAAGCTGCAAACTCATTTTTATGGATGAAATGGGTGTTTTGAACTCATGCGAAACTGTTGCGATAAAGTTGGTTTTGGCTGAATCTAATTCCTTATATTCTGTTACGTTTCTTAGTAGTATGACATGTCCGACTACCTTTGCTTTTTTTTCTCCCGTTGGAACGATTGCAATATGTTGAATATCTTCTTCAAAGTAACTTTCCTTGCCATTTGCAAAAATCTTTATTGATTTCACTCCGTTTGTGTTTGATTCCGATTTGTTTATATCCTTGATCAATTCACGTAACAGGTCATTTTTCAGGGCCAGGTCTTTTGCTTGAAAGCCAATTATTTCTGAATCAGACAAACCTAATATTTGATAAGCTTTTTCGTTTGCAAAAATAATTCGCATTTTTTCATCTAATCCAATTACAGGATCGTGCATTTTATCAATAAGTGTTTCAACCCGCTTTTTCTCCATCATTAGCTTTGCCAGGTTGCTGTTATTGTATTCTTCCAGTTTCTGTGACATAGCATTAAATGATTTTGCTAACTCTCCAAATTCGCTGTGACCCTCAAAGTTTACGCGCTCGGAGTAATTCTTATCAGCAATTTGCTTAATACTTTTTGTTAACTCTTGTATGGGATTGGCAATATTTGAAGGTAGGTTGATGAGTAATATAAATGCTATAAAAAAACACAGGATTCCGGTTGTTGCTATCCAAAATACAGCATTATTGGCAGTTTGTTTTGCCATTTCACTTTTACGTTGGATTGATTGCATATTCATATCCATGAGATTAAATATATCTTCCCGAATTTCTGATTTACTGGCACTATCCAACTTGTTTACCTTGGACAGTTCAAAATGACTTCTTAGTTCTCGGGTAACTTCTTTCTCATTAATTTCTGTGGTATTATTTTCTTGCTTTACCAGATTCGTTTCAAATTTTTTGAGCGCTTCATCTGAGGCAATCTCCAGCGAAATCAGCATATTTCTAGAATATTCTAATGTTCTATAATTGTCTACCAGTACATTTTCAGTATCCGCCTTTAGTTTATACATATAGGTGGCACTAACGATACTTAATAGTAGTATCATCAGAAAAAGCAGACCGACGCCTAAGGTTAATTTTGTTTTGATTTTCACGACATCAAGTTTATAATTGATATTTGAAAGTTGAAGTACGTCTTGTCAGATTTTTCAACTTGCAAAACTTATTATGCAATATTCCAACTAATTGCACCACTTTTCAGGATCTGTTTTATTAACACAAATTCTTTTCATATTTCAAGAAGCTATATTTCTTTGTTTCACAGCTTTTGTATTTCGCCTTCAGCTTATTATAACAAGGTCAATATTACTGGATGATAGTTTTTTTAATAGCTCGTTGAAAACGTTTGTTGCCAGTATTATTTTTAACAGATTTAAGTGTGGTCTTCCCATACAAATGGTTGTGATTTTTCGCTGTTCAGCTTGTTCTATAATTGCCTTTGCGATGGTAATGCTCTCTACTTTAATGATTTCTGCTCCAAGTTCTGTGGCAAGTTTGAAATTATTGATAAGGTGACGTTGTTTGTCTAGTTGTATTCTGTCAGCACTTTCTTTTGGCGTTTGTACGTACAAAACGTACCATTTGCTGTGGTAGTAATTGGCCAATCGTGCTGTTTTCCGGATGATTGTTTTGGCTGTTTTATCGTTGGTGCTTATGCAAGCCAAAAATCTATCATGTTTGAGTACATTAGCCTTGGTTACTTCTGTTTCTATCTTCCTTTCTACCTGGGAAGCCACTTCTTTTAGAGCTAATTCCCGGAGTTGTAATATGTGATCAGTTTGAAAAAAATTCTTTAAAGCAGTTTCAATTTTATCTTCCTTGTAAATTTTTCCTTCTTTTAAACGCCTTACCAATTCATCGGCTGTGAGGTCAATATTTACTACTTCATCAGCTAATGCCAATACCTTATCAGGTAAACGCTCTCGAACTTCGATACCTGTAATTTCTTTGATTTCATCATTCAGACTTTCGATGTGTTGAATATTTACAGCTGTAATTACATTTATCCCCGAATCAATAATGTCTATAACATCCTGCCAGCGTTTTTCATTTTTACTTCCTTCAATATTGGTATGAGCTAATTCATCTACAATCACAACTTCAGGACGTAAGTTGATAATGGCTTGCAAGTCCATTTCTTCCAGTTCTTTTCCTTTATAAAATATTTTTCGCATAGGTATTATCGGGAGGCCCAAAATTAAGGCGTGGGTTTCTGCCCGTTTATGCGTTTCGACAAATCCAATTTTTACATCAATACCATTTTTTAGCAGCGAATGGGCTTCTTGCAGCATTCGATAAGTTTTACCTACACCGGCGCTCATACCTATGTAGATTTTTAATTTTCCTTTCCTGGACTTCTTGATCAGGTTAAGAAATTCTTCTGCTGATTTTCTGGTTTCTTCCACTTTGAAAATAATAATTGATAATGGATAATTGACAATTAGGGATTTCGGTTTGCTTTTGATGTTTTAATAATAAATGTCAATAATCTTAGCAATTCGCTTAAGTCATTTGACAATTTAGTTAATTCAATTTCATTGATATAATTGGTCTCATTCAGAAGTAATAACCAGTATTCAGTTTCATTTGCTTCCTTTAAGGAAATAGAAAGTTTATGAATAAAATTAGCTTTTGATTCAGCGTGTTCCGATTCACGGATTAACGCACCAATGGCCGTTCCTGAACGTAAAAGTTGTTTACTCATCACATATTCTCTTTGCTCTTCCTGCAATCTTTTGCAAAGCTTCACTGCCTTGATTGCAAATGCAAAACTTTTGTCCTTAACTACATTATCCTTCATCTATCAAAGTTACAATTATCCATTATCCATTGCTCATTATCCATTATCCATTGCTCATTATCCATTATCCATTGCTCATTATCAATTAATTAAAATGCAATACTCAATGATGTTCCAACAAAATAATTTTCGCTCGTTGGATTTTGGTTTCTGTCAAGAAAAATATAGTCTTTTTGGCTGTTAAAAGTTCTACCTTCCAATCGCCAAAGTATGTTGTCCATTATTCTTAGATCCATATTAAGAGAATAACCAAAAGTTTGGAATCCATTAGGCGTACTTGTTGAAATTATAACCTGATCTTTATCAGAATAATATTCTGCTCTTGCTGCAAATGCCAGTTTCTCAGTTGGAGTATAACGTGCAATTAAAACAGGGCTGTACCATAGATTGTAATCGCTGCTTTCTTTGGTTTTTTGTTCTGCACCAATATCGAAACCTGCAATTAGACCAAGTTTACCGGTAAGCTGAAACTGTCCATAAAAATTATGGAAGTAACGCATTTGTCGGGTACTATCTGGCTTATCATTTCCAATAAAAGAACTGCTGTTGAAGGTGATTTTTTCATTAGGTGTCCAGGTAAGTTGGTGACCCAAAGCCGGAATTTGATTGCCCGGTACACGTTGAATGCGTTGCCAGCCATTCAAAATCAAACCACTCAACAACCACTTTTGGTTATTGCTTGTATAGGATATTTTAGCTCCACTTTCGTAATAAGGCGAATTATCAGCAAGTATGCTTCTGGTCATATTCCAGCAATTGGCTCCAATGGCACTTTCAAAACCAATATGTGATGCGAAAATTCCGGCATCTACCCAAAGGTTTTTATTCTTTGAAATTTTTACTCCGGCATTGGCTTCAAATATGTTTTTTAATACTCCTGGCTCTGCTGCAAGGTTGGCATTGGTATAAGTACCTGCCATAAGTGCCAGTTTTCCCCTTACTTTATCATTGTCATAGGCTGCCTGTATGTATCCGAAATTAAGATTTACTTCATTATGTCTGTTGTATGAATAGACAAAACCAGGGCGATTATGGTCGGTTGGATTGCCAAAGTCATAAACATAATAGGTTTCTATATATCCACTGATTTTAAGGGGATATTTTGCAGAATCGCTTTGGGCGATTGCTGAATTAACAATTGATAATTGACAATTGATAATTAGCATTGCCCATAGTAAAGCTTTTATTGTTTTCATTTTTTTAAAAGGTCTAAAGTTAAAAGTTCGTTATCCATTATCCATAGTCAATTGATCTAAATCAAGATTAAGTTTAAGTACATTGATTCGCACTGTTCCAAATAATCCAAGCAAAGGTTTTTCTGTATGTTCTTCTACGAGTTTTTGTAAAGTGTTTTCTGAAACGTTTCGAATCTTTGCAATTCGTTTCACCTGAACTGACGCTGCCTGAAAGGATATATGAGGATCTAATCCACTACCGCTTGCTGTAACCAAATCAGATGGTATTTCTGAAATGGCAATATCCGGATTATGTTCAAGAAAATAGTTGATTCGTTCCTGCACTTCGGCTAGGTGGTCAGGGTTGGATGGACCGTAATTACTCCCTCCAGAACCAGAGGCATCATAGTCAACTGCTGATGGACGAGACCAAAAGTATTTATCCTCTGTGAATGCTTGCCCAACATTAATATGATGAGTATTCCCGTTTTCAGAAACAGTCAAACCTTTGCCTTGTCCTGGTGCAAGTTGAGCAATTGCCCAAACTGCCATTGTGTAGATGCAACAGAAGAACACTAAACAAACGAGTGTCAAACGAATAGCTGGAATTAAATTATTTTTCATTTTTTTGAGTTTTTAGAACCATTAAGGAGTTAAGTTTATTAAGGTTCTTCTTAATTTTCTTAATGCCTTAATGGTTCGTTTTTAAATAAATAGTGAAACAAAAAGGTCTATGAGTTTTATACCTATAAATGGCACAATAACTCCACCCAACCCATATATGAATAAGTTTCTGCGAAGCAAAGCACTCGCGCCAATTGGCTTATAAGCTACACCTTTTAAGGCCAATGGTATGAGCAATGGAATAATAATCGCATTGAATATCACGGCTGAAAGAATGGCACTTTCAGGGCTGTGAAGGTTCATAATGTTTAATCCCTGCAAGGAAGGAATCGCTACAATAAATAGCGCCGGAATAATTGCAAAGTATTTGGCTACATCGTTAGCAATACTGAAAGTTGTAAGCGTTCCCCTTGTCATCAAAAGTTGCTTGCCGATTTCCACCACTTCAATCAATTTGGTGGGGTCGTTGTCCAAATCCACCATATTACCGGCTTCTTTGGCAGCTTGTGTTCCGCTGTTCATTGCCACTCCTACATCGGCTTGAGCCAAGGCAGGAGCGTCATTGGTTCCGTCACCCATCATTGCCACCAAACGACCTTCGGCTTGTTCTTTTTTGATGTAGTTCATTTTGTCTTCGGGCTTTGCTTCGGCAATAAAGTCATCAACACCGGCTTTTTCGGCAATAAACTTTGCGGTTAAAGGATTGTCCCCGGTAACCATTACCGTCTTGATTCCCATTTTTCGCAACCTTTCAAATCGTTCCTGAATACCTGTTTTTATTATGTCTTGTAGTTCAATTACTCCCAAAACAATTTCATTTTCCGCAACCACAAGAGGGGTGCCACCATTGCTTGAGATTTGCGTAACTTTTTCGGCTGTCTCTTTTGGAAAAACATTACCTGCCTTTTCACATAAGGTTTTGATGGCATCAGCTGCACCTTTGCGGATACGAGTACCATCTGCCAGGTTGGCTCCACTTGTTCTCGTTTCGGCAGTGAATTTAATAGTTTGTGAAATGTGAGATTTGATTTGTGAAACGAAGGACTTCATTTCACCTTTCCCATCTAACTTTTCACTTAATTCAATGATAGATTTCCCTTCAGGTGTTTCGTCTGCCATTGAACTTAATACTGCCGATTTTATAAAGTGCTTTTCATCTATTTCGTTTACCGGATAAAAGTTCGTGGCTTTTCTGTTTCCTATGGTAATTGTTCCGGTTTTGTCCAACAGCAATACATCAATATCCCCGGCAGTTTCAACGGCTTTACCACTTTTGGTAATTACATTTGCCCGTAATGCTCTATCCATACCTGCAATACCAATAGCTGAAAGTAAACCGCCAATGGTTGTGGGAATTAAGCAAACAAAAAGTGAAATGAAAGCTGCTATTGTGATTGGTGCGTTAGCAAAGTCAGCAAAAGGTTTCAGCGTAACCGTAACGATTACGAACACTAATGTGAACCCTGCAAGCAAAATAGTAAGTGCAATTTCATTCGGTGTTTTTTGTCGGCTTGCACCTTCCACCAAGGCAATCATTTTATCTAAAAAGCTTTCGCCTTGTTCGGTGGTAACTTGTACGATGATTTTATCAGACAACACTTTCGTGCCACCTGTTACCGAACTTTTATCTCCACCCGCTTCACGAATTACAGGGGCAGATTCTCCAGTAATAGCACTTTCATCAATGGTTGCCAATCCTTCAATTATTTCACCATCTGATGGAATAATGTCTCCTGCTTCGCAAACAAACAAATCTCCTTTTTTAAGCAATGAAGAATTGACAATTGAAAATTGAAAATTATGGTTTGATTCTTTTTTCCATTGTCCATTATCAATTATCAATTTTTTAGCGGGTGTTTCTTCTCTTGTTTTTCTTAAACTATCCGCTTGTGCTTTACCTCTTGCTTCGGCAATGGCTTCGGCAAAATTGGCGAATAACAGCGTGAGCAAAAGCAACAAGAAAACAGTAAAATTGTAACCAAAAGACCCTTGTGTATTGCTCGTTAGCGAATACAGGGTTACAATCAGCATTACGAATGTTCCTATTTCTACTGTAAACATTACAGGGTTGCGGAACATTATTTTGGGATTGAGCTTCACGAAAGATTCTCTGAATGCTTCTTGCATTAGATCTTTCTGAAATAAGCTCGTATTGTTATTTTTCATTTTATTTTTGTTAGAAGTTAAATGTTGGAAGTAAGATGAAACCACATAAGAAGCTAAATGCCTGGATCAAAAGTTTTGAATTTGTGAAAGACATATACCAAATTACAGAGCATTTCCCCTCAGAAGAAAAATTTGGACTAGTATCACAAATGCGTAGGGCAGCAGTTTCCGTCCCGGTAAATATCGCTGAAGGAGCCGCTAGAAAAGGTAGCAAAGAGTTTATACAGTTCTTGCATATAGCATTAGGCTCAATGACAGAACTTGATACACTTGTCTTGTTGAGCACAGAGCTTGGCTTTATCAATAAAACTGAATCTGACATTTTAGTCGATAAATTAGATACCATTGGAAAGATTATTTTTGGGTTAATCAAAAACATCGAATCAAAGTCATAACTACACATTTTACTTTTCGCATTTCTCATCTTACATACAATGAGAAGTATTCAGCCAATGGACCAAGTGTCAGGGCCGGGAAGAAAGCCAATGCCGCTAGAATAGCAATCACCGCAAAGACCAAAACTCCAAAGGTTGAGGTGTCGGTTTTGAGTGTTCCGGCACTTTCGGGAATATATTTTTTAGAAGCCAGCATACCTGCAATAGCTACAGGGCCAATTATGGGCAAATATCTGCTAAGCAACATCACTAAGCCAGTTGAGATATTCCAAAAAGGAGTATTATCGCCTAATCCTTCAAATCCACTTCCGTTGTTTGCCGCTGAAGAACTAAATTCGTATAAGAATTCTCCAAAACCATGAAAACCCGGATTCTTCAACCAGCCGGCATAAACCTCGGGATTGCCGGAAAATAGAAAACTTGCCAGAGCTGTTCCGCCCAAAATCATCAATGGATGAAGCAATGCAATGATCATAGCAATTTTCACTTCTTTGGCTTCTACTTTTTTGCCCAATAACTCCGGAGTTCGACCTACCATCAAACCACCGATAAATACTGCCAAAATGATAAATACATAGAAGTTAATAAAGCCAACCCCCACACCACCATAAAAACTGTTTATCATCATTCCGAGCATGGCAAACATTCCTGTTAGGGGAGTCATACTATCGTGCATGGCATTTACCGAGCCGTTACTAGTACAAGTGGTATTTATTGCCCAATAAGCTGAAGCAGCCGAACCAAAGCGAATTTCCTTACCTTCCATGCTACCCATATCCTGAGAAATACCCATTTCGGATATGGCAGGATTGCCGCTCATTTCATAGTATATGGAAGGAATAACCAAACAGAGAAAACCTGCTGTCATTACACCGTAAATCATCAAAGCAAGTTTTCTTCTATTCAGCACATTGCCCATTGCAAACACAAGTGCAATCGGAATCAGGAAAATATATACCGTTTCCAAAATATTGGTCAGATAGTTAGGGTTTTCCATGGGGTTTGTGGAATTGGGGCCATAGTAGCCACCACCATTGGTTCCCAATTGTTTTATGGAAATGAATGCTGCTGCAGGACCTCTGCTGATTTGTTGTTCGGCTCCTTCCAATGTTGTAATGGTGTCTTTTCCATCAAAAGTCATTGGTGTGCCGTTGAATACCAAAATCAATGCACCTATAAATGCGATTGGTAGAAGTATTCGTGTGCAGGAGCGAACGAAGTAACTATAGAAGTTTCCAAGTTTATCGGTTGTTCTTTCTTTCATAGCATTGAACAACACTGCGCAAATGGCAATACCAGTGGCTGCACTAATAAACTGCCAAAGCATCAGGATAAGCTGGCCCATATAAGACAAGCCTGTTTCGCCTGAATAATGCTGCAAGTTGGTATTGGAAACAAAACTTACTGAAGTGTTGAATGCCAGATCCCAACTCATAGAGGGGTTGTTATCCGGATTAAGAGGCAACCAACTCATATTGCTTAATACGAAAAGAGATAGCACGAACCAAAACGCATTGATAGTAAGCAATGCTACCAAATGCTGTTTCCAGGTCATTTCATTGGTTGGGTCTATACTACTAAGTTTAAAGAACAGATTGTCCAACGAATTGAAAATTTTATCGAGCCAGGTATTTTCGTAATTGAAAATTTTGCCGATATAGCGACCAAGTGGAATTGCCAGAGCAAGGACTGTCGAGTACATTAGGATGACACCAAGTATTTCTGAGTTCATAGATTTAGAATTTTTCAGGTTTTAAAAGTACATAGCACAAATAGCCAAATACTGCAATTGCGATAAGGAATAGAGTAGTCATAGAATTTTAGATTTTTTCAAACCAATCAATAGATTTAAACAATAGGGCATATATGAGTATGCCAGTTCCAAGCAGAATTATAATTGTCATTTTTTTTGTTTTGATATGCCACAAGTAATTCAACTTGTAGTCCACTTTTGGCACAATGCTATTAAAGTAATGATAATGTGTATCTTAAAGGATTTTGCTATGCTTTTATAAACAAAAACCCTTTCGTTTTGAAAGGGTCAATTATAGCGTTTTGATAGGGGTAGGGTGAACCCTTAATGGGTAAAAATCATTAGAACCATTAAGAAGTTAAGAAACATTAAGGTTTTCCTTAATCCACTATTGGTTAAATTATTATTAAAGTTTTTTTAATTTCCTTAATCCCTTAATGGTTAAAAATTTAAAATAAACCATTAAGAAATTAAGAAACATTAAGGATGTACTTAATCCATTAATAGTTAAAATATAATAATGGGTTATCTATTCCAATCCGTACTCAGAAATTTTTCGGTATAGTGTGGTTAAAGCTATTCCTAAAAGTTCGGAGGCTTTGGTTTTGTTGCCGTTGGCATAGTTAAGCACTTTTTGAATATGCAGTTTTTCTGCACTTGCCAGTTCGAATGCAGAAAGTGTTTTGCCTTTGGCTGAGTGGTTGGGAAGGTTTTGCAACTCAATAGGTAAATGCTCAACATTCAATTCCTTGTCACATAGGATGACGCTTCTTTCAATTACATTTTTTAGTTCACGGATGTTTCCATTCCATTTATGATGTTTCAAAGCCTCAAGGTATTCATTTGAAACAGAAGTAATCTTTTTATTTATTTTGATGGACAAAACCTGCAAGTAATGATGTGTAAGATGTTCTATATCAATGATTCTTTCTCTCAATGGAGGTAAATGAATCTGAAATACAGATATACGATAGAATAAATCCTCACGGAAATGTCCCAACCCAATTTCTTCTTGTAAATCTCTGTTTGTGGCCGCAATAATCCGGACATTTACTTTGGTAGGCTTGGTTTCGCCTACACGAATAAATTCACCTGTTTCTAGCACTCTCAGCAGTTTGGCTTGTAAGTCCAAGGCCATTTCTCCGATTTCATCTAAAAAGATGGTTCCGTTGTTGGCCTCCTCAAAAAGCCCTTTTTGATCCTTTGTGGCTCCTGTAAATGAACCTGCCTTATGACCAAACATTTCACTTTCTAATAGCTCTTTACCAAAAGCTGAACAGTTTATGGCTACAAAGTTTTGCTTACTTCTAGGACTTGCCTGATGGATGGCTTGTGCAAATACTTCCTTTCCTGTTCCGGTTTCTCCTGTTAGCAGAACAGATGTATCCGTTACCGCAACTTTTTGGGCTAATTCAATGGCTTTCTGAATGGGTTTTGATTTGCCAATGATCTTATCAAATGAGTGTTTATCCCCTAATTGTTTTTCAAGTTGTTGAACACGTTTTGCTAAATCTACTTTCTCAATTGCCCGGTAAAGTAAGGGAATGATTTTGTTGTTGTCATCGCCTTTGGTTATATAGTCAAAGGCCCCGTTTTTAATGGCTTGTACACCGTCAGGAATATTGCCATAAGCAGTCAGCAATATGATTTCAGGTATAGAGAATTTATCTTTTATTTTTTTAGCCAGTTCAACTCCGTTACCGTCCGGTAGTTTCACATCGCAAAGGATTACATCAATATCCGCCTGTTCCAATTTCTTCCAGGCTGCTTTACAGTCAGCCGTCTGATGCACTTCAAACCCTTCCAAACTGATAATCCTTGCCAGCAAGGTTCTTAGTTTCTCTTCGTCATCAATTATTAATACTTTTCTCAAAATATCGTCATTCAATTAAAGTACAAAGTTATTATTATTACCGAATGTGTTGCAAAATTGGCAATTGAGGTTTTGTATTGCAGTGCCTTTTGTTGAACATGATAGGCAAAGCATTCTGACTTTATACAATTGATAAAGCAATTGATGTTGTTTTACCTAATCTGTAGTTGAAGTATAGTTAATTACTAGAATGCAATCCTAGTTTATTTCCTTCTGTATCAATAAATAATGCATAATATCCCATTTCAGGACTTACCTCTGTTTTGGGTAAAATGACTTGCCCACCATTAGGCTCGATCTTGTCTAATATGGTTTGCAAATTGTCTCCGTAATTTAGGTAAAGTACACTGCCATCAGTTGTAGGTTTATAATCGCTGCCATTTACTAAAACCACATTAACTGCACCATCTTCACTAGGGAATACACCCATTTTTATATCTCCCATTTCAGCTTCTTCTAGTTGCAATCCTAAAATAGATTGATAGAAACCAATGGCTCTTTTTAGGTCTGAAGTTGGTATTTCAATAATAGATATTAAGTTTTTCATACGGTCTTCTGTTTAATTTAATTGGTGAAGTTTGTGCAGAAATTGCAAACCCTATAATGTATAGATATGTTAGTTGGGATTTTTTCGTTCAGTTTAGGTTATAATAGTTATTCCTGTCAGATCTGCTTGATTATTTTTTAAAAATGCATAAGTCAATGTATCGACCTTACAATCAATGAACTGTACTCGATTAAGTTTGCTGTTATTCTTAAAGAATGTATTTATTATGGTTGCATGTTGAAATTTTACTCCCTTAAAAGAGCAATTTTCAAAGGAGCAATCTTCTATTGTTCCTTCAAAAACTATATCAGTAATACCGGAATTTTTGAATGAAGTATGCTTCCATACAGCCTTTTCAAGGGCGTTTTTTTGGAAATTACTTGTTGTAAATTCCGCTCCGGAGAAATTGGCATTGTTGAAATTACAGTTATTGATTTCACTTTGTGCAAATTCAGTATCAATGAGCGAACAATCCATAAACAGGCTTTTGGCTATTTCTGATGACTGAATTTTGCTGTTTCTCATATCCGAACTCGAAAAATCACAATTTTCAATGTCATTACTTTTCAATATAAGACCTGACAAATCTGAGCCAATAAACTTGCATTTCTTAATATTGGAAGCACTAAATTTTTCTTGAATATTCTTTAAACCTGAGAAATCAGCATCCACCCAATTTCCTTGTGACATATTCCAATTCCAGCCAAAATTTTTGTTCTGTTTAGAGGTAGGTAAGTCAATGGTTTGGTTTTTTAAGGAATCAACAGGACCTGATTTAGTATCTACTGAATGGAATTTTTCTGAAAAATAGTTTAGATCAACACCAAAAATTTCTGCAAGTCGGTGTAAGGTAGTAATGTCTGGCATAGACTCGCCACGTTCCCATTTACCTACAGCCTGCGGACTAATTGATACTTGCTTTGCAAGTTCACTTTGAGAAAGATTTATTTTCTTTCTTGCCTCGACAATTTTATTGCCAATTGTTTTTGAATTAAGCATCATACTATTAAGTTTTTTTGATGCTGTAAAGTTATTTTGCACCACTATGGTTTTGCAAAATTAGCCTGCTACTTACCGTTGTAATTAAGCTACTTTCGGTTGTTTATTGACAACTATTGGTTGTTTTCTGGGGCCATCAACTATACTTGTCATTTAAACCTACACCGTTAAAAATCTGTATTTTATATTTTTCTATTCTTCCAAGTCTTGTTTGCGATTGTTTTGGCTGCGAAAAATGTATGATGTATCCCCTTTGTCGACCTGGAGTTAAGGCGTAAAAAGCTTTTTTAAACAGAGGGTCATCTTCAAATACTTGTATCAGTTCGTCTGGTATTGGTACTGGATTTTTTTTAATTTCTACTTTTTTTCCACTTTCTTCCAGGTTTATTGCTTCCAAAACGTATGATTTCAATACATCTTTCAGTTTGGTAATTTCATCAGCTTTGGTAAACTTTATTATTCTACCTGACTGTATGTTACCTTGTTGTTGAAGGATTTTATGCTCGTCTGTCAACAGCACTCCTTTGAAAAAACCAATATTGGCAGATTCTTTTAATGCCGCAACTGAAACTATGTTTTTACCCTTATGAGTATAAACAGGTGCACCCCATTTTATTTCTTCTTTCAAACCTGTTTCTAAAACGATTTGTCTAAGAAGTTCTAACTCTGCTTGCCAATTATGGACTTTGCATTGAGGTGTTGCACCATATTTGCAACGCATACAGCCGTCAGCCAGGTATTTGTCAACCTCTGGGTTTAGTTCTAATTTCATAATTAGTTGATAGAAAGTTTGCGTTTAGCTGGTCTGAAATACCAGGAAACGATAGTCAAAACAAGTAGTAGGGTAGGGCCAAAATATTCAATGGCGTCATCGTCAATTGCAAGATGTGTAAAAATTGCACCTGTCATTAAATAGAAAAATCCTGCATAAGCCCATTCTTTTATCAGTGGAAATTTTGGAATAAGAACTGCTACTATACCCAATAATTTCCAAATTCCGATAATTGTTAAAAAATAGGTAGGATAGCCCAATGCGTTTGTTTTTTGAACTTCTTCCTCTATTTGAATGAGTTGAACTATGCCAGTCGAAACCATCCCTAAACTTAACCAAATGGTAGCTACCCAATAGATAATTTTGTCTCTTTTATTCATGGTTTGTTATTTTAACTCGAATTTCGAAATAGAAATCTATAATTGCCCAATCGATTAAAAAAAAATTTAGTACCTGGTTGAGACTATCTTGGCGATTAAAAGACTTTTAATGCATGTATAAACCTTAAAACCTCCGATTGAATAAGTGAATTATTTACGAGATAAATGCAGACAGCAGTAAAGTCGATGTGAATGAGTTATGAGGAATTTTTGAGGCGTTTTGAATTGCCTATGTTGCCGGGCAGATTTGTAAAAATAAGGCATTATGGATTTTTGAGAAACAGGGAAAAGCAAAAAAGAATCCAGGCAATCCGGGCAAGTATAGGACTGAGTTAAGCACCGCCCAACGTATCGGTTCCGGCAGCTGCAAGGATGTTGGAAAAATACGGCAAGGATATCACCAAATATGCATGTTGCCTGTAAGCCTCCTCAAAAAAGCCCAATAATGATACATGCATTATTGGGCTTTTTTTGAGGGCATTTTTTAGCTACTTGGCTAAATGTTACAAGCTGGCGTTCTTGTCGGTCAACCAAGTCAAAACTCTGATAGTTGTTCGTATAATGTCCAACGTTTTTCTTGCAAGTCTTTGTCGTAGGAAAATTTATTTGTTTGTTTTTCCTCGAGGTCAAATTTCACACCCTGTTACTAAAACTGACTTTTTCAAACTACTTATAATTTTGCATTATGTTGTAAATATTGGGAAAACTGTAAATGGCTTTTATTGCAGCAATAATTAAAAAGATGCTGATTGCCATTGTAACATACGATTTGAGAAATGGAAAAATCATCAGACAATACACTATCATAAAGCCTGCAACAATAATACTGATTATTCCACCACATTGAATTTTACTTAACATCATCAGCAAACACATAAACACAACTGCTCCTGATAACATTAAAACGTGTCCGTCCATTAATAGTCTTAATAGTTCTCTGTCATATTTGCCTTTATGTTGTATAAGCACAGTTGCACTATGCAGTATTCCGTTTCCGAAATACCACACAGATGCAATTAATGCCCAATGAATAGATAAAATAATTTTCATTTTGCTTACTATATTGATGTCGAAAGAATATCTATTTCTTTACAGTCAATAATCCGTTAATTCCAAAATTAGTATACAGTCCTGTCATAATTTGTTCGAGGTGTTCATTGTATTTCTGAATAGGGTCAGCCATACCGATGAAATCAACAGGCGTGCGGAAAGGTTTTTCGCCTTTGGGCTTTTCAATAAGGTCAGCAAAAGCGTCTGCCACTTTTTGAGGATTTTGTTGCGGATTGTTTTTTAAAACATTTTCAAAGTTGTGAAGCGATTGGTCTGGCACTTTTGCAAAATCACCATAAGAAGCTTCTCGGCTTTTGTCGCTTGGTCTTAAAAGATTAACAGAAAATGCCGTAGGATAACCGCCTGGTTCAATAATACAATTTTCTATTCCAAAAGTTGAAAGCTCCACTCTATAATTTTCTGCTAATGCTTCCAATGCCCATTTTGAAGCCTGGTACGTTCCATAAAAGGGTAGAGCTATTCGTCCAAGTAGGCTGGAGGTGTATACAATAAGCCCATTTTTCTGTTCACGAAAATAAGGTACAACAGCCCTGTTCATTCGTTGAACGCCAAAAACATTGATATCAAAAACTTTTTGGAAATCAGTTGGTGTAAAAAACTCAAGCATTCCAAGAACACCTATACCTGCGTTATTAATTAAAACGTCCAGTCCGTTAAGTGCGGCAATCGCATTGTTGACACCGTTTGTTACACTTGTGTCGTTAGTAACGTCTATTTCAACTATTTTTGCTCCCGCTTGTCTTAATTCGTCAGCAACATTTTGGTTTTTACCATTAATGTCTCGCATTGAAGCAGCGACTTGATGCCCTTTTTGTAATAATGTCAATACGGCTAATTTACCAAACCCTCCGCTTGCTCCTGTAATTAATATTTTTTGTGTCATTTTAGCTCACTATTTTAATGTTAAATGCTCCGTTATTTGTTGCACCGTAAATACTCAACCAAATAGGAAGATACATTTCAGTTCCTCTCGCTTTTGTGATGTCTCCAAGGTCAAGAATGTTTCTTTCTAACCAACCAAATGATTTTAAAATTTCTTTTACCTTTTCTTTAGCCTCAGCATCATTGCCGCTTACAAAAGTGCTGTGGTCACCACCATTTATCATTGCTGGATTTACCATTATTCCGCACCACATTGTGTTAAGTGCTTTTACTACTTTGCTATGAGGAAATGTTTTTTGAATTTCTTCGCCAAGTGAGTTGGTGTTACAAATTGCAAGCGATGGTGGCATTCCTTTTGAAAAGTCAAGTGGATTAGCTATGTCCACAATTATTTTTCCATTGATGTTTTTCTCCCCAGCCATTTTCAATGCCTCCAACGAACCAACTCCTGCTGTGCAGTTAAAAATAATTTCTCCAAATGCAGCTGCGTCTGAAAATGTTCCTGCACTTGCTTTTCCATAGTGTTTGGCAACAAAAACTTTTGCTTTTTCGTTGTCAGCTGTTCGTGAACCCATCATTACAGTGTGTCCAACTTCAATTAATTTTGAACCGATGGTGTCTCCGACATTACCAGTTCCTAAAACTGCTATTTTCATTTTTAGTTGTTTAAAATTTACGATACAAAGATGAGCAGAATCCTTCGTTGGGTAATGGTCAATAACTTGGTTGTGATGGTAGATTATTTTTTTATTGACTGTTTCCTGTATTCTAGGGGAGTCTGGTCGGTGTGCTTCTTAAAGAATTTGCCAAAATTGGCAGGGTCCGAAAAATTAAGTTGGTAAGCAATTTCAGCAATGTCAAAGTCTGTAAATTGAATTAATGATTTTGCTTCTGATAGTAACCTGTCGTTGATATAACTCAAGGCGTTTTTGTCAGATGCAGATTTAATTGATTGAGAAAGATGATTAGGCGTTACGTTTAATAGGGCAGCATAATCCTCGATTGTTCTTTTTTCTATATAGAAATTGTTTACTAACTGAATGAATTTTTGAAGTAAAATTTGTTGTGGCGTTGTAAATCCTTCTTCCCATTGTTTGAAAGCAGTTGTAAACTCTTTCAATTGATAGAGTAAAGCAAGAAATTTTATGGATGCAACTTTATATTGGCTGTCATTTGTATTTTCATAGGATGAAAACACTTCTTCAAAGTGCGGAGCAAATTCTTGAAACTTTGCCTCATTGAGTTTAAAAAAATTAGTGTGCAGAATATTAAAGAATGGAAATTCTTTTTCAAAATCGGGCTTAAAAAAGGACAAGCATTCTTTCTTAAAATAAATTAAATAACCGTTAGCCGATTTGTCTCTGTAAAAACTATAAAGCAGTCCGGGCGATTGAAAAACAAGGAAAGAATTTAGTTTAGTAACATTGGTGTTGTCATAGGTTATTTTGGTCTTGCCCGCATTTGATACTAAGGCAATGAAATAAAAGTCCTTACGAAATGGTGGTTTGTAATTACTGATTGAGCCTTCATTCTCTTTTAGTCTAAGGCAAAAGAAATTTGGATTTTTTGTTTCAAAGTCCGATGGTATTGATTTTAAAAAATCATTGATGTCTTTGTAATATGGTATGTTGGATTGTAACTTGGTCATCGTTTAATTTTCTGTCTATTCTTAATTTTCGGACTGTCTTTAACCCTTCTGACTAATATAACTTTATTTATTTGATTTTCAATTTGTTGCAAAACAAAGTTCTTCATCAGTCAAACCAAATTTATCGATTTGTTTTTTTATTCTTTTGACCAATACTTGTTTTCTTATTTGATCGAGGAATAAGTAACCTTCCGGGTTTATGTAAGGAGTTCCTTTCACTATCATACCGATAACAAATCGGTACAAGTTATTCCAAACAATGACGGCCAATTTCCTTGCCGTGGCACTAATGGCTGATACTCTTCCTTTTCTACAACTGATTTGCTGAAAAAAGACTCTCAGAGGGGTTGATTCTTTTAAGTTGTCTGTGGCTTTGATCTAGGTGAAGCACCGCCCAAAGTAAGGGTACCGGTAGCTATCAGGAAGTTGGAAAACTACGGCAAGGACATTACCAAATGTACATGCTGTCAACAAGGTACTATGATTTTACTGCTTGATACCAGAGTCAGGAGAATCGAAAACAAAGATCATTTCGCGGAGTGAATACCAAAAATACAGACCACTTTTTCACCTCAACCTATCTCACAAAAAAAGCAGGCCTCAAAACCTGCTTCAATAACTTCTTCGTATTTTACGACATCCCCATAATAAACCGCTACCGAAGGTGATGCCTGTCCCGTCCCTCGGGATTCAACACTGGCTCATTTCATGTTTTGCAAACAAAACGAAGCCTTAGTTTTTGTGGGCAATTTTTTATTCGCTGTCAAATTCTTGAGTGAAAATAGAACGAATGGTTTGGTATTATATAATGTCCGACTGAATATAAGAATAGTCTCAAATTTAAGATTCTAACTCAAGTAAAAAACATTTGTCATTTTCTCGCTTTCGGTCCACAAACGTTGAGCAACTTCTTTTTTATGGGAATATTCGTCAGCATCTACTTGGATTGGATAACCTCTCATTTGTTGGAAGCCATCAGGGGCAATAAACTCTCCGCCTTTTAAATTTTTGTCCAATGCAGCATATAAAATGGGTAATGCACCCATTGCAGCAGGTTGTAAAAAAAGATTGCCAAGTGGTCTAATAAGAGCAGGATAATATTGGTCAAGGTTGGTTTTGGAAAGTCCTGGATGTGCAGCTATGGAAAGTGTGTTATAACCAGCCGCAGATAGTCTTCTTTGCAACTCGAAAGCAAACATCAGGCAAGCACGTTTACATTGTCCATAAGCTTTAGTTTTGCTGTAACCTTTCTTGAAGTGAAAATCATCAAATAAAATCTCTGACCATTTGTATGATAAGCTACTCAGATTAATTATGCGAGAACCATCAGTGCTAGTAATAATAGGTAATAACAAGCCTGTAAGGGCAAAATGACCAATATAGTTGGTAGCAAATTGGTTTTCAAATCCGTCATCTGAAAGTTTATAGGGAGACATCATTATACCCGCATTATTAATGAGCAGGTGCAAATTCTGATAGTGTGTCTGAAATTGGTTGGCAAATTTCTTAACTTCTTTAAGGCTGCTTGTGTCAATCTTCATAAGATTGATGTTGGCTCTGGGATATTGCTGAAGTATTTTCGCTTTTGCTTCTTCGGCTTTTTGCATATTTCGGCAAGCCATTACTACTTCAAATCCCTTTTTTATTAGACCAATGGTAATTTTATACCCTATTCCGCTATTTGCCCCTGTTACAATTGCAATTTTTCCAACCTGCGATGGCACTTGGTCAATACTCCATTTACTCATGTTTTCTAATTGATTAACCTATTTAAAATACTTCGTACAATATTATTTCTTGAGGTTTTGAGTTTGCGTTAAACTCTATTGCACAAGCGTCAAATTTAGGTTCCTCAAAAGGTTTGTAATTTTTTCCAAAGCCAATGGGTTCTTTAGGTATGCTTAGAAAATTCATATCTGACTCACCATTGTTTTTTAAGTCTTAATAAATTGTGATAGCGTACTTTCCATAGGGTACACTAAATGAAGCAATTTGCACATCTTAATCAGTAGGTAAAACTAATCTTTTATAAGGTGTTTTTAACCATCTTGTTTTGCTGTAATTAATTTCTACTACAATTTTACCTGAGTTCTTCTTGATGTTGGTGATTTTAATGTCCAATCCTTGTTGAACTGACACCCTTCGGTTGAATCTAATCATAAACCTACTAAAGTAGAAGCAAATTAATTTATATGAATACTACTAAAAAAACAATTTAGGGAAATCCCTACTCAATGAACAGGCACAAACAATGCTTGTGAAGTTGTCCAACTACCTCAATGCCAAAGGCTATTCACCACGAACTGCCCGCAATTACCTGCAGGAAATGCGATTCATTTATGCACACTAAAATTATCTTGCTCATAATCAACTTTCCTAAGAGCACTTCATTTCCTACATCAATTTTATTAAATCGGAACATGGTGTCGGACGTTTTACATGCATACGGCAGCAAAGTAGAGACTATGTGACTGAATCATGAGGAATTTTTGAGGCGTTTTGAATTGCATAATTTGCCTGGCAGGTTTGTAAAAATTAAGGCATTATGGAATTTTGAGAAACAGGGATAAGCACAAAAGAATTCAAAATGATTCGGGCAAGTATAGTCCTAAGTGAAGCACCGCATATTTCAAGGAGTGGAATCTTCCTGATAAACGTAGAAATAAAGAATTTGATGGTTCATTTCAAGACGTATTTGTTTTGCTCATACTACTCCTCAATAAAAAATTGGGTAAGGGAAACTATGGCTATAGGAGAAAATGGTTTGCTCAAAAATATTCTATTTAAAATTTTTGAAAACAACTAGAGCAACATTACGCCTACAAAGTCTTTTATAGCCCGTGTGTCAGAAAACTCCAACCAACAAAAAAATCCCAATAATGATACATGCATTATTAGGCTTTTTTTGAAGGCTTTTTTCGCTAGTTGGCTAAATGTTAGCAGATATCGTTCTGTCCCCCGTGTCAAGCTTCACGACCTTTTTGTAAAGCTGTAAAGTGTCTGAATGCTGGTCTGTCTTGGGTGGTGCGGTAACAAAAAAATTAATACACCGAAGTGTGGGAAGAAAAAAAATGAATTTCATCTTGGGCCCAGTACGAGACCCGTATGCTTGGTGGTGTGAGAGCCTCAACGTGAGTAATTTTGCTCACGTCTGGCTACTCGATTGCAGAACGTATATTCATTTTTGCGGTCAAATTAATCGTCTGAAAGGAAAATAGCAGAATGTTTTAATGTGAAACAGAATGTTTGTGAATCCAAAAGAATTCAACCATACTTTTAAAATCCACCAATTGGAATTGGAGCAGGGAAAAACATTCGGGAGCAGGAATTATTTGATGATGTAGAATTATTCGGAGAGCAGATTCACTATTTATTCATTTTCTGGTGAATTACCCGGATAAGGATAAAATTCGCAGATGGCTGGATTCACAGATTCATTTTTTGATTAAACGCAGTTGGGAATTAAGCAGGAGTTAAATTCGGAAGCCTATTTTATCTGTCGTTGGAGAATTATTCGAGGAAGAAATTCAAGAACCAAGCAAATCAATTTTTTAAGGCGAATTATTCCAGAATCGGAGGTTTAAAAATCAAAATTTTACTGAGAATATTCGACGTCTAAGTGAATCGGCGGATGCGGATTTTTATGTTCTGCAACGTTAAGCATATAAGTTTGTAGCGGAATTTAAAGATATGAAGTTTGATCGAACAAAGTAGCCAAAATACTAGCGGAAAATTAAACCAATCCTTTGGCCGACAGAATTCCGCAAGGAATTTGGCGGACTATGCTAAAGAGAAACCCCAGCCTGACAAACTAACCGCTATAACTTATATGCAATGTTGCAGAACGTATATTCATTTTTGCGGCCAAATTAATCGTCTGAAAGGAAATTAGCAGACTGTTTTATTGGGAAGCAGAATGTTTGTAAATCCAATAGAATTCAACTTTGCTATTAAAATTCATGTGAATTTGAGCAGGGAAAAACATTCGGGAGCAGGAATTATTCGATGTTGAAGAATTATCCAGAGAGCAAATCCACTACTTATTCATTTTCTGGTGAATTACCCAAATAAGGATAAAATTCGCATGTGGCTGGATTCACAGATTCATTTTTTGATGAAACGCAGATGGGAATAAAGCAGAAATTAAATTCGGGAGACTATTTTATTCGTCGCGGGAGTTTTATTCGCGGAAGAAATCACATAGTCAACCAAATCATATTTTTTAAGGCGAATTATTCCAGAATCGGAGGTTTAAAAATTAAACTTTTACTGAGAATATTCGACGTCTAAGTGAATCGGAGGATGCGGATTTTTATGTTCTGCAACGTGTAGGTATTCATTGGTGCAGATTTTAATGTAATTAGCATGCCTTATTCAATAAGTAGTGGTGTAGAAACATACCAGAATAACCACTACTTCTGCACTTGTGAATACCGGATGTTAGGGACTGTTTTTAATTTGTCCATTTAGTATGTTAGGTGGACAAGATTACTTTTAAAAATACCTACTAATTAAAAACAGATGCTGTTTAGGGCTCTGATGCTTCTACTTTTTCTTCGTAACCAACAGCTCGAAAAATCAATAAATTACCTTATGTCAATTACTTTTATGTTCGATAAATGGAGTTGACATGCTGCTTATTTTTCAGCTAACCCATATACTAATTTTGATGGATTTTATTGACTTGCCAAAAAAAACACAGCTAAACATTTGTCATTTTTATTTAGTTAAGCAAGAGAATGCTGCGCAATTCCTATACGTTCTAACAGAATGCTTCATTAAAATCTAAAAGGCTTTTATTCCACCTTCTTGTTTGAACGTATTGTCTAATGATAAATCATTATCCTTGCTTAACTTACTACCGCTTCCAAATACAATTCGTTTTCTTTTGGGCAAGTACTCTTTTCATTCTATCAAAATTAGGTAATCAGAGCTAAATAGTCTCTAACGTTTTGGGGCTTTGCGAAGAAGCGGAATTAGAAGCACAAATGTTCGATTTAGCACAAATGTTAATTAGAATTCCGAATGTTCAATTAAGCACTGAACCCGCTTTTTCGCAAAACCCCTGTTATGCGGTCGTTCTTCTTTATTGTCTGTCATTTTGTTGTCATAAGTTTTTGCAAACTTTCAATTTTAGACTGAAGTTCATCAAAGGTCAAAATTTCAACGTCTCTGCTGTTACTTCTGAAAAGTTCAAATGAATATTTTTGATTTTCGTCTAAGTCCTTTGTTGATCCAATTAGAACCACACACTTGGAATTGAATGTCTCAAAATTTCCTTTTCCTTTACTTTTTCCTTTTGCTGCATAAAACTCTTTTTGAAAATTGTCTCGTTGATTTAGTACTTGAACTATGCAGCCAGTAAGGTCTTTAGTCGCACTATAAACATCTTCGCCTCGATATGAAGTATTATCTAACAGTTTGGTCTTATGTGTTTTTATTTCTAAGAATGAAACATTGTCACTTAGACTATTTTTGATTAAAAAATCGTTGAACTTTCCGTTCTGGTTGTCAATTGTTTTTCCACCAACATAAGCTTCACGTTTGTATAAAATTACTGGTTGGGCAAATATTGAAGAAAATATCCAGCTATTGTCTTTTAAAAATTCCTGCCATTGCTTTTCCAAGCCATCTCCATCCGTTTTTAATTTCATCAAGTCCTTGTATTTTTTCAAAGTCTCTTGAATATACTTATTGTCAACAATTTCTTTGGTTTTAGCCAAAGCATCCATTGTTAAAAAGTCTGTCCCAATTGATAATTTGTCAAAAAGGTCTTTGATTGCATTTTTGTCTGCATCTGAAAATTCGTCAATTGCGTTGCCCCAAGAAGCAAGTGAAGTTGCTAACGCATTTGCAATATAAGTCTTTGGTGGACTTGAAATTGTCGAAGGAAAAAGTGAATGAAGATTGACTTTTAAAACAAAGTCAACTTCGTCTCTATTTTTTTTGAAAATACAACTAAATGCGTTTTGAAGAGTTTCTAAACTTTTTTCATTTAGATACAATTTCTTGTTCGTTAAATCTAAATCTACTTTTCCGCCTTTCTCAATAATAACTTCGGAAATGTCGTGATTGTCATTCAAGTAAAATGCAAAAGGATTAAGTGTTTTGGTAAATCCCCAACCAAAAGTTACTGACTTCACTACGCCAACTGGTAGTTTACCTTTGAACCCCAAATATGTAAACTTCTTGATTGTATTATACTTGTCGCCACCCTCATAGCCTCTTGGATAGTGAACTATTTGGTCAGTCTTTTTGTATATTTCAGTTGATAGTTGCTTAATACCAGCAACCGTGTCGTGATAGAATAAAATCTTTTTTGTCGGTCCGTCCTTTTCTACCTTTTCACCTTTAAAGTCTGCCATTGTTTAATTTTATTTCTGTCTGTTGTTGTTTTGCAGGGTCGTTATAGAATGCCGCATAACGTTTTCGGGCTTGGCGAAGGTGGCGATTTCCACCACAAATGTTGATGCGGAGAACCAAAGTTTGATTAACCACAAATGTGTCTGCGGAGCACTCAACCGCCACTTTTGCCAAACCCGTGTTATGCCCAGTGCTTATTGTCATTCGATGTCGATTTTATTTATTTCGTTCATTAGTCTGTCCGTTTCTGTCAATGCAACTATGATTTTTTGATAGTGTAAGATGTCGTCAAATTCAAGTGTTCTTTCCTTTCTGTCTTTGAGCCATTTTTGAGCTGGTTGATAACCGCCAATATAAAACTCCCAAGCAACTTGCGGCACATTGCCGAAATACTGAGTGTCGTTGATGTACACTTTTCCGTTTTCGTATTTTGGTTTTACAACTACATTGTTTCCGTCTTCGGGATATTGAGTTATGTGTTTTTCAACTGTTGGGCTTTCCAATAAATGTATTTGTCGTATTTCTCCACCCAATTTTACCAACTGCCAAAACGTGGCTGTGTCTTTTGGGAAAGGCACTCTCGGAAAATCAATTTTTAAAAATTCTTTGTATTTCTCTCGATAAGTTGGGCTGTGTAAAACAGCATAGATATAATCCAAAATGTCTATGGGTGCAAAGGTGTCTTTGGTGGCTTCTTTTTCTGTTGTAAAAGTTAAACCTAATTTTTCTGCTATTTGCTTTACAATTTCTGTGTTTAGGTTGGGCGTTCTTTCTGTTGATTGCCCAATAATTTGTTGTCCTTTGGTTTCTGGATACAAGTAAAGAGGAAAAACATAATTAATCTCCTTCATTGAAACTGCATGGCTTTCAACAATACCTTTGTAAATAATATAGTGTGTAAAATCCCCTACTTCAACTTTTTTATTTGTCATAAAACCCAAATTGTCATTATGTAACAAATGGTTTGAAACAACTGGAACTGGCCAACCAACTACACCCTTTGATTTGCCTGTGTAGTAAAAATAGCGTTTGTCAAAAGGTCGATAATTTATTTGTTGAATTAATTCAGTATTTTGTTTTGCGTCCTTTATATCTTGTCTTGCCAATGAAAAATTCCAGTCTCTAACATCTTCGGGTATGGAGTATTTTTTTCTGCATTCAGTTTCGTCCAAATTTATAACATCGTCTATCATTTGCACAACACCTTGCTTTGTATTGTGAATATTTAATTTATCCCTTTTGCTAACAACTCCAGAATTTCCAACCTTAAATAACGAATTTATTGAAATACATTTATCATAATCTTTTTGCTCATCAAAATCTTTACTTACAAAAAAATAATTTGGGGCAACGATAGGTAATTCTTTGAAATCAATTGATTTAAGTGAGTTATCGAAAAGGTAGTCGTATTTCATTTCTCTTTTTCCGAATAAATCAAGGTGAAAAACTTTTCCTAATTCAGCGGATTTTTTCTTACCCGACTTAATAAAGATATTTATCGAAACACCTTGCATAATGTCAAATACATTAACATCAACACTTCCATCAGGTGCGGTTTCCTTTTTCTTGCTGTTACCGTGTAAGTCTATTGTGTAAATTTTGTCATATGTTTTAAGCAAGTTCCAACGCATACCACGAAAAGTAGGATTATCTAAAAAGCCGTGAGGATTAATAAACGCCAAAATACCGCTTCCATTTTTTTCTATAAAGTGCTGTCCATAACGCAAAAACTTAACATAGTCATCGTTTATCCATTTTGAATTTTTTTCTTTTAGCTTTTCTCTACCGCCTGGTTCTTTTTTGTAATCTTCCATTAGGCTCATAATCCATTCGCCTTGATTGGCACTTTCACCACTGTATGGTGGATTACCAATTACACACATTACTGGCGTATCTCTTTTAATGTGATTGGCTTCGTTGGCTTCTGTACTCAACCAATTGGCAAATAAAGTTCCTGTGTCGGGGTGGCTTTCTTCTAAACTGTTGGTAAGGTAAACTCTGAACCTTTGGTTGGTAGTTGGTTTATAACCTGTTTCTGTAAGTAATAAGTCTAATTGCAAATTAACTTGCCATCAACAACTCAAAGCCATTAAGACGAGGCAATAAATGCGTTTCTACGTAATTGCTCCAAATGCCTTGTTGTCCTTCAAACTTTTTATGAATGTGTTTTATGGTTTCGGCAAGGAAAGTTCCTGTTCCTGTGGCTGGGTCAAGTATTTGCACTTTGTGAACTTCCTGTTCTGTTTTTTTGCCTTGTACATCAACTTTTATTTTTGTTTTGCTATTATCCGCAAGTCCTTGCGGTAAATCAAATTCGGTTTTTAAAATATCATCTACTGCCCGAACAATAAAATTTACAACTGGTACAGGTGTGTACCAAACGCCACGAGCCTTTCGCAATTTTGGGTCGTACTCACTCAAAAAAGTTTCATAAAAATGGATGATTGGGTCTTCCATTTTTGTTGACTTTCCGTAATTCTTTAAAATCTCTTCTACATTGCAAGCCAAAAATATATCTACCAAACTATCTACTATCCACTTTATACGGTCGTCAATGTCGGGTCCAGCAATGTAACCAAACAGTTTGCGTAAAAATGGATTTGATTTTGGAATTAATTCAGCGGCTTCTTGTCTGCTAAAAGTTGGTAAAGTTGGGTCGTGTAAACGAGCCGCAAACATTCCGTAAGAAATGGTTTGAGCATACACGTCAGCAAAACCTTTGGGTGTAATGTCGTGAATAAGGATTTGCTTAAAGGCGTTCATTTGGTCTTTAAGTGTACTGTCTTCTTTATTTGCTTCATCACTTGTCAATGCCTTTTCAATAACATCAGAAAGAAGGCGGGCTTTGCCCGCCATCATTTCTGCTAGTTTTTTTGAACTTTTTATTGTCTGTCCAACGTGAGAAGCAAAGTCTTTGATGAGATTTGTAAAAGTTGCAAAGTTGTTAGGCAACGAAACGATAGTGCCGTTTTGTATTTCAGCAATTGCAATTTTTGTAATATAAATTCCGTCAATGTATAAATGAAAGTCTAAATAGTCGGTGAAAATTAAGTTGTTTAGCGAAGCCTTATAACGGTCGAACTGTTCTTTGTTACCCGTTTTCTTAGCTCCTTCAAGGTCTTTGTCGCCAATGTCTTTAGCCTCAATAAAACCTACTGGAATTTCTTTTTTGGTCAGAATATAGTCGGGTGCTCCGCAAGATTGTCTTTTAGGTTCGTTGGTCGCCCTGATGTCAGGCACTAAGCTTTCTAAAAGTTGTTGCAAGTCGCCACGAAAAGTATGCTCGGTCGCATTACCAAGTTTGTATCGTTTATTTATGTTGTCTATGTACTGTTCTAAAGTCATTAATTCTGTTGTCAATTTTAACAGTCCAAAGTTAGTTTTTTCTGTCGGTTTGTTGATGGTTGTTCGGTCGTCCTAGCATTGGGCATAACGGTTCGCGTGTATGTGCAGTAGCGGATTAGAGGCACTTTCCTGTCCGTTTGGCACAAAGATACTTAAAAGCACCAAACTTCGATTTACCGCGTCACCCGCTATTGCCACATACACGCTGTTACCAGCTGGCGTTCTGTCCACCGTGTCTTGGAAGTCAGGGCTGCAATGGTTTCACTGTCTTTTGTCAATGTCGGCTGTGCGGTGGCGGTTTTAAAAATTTTCAGAAGGGAAGGAAAAAATTGAAGTTTTTGTCAGGGTGGAAAAGGGACAAGCTCTTTTGCAATTTTTGGTCTGTGTGTTGGTTTGTGCGAATTGCAAATGTGCTTGACCCTGTGCGTTGGCTAGGCTTTTCGTCTACGATTGTTTCCATTCTTATTTGTCCACCAATACAAAGGCGGTATTAATATCGGTGCAAAAATCAAGGTGCTTGTCAGTCCGCCAATGATAACGGTAGCTAATGGTCTTTGAACGTCTGAACCAATGCCGCTCGAAATAGCTGCTGGAACAAGTCCTAAAATGGCTAAAACAAGTATGGAAAGTATGGCTCTTAATTGTTCCTTTGATGTTGCGTTAATGAGTGTTTGACTTATCGGGTCGTTAAGTGTTGCTCTGTTTAATGCGGAAACCAACAATACCCCTGCCATTACCGAAATTCCGAAAATGGAAACAAAACCCACTCCTGCCGAAACATTAAAGTAATAGCCACGAATAAGCAAGGCAATTATACCGCCAGCCAATGCAAACAAAACACAACTTGTTGTGATGATTGTATGTTTGAAGTTTTTGTATAGCATAAATAGAAATATAATTACCATTAATAAAGTGAGTGGAATAGTTATTGCCAATTGCTTTCCTGCACGCTCCAAATTTTCGTATTGTCCACCAAATACCAATTCATAACCTTTTGGAATATTAATTTCGTTTTCAATTCTTTGGTTCAGTTCCTTAACAAAACCTCCTTGGTCTCTGCCTCTTATATTCGTTCGCACCGTTATCATTCTTTTGTTATTGTAACGATAAATATTGGTTTGACCTTCTACAAAATTGATTTCTGCTAATTGCTCCATTGGAATTAACGCTCCATTTGCTGATGGAACAAGCAGTTTTTTAATTTCGTCAATGTTATTTCTGAATTGTGGCAAATAACGAATTATAATATCGTAGCGTTTAGTTCCGTCATATAATACAGAAATACTTTTGCCTCCAATTGCTGCTTCAATCATATTCTGAATATCAGAAACATTAATGCCGTATTGAGCTGCTGCTTTACGGTTTACCTTTATGGCTAATTGAGCTTGCGTACCTTCCTGTTCAATATTTACACCTTCGCTACCCTGCATAGATTTCATAATCGTTGCAATACTGTCTGCTTTGTTTCGCATCATTACCAAATCATCACCAACAATTGAAACTGCAAGGTCGGCAGCACTACCTGTTACAATTTCCATTACTTGGTCAATGATGGGTTGTCCCGATGTAAATTTTACGCTTGGCAATTCTTTTTCTAATTCAGAACGAATTTGCTTCACCAATTCCTTTTTTGAAATAGTGTCAGTCCATAAATGATAATCTTTTAAACCAACTAGAATTTCATTTCTATTTGCTGGAAATGGATCTGTGCCGTCATCGTTTCGTCCTGTCTGTGTAATGACGTAGGAAATTTGAGGATACGTTGAAATAATACTTCTGATTTTTGGAGCATACTTGGCATTTTCTTGAATGGTAATACCCGCAGGAAAATTGCCCCGCAAAAAAATAGAACCCTCATCTAATTCGGGTAAAAATTCTGTTCCTAATTTTGAACCAAATGAAATTAGCAAAAGCACTATTCCAAATCCGATTAGAACTGTTTTTTTGTAATGCTTTAAAATTCTTGAAATTAATTTCCCATAGCTATTTTCTACAAATTCAAGGACTCTATTTCTGTGTTCCTTAAAAGGCTTGTCGGGATTAGAAATTGCTTTGTTGTAAACAAATGAAATCAAAACAGGAATGAAAGTTAAAGCAGCAATCATTGAACCAATCACGGCAAATGCCAACGTCAAAGCCATAGGAGAAAACAGTTTCCCTTCAACCCTTGTCATTAAAAGAATGGGCATATAGGCTAAAATGATAATGGTAACAGAAAAGAAAATTTCCCTTCCTACTTCTTGTGCTGAAAGCAAGGTAATATGAACAATTCCATTTTCTTTTTCTTCGGGTGTTGCTGTTCGATATTTTCTAATCAAGTGTTCAGCCATCACCACAGCCCCGTCCACGATGATACCAAAATCAATGGCACCCAACGACAGTAAATTGGCAGGAATGCCTGTAAATCGCATAATGATAAAGGCAAACAGTAAAGAAAAAGGAATAGTCAAAGCCACTACCAATGCACTTCTAGCACTTCCTAAAAAGAAAATCAAAATGATGATGACAATACTTACACCTTCAAACAAGGTTTTGCCAACAGTATGTAAAGAATGGTCAATTAAAAAACTTCGGTCGTAAAGTGTTCTAATTTTTACACCTTCGGGTAGTTCCTGTTCTTCTAATTCTTCAAACCGCTGTTTAAGTTCTGCCAATACTTCACTTGGGTTTTCGTATCTTCGAAGCAAAATAATTCCTTCTACTCCGTTGTTTACATTAACATTTTCATCTGCAACTGTATAACCCAAAACTCCACTTGGCGGTGGTGGTGCTATTTCAACACTTGCAACATCACGCACAAAAACAGGCACTCCGCTTTCAGATTTTAAGACGATATTTTCAATGTCTGTTTCATTTTGAATAGTTCCCAAACCACGCACGGCAAAACCCTGTCCACCTCTTTCAATTAAATTTCCACCCGTGTTTTGATTGTTTGCTACAATGGCATTTTCAACATCAGAAATAGTGAGGTTGTATTTGCGTAACTTGTCAGGATAGGTGAGAATATGGAATTGTTTTAATGGCCCGCCAAATGTTACGATGTCAGCAACTCCTGCAGTTTGCAGTAAATAGGGTTTTATAACCCAGTCTTGTAAATCTCTTAATTGTATAGGTGAAAAAGATGGCGGAGCTTCTACTACATATCGAAAAATTTCTCCAACCGCTGTCGATAGTGGTGCTAATTCAGGCGATACACCTTCTGGCAATTCGGCAGTTGCCAGTCGTTCCATTACTTGTTGGCGAGCAAAATAATCGTCTGTGCCATCTTTAAAAGTGAGTTGCACTACTGATAAACCAAAAATAGTTCTGCTTCTTCTGTCTAAAACATTGGGTGTATTTTGTAATGCTCTTTCAATTGGAACGGTAACTTGTTGTTCTACTTCTTCAGCTGCACGTCCCTGATACTGTGCTACAATAATTACATTGGTATCGGCAATATCTGGGTATGCTTCAATTTTGAGTTGCGTAAAGCAATAATAGCCCACTGCCATTAATACAAAACTTATCGCCACTACCAGCCAGCGATTTTTTAAGGAGAATATGAGCAGATTTTTAATCATAATTTACCATTGTTCCACTTCGTGAGTTAGGATAAAGCCACCACGATATTGTTTTCTTAATTCGGTTAATGCTTCTTTTACTTTACGAGCTTCATCAATGAAAATGATGAGCATTGGCGTTTCATCAAATGAAAATTGTTGTGCAGGTTGTTTCAAGCGGTGATGTCTACCAAAGCCTGAATGACCGATAAATGAAGTTGCTCCTGCAATTCCGTTATCAATTAGCAATTGCATAATAAACTGGTGCAAAGGTTTTGAGCCTTTGAGTTCGTCCTTGTCAATATAAATTTGTGCTTGTATCATCTTTATGTTTTTAATAGCCGAATGATAATCCTTTTAATTGCATCACACCTTCAATAGCTATTTCTTCTTCATTTGTTAATCCGCTGAAAACAATCATCCTGTCGCCAATTTGTTGTCCTGTTTGAATTTCTCTACGTTCAAACTCATTGGCTGACTTTTTTATGAAAACATAATTTTTCCCCTGAACTGTTACCAACGATGTTTTATTGATGCTGATAAAATTTCCTTCGCTTACTCCGAAGGACACATTGGCAAACATTCCCGATTTCAACTTGCTTGTTGCATTGTTTATTGAAATTCTCACTTTTACCATTCGTGTGGCATTGTCCACCATATCCGCAACAGCATCTATTTTACCAGTGAATTTTTCATTTGGATAAGAATTAAAAATAATAGTACAAGTGCTTCCCTCTTTGATTTTTCCGATTTGATTTTCGGGAATATCACAAATTAAATAAGCCGTTCCTGCTTTTGCTTTTCGTAATACATTCGGACTAAACCCTGCTGAAAGTAATTTTGATTCGTGTTCTATTAATGCCGCTTTTTCGTTAGCAAGATTGGTTTGCTCTATTGATAAGGCTGTCTGTGCATTGAGCAAATCTTGCCCCGTTGCTGCTCCGTGCAAATTCAAATCTTTTGTCCGCTCTAATTCTAATTGCTTTTGTTTGATATTTATGTTTTGAATTTGATTGGAATTGATTTGATGTTGGATGAGTTGAGTATAGTTACTGGCAAGTTCAGGGTTTTCAAATAAAATAATATTTTGTGTAGCTCCTTCACCTGACGCCAAAACAGTTGCGGCAATCTTGCCTGGGGCGTTTAATTCGGCTTCAATGTTATTGCTACTTACTTTTTCGGTTTTGAAAAATGAGATAATTTCAGAATCGGGAAACAAAATATTTTGTCCGTTATTGGTAACAACAGGCGTGCTGTCTTTTTCTGCTTCTTTCTTTTCGTTGCTTCCGCAAGAAGAAAATAAAAAGAGTAATGCGATTATATAAATAGTGTTTTTCATTATAATGCCAATTGATTAATTAAACCTGTTGCGTAAAGCAATTGAATGTAACTTTGTCGGTATGATTGCATTGCATCATAATATTGTTGCTGTGTTTCCAACCAACTGCGTTGTGCTTCCAGAAAATCTATTATGGTTGTTCCGCCATTCAAATAGGCGTATTTTACATTTTCCAAAATAGTTTGAGACTGCTGCAAAAGCACATTAAAACTTTCAATGTTTTGTTGTTGTAACTGGTAGTTGGCAAAAGCAACTGATATTTCAGTTTGAATTTGTGATTGAATAGTAAATAATTGTTGTTCAGCTTGGTCTTTCAGCAGATACGATTTTTTTATTTCTCCCTGATTGCGATTAAAAAAAGGCAAATCAACAGTAGCGTAAATTCCGAAGTAAGGAACAGTATTTTGAGGGTTCCAAATAAAACCTAATTCGGGTTGAGGAAAGGCAAGCGATTTTTGTAATTTGATATTGCTATTGGAAACTTCAATCAAAGAATTTACAGTTAGTATATCACTTCTGTTTTGCAAGGATTGTTTAAGCAAACTGTCAATGCTTTGCGGTATTGCAAAAAGAAAATTGTCATTCGGGTCTATGCTCACATTTTCCTGAACACCTATTAAAAATTTCAGTTCGTTTTGTCGATTAATGACCTCTTGTAAAACCGTTTTGTATTGAATGGCATATTGTTTTGACAAAAGCTCGGTGCGGAACAAATCGGTTTGTGTAATGACCTGATTTTTGTAACGGATTTGGTTAGTTAAAACCAAACTGTCAATATTACTTTTAGCAATTTGTATAATTTCTAATTGCTTTTGTGCCGTCCATACTTCCAACCATTTGGCGGCTACTTCTGCAAATAAATTTCTTTCTGTTTCAGTGTAGTTTTTTTTAGCAAACGAAACATTTTTATTCGCCACATCAATTTTGTATTGACGTTGTCCTGCAATTTGAATGGGTTTTGTCAATTGCCACCAAACTTGACGGTTTTGTCCGTTATACCAATCCGTGTTTGTAGGAAACTGTGAAGGTTGCATTAACTGCAAGCTTTGATTATTCAATATAGGATTGGGGCGAAGTTTGGCAGTGATAATATCGGTTTGTGCAATACCGATATTTAGCTGTTCAGTTTTTAGATAAGGGTTGTTGGCTCTTGCAGTTTGCAACGCCTTTTGCAACGAATAGTTTTCTTGTGCCTTTACCTGAAAGCAAATCACAAAAAGAAAAAAGACAGAGAAAATATGTGTTATCCGAAATAGCATCACTGATTTAATAAGTGGTGCAAAAGTCCGATTACCAATTTAAAAAGGCAGTTAGAAACCCAATAGAAAAAAATTAGAATTTTATTAGAACCCGATTAGATATGAAGCAATTCCACGGAAAAGGTAGTGCCTTCATCCTGTTTTGATGAAACGGAAATTGTTCCTTTGTGCAGTAAAATTATTTTTTGAGTTAAGGAAAGCCCGATGCCGTTTCCGTCTGCATATTTTTTGTTCTCGCCCCGATAAAAAGGAGTGAAGATGTTTTTTAAATCAATTTTGGAAATGCCGATGCCGTTATCAGAAAATTTTAATATGATTTTTTTGCTGTCAAAAAAAGCGGAAACGGTGCATTGAAGTTCGTTTGAAAATTTACAACCGTTTTCAAAGAGATTTGCAAATGCTACTTTCAAAAGATATTCGTTTCCGTTTATAGAAATCTCATTATCATTTTCAATATCGTTTTCAAAATGAATATCTATTTTATAATTGATATTTTTCTGTTGCACTTGTTGCCTTGCATCTAATAGTATTTCATCAATTCGCACTTGTTTAAATACAATTTCGGAAGTTTCGTAACTGGCTTTTGCCAAGTCCAACAAACTGTTTGAAAGGCGAACTAATTTTTTTGCATCATTCAAGGAATTTTGAATAACGATTTTATATTCATCAATATTTCGGTCTTTATTGGTTGATAATTCCAACTCTGTAATGATAGCTGCAAGTGGTGTTCGTAATTCGTGCGAAATATTAGATACAAAATTCTTTTGAGCATCAAAAGAGTTTTCTAAACGGTTCAGCATTTCATTAAAAGTGTTTGCCATCTCTGAAAGTTCGTCTTTACTTCCGTTGTCAGTTAAGCGTAAATCTAGGTTTGTTGCTGAAATTTGTTTCGCTTTATCTGTCATTTCTCTAACTGGCTGAAATGCTTTTTTAGAAAAAAAACGCCCTGCTATATAGATGAATAAAATAGAAATTATAAAAACAATAATGCTGTTTTTTAATAGGCTGTTCAATTTGTTGTAACCGTATTGGTCTATGGCAGTTGCGGTAATTATGTAATTTTTGTTTTCATATTCATAACGCAAACCGATTACTTGCCAATTTTCCTGATAAAATTGTATTTCACCTTTTTGATAAATTTCATTAATCATTGGTTTTGTTTCCTTTACAAAATCAATATCCACAGCATCGTGATATAATAATGTAAAGGTGCTGTCGTAAATAGCTACTTCGACCTCATTTAATATTTCTCGATTGTTGCGGTATATATCCTGTAAAGTATTGGTTTCAACTTTTGCATTAAAAAATAAATTGGCTTTGGTGAGAGCTTCTTTTTTAAGCAATGAGTAAAATTCTTTTTCACGGTTTTCCTTTGCTGAAATATAGATTACAGAGGCAAATGCTAATAAAATAGTAGCAGTAATGAGTGTGAATAATATGGTAAGCCGTGTTCTGATTTTCATTATTCCGCTTTCAAAATAAAACCCATTCCAGATTTTGTGTGAATGAGTTTTTTGTCAAAATCTTTTTCAATTTTCTTTCTCAAATAATTGATATAAACATCAATAAAATTAGTGCCTGTATCAAAATGTGTCTCCCAAACTTTTTCAGCAATTTCCACTCTTGATAAAACCCTTTCAGGATTTTGAAGCATATATTCTAAGAGATTAAACTCCTTCGGTGTGAGGCTAATTTCTTGTCCGTTTCGCTTCACTATTTTGGTATGTAAATTCATTTCAAGGTCGGCATATTTTAGTGTGTTGCCTGTATTATTTACTGTTTTGTTATGTCGTTTTAGCAAAGCACGAATGCGAACCAAGAGTTCACGCATTTCAAAAGGTTTCACCAAATAGTCGTCTGCACCTGCGTCAAAGCCTTCTACTTTGTCGTCTGTTGTGCCTAATGCTGTCAGCATAATAATAGGTGTATCGGGTCTGCTTTCTCTAATTTGCTTGCAAAGGTCAAGCCCGTCTATTTTCGGTAAAATAATGTCCGTAATTATTAAGTCGTAATTATTTTGAAGGGCAAGTTTCTTTCCTGAAAGCCCGTCATACGCCAGAGCAGTAGCAAAGCCCTGTTCCTCCAATCCTCTTTGAATGAGTTCGGCTATTCTTTGGTCGTCTTCTATAATTAAAATATTCATCATTGCAAAGTTACTTTTAATATTCTCACTGTCGTTATGTGCGTTGGTAAAATTGGCTCTTTTGGTTTTGCCTTCGGGCGGGTTTGTGTGTCGGTAGGCAAAACCAAATGTGCCAATGTGGACGGGCTAAAACTTCAATTTTTTTTCGTGCGGTGGGAAAAATTTTTAAAACCATTTGGGTCGGCTTGAGTGTCGCCAAAGTCAAGTCGGTTTGTGTCAAGGAACAGCGAAATTGTCTGTCGATTTTTGGTCGTCCGTTTAGGTTCGTGTCGGCCGTCCTACGCTTGCTGGTAACGTTAAGCATATAAGTTGGAGCGGTCTTTAAAGGTAGAAAATTTGCTAAACAAAGTAGCCAAATGCCTTTGCGGAAATAGACAAAAAATTGGCCTCCAGAATTCCGCAAGGAATTTGGCGGAGTATGTTAAAGCGAAACTTTATCCTGACAACGCCAACCGCTCTAATTTATATGCCGTGTTAGCGGTTTGTTGATTATTCTTCGTCTTCAATTATTTGTTTTAAGTCATCTTTACTTGGCAAAACAGTCTGATATTTGCTTGCAAAAATTTGTTCATTGCTTTCTGGCAAAGTATATTCCACAACAGCTTCGCTTTTATTTTGGCAAAGGACAATTCCAATAGTTTTATTTTCTTCCGGCAATCTCATTTCCCGATCATAATAATTCACATACATCTGCATCTGTCCTAAATCCTGATGTGTTAATTCACCAATTTTCAAATCAATAAGGACAAAACTTTTAAGAATTCTGTTATAAAAAACCAGGTCAACTCGAAAATGCTTCTCGTCAAAAGTTATCCTTTTTTGTCTTGCTACAAATGTAAATCCGGTTCCTAGTTCAAGTAAAAAATGTTCTAATTTATCAATCAGTTTTTGTTCTAGCTGGCTTTCTGAGTAAATGGAATGTTCGGGTAAGCCAATAAATTCCAATATATACGGATCTTTAACCGCATCTTTTGGCTGCTCAATAACCAGCCCTTTCTGCGAGAGTTCTAATACTTTGTTTTTATCTCTGCTTAGAGTCAACCGAGTATAAAGAGCACTATCATATTGTCGCTGAAGTTCTCGCAGGCTCCAGTTATTCTTTCCGGATTCAATTTCATAGAATCTCCGTTCTTTTTCATCATCTATCCTCATTAATTTGAGGTAATGGGACCAACTTAATTCAAATTGGTCAGACACTGTCTGACTTTTTGAATATAGCTGGTAAAAAGATCGCATTTGTTTAAGATTCGTTGTAGAAAAACCTTTACCAAATTCTTTTGAAAGCCTTGAAGAAAGTTCCTCAATTAGCTGCCTGCCATATTCTGCCCTTTCTTTACCTTGCTGCTCTTCTTCAACAATCAACCTCCCAATTTCAAAATAGGTTTGAACCATGGTGTTATTGATTGCCCTTACTACTGAGCTTCTTGCCTGTTTTAATAGACCTGCAATTCGATCAAAAAAATCAGACTGTTTATTAGCCAATTCACTCATGTTGCAAGATAATGAATCAGGTTTAAATTAGGGAAATATTTACTTAGGAGCTGAAGTTGTTCTCAATAACCGCTAACGTTGGCGTATAAAATGTGGCGAATTTGAAACAGCTCTTTCTCCAACGCTACGAAACGAATTTAGAAGTTTACTCTCAATTACCAACTCGTCAACCGCCATATTTTTATACGCGCTGTTAGCGGTTCGTTGTTCTTTTGTCACGCTGTCCATATAAGTTGCAACCCTGAAATTACAAGTAATATTTCTACGAGCAGCACAAATTTGTCCTGTGATAATTTTTCAATTATTTTCTTTCCTGTCCAGCTACCTGCAATCATTGCTATTCCGATGAAAAGTCCGTAGCAAAGTTCTGTCTGTCCGATTAGTGAATACTTGTTGTAAACTATAGTCTTGGTTAGGTGCATTGTCAAGGCGGTAAATGCTTCGCTTGCTATGTATGCTGTCGCTGTCAGGTTAAGACCAAGAAAAAAAGCAGCGCCAAGAGGTCCCGCACTTCCTGCAAGTCCAGATAGAAAACCTGTCAGTCCGCCACCGAGAAGCAGTCCCTTGTCGCCAAGTGATATTTTTTTCATTTGAAGTCTGCGGTAAATAACAAGAAGAATTAGGAAGATGCCAATACCAATTTTTATTGTCCTGCTGTCAATGTCGGTGAACAAGTAGCTGCCTGCAATGCTTAAAGGAATTGCTGTCGCGAGGAAAAAGAGTATTGGTTTCCATTTGAGTTCGTGTCTGCCGAACCAAACCCGTGAAGCGTTGCCGAAAATTTGTCCGATTGTCAGGATGGGAACTGCTGCTTTAATGCCTACAATACTTGTCAGGACTGGAAGTAATATTAATGCACCGCCAAAACCAGCGGCTCCCGAAATTGTCGCTGCGATGAAACTTATTGCGAATAAAATTATCGGGTCTGTCGTCAATTTTTAGTGTCGTTTGGTTGTCGTCCTACAATGACCGCTAACATTTCGGTAGCGGTATTGTCTGTATATTCCTTTTATGAGGTGGGTGAAATTAGTGAATCAAATTTTACCCAAAAACGAAATGTACAACAATTCCATCTACACATTTATGCTGCTAATCTAAAGGATTTTTTATACTTAAAAAAGACTGTACCGCCACATGAGTATATATCTCTGTAGTCTTTGTGCTGCTGTGTCCCAATAGCAGTTGTATATGCCTCAAATCACTGCCACTTTCCAGAAGATGGGTAGCAAAACTGTGCCGTAAGGAATGTGGTGAAACATGTTTACGTATTTTTGCCTTTTTCGCCGCATTCTGTACTATCGCTTTTACACTCGATCCACTATACTGTACGCCAATGCTGCCCTCAAATAAAAATATCTTTGGCCTCCACTCTTTATAGTACAATCGCAAGTCATTCAATACTTTATACGATAGAAGTGAATACCTGTCCTTATTACCTTTGGCCCCTTCAATACGTATGAACATTCGTTTGCTATCTATGTCCTCAATCTTTAGATTAAGCAATTCAGATCTGCGTAAACCTGCTGAATATAAAAGCGATACGATGCATCTGTGTTTAATATTGTTGGTATTTTCGATTATAGCCAGCACCTCTTCTTTGGATATGACTTTTGGCAGCTTTTGCTCTTTCCTGGGCCGCTCTATTTCATAAAAACGGTTAGGCATATTCAATACAATTTCATAGTAAAATTTAATGGCGTTGACCATCTGATTTAAATAAGAAGATGATACCTTCTTTTTTACCAAATCAGAGAGAAATTCTCTTATATGATTTTCATTCAGATGATTGATTTCCTGATCATAATAATAGTTAATAAAACGCTCAAAACAAGCTACATAGTTTCTAATAGTGTTATTGGCGTATTTCTTCAATTCCAGTTTTTGCAAATAGGATTCAGGGCATTTTCGGAAGTTGTCAGCCAGCCGCCTATTGTCAAACCAGGATATATCGCCATGTTGCCTTACAGGATTCGTAATTGGTGATTTCTTATCAAAATACTTACAGTTTATCCATGCCACTCCCCTGAAAAGATTGAATATTTTCTGCAGGTTTTCAGCTGTGTTTTCAATATATAACATATTAAACTCCTTACTCCATCGAGGATTTGGAAGCTCTTTAACCAAGGCCTGTATTACTTTATTCGGGTAAAATTGTAAACCAATAAAACGCTTGTTATCCAATTGCAGATGCCTTAGGGTAATATTCTGAAGCTTAGGGTTATGGGTTGAATCTGTTGCCATAATAGTGATTTTGATAAATATGCTACCAATTCTAACTAAATAGAAAATTTATAGTAGAGTATTAATCGTATAATAATCGAATAAAAAACTGGTAAATATGAGATTTTACCGTTTACTGTATAAGCGTTGATTGCAACCAAAATTATAAGAACTATGAAAAATTGTCCGGTTTGTAAAACTGAGGTAAAAGGAAGGGCTGATAAATTATTCTGTTCGGTACAATGCAAATCGGCATTTCAGTATGAAAAGCGTGTCAATCATGAAATGTTCTATTTCAAAGTAGATAAACAACTTAAAACCAATCGAAAAATATTAAAAAAATTTAACCAAAGCGGATACACAACGTTGCGCAAAGAGAAACTCCTTGAAGCCGGATTTAATCCTCGTTTTTTTACCCATTTCTGGAAAAATCAGAATAAACAAGTTTACCTTTTTTGCTATGAATATGGGTTTATGGAAATTGACCAGAAAGGAATTAAAAAATATCTATTGGTAGAGTGGCAGGATTATATGGAAGGCCAGGTTAAGTTTTAAAAGTAAAGAGTTATTAGTAAAGCGTTATAGGGTAAGTTTTGAGCGGTCAGTAATAAATTATGATAAATTGAAATATTTAAAATTAATTTCTTCAAACTCCTCACTCCAACCTGCCAACTTCTTTCTCCACATCCAAACTCAAAACTTTAATCTTTAAACTTTAATCTTTAAACTTTGATCTCTAAACTCCACACTCCAAACTCCACACTCCAATCAAAACTCATCCAATAGTCCCTTTATTTTGTCTTCAGTTAGTGGCTTGTTTAAAAAATATTTTACCCCCAGATCTTTGCAATGTTGTATATCGTCTGGTCTGCTGGAGTTGGTGAGCATCACTATTTGTACTTTTTCTTTGTTTAGAAAACTCAGTTCTTCAAAACTTTCCAGAAAACTAAATCCATCCATAACCGGCATGTCAATATCCACAAACATTAGTTCAGGGCAGGTATTGAAATCAGGGTCGTAGTTTACAATAAATTTTAGGGCTTCCTCACCATTAGGAACTATAAAAATACCATTGGTAATCAAAAATTTCTCCAATAACCTTTTGCTCAATACCGCATTGATTTTGTCGTCTTCAATAAGCATGGTTGAATTAAAGCTTTTCATAATTTATTTATGTAAAAATTAGCCTATGTACAGTATTCGAAATACCTATAATAAAATAAAAAAATCCGACTTTAAAAAGCCGGATTTTATGAAAGTGTTTACTATGCCTCCATCAAAAATGCTTTGATATAGTCGTCTATATCGCCATCCAATACGTTTTGTACATCTGACCGCTCAAGACCTGTTCGCAAATCTTTTACCAATTTGTAAGGATGTAACACGTAGTTTCTGATTTGTGAACCAAAATCAATTTTCTTTTTGGTACTCTCAACTTCAGCTCGGGCTTCATTTCTTTTGTCTATTTCAAGTTGATACAATCTGGATTTTAGCAATTTTAACGCTTTGTCTTTGTTTTGTATCTGCGAGCGCTCTTGCTGACATTCTATAATAAGGCCGGATGGTTTGTGTTTTAACCTTACTGCAGTTTCTACTTTGTTTACATTCTGGCCACCTGCACCACCTGCACGGAAGGTATCCCACTCAATATCTGCCGGGTTTATTTCTATGTTGATGGAGTCGTCGACCACCGGATAGGCAAATACAGAGGCAAAAGAGGTATGTCTGCGGCCACCCGAATCGAAAGGCGAAACACGTACCAGCCTGTGAACACCAATTTCAGATTGCAGGTACCCATAGGCAAAGTCTCCGCTTATTTCTAATGTGACTGACTTGACACCTGCCACCTCGCCGGGTTGATAGTTAACTTCACGAACTGTAAATTTCTTGGCTTCACCCCACATAATGTACATACGCATCAACATGCCTGCCCAGTCATTACTCTCAGTACCGCCTGCACCGGGATTAATTTCTAAAATGGCACTCAACTGGTCTTCTTCATTGCTTAGCATTTTTTTGAATTCCAGTTCTTCAACATGCTTTTCTGCCTTGGCGAATTCCTTATCCATATCCTGTTCGCTTACATCACCTTCTTCATAAAATTCATAAAGTGCTCCCAGGTCGTTCATAACTGCCTCAACAGATTCGTATCGGTCTGTCCAGATTTTAAGATTTTTAATTTCTTTAAGAATCTTTTCAGCTTCTTTGGGCTCATCCCAAAATCCGGTACCCGTCGTTTTTTCTTCTTCTATTTTGATGTTTTCTTTTTTGCTATCGTAGTCAAAGATACCTCCTCAAAGCTGTAACTCTAGCTCTTAAATCTTTTATATGGTCATTATTCATAAAAGGTGTTTGTTTAAATTTTTATTTTTTTGGATTAATGATTTACTTCCAAAAGTACTGTTATAATTGAACTTATTTATCTTAAGTGCCTTGCCGGCTGGGCCTTACTTTTTTCCATTGATGAAAAAAGTAAGCAAAAAAATCTAGGGCATGAGGACATTTGCTAAAATTTCAATACATTTCGCTAAAAATTTCAAACTTGTCCTCCTTCCTCGGACTTCAAACAGTGAAATTTTTTACGCTGCATTCCTTAAAATTTCTTAACGCAATTTCCTCAAAGCCCGTCCAGGAACTAAATGGTAATCCTATTATTTTTTTGGAATCCAATAAATCTCTTCTGTTTGCATTTCCTGCAATACTGTTCTGGCTAATACAAACAGGTAATCGGACAATCGGTTTAGAAAAACTACAACTCGTTGCATTTCTTCGTCTTTGATTTGAAGCCCAACTATTGACCTTTCGGCACGTCTGCAAACTGTTCTGGCTATATGTATCTGTGCTGCTTCTCTGTTTCCACCGGGTAATACAAAGTAACGCAGTGGAGGCAATTTTTCAGTCATCAAATCAATTTCTTTTTCCAGGTTTGTGATAAGTTCAGGATTTAATGCAGGTATTTTTAATGCAGATTTTTCAGGGTCTTTGGCCAATATAGCTCCGGCTATAAACAATTCTTCCTGAATGGTTCGCAATAAAGGTGTCCGGGCTGAGTTTGCTTCAAAGCCAGATACTAACCCTATGTACGCGTTAAGCTCGTCCAGTTGTCCTATACATTCGATTTGCCAATCTGCTTTTGAAACTCTTTTTCCACCCAATAAAGCAGTTGTGCCGGTATCGCCGGTTTTGGTATAAATCTTCATCGGTTGATTTATAAATTGTTGGCTTCCGGTTTTTTGATGGTACTAACAAAAGTACGATACTCAGACTCGCTTACCAGCGATTTTAATACTTCCAGACCATCTTCAGCAAAGGAATTTAGATTTAATGTATAAGCCAGCTGTATATATGCTTTGTAAAGTGCTACACTGTTTGGATTTAACTCCAATCCTGTGACCAGTATGTCATATGCAAGATCTTTTTTACCCTGTTTTTGATAAAAATCAGCAGCATATAAATTCAGTTTTTCATCGAATGGATTGCTTTTTAGTTCCGCCGAATACAAAGCTTCAGCTTGCGTACTGTCGCCAAGTGCTGCACAGGCTTTTGCTTTGTAAACAGTTGCAATGCCTTTGTCATTTTCATTCAAAAATAGGGTAGAGGCTTCTTTTTTCAATAAAGTCCAGTTGGCTTCGTTAGCCAGCAATTGCAGATATTGAGCATTGAGTTCACCTATATAGTAACTATTGGTTTGCTTCGATTTTGGCGTGTTTTCAAACAATGATCTTGCAGCTTTACTATTGCCCTGGCTTAGGTATTGTGCCATCATTTCAGCAGCAGCCAATTGTTTTATGTCTGTTGACTGTATTTGGTTGTAGATAGCAATCAGTTGTGCTTCGTTTAATTTGCCTTTTTTAAGATGTAGAAACTGAAGTTTTTGCTCATCTTTTAGGGTTGCAATTTTATTGATATCGCCAATAGTAAGTATTGTAAGCAGATTGGATGCAATGCTTTGTATATCGGGTAGTTCGGACAATTTTAATATCTGCAATATCGATATGGCTTCCTGTTCTTGTCCTGTTTCGAGCAGGGCTATTGCATAATACATCCAGGCTTCATGATCCGTTTGCAGGTGCGCATCTTTTAGATAAAGTGCTGCATTTGAAAAGGATTTTTGCTTTAATAACAAAAGACCCAGTATTTTACTGAAATAGGGTGCAGTCTGTTCACTAGAGCCTTTGAGTATATCAATCTGACGAACAGCATCAAATTTATTGCCTGTGTACCATTTATGCAGCGCTTCTATTAGTTCCAGATGTTTTTGATACGCTTTATTGTCTGGTAACTTGGAAAACTCAGCTGCTAATTCAATTTCTTTTGACTTTGGCAATCGTATATGCTGAATTCCTAAATTATATAAATAAGGAAATTCGGCACCTTCTAATATCGAATCGGATGTTAGTTTGGAGTTGACCTCCCGGTCATATTTTTTGCCTCGCTTTATAGTAGCTATTATGGCATTGGTTTGTATGGCTATATTGTTTTCATTGTCCGATTTCAAGGCTATGCTATCGGCTTCGGTATATAGTTGGTTTTGTGTTAATATGGAAACAATATTGGCCATAGCAACATCGTTTGAAGCAGAATACTCAGATGCCATCTGCAGATATATAATAGCCGAATCAAGTGCATTGGTTTTTTTCATCAACAAGCCCAAATTGTTGGCTATATAGCCATTGTCCGGAAACTTTTTAATTCCATCCTGCAACATAAATACAGAAGGGAAAAACATATTGGCATCCTGATAAAGAGCAGAGAGTTGAATGAATGCATAATCACTTGGTTTTTTTACCAGTGCTCGTGTAAAGTGTTCCTGTGCGGCAGCATTATCTCCCTTTTGCAAAGCAAGTCCTCCTAATGAGTAATTGCTGCGATGGTTCTGAAAAGCATATTCATATCCGTTTTGATAATATTCTCCCGCAAGCAAGCTGTTGTTTTGATAGGCATATGCATCACCTACCAAATTGTAGTATCCGGACAAACCAAGGAAATAAGGATAACGATTGGCATTAAGAAATAAACCCAGTATAATTATAAAACTTATACCCTGCATGATAAAATAAGGTGACCTGCGTGGCTGATAGGCCACTTTGTAGACAGATACATTTTTGTTGAACAAGTCTCCAAAATTTATCAATACATAAAAAAAGAATATTATCCCGAATGCTGTATGCGTGTATAAGATGAAGTACTCAAACATATCAACCATTGGATCATTGCCCGTAATAAAAGCAAAAGCTATAACAGCATTGCTTATAATAGCACATGCCAGGTATAAATTGGCACCTACCGGCCTAAATGGCATTGCTGTACCTTTTAGTTTTTGTTTATAAACCCAAATACCACACAAACTGCTCAATATATAAATCAGGAATGGTGAAATATACACTATATCCCATTTTAAATATCCCATTCTGGCTGTCAATGCAATAAGTATATTGAACAGGTATATGGCACAAATAACTACAAAATTGATAATCCGACTGGAAGGATTAGTGCTTTTGCTACTGGTTATAAAATACAGAAATACATAAATAATATCGTACCCAATAACAGCCATAAATAGTAAGGCTATAATTATAGGAACGGGAACACTAAGGTTTGCCAGAAACAGAAAAGTATGAGTTTCTTTGGATGAAAATGCTATAATCAATCCAAATACCAGGGTTATGGCTGTGAAAACACCTAACCGTAGGTTAAAGGATATTTTTTTGTTTATTGAGTGAAAGTAATAGCTACTAAGCAGGTAGGTAAATATTGCTATAACCAAAAAGGTTCGGTTTTGTAAACCAAATATTCCCAACAATTCGGTCTTGAGTGAAACCAGAAATAACAGGAAAAAAGCCAGGCCTAGACCAAACCAGAATATCTCCAGAAAGGAAATACAGGTAAGTAATATGATTAACCCAATTAAAACCAGACCAAAATATAGGTAACTGCTAAAAGGGTTTATTTGAATCGGACTGGCTACGAATTTTTGTTCCACAAGGAACGTGTTTGCGTTTAGATTAAAAGGTATCAGGTTGTGAATAAAGCTGTCAATAACTGTATCCACACTCTGAAAATCAGGTTGTGCAACAAAAGTGATAACAGCATCAAGGCCAATAATCCAACTGATGATTACATATACCAGCGAACTGAGAAATATGAATAAAAAGGTAAGTAAAAGGATACGTTGTGACTTTAACCAGTTCTTCCAAAAAAATAAATCTTCCATAAAAAGCGTTTCAACTAACGCAAATTAAGGAAGATTTGTGGAATATGGAAATACTAATCCAGTTGACTAACCCAGGAATTTAGGTACTCTGAAATAGTCAGAATCCTTTTTTGGAGCATTTTTTAACGCTTCTTCATGGGAAAGGGCATTAAATGCTTCATCTTCCCTTAATACATTAACCTCAGCAGACATATGTATAAGCGGTTCCACATTATCCGTATTTACCTCATTGAGCTTGTTCATCCAGCCAAGTATTTTAGTAAAATCCTTTTGCATGGCTTTTTCGCCTTCTGTATCAAGCTCGAGTCTGGAAAGGTGAGCAATTTTTGGTATTAAATTGTTATCTATGTTCATACCTCTTCATTTTTGGTAGATGTGGAATCATCAAAATTACTAATGTTATTGTTTTGTATCAACGATGGGTGGTGTTTTTTTAGCTCGTTTTGAATTATTTCAAAAGTCAGTTTCTTTAAAGAAACCAGATCAGCCAAAGTCATCCCCTTAGTATCAATAGGTTTATGGTAAACCATTTTCATAATGTTCCAATTAATCACCACGTTTTTACCGGAATCAGGCAAAATTTTCCAGTTATTAATTATTGTCACCGGTACTAAAGGTATTTGTTTTTCTATAGCAATTCTGAATGGGCCGTCTTTGAAATTGATCAGGTTAGGTTTGCTGGTTTTAGGAATGGTACCTTCCGGAAATATTGCAATGGAACGCCCCTGGTCAATATGCCAACATGCATCATCTATAACTTTTATCCTACTTCTCCCATCTTTGCGGTCTATGGATATATATAGTTTTCTAAACATATAACCGAAAAGTGGTACTTTACCCAGCGAACTTTTACCCACAAATACAAAATAGTAAGGTGCGGTAAGACAAAGACTCGGTATATCCAGATAGCTGCCATGGTTTGGAGCAAATACTACAGGTTGCTTTTTGTTTGGTTTATACTGCCATTCTATTTTCCAGGGAACCATAGTAATAAAAAACACCGCATATGCCCAAACCTTATTAAGCGAATGAGCCAGAAAGTATGTTTTTTTGCTGCTAAGAAATAACAAAAAGAAAGGATACAAAAGCAGGAAAACTAGCAAAAACCACCATATACACCATATGGTATAAATTTTTTTTAATATGGTCATGAATCTTTATATCAGTGTCAGTAATGAGTTTAATACGTTGTTTGTGCAATACAAATTTTAGTTGGCAGCAAAATTAATTTCAATTTTATCATTTTTTAACCAAAACATATAAACTTTGCACTTCATTATTTCGGTCTATGGTAGAAGCATGGTGTAAAATTGTACTGTTATTGTTACTTATTCATGGCAAAACCCTGGGGCAAAGCACCTGGATTGCCAAAAAAAAAGAAACGCCAGCAGGTTACAAATGGGGGTTTTATAACTCCAAAGGCAAAACTCAACTGGAGCCGGTATATGATACCGTATATTTTGATTTTTTAAACGGTTATGCAGCTGTTGGTCAGCGTGTAAATGATTCACTGTTTGCCGGACTAATTAATAAAAAAGGCAAAGTGGTACTGGATTATAGCTATCATGATATAAAGGTGCTGGAAAATTACTTTAGCCTGGAAAGTCCGGAACATATGCTGGGGTTGGCTGATGCAGACTTAAATATAGTTTTATCTCCAGGTTACAAATCGATTGCTATTTCCGATTCCGGTATTTACAGTGTTCAATTTCCATTGTATGACATTTATACTAGTAAAGGTTTTCTCATTCGATCTGTTTCTGCTGACAGTGTCTCTATATTAAATGGATACTTAACTGCATACCGTAACGGATTTGACCTTCCTCTGTTCAAGAGCCCTGCTATAGTTGTAGAAGCAGAAATTAATGAATCACAAATTCCATTGGATACGGTTTTGCAGCTTGAAAACCCAGCGGTTATTGTCAAAGAAGGTGAGTATTATGGATTTGCCGATACCAGTGGCAAGGTACTCATTTCTATACAATATGAAGATGCCAGGCCATTTGCTTTTGGTCTGGCTCCTGTCAAAATCCTGGGCAAATGGGCCTATATCAATTTGAAAGAAGAATTTGTAATTCAACCAATTTTTGAAGATGCATGGCCATTTTATGGGGCTTCAGCACTGGTAAAAATTGATAATACTTTCAACTTTATTGACCAAAAGGGAACTTTACAAAATGAACGTGGTTTTACTAAGGTGGAAAGATTGCCAACCGGAAATTGGCAAATCTGGTCTGGCAATTCCGGTCAGAATGTCGGTCTGGCCGATTCCTTGGGCCGTGAAATGATTATACCCAAATATACCTTGCTAGATGATTGGGGTAATGGTTATGCCTGTTTTCTGAAACATGGACTATATGGAGTATTAGATTATGACCAAAATATACTAGTGCCTGGCAAATACAGTTATGTTTATAGGCTGAATGAATACCTTATCGGTAAGTTATTCGATGCAAAAACCATTTTCAAACCAGTAGCTAAAAAATAGCTTATGTCTATTAGAAGTAGTAAACTTATTTATATTCTATCCTTTTTCACCGTACAGGCTTTTTGTCAACAATTGGATAATAAGGCTTTTAGTGAAGGACTTGCACCAGCAAAAGAAGTAAAAAGTGCCAAAACTGATTGGCCATTGCTTTATGGTTTTGTTGACAAAAAAGGCAATATGGTTATCAAACCACAATTTGATACTGTGCTCAGTGGCTTTAATCATGGTTTTGCCGTAGTAACTAAAGCAACCAAAGCAGGGGTAATCAATACCTCAGGCCATACAGTAATACCTTTCCAATTTTCGGAGGTAGCTGCACCACAGAATAATTTATTTCCGGTTCGTAATGAAAAGGGATTGTGGGGCTTTTTTCACCAAAATGGCAAATCTGTCATTGATTGCCAGTATAACAATTTCAGGTTTAGAGATCATGGTGTAATTCTGGTACAAAAAAACGGACATTGGGGCGCCACAGATCTAAGTGGTAAAACCCTGGTTCCTAACTTGTATCGCGAATTGGAATATGTACCCGAAAATCGGTCTTTCAAAGCCTATGTGTATAACGACTGGAAACTAATCAATATAAATAATTCGGTACAGAGTCAGTTTAAATTTGATAGCCTTAAACCTGCCGGTAAAGGCGTTTTTAAGTATTATATGCTGGGTAAATATGGTCTGGTTAATTTGGAAAACAACCCAGTTACTTCATACAAATATGATTATATAAGTACAGAAAAATATGGCAAGTTTGAAGCAAAAATTTGGGATAAATCCGGAGTGATCGATGCTTCAGGTAATGAAATATTGCCCATAGAGTTTGATAAGGTATTGATAGATAGTGTTGGAATTCGGGTAGCCATCAAAAATAAAGAAGGCAAACTTTGGTGGGGCTTATACGACCATAATGGAAGCAAGCTTCTAACGCCAAATTATCCCTATTTGGGAGAACTAGGAGACGGTTTGGTTCCGGCAGTAGCTGAAAATGGCATCTGGCGATATATCGACCTGGAGGGGAAAACCAAATTGCCATTTAACTATGCCAAAGCAGGTCCTTTTGTGGATGGATTGGCGCAGGTTACCGATTATCAGTCAGAAAAACAGTATTATATAAATAAAAATGGTGAGCAGGTTGTCTCATACGAGGAGATTCCGTTTTTTAATGCCTCTCTCTTCTGGCTTGATCGTGAGCATAAAAAAATATGGAAAATCTCGCGCAGCAGTTACGATGAATTCAAAATGCTTAACCCTCAGATAATTCAGGTAAGTAAGCAAGGTAAATATGGTTTGCTTTCCACAGACGACAAATTGTTGGTTCCCTGCAAATATGATTTTGTATCTGAGCCTTCCGAAAATGGCTATTGTGCAGTACGAGTCGGTAATAAATGGGGAGTAGTAGATAAAAACGGCAAATACAGTATGAGCCTGACCGACAAATACGAACGTATACTAAAGTTTCAGGAAGATTTTGCCAGTGTAGTTATCAAAGGACGGTATGGATTTATTGATGCACATGGCAATATGTATATTTCTCCTCAGTATCCCGATGCCGGCCATGTATCAGAAGGTTTGGTGTCGGTCAAAATAAACAATAAATGGGGTTTTGTAAATACAGAAGAAAAACTGGTAGTACAACCGTATTATGATCAGGTTTGGCCATTTGTTAAAAATTGTGCTATGGTTTACTCCAAGGGCAAATTTAATCTGATAGACAAACAGGGACGGGAATTATATGACCCATTGGACAAAATCAAAGTTACCACCAATGGTAAATATATTTTAGAAAGATCCGGCAAAACCGGTATGGCAGATGAGAATGGCAAAGAAATACTCCCTGTTCGTTATGAAATGATCAGGGAGGTAAAAGGAGGGTATTTTATTGTCAACCTGAGAAATTTGTATGGCGTGTTGGATAAAAATCAAAATATTATGATTCCTGTCACACATCATAGTATTGAATATGATGGTTTCAATAACGTATTTATTTGTGGTCAGGATAATGGCCATCAGGCTATCAAATTGTAACCCTGATTTAGAATAATTATCATTTTGGTATTGTTGAAAGTATCCGGAATGGTTGATTTTGTATAAGGAATTGAACTAGTAGATTTTCATGCACTTTCCCGCATGAAGTTTACACTTCCTAAAGTATAATTACTTTATCGAACCAGTATTAAGTGCCCTGAAACGGTCTTGGTACTGGTTTTTCCGGTTAAATCCATCGAATCGTAGTGAATTACATATCCATAGGTACCTGATACAGCATGTTTGCCTCTGTAAACTCCATTCCAGCCTTCCTCTAATTGCTTAGTCAAAAATATCATCTCTCCCCATCGGTCGTATATTTTCATTTCAAAACGCTGTATATATTTACCTTTAGGCACAAATATATCGTTTACTAAATCTGCATTGGGTGAAAATATATCGGGTATATATAATTCGGCCTCGCAAATATTTTTAACTACTATGGAATCTGTAGCAGTGCATTGGTCAGTATTTGTTGCCGTTACTGTATAAGTACCGGCAGCAGGTATACTAATATCGGATCCTTTATGTGACATATAATCCCACTGATAGTCATAATCGCCTACCAGACTTATGTTAATGGGTTGCTGTTTTTCTTCACATAAAAACCCCCAGGGAGCCATATCAATATTAGGATTTTTGTAAAGGGTTATTTTTGCCGAATCTTTTACCGAACATATAGTATGACTTATTTTGGCCACATACCATCCGCTATCCCTAACTTCCTGATATGAAGCGCTTGCCAAATTGTTCCATACAACTGTTGCATTGGTGTTTAGATTTAAAGCAACGCTGGTACCTTGGCAAACTGCAGTATCTTTTAGCGGAGTATATACCGGCATCGAATCTATATAAATACTTTTCTTACGGGTTATATCATCGCATACCGAAATTACTCTATAAGAAATCTCATAAGTACCTGGTGCAGGAAATTGATGTTCAACGTAGTTGGTTTCTGATAGTATAGAATCTCCCAACAGTATTTGATAAGCTACTTTGGCTACCTCAAAGCGTTCAAACAGATAGGTTGCACTCAATATTGCCGGTGTACTTATGCATGCGTCTTCTGTTCGTATACCTATACCTACAGGTAATTTGACATAATTTTGTGGTATTGAAGGCAAAACACCATTTATTGCTGTTCCAGCCGGAAAACATAGTATATCATCTTTTAGCTCCGGAATCTGATTTACCTTTTCTATTCTGGCCAAACATGATTGTCCTTTTTTCGCTATATAAATATTGCCATCCGGAGCAAGTTGTAAGTCTCCCAATCGAGGTTTTTCGCCTGCCGGCCATTCATAGAGTTTATTCAAAACACCTACAGTACTTTGGTTAGGAAGGTTTACATAATATAGTTCGCCACTATTTTCAGTGCTTATGAAGAGTTTTAAACCGTTTTTGGCAAACTCTATCCCGTTAGCATCGGGTACCTCCAGACTGGTAACATATTCTACTTTGCCTGAATTAATATTGAAAAAATAAAAATGTACCTGCTTACCATCCGAAATAATAAGCCTGGTACCATCCGGCGAAAATTTAAATTGCTCGATGTTAGTTATCAACGGACCTGTCTCTGAAATTACGGGCTTAGCAACTCCTGATACTATTTTATAGGCATAAAATATATTACCTGTATTTATCGGACTAACCAACCATGCTTTATCATTCCCATTGTTTATAAATCCGGCCATATCTATGGTATACGAATTGAGTAGAGCGTTTTTTTGAATGACTTCCCCCTTGCCACCGTTTTTTTCCATATTAACAGTACTGTAGTACAGCCCTATTTTGGGAAATAATGTAAATACAAAATATAGGGCATTGCTACCTGGTTTGGGTATAATAAGTGAATTGCTTTTTTGAGATGGCGCACCCGCTAATCCGGTTCCATTGAGCATTACTTCTCCATTTTTATCAAAAATTGTATTGCCATTGGTATAGAATAACATATTGCCAAGCGGATCCGATACAATTGAGGTACCCGCAGGAAAGGGTGCATCTATGGTTTGAGTCACAGGAGGTGTTGTAAATGTTAGTAATGCATTATTGCCAAATATCCAGTTTTTCCCTTCACTGTTTGATTCATCAATAATTACTACTTCTATAGTATCATTGCTTTTGCTGCCATCTGCCTGGGTGACTTCTACTGTATATTTGCCGGATTTGTATACTTCTATAGTTTGAGTTGTCTGGTCTGTTGACCACTGGTAAGTAGCACCCGGATTACCCGCATCCAGTGTGAATTTTTTGGCTGTACATAATACCGTATCCTTGCCCAGGTTTACTACTTGTGCATGTAGGTATTTTATTTCTAAAAAATCTACACAAAGTATGACGAATATAAACAGGAAATATTTCCTCATAAACCAGGTTGTAAATACCATTCTATTTTATGTAACTCCCATAGTTTACTTTGTGTTTGAGTAAGAATATAAATCTGTTTTATACTAATTCTGATAACAATTGGTGCTACTTAACATGTTGTATTAGTATATATTTTGGTGTTGGTATTTAAATGGGGAAAGTATGTGGGGGAGAGGATTTTTGATTATACTATTTTTGGCATGTGCAAGTTTTTCGTCAGCACAAACATCTTCTAAATATACACTTGAGCAACTCGAGCGCTTCAAACAAGGGTCATTTGTCTATAAAAATGGAGACTTTAAAGGAGGAAAAATTAAACGAACCAAGAAATGGCAATATGAGCAGTATGCAGGTTTGCTCATCAAATTTAAAATAGACTGGATTAGTACCTTTGAATATCATCTCACTTTTAGGCAGGTTTCTGATCCTACCGGTGGTTGTTTGATGGGAAAAGTAATCAAATTTAAGCTTCTGGAATACAATGAAGAATTCAATACATATACGGTTGTAATGCAACAAGAAAATAACTTCAAAATTGTCGAAATAGAACGCCTGGAAATAGAAGAAAAGAAAGAAGGACGAATATTCTCCTTTATGAAATAGTTTTTTTTACTATTTCTATTGCATTATATGGGTTAAATGTTTGACAATAATAAAGTTATAAAAATTTCTTACCGCCGATTGGAGCCATAAAATGTAAATATAATCCAGGTTGCCCAAAACGGTTAAAAGAGTATTCCGTTCTAAATACCAAATCGTAAAAGGTTACAAAATCAATACCTAATCCACCACCTGGTAAAATTTTGTTGTTGAGTTGTTGAGTGCTATTGGTTGGATCACTATCATATACATACCCCATATCAAAGTTAATTGTAGGATATATAGATAAAGGAATTTTATCAAACTGATTCCAGGGTATCCAATTGGCCTGCCTGGTTTTTTGAAATAATTTATATTTTACCGTATTTCTCCAAACAGTTGAAAATTGACCGTTAACCACATATAATTCATATCCTCGTACCAAATGATTATCATAACCCAAGGCCCGATTGTCATAAAATGCCTGTTTTTTCGGCAATAATAATCTGGCAGAAAGACCTGTCGCAAAATAAAGCTTGTCAATTAGCGGAATAAAAAAACCTACATCCGATTTTAAAACACCAATATTTACATCATTCCATATATAAAGCCCGTCTTTTTCAACGTCAAGTGATAAAAAATACCCTTTAAGGGCATAATACTGAATATCACGACGATCAATGGAAAATCCATAATGCAGACTTAAATAATTTCTGTGATTTTTGCCGCTACCCAAGAAGTTTGGGTTAAATATAGCAACAGTATCTGCTATTGATTGATGCTGATATTGGAGTTTGGCCCTGTGTAATGTATAATATTTTCCCCGATAACTATACTCAATGCCGGTAGCAAATCGCTTTATGATAGATTGGTTTCCTTCCAGATAATACAAAGTATGATCCACAATAGAGGCAGCAACCGAGCGGCTATAAATGTATGAAATACCTAAACTTAGTCCTGAAGTTTGTTTCTTGTGTATGTAAAGGAAGGTATAGGAACCTTCGATTTTACCGGTAAATCCTCCCTGTAGTTTTATTTTCAGCGTTTCATTCCTGCCTCGCATATTTTTTTGTACCAGCCAAAAGCCGTAATTAAGGCGATTCAAATCACGATTTCTTTGCTGCCACCATTCATTATAATTTCGATCAGCTAATTCCAGCAATGGAAAAATATAGGTATACCAACGCTCTTTTACCTGAATTTTTATAGTTAGTTTTTGATTGGATAAGGTATCAACCCCGGTTTTTACAAATACAAACAAACCGGTATTAAATATTCGATTTTGAATTTTGGATAGTTTTTCATTAAGTTGAAATTGTTCAATACTATCACCGGAATATAAATCAATCTCCCTGAGAATAATCTTTGAATTGGTTTTTTGATTGCCGGAAATTATGATTTCTTCAATAGTATATACCGTATCTGTTTGTGCACGAAGGCTAACTGATACAAATAACAAAAAATAAATACTGAGGTATTTGTAGTTGATTTTGATAAATTTAGACTTTAAACAACGGTAAATATAAGGCTTCTATAAATTTTTACTATGTCAGACCTGATCAAATCTTTTGAAAAGTACAAAGAAGAATACCAGAATAGTGTCGAAAGTCCTGAAATTTTCTGGGATCAAAAAGCTTCATCTTTTACCTGGAAAAAAAAGTGGGACAAAACACTGGAATGGAATTTTGACGAACCCAGCATAAAATGGTTTGTAGGTGGTAAGCTTAATATTACAGAAAACTGTCTGGACAGACATTTGGCAACCAAAAAAAATCAGCCGGCAATAATCTGGGAACCAAATAACCCCCAAGAGGCAAGCATAACGTTAACATATATAGAATTGCTGGAAAAGGTCTGTTTAATGGCCAATGTTCTTCGCAAAAATGGAGTTAAAAAAGGCCACAGAGTTTGTATATATATGCCTATGGTTCCTGAACTGGCCATTGCAGTTTTGGCTTGTGCACGGGTAGGGGCTGTACATTCGGTAGTATTTGCCGGATTTTCAGCCAGTTCTCTGGCCGACAGAATAAACGATGCTCAGGCTGAAGTTGTATTGACTTCTGATGGAGCCTACCGTGGGGCTAAGCAAATAGATGTTAAACTGGTAGTGGATGAGGCCTTGGCTAAATGCCCATCTGTGCATACCTCGATTGTTGTAAAACGTACAGGACAATCTGTGAATATGCAGCCTAATCGCGATAAATGGTGGCATGAAGAAATAGCACTTGCAAATATTGATTGCCTACCTGAAATTATGGATTCTGAAGACATGTTGTTTATTCTATACACCTCAGGGTCAACAGGAAAACCTAAAGGTGTTGTGCATACTATTGGTGGGTATATGGTGTATACACATTATACTTTTACCAATATTTTTCAGTATCAAAACAATGATATTTACTGGTGTACTGCCGATATTGGCTGGATAACAGGACATAGTTATCTGATATACGGTCCTTTGCTGGCCGGTGCTACTACACTTATGTTTGAAGGCGTACCAACGTACCCACAGCCTGATCGATTCTGGCAAATTATAGAAAAATTTAAGGTTAATCAGTTTTATACTGCCCCAACAGCTATAAGGTCGCTTATGGCTAGCGGAGATGAATATGTTGAAAAACACAGTATGGAATCGCTGAAGGTATTGGGATCGGTAGGTGAGCCCATAAATGAAGAAGCCTGGCATTGGTATAATGATAAAGTTGGGAAAAATCGTTGTCCTATTGTAGATACCTGGTGGCAAACCGAAACTGGAGGAATTTTGATTTCACCTATTGCGGGTGTTACCAAAACTATTCCTTCATATGCTACACTTCCGTTGCCCGGAGTGCAGCCCGTAATAGTTGATAGCGAAGGCAAGGTGCTTGATGGCCCCAATGTTGAAGGAAATCTTTGTATAAAGTTTCCCTGGCCATCCATTATCAGAACAACCTATGGAGACCATGAGCGTTGCAAGCAAACGTATTTTTCGACTTATAAAGGTTTGTATTTTACCGGTGATGGTTGCAAAAGAGATGAGAACGGATTTTATAGAATACTTGGCAGAGTTGATGATGTAATTAATGTATCAGGACATAGAATTGGCACTGCCGAAGTAGAAAATGCCATCAATGAACATCCTTCCATAGTGGAGTCTGCTGTTGTTGGGTTTCCTCATTCTATAAAAGGTCAGGGTATATATGCTTTTGTGATTACAACAGGTAGTATAGAAGATAAGGCTAAGGCCAAGAAAGAAGTACTGGAAACAGTAACCAAAATAATTGGACCTATAGCTAAGCCCGATGAAATACTTTTTGTTTCCGGATTGCCCAAAACCAGATCGGGTAAAATAATGCGACGTATACTCAGAAAAATTGCTGAACGGGATATTTCAAATTTAGGAGATACAAGCACTCTGTTGGATCCTGGTGTTGTCCGGGAAATAATCCTTGCAGCAGGAATGTAAGCAAACAAGGTCTTCTAAATCAATATATTAGAAGACCTTGTTTTTATTCAGGCAATTCAAATAAGGATAGTGATTTAAATTCTGAATATGGCGGCCCAAGCTTAGAAAGGGTTTTGGAGTTTTCCTCTACAAAAGCATTAAACTTTTTGGCAGATACATCATATTTGATCCTGTAAACAATAACATCATTATCAGCTTTTTGAATATCTTCTTTTAACTCTTCACCTAAAGGATGTGCCTTCATTTCATCTGTATCCTCCAGTAAATCAAATACTTTTTTTATGGCCTGATCAGTACTCAGATCATATTGATCAATCTGGCTACTTGTCATGCTATGTTGCGTAAATCGCTGAGCCGGCAGATTTTCAACCATAGAATTTACATACGTCCAGGTTGTCTGATTATAATCTTTAGTATAGGATAATTCCTGCAACAGCCTCTTCAAATCTGCGATTTTTTGATCATCAGACTGCATCATTTCCTTCCAAATAGTATTAACATCGTTCTGCAAGGTACTGGCTGTGGCCTTTGTGCTTTTTTTGTTGGCTGAAAATATTCCTTTGCCTGAACATGAAGCCAGAAAAATCAATAATCCTGCTAAGAAATGTATCGTGTATTTCATGATTGTAATTCAAAAATCGGTTTGCTCTTATAAGAACTAAATGGCTCGCCTAATTGTTGAAGTTCATTTTTATAATCGTATACCAGTTGATTAAAATCCTTAGCCCATCTGTCATAAAGTATTCTGTGTGTTACTATATCATTATCAGCTTTTTGGATAGATAGTATCAATTCATTGGTTATGGTATGGCTTTCCAATTCAGGTGTTTCGCTAACAAACAGATAAACATCCTTAAGCAAGTTGGCCGTGGCTGCATCGTACTGATCGATATTTTCAGATGTCATATTATCCTGAGTATATCTGCCGGCAAGCACAGAATCTGTCTGAGCCTGAAGTCTGGCCAGTTTTATCGGGTTATAGGATTTGGTGTAAGAGGCTTCCTGCAAAAGTCGTTTTATATCTGAAAATTTACTATCGTCAGATACAGTCATGGTTTGCCAGGCAGTTTGCAGACTATCATGTACCATTTTCACCTTAATTTTTAGGCTATCGACAGAAATTTTTTCCGTTTTAACTTCCGTTGATTTTTTTTGGGTCTCATCGGTCTGATTTGTACAAGCTCCGATAAGTAATACAATTACAAGGCTGTAATGAAAAAAATTCATAGTTAAGTATGTATAAAAGTTAAGTTATTGCTTGCTAATTCTTATCCCTTAAATGCAGATATACCGGTAATATCAGAACCGGTAATGAGCAAATGTATATCATGTGTACCTTCATAGGTTACAACAGATTCCAGGTTCATAATATGTCGCATTATACTAAAATCTCCGGTTATTCCCATGGCTCCGTGTATTTGTCTGGCTTCGCGGGCAACTTTTAGTGCCATATCTACATTGTTTCTTTTAGCCATAGATATTTGAGCAGTCGTTGCTTTGCCTTCATTTTTTAATACACCAAGTCTCCAGGTTAATAGTTGAGCTTTGGTGATTTCTGTTATCATCTCGGCCAGTTTCTTTTGTGTAAGTTGAAATCCGCCTATAGGTTTCCCGAATTGTATTCTTTCTTTTGAATACATAAGTGCTGAATAATAACAATCCATAGCTGCACCCAATGCTCCCCAGGCTATTCCATATCGGGCGCTATCCAGACAACCAAGCGGGCCTCGCAAACCATCCGCCAGTGGCAGAATATTTTCTTTGGGTACTTTTACATCCTGAAAAACCAACTCACCGGTAATACTTGCCCTTAGAGACCATTTGTGTTTTGTTTCCGGAGTGGTAAATCCTTCCATACCTCTTTCTACTATAATTCCTTTTATTCTTCCTTCATCATTTTTGGCCCAAACCACTGCTATATCTGCCAAAGGAGAGTTGGTAATCCACATTTTGGCGCCATTCAGTAGTACATAATCCCCATGATCTTTATAATGCGTAATCATACCAGAAGGGTTGGATCCATGATCAGGTTCTGTCAATCCAAAGCAGCCCAGCATTTCGCCGGAGGCCAGTTTGGGTAAATACTTTTTCTTCTGCTCTTCACTACCATATGTATATATAGGATGCATAACCAAACTGCCCTGAACAGAAGCTGTTGATCGCATACCAGAATCACCTCGCTCTATTTCCTGCATCATCAGACCATAACTAATATAGTCCAGTCCACCACCTCCATATTCGGTTGGAATAGTAGGGCCAAATACACCCAGTTCGCCAAATTTTTTAATCAGGTAAGCCGGAAATTCAGCTTTCTGAGCATACTCTTCGATAACAGGACTTATTTCGTGTTTAACAAAATCGCGTACACTATTGCGTATCAGTTTTTGTTCGTCTGACAACAACTCATCCAGGTTGTAGTAGTCGGGTGATTCAAATTGATCGGCAGCCATAAAAGTGTTGTTTAGAAAAAATTAATTGATCAAATTTACAACTTCGTTTACGTAACAAAAGTTCTACGAGATGCAGTCTACCGAATTTGATGAAAAACTTCTTCAAATCCTAGGTCAGTTAAAAGGGAAGTATGAAGCTGATGATCAGGATCTAACTACACACCTGGAAGGTCTGTATTCTAAAGATTATTTAAAATATTGGGAGTATATTCATTTGGATACTTTGCTTAGTTTGCAAAACCCGGTGACTAGTTTTCCTGATGAGTTTATTTTTATTGCCTACCATCAGATTTCCGAATTGTATTTTCGTATGGTGCTGCATGAACTTTCTCAGCTTAGAGAAAAAGATGTAGTAGAAACCGAATATTTTCGGACCCGCATAAAAAGAATAAACTGGTATTTTGGACAGCTTATTCAGTCTTTTGATTTAATCGCAGTAGGATTAGATCAGCAGCAGTTTTTAAAATTCAGATCAGCTTTGTATCCTGCCAGTGGTTTTCAGTCTGTACAATATCGTATGGTTGAAATTGCCTCTACAGATTTAATAAATCTGGTAGACAAAAAGACCAGAGAGTTTTTTGAGGACTATAGTGCAGTTGACGAATTATACAAAAATATATATTGGAAAAAAGGTGCTATTGATGTAACTACAGGCAAAAAAAGCCTTACACTGCGTCAGTTTGAGGAAAAATATGAGCAATTATTGCTAAAGTTAGCTCATGATTTTCAAAGCAAAAACCTATATGCTATATTCAAAAGGCTTCCTTTCGATATTCAAAAAGACCCTGAAATTGTAGCCATGATGAGGCGTTTTGATACCTTTGTGAATATCAACTGGCCATTGGCGCATTACAAATACGCTGTTAAATACTTACATATTCCTGCCGTTTCAGAAAAAGCTACCGGTGGCACCAACTGGCAGAAATATCTCCCTCCCAGATTTCAAAAGCGAATTTTCTTTCCAGACCTATGGAGCGAAGAAGAAAAAAATGATTGGGGAAAAAGCTGGGTGGAAACAGAAGTTCTGGAACGTACGTAATCAGGCAGAATACCGTTCACCTCAATTTTTTTGGTTTGCAGAATTATACACGGTTTATATTAATTTTATGCCTATTAGGGTCGCTGACTGCATACAGTCAACACAAAAAGATACAGACCTGGTACGATACCAAAAATCTTAATCTCAAAGAAGAGTATTTTGTGCTCTCCAACTCGCCATCTGTACTGGATAGTTTATATATATCGTATTATCAGAACGGAAACATTAGCGTCAAGGGGCATTACCTTAATGGCAAAGCAGTAGGTTTTTGGGAATACTTCTATCAGGACGGTGCTTTGAAAATGAAAGGATTGCTTTCCAATAATCTTAGTTTTGGCGTTTGGCAATTTTTTTATGAAAACGGCAAACTTTCATTCGAAGGATCTATGCTCAAAGGCAAAAAAACCGGGAAGTGGACCTATTACTATGAAAATGGCAGCAAAAAATCTATTGGCGATTTTGACAACGATTCCAGAGTAGGTATTTGGAATTATTATTATGAAGACGGTACTTTTAAAGCCCAAGCTGTTTATAATCAAGATAAAGCAAAGTATACTGAATATTTTACTAATGGTGCTATCAAAAGCGAAGGTGCTCTGATAAATGGCCAAAGTACCGGATTATGGAAATACTATTACGATAATGGAGTGCTGAAAGCGGAAGGTTATGAAAAAAACGGCCTGAAAGAAGGCATGTGGAAGTTTTACCATCCCAATGCTCAACTGGCCAGTCAGGGAGCGTATGAAAATGGTAACTCCATGGGTAACTGGAAATACTATTATGAAAATGGGGCCTTAAGTTCAGAAGGAGAGGAGATTGATGGAAATAAAAACGGCTATTGGAAATTATACTACAAAAACGGAGCTTTCAAAGGAGATGGAAATTTTAAAGATGGAGAAGGTGAGTATAAAGAGTATCATGAAAATGGTAAAATAAAAATTGAAGGATACCTGAAAAATAATAAAAACCATGGTGCCTGGAAATACTATTATGATACCGGGGAATTGGAAGGAAAATGCTTCTTTGATTTCGGAAATGGCAACTATAAAGGATTTTTTCCTGACGGAAAAATAAAAATGGAAGGTAGAATTGAGGAAGGCAAAAAGACAGGAATTTGGAAATTATACAACGAAGACGGTACCTTGTCTGGTTATTACAAAACATATTATGAAGACGATAATCCAGTAATGGAACCTATTGTAGCTGAAAAACCTGACACAATTCAACCTGATACAATTTCATACAAAAAACCCGAACTTAGAATCCCAAAAAAGAAATCCCGGTATTTTACCAAAAGAATTAATGAGTTTAATGGTGTAATTATTAGCTCAAATCCATTAGCACCCTTATTTGGTTCTGTGCCACTTTCAATAGAATATTACCTCCAGGAAAGATTAGGACATGAATTAGGAGTTGCCTGGTTGAAGAATCCTTTTTTTCGAGGCGCCAACATAAATGAAAATGCCTGGAAAGGTTTTCAGCTCCATCTAAGGCAGAAATTTTACCAAAAAGATCAGGATAAAGGCATGTATTATTTTGGTCATGAACTGAGATATACCGATCTAAACCATCAGATTACTTACATCGACAGTTCTCAGGCCGTAAAAGAAAATATACGTCTGGCTGCTTCTGAAAAACGGTATGAATACAGTATTCTGGTTGGCAACAGGCTTATGCGCGATTCTCAACGAAAAGGATATACCTTCGATGTATTTGCAGGAGTAGGTTTGGGCTATAGAATGGTGAACAGGGGCTATGCCAACGACAAAAAACTTGACAATAAATTCGATCGTCTAAAATTTAGCAACCTATCCATTCCTTTTCGATTTGGTTTGCATATTGGTTATGTACTCGATAAGAAAAAAGTATACAAAAAACTCGGTATCTGGTAATACTATTATTCTGAAAGGTTATTTAGTACAGACTTAACCAACTATTTTACCATTTCATCTTGGCAATTTTTACGTCCTGTCAAAAAAAAATAATTATATAAACTAAAAGACATTTCTCTGGTTTTTTATAAAACTATTAAAATGTCTGGTGGCAAAGGATGAAAAGAACATATCGAACGAAAAATCTTTTATAAACATAGGTATAGCATTTTGTTTATTTTCATTGGCTATTGGCTCCTTAAGTATTATATATCAATTAATAATACAATTTTTAGGATCTTCGAATTTGCAAGTTCCATGGCAAATCTGGGGACATAAGTCTACAATAATTACCTTGCTTTTTACTGGTACGGCTATTTGGTTTCATCGTAACAAACAGCTTTCTAAAAAGGAAATTTGGATATCCAGAGCCTTGGTATATATTGTTGTAGTACTTATTGTAAGTATCATTATTTTACTAAATATAGAATACAGATACATCTTTGGTTTTTTTGATAAAGAAAGTTATAAGTCTTTAATAGCCGAACTAAAGCAAACAATACCAATTAGGTCTGTAATTGGTATATTATTATCCTTTAGTATTTTATATATCGATACAAAACATGATATATTATTTCGAATTAGTGAATATATAGGTTATATTCTTATACTTTTTTCTCTACTAAACATATATGGATATATTTTTCAACTCAGCTTTGTCGAACAAGTCCACGTAAAAGCAGTTCCATTAAGTCTGTTTTCAAGCGTTATGGTATTTTTTCAGTCCTCTGCTATTATATTTATTCGCCCTTTTCGAGGATCAATGAAACTGCTAATTGGCGAAAACCCGGTTCGGATTATTTTGATTCGTTTTTTTGCACTTCTTGCTCCACTTATATTAGGCTTTTTGGAAACATTGGGAGAGAATGCAAAGCTGTTTTCTGAAGAATTCGGAAAAAGTATGTTGGCAACATTTTCGTTTGCGTTGACTATGAGTTTGTTGGGTGTTAAAGCACAAATTCAATATAATACGAAAAAACAACGAGAAAAATATAATAATCGAGTAAAGAAAGAACGAAAACGCTTACTTCGCCTGCTTAAATTATCACCAACAATAATCAATATTGTGGATGTACAAAAAGACGAATTGATTTTTACTAATGCTGAAGAGAAGGATTTTTTTGATTCCAAGGAGATTGAAAAATATAGCAAACTGGGTTTTCATGAAAAAATATTAAAAATTATCCATCCGGATGATCAGAAAAAAGAAAAAGAAAATTGGGAAAAGGCTACTAAGCTTGAAAAGGGAAAATATGTGGAAAGTATTTACCGCGTAGGAGATAAAGATAATCATGTATGGTACTTATCCAGAAGATATGTCTATAAAATGACAGATGGTAAAGTGCAACAGATATTGTCCAACGCTATCGATATTACTGAAAAACAGGAACGAATAAAGAAAATTGAAGAACAAAAAAAAGAGCTTGTAAAAGTAGAAGAAAAACTAAAAGAAGCCAATGAAAGACTTGATAAAAAGGCTACTGAAACCAAAGAAGAATTAATAGAAAGCAATAAACGCTACAAAGGATTTCTTGAAAACAGTTTTGATGCCTTGGCGCATTTTGACTTTACTGAATTATGTTTAGACCACAAAAAAGATCATTTAGTAAAATCGATCCTTGATAAATTTAATTTAGTTGAAATTAACAATGCAATGCTTCAATTATTAGGCTATGATAAAAACGAAAAATTTGATAACGAAAAGTGGCTAAAAGTCTGGGTAGATTCTGATGAAAGTAAATATAAAATAATAAAAGAGTTTATTGATAACAACTACAAGTTGGAGTCAGTTGAAGCAACCTTTAAAAAAAAGGATGAAACTGAGTTTACTGCTATAGCCAGCCTGATTGGCGTTATAGAAGAAAATTATTTGAAAGGTTGTATGCTAATTGTAGAAGAAAAATAAACTGAATTTGTAAGGTATGAGTAATCCAACCAAAAAATCGAGGTTTAGGCTTCTAGGCGTTTCGCCAAAATTAGAAAAAATTGAGAATGAGGATACTGTAAATATGCTTATTCTGTTAGGCAAAATATTTTGCCTAACAGGGATTGCTTTTCCTTTAATCACCATTATTATATGGAGTATTGATACAGAATTGTATCTAAAGCTGTCGCCTCTACAGGTAGGTATGAACCCTATGACTGCTTTATTAATCATTATGTTGGGGTTATCTATTTGGCTAGTACGAAAAGAAAAAATTAAAGCCGGATGGGATTTACGAATATCAAGAATAACAAGTGTAATAGTTTTTTCGATAAGTAGTTATTTCTTTCTTGAAATGTTTTGGGAGGATTTTAATGTAAACTATGAAACTCCGGAAGAAGACATATACAATTTTTTATATGGGAAAAAGAAGTATCTTAACTATATGGCCCCCAATACGGCTATATCGTTGATTCTATTATCTATATCTGTCTTTTTAATCGAAGTTGATTCAAAGAAAATATTCAGATTTGGCCAATTTTTAAGCTATGCTGTGTTGTTTTTATCGATCCTGTACATATATGGATATGCCTATCAGATAAAAAGTTTGTATCAAGTTCCGGAAGAATCGCCCATGGCCTTTTTTACTGCCTGTAGCTTTTTCCTGCTGGCATCGTCAATGCCATTTTTGCGGCCACACAAGGGAAGTATGGCTGTAATCATAGGACAAAATCCAACGCAGGTTATATTATTGCGTTTTTTGGCATTCCTTATTCCGTTATGTCTGGGTTATTTAAAACTAAAAGGTACTGAAAAGGAGTATTACTCATCCGAAATTGGCACAGCCATTTTTGCGGCAATTACATTTATAATATCTATGACGTTATTAGGTTGGAAGTCAACAATACAGCATAAACTTAGAAAAGAAAGGAATAAATCTATTGAAAAAATAAAACAAGAAAGAGAACGATTTTTTAGGGTATTAAATTGCTCACCAACCAACATTATATTATTTGACTATAAAAAAGATCATGTACTTTTTATTAATGATGTGGCTAAACACAGATTCAAGATGGATTCTGATAAAATCGATTTATCCAGTTTTAAGAAAGCATTTGTCAAAGTTTTAAACTCAAAGATACATTCAGATGATAAAGAGAAATTACTAAAACAACAGAAGCGGATTGAGGAAGGTAAACTAAATAGAGGATATTTCGACGAATTAGAATATCGTATTCAAACTGATAAAGACAGTATTCGCTGGATGTACTCAAGAACTATTCCATTTAAAAAAGTCGGTGATGAAATTATTACTGCAATATCCAATTCTGTTGATATTACCTCTCAAAAAGAAAAAGAATCGGAGCTGGATAGATTGGTAAGAAAGAAAGAAAAAGAATTAATGAAAACGAAGGATAAACTAAAATTTGTAACAAGCAAAATGTTTCATGGAGTATTCCACTATAAATTGGATAATATCGAGGCTATAGATTTAGATCAGGAACCGGATGTTATTGAGAAACTTATGGCAGATCATTTATATGTAGATAAAACGAATATGGAAGCTGTACGAATGTTCGGATTTGACTCAAAAAGTGAAATAGAAGGCTTGAAACTTGGTGAAATGATGAACTTTGGCAACTTTAAAAAATTCAAAGTATTTGAAAACCTAATTGAAAATGACTTTAGAATACAAGATATGGATGTAGTGTATACTAAAAAAGACGGATCCAGTGTGAAGCTTAAAACTAGTGTGATTGGGATTATTGAAAATAATAAACTTGTAGAAGGATACAGCACTACAGAAAAAATGTAATGCATTTACATTTGAATTAAAACTAAAATTATAATTAGTAGAATTTTTCAGTGAATATAAGCTTTCACTATAGTTTTCATTTTTTTTAGGAAGGTTTTTTTCTACTTTTACACAGAACTTAACCTATATAGTATACTTCTAATAAATATGTCTGAATCAATAAATGAACTTCTAAAAGGGAATGCAAAATGGGTAGAAAATACGTTAAAACATTCTCCGGATTTTTTCAATAATTTATCAAAAGGACAAACTCCCGAATATTTATGGATTGGTTGCTCTGATAGTCGTGTTCCGGCAAATGAGATAACCAATACATTGCCAGGCTCAATCTTTGTGCATAGAAATATTGCGAATTTGGTAATTCATACAGATGCCAATCTTTTAAGTGTAGTAAACTACGCAGTAAAATACCTTAAAGTGAAGCATATTATTGTCTGTGGACACTATGGTTGCGGGGGAGTTATAGCTTCTATGACAAACAAAAACTTTGGATTTTTGGACAACTGGTTGATGCATATAAAGGATGTATACCGCCTGCACCAAAAAGAACTTGACAGTATAAAGGATGTTGAAAAACGTCAGGACAGACTAGTTGAACTGAATATTATTGAACAGGTAAATAACCTTTCAAAAGTGTCATTTATACAGGAAGAATGGGAAAATGGTGAGTTTCCATATATACATGGATGGGTGTATAGTATAAAAGATGGATTGATTAAAAACCTTCAGGTTTCCAAAAATACTTCAGAACATTTGATTGATATTTATAAATACGACCAGGAAGGGTAAACTTAGTCTGGTGGGTCACCTGACGAACTATTTGATTTAGTTAGGCTAAAAATTCAGACTAAATTGTACGTAAACAAAAGGGCCGGACTATAATAGACCGGCCCTTTTGTTTATCAATGCAATCTTCTCAGAATATTACATATTCTTTATTTCTGTTACTACCGTTGTAAGGGTACTTTTAGCATCACCAAACAACATAAGACAGTTATCTGCACCGAAAAGCTCGTTTTCTATACCTGCATATCCTGCAGCCATACTACGTTTACTTACTATAACCGTTCTTGATTTTTCAACATTCAATACTGGCATTCCATAAATTGGACTTGAAGGGTTCGTTTTTGCTGCCGGGTTTACCACATCATTAGCACCAATTATAAGACATACATCGCAGTTGCTAAATTCGTCATTAATTTGCTCCATTTCTACCAATTTATCATAAGGTACATTCGCTTCAGCCAATAATACATTCATATGTCCGGGCATACGACCAGCAACAGGATGTATAGCAAATTTTACATTGATATTTTTTTTCTCCAGTAGTTCCATCAATTCTCTAACTATATGTTGTGCCTGCGCTACCGCCATACCGTAACCCGGAACAATGATTACATTAGATGCTGAATCAAAAATCATAGCTGTTTCTTCAACTCCGACTTCCTTAACTACAATATCGCTACTGCTTGCAGATGGACCTGAAGTTGCAGTTTGTCCAAATCCGCCCAGAAGTACACTTACTAAAGAACGGTTCATGGCTTTACACATAATTTGAGTAAGTATAATTCCAGAAGAACCAACCAACGCTCCTGTAATGATTAATACCTGATTGCCTAATACAAACCCTGTAGCTGCTGCAGCAATACCGGAATAAGAATTCAATAATGAAATAACAACCGGCATATCCGCTCCACCAATTGGAATAACCGTGAGTACACCTAACAACAGCGATAAAAACAATACTGTATATATAAATAACTCGTTTTGTGGATCAATTAAGGTCATGATACAAGCTAAAATCATGATTAAAAACAAAATTGCATTAACCTGATGCTGGCCTTTGAAGGTAATAGAACCTCCCTTCATTATACCTTTAAGTTTCGCAAATGCAATATAAGATCCTGTAAATGTTACAGATCCGATAAGAACACTTATCAATAAAGATATACCAATAGTAAAATCCAGGCTTTCCGGAGACTGATGCACTCTGGCATATTCTGAAATAGCCACAAAAGTAGAAGCAGCGCCACCAACACCATTAAAAATAGCTACCATTTCAGGCATTTGAGTCATTTCAACTTTCTGTGCAAAATATGCACCGATAGCTGATCCTATCAAAATACCAACAAATATTTCTGTGTAGCTTAATATACTTTGATTTACAAGTGTTATACCTACTGCAATTAACATAGCCACTGCAGATAGGGCATTACCATTACGTGCGGTTGCAGTTTTACCCATCATTTTTATTCCAACAATAAACAAAATGCTGGATAGGAGATAGGTAAGCTGAATAACTATATTTTTGTCCATTCTATTTTTTCTTTTTAAACATTTTCAACATACGATCTGACACCAAATAGCCTCCAACCACATTTACTGTAGCTAATATTAATGCAATAAGACCTAAAATTTTGGCTATTGGAAAAGCTCCAGGATCAGGTCCTGAAGCAAGTATTGCACCTACTATGGTGATACCTGAAATAGCGTTTGAACCGGACATTAACGGAGTGTGCAATGTTGGTGGTACTTTTGAAATTAATTCAAAACCTACAAAGGTTGACAACACCAATACATATAGTAATATGATGAGAGTTTCAGCTGTCATGATAAATTATTTTTTTAAAATGTCTTTGGTAAGTTGATTCAAAATTTGCCCTTGATGGGTTATAATGGAACCTTTGGTAATATCTTCTTCCATTTCCCACTTAAAGCCTTCTTTAGTAGCCAAATGAACAAGCAAGGTGCTAATATTTTTAGCATATAGTTCACTAGCATTTACCGGTAAAAGTGAAGGTAAATTTGCCTCACCAATAATTGTTACACCATGTTTTACCACAGTCTCATTCAATTGGCTAATTTCACAGTTACCACCAGCTTCTACTGCCATATCAACAATTACAGAACCGGATTTCATGCTTTGTACCATTGCTTCAGTCACCAAAACAGGAGCTTTCTTACCCATTACTAAGGCAGTTGTTATAACTATGTCAGCATCCGATACGTGTTTACTTACCAGTTCTTTTTGTTTTTGAAGGTATTCTGCAGATACTTCTTTGGCATATCCTCCTTCAGTTTTTACCTGCTCTACACCTTCTACCTGAAGAAATCTGCCACCTAGTGATTCTACCTGTTCTTTGGTTTCAGGGCGTACATCGGTAACTTCTACAACTGCACCAAGTCTTTTGGCCGTTGCAATAGCCTGAAGACCTGCTACACCTGCACCAAATATTAATACTTTAGAAGGAGTGATTGTACCAGCGGCAGTCATCATGAGGGGAAATATCTTGCCCAAAGCATTAGCTCCCAAAAGTACAGCTTTGTAACCCGCAAGATTGGCCTGAGAACTAAGAGCATCCATTTTCTGTGCTCTTGAAATTCTTGGAACCGCATCCATAGCAAAACTTGAAATATTTTTCCGCAGCAATATGTCTATTAGAGTTGGATTAGTATATGCATACAGAAATGAAATTAATACTGATCCATTTTTTAATTTTTCAGCTTCAATATCAGTAGGTGCATTTACTCTTAGAACTATTTCAGCATTCTGATAATTTTCATCACTTGATGCAATTACCTCTGCACCAACTTTTCGATATTCATCATCAGAAAAATTAGAACCACTTCCGGCTTCTTTTTCGATAGCGATAGTAAAACCTAATTTGATTAAAGACTTTACGACATCCGGTGTTATAGCGACCCTGTTCTCAAATGGTTTAGATTCTTTGGGTACAAAAATTTTCAATGTAGTAACTTGGTTATAAGTATTCGGATTTTTAGAGGCGCAAATATACGAGGTGTTTATTTAATCTACCTTGTATATTCACTTAATTTTGCAGGAAATAGATTTAGTAATTAGTATCAGTTTATTGGCCTGCAATATTTTTTTTTGTGAAGGTCTAAAAAAAGCTGGCAGAAAGTATCTGCCAGCTTTTGTCTTTACTTTAACGTGGAGAAATCAAATGTTTCTAAAAATGCAGTTGTGAAATTCCCAGTTCGGAATTTTGCATTATCCATCAGTTTGAGATGAAAAGGAATAGTTGTTTTTACACCTTCGATTACAAATTCATCAAGCGCTCTTTTCATACGCTCTATAGCTTCAATTCTGGTAGGTGCATGTACAATCACCTTCGCAATCATTGAATCATAGTTTGGTGGAATTGTATATCCGGTGTAGCAGTGAGAATCAATTCTAACTCCATTTCCACCAGGGATATGAAAGTTTGTAATTTTTCCCGGGCTTGGTCTAAATCCATTTGCAGGATCTTCTGCATTTATTCTGCACTCTATAGAGTGTTTAGTAGGAGTAAAGTTTTTGTTTATAAAAGGTAATCCGGCTGCAATCCTGATTTGTTCCTTCAATAGATCTACTCCTGTAACTTCTTCTGTAACTGGATGTTCTACCTGGATTCTAGTATTCATTTCCATGAAGTAAAAATCTCCATGTTTGTCAACCAAAAATTCTATAGTTCCAGCACCTTCGTATTTTATAGCTTTGGCTCCTTTGATAGCAGCCTCACCCATTTTGCTTCTCAATCTTTCAGTAATTACTGGAGAAGGAGTTTCTTCAACCAGTTTTTGATGTCTGCGTTGAATAGAACAATCTCTTTCAGAAAGATGCACTACTTTTCCTTTGCCATCACCAAGAATTTGGATTTCTATATGTCTTGGTTCTTCGATGAATTTTTCTAGATATAAACCATCATTACCAAAGGATGCACCTGCTTCTGTACGAGCATCATTCCATGCTTTTTCAAACTCAGAATCACTTTTTACAATTCTCATACCTTTTCCACCACCACCTGCTGTAGCTTTTAGTATGATAGGGTATTTGATTTTAGATGCACATTTTAATCCTTCAGTAAGCGAAGCTAAAAGTCCGTCAGAACCTGGTATTGTAGGTACACCAGCTTTTTTCATGGTTGCCTTGGCAGATGCTTTGTCACCCATTCCATTAATCATTTCAGGGCTGGCACCAATAAATTTGATTCCATAATTTTCACAGATTTTGGAGAAGTCTGCATTCTCAGACAAAAATCCATAACCTGGATGTATTGCATCTGCATTGGTGATTTCTGCTGCAGCAATAATATTAGGAATATTTAGATAAGATTTGTTACTAGGAGCAGGACCTATACATACTGCTTCGTCTGCAAAACGCACGTGAAGGCTATCTTTATCTGCAGTCGAATAAACAGCTACAGTTTTTACACCCAATTCTTTACACGCACGAATTACGCGGAGAGCAATTTCTCCCCGATTTGCTATAAGTACTTTACTAAACATGATTTTTCCGGTAGTTACCTTGATTTATTTCGGTTCAACCAAGAATAATGGCTGGTCGTATTCAACAGGTGTTGCGTTTTCTAAAAGAATTTTAACAATTCTTCCGCTAACCTCTGATTCGATTTCATTGAATAATTTCATTGCTTCAATGATACAAACAGTTTGTCCGGATTTGATTTCGTCACCAACGTTAGCAAAAGCAGGAGATTCCGGATTTTGTGAACGATAAAACGTGCCGATCATCGGTGATTTGATGGTTACTAAATTTGAGCTTTCTTTTACTACTGGTGCAGGTGTAACTACCGGAGCAGGTGTAGCTACAGGTTGCGGAGCCGCAACCGGAGCTGCTGCAGGTGCAACACTTGTTACTGTAGTAATATTGGTATCCTGATATTTTTTAACTGCTACTTTAAACTGTTCAGTTTCAATGTTTACTTCTGCCAATCCTGACTGTGAAATAAAATCTAGTAACTCCTGAATTTCTTTAACTTTCATTTTTTTGTTTCATTTAAGCCCTTAAAATAAAAGTAAGGGTTAGCAATTTTATAAAAAGTATTTCTCTATCCAAAAAAGATTTTTCTATTATTTGGAATCATAAGCCCAACGAAGGTAAACAGAACCCCATGTAAACCCTCCTCCAAAGGCGGCCATTACCAGGTTGTCTCCCTTCTTAAGTTTCTTTTCATAATCCCAAAGCAACAGAGGAATAGTACCATTGGTGGTGTTTCCATAACGATCAATATTGATCATAATCTTTTCTTCGGTTACTCCCATTCTGCTGGCAGTAGCGTCAATAATTCGTTTGTTTGCCTGGTGGGGTACTAAATATGATATATCATCAGGATTAAGGTTATTTCTTTCCATAATCTCAGCTGCTACATTGGCCATATTGGTTACCGCAAATTTAAATACGGTAGCACCCTCCTGATAAGCATAGTGTTCGTTTCTGTCTATAGTTTCATGTGAAGCAGGATATCTGCTACCACCGGCTTTCATATACAAAAACTCAGAACCAGAACCATCAACTTTACATACACTGTCTATTAGACCGTACCCTTCAGTATCCGGCTCTAAAAGAACACAACCTGCACCATCACCGAAGATAATGCAGGTTGTTCTGTCTTTATAATTAATAATGGAAGACATTTTGTCGCCTCCAACTACTATCACTTTTTTAAATTTACCTGACTCAATAAATTGAGATCCGGTGGTAATACCATAAATAAATCCTGAACAAGCAGCATTCATATCATAACTGAATGCATTTTTAGCTCCAACCATTTCGCAAATTAGATTTCCTGTAGCAGGAAATACATAATCCGGGGTTGTTGTGCAGCAAATAATCAGATCAATATCAAGAGGGCTTGTATTGGTTTTTTCCAGTAATTCTTTTACAGCTTTAGAAGCCATATGTGAAGTTCCCTGATGCTCACCTTTTAGAATCCTTCTTTCTTTAATGCCGGTTCTGGTTATAATCCATTCGTCACTGGTATCAATCATTGTTTCCAATTCCTGATTAGTTAAAACATAATCAGGAACATATCCGCCAACGCCAGTGATTGATGCTCGCACTTTGTTCATGCTGTAAAGTAAGTGTTATTGATTATTTGCTGTAAAAGCATTTTTGATTTTGGTGGTAATATCTGCTCTTACCAACTGTACAGCCTGATCAACCATATTTTTGATTGCAATACCGGAGGAAACTCCATGACCAATCATTACGTTGCCGTTAACTCCCAAAATAGGAGAACCACCAACATTTTCATAATTGAACAAATCAAAAAAAGGATGACTAAAGTTTCTGTCAGCTGTTAGATTATAAAAAGTTTCGGCAAGCTTAAGAATAATATTTCCGGCATATCCATCACATACAATTACATCAGCCTTGTTGTCGCATACATCACGGCCTTCTATATTACCAATAAAATTAATTTTAGTATTGGCTTTTAATAATTGATGTGCATTTTGAAGTGCGGGTGTTCCCTTTTGCTCTTCTTCACCAAGGTTCATTAACCCAACTGTAGGATTAGGTATGTCAAATACATATTTAGAATATAAAGTACCTAAAATGGCAAACTGGTCTAATGCTTCCGGTTTGCAATCTGCATTGGCACCTACATCTAATAATATACCATAATTACCTCTTTGTTTAGGTACAAATCCAGCTATAGCAGGACGTAATATTCCTTCTATAGGCTTGATTGTAAACATAGAGCCTACCATCATAGCACCAGTATTGCCAGCACTTGCAAAAGCTTGCACTTTTCCACTTGCCAAAAGACCAAAGCCTTTTGCAATACTTGAATCCGGTTTTTGAGTAAATGCCTTGGTTGGATGTTCACCCATTTCTATAACCTGTTCTGCGTGCACGATAGAAAATGAATTTTCATCAGCACCCAGATCTCTTAATACAGATTTTATGATGGGTTCGTTTCCGGTTAAAATTATCTCAATGTCACCGGGGGAGTTTTTTTTAAAACTTAATGCACCCTCAAGCACAGCTTTGGGTGCAAAATCTCCGCCCATGGCATCCAGTGCAATTTTTATCATACCTTATGCCAATACTTCTTTTTCCATCACTACTTTACCTCTATAGTATAGTTTACCTTCTTGCCAGAAAGCTCTATGAGGTGGGTGATGCTCACCAGTAGTTGGGCAAACTGCTAATGTCTTGGCTTCGATTTTGTAATGGGTTCTTCTTTTATCCCTTCTGGTCTTCGAATGTCTACGTTTAGGATGAGCCATTGTAAATTCTAATTAAATCAGTTATTGTTATTTTTTAAGCTTTTCAATTTTTCCCAGATATCAGCCTTAGGTTTCTCGAATTTGTCTTCCTCTTCCTCTTTTTCGATAGGACCTGTGGTAAATATCAATTTGACTTCAGTAACATCGTCTTCGTCTTCCATTGCTTCATCACAAAATCTGGGATGAAGTTTTTTCATAGGTATTGACAAACCAATGAATTCGTAAATATACTGAGATATATCTAACTTTTGGGTATCTTTTGGAATAATTACAATTTCATCACTTATTTCCTGATACTCTTCACCATATTTGAATATGATATTTTCTTCTATATCAACTCTATGGTTAAAATCATCCAGGCTTCGGTCGCAAGTCAACTCTATATAACCATTAATTCTAAAATCAGCCATAATCATGGTTTCTGATTTTTCCAATTCAATTGTTGCCTGAAGTTTACCTTTTTCTATAAAACTTGCTTCAAACAACGCAAAAAATTGATCATCAATGTCAAACTCAAATATGTGCTTTTTAAAGCTGAGTTTGTAAATATCCAGTTCAAATTGTCTTTTGAATTCCATACCGAAAATCAGGATGCAAAGGTAGTACAAATATTTTAATAAACGAAACCAACTTTTTCTCTTAAGTATACAGAACGTTTACTCGTATAGCTTTCTTTTGTTTTGTTTATGGTCAATTTCAATTTTTCATTCTCGCTTTTGCCAGTTTAGCTGCTAAATACAATGCCTGTCTAAATGAAGATTCATCGGCTATATTTTTGCCTGCAATATCAAAGGCAGTGCCATGGTCCGGTGAAGTACGTATTACCGGTAGGCCAGCAGTGAAATTTATACCACTATCAAAAGCTAATGTTTTAAATGGTATAAGACCCTGATCATGATACATTGCTAATATTCCATCAAATTTTTTGTATAGTTGGTTCCCGAAAAATCCATCAGCCGGATATGGACCGAATACAAGCATTCCCTGATCTTTAAATTTCTTTATAAGCGGAGAAATGGTTTGTTCTTCTTCCTTACCAAGTAAGCCGTTTTCGCCAGCATGAGGATTCAGTCCAAGTATGGCTATTTTGGGTTTTTCTATTTTGAAATCATTCTTCAACGACTGATGAAAAATATTTAGACACTTGGAGATCTTTTCGGTAGTCAGTGAGTTTTTTACTGATTCTAATGGTATGTGGCCAGTGCAAACGGCAAGTCTAAACTCTAATTCTTCACTTACCATGGTCATCAGTACTTCGGCATTCAATTTACTAGCCAAATATTCTGTATGACCAGGAAATTTAAAATTGTCCTGTTGCATATTGTTTTTACTAACAGGAGCTGTAACAAGTGCATCTATTTTATTGGCTTGCAAATCAGTGGTAGCCTTTTCTAGTGAAAGCAATGCAGCTTTTCCACCTATAGCGGTTTCTTTGCCTGGTTCTGGTTCAAAGTCGTCTTCCCAACAATTAATCAGATTGATTCTTTTGAAATTTATTTCTTCGATACTTTTTGTAACAAAAAATTGGAGTTCATCTCCAATGTTCATAATTTTTTTGTAACGATTTAATAATTTGTTAGATGCATAAATAACAGGTATACAAATTTTTAAAATCCGTGAGTCTGCCAATGATTTAATTAATACTTCAGGTCCAATACCATTTATATCGCCTATGGTAAAACCTACTATTGGCCTGTCCTTTTGTACATTCTGCTGCATAAAATTATTCTGCTATCTTTTTTAAAAATCTATATATCAATCTTACACTAGCACCTGTTGCATTTTTGCCTCTATATTGGTCTTTGGCTGACAAAAAAGCAACACCAGCTATATCAAGGTGCATCCATGGGTAATCTGTAAAGTGCTCTAAAAACTTTCCGGCTGTAATAGCTCCGGCATATTCAGAACCTATATTTTTAAGATCGGCAATTTCCGATACTATTTGTTCATTGTATTCTTCCCAAAGTGGAAGTTCTACTATTCTTTCATACGTTTCAAAACCTGCTTCTTCTAATTCAGACTTTATTTTGATGTCTGCTGTACCCATCATAGCTATGGCTTCTTTGCCCAAAGCTCGAGCTGCTGAGCCTGTCAATGTTGCCAGGTCTATTACCAATTCCGGATTATATCTTGATGCAAAACATAATGCATCCGCTAAAATTAATCTGCCTTCTGCGTCAGTATTTAATACCTCTACTGTTTTGCCATTTATATAGGTTATTATGTCGCCCGGTGCAATGGCATTTTCACCCGGTCTATTATCTGTTGCAGGTATTAGACCAATAACGTGCAAAGGTAATTTATTTTTTGCTATTGCAAATAATAGTGCAATTACAACCCCAGCACCTGCCATGTCGGCTTTCATTTGCTCCATACCGCCTACAGTTTTGAGGCTTAACCCTCCTGTATCAAATACAACACCTTTACCTACCAGAATAATTGGTTTTGAGTATTTTGCCTTTTCAGGTTTATGTTCCAGTATGGTAAAAGTAGGAGGAGCTTTACTGCCGGCATTTACGGCTAAAAGTCCATTCATCTGGAGGCTTTCTAATTTAGCTTTTTCAAATACATCAACACTAAAACCAATATTTTTACCAGTCTCTACAATAAATTCAGATAATTCGATTGCTGAAAGTGAATTTGAAGGTTCGTTTACCAAATCTCTGCACAAAAAAACAGCCTGCCACAGAGTAGTATGTTCTTCCAGAATTGTTGAAGTTAAGTTATCGTGTTTTAGATAAATAGTTTGAAGGATAGGATAGGTTGGTTGAGATTTATGCTTTTGGTATGTGTATAAGCTCAAATATAAGCCTTCAACCAGGGCAAGAATTGCTTCCGGATTTTCAATATTAGTAAGAATTTGAATTTCCTTTAATCCAGCTTCCTTGATATACTGGGCAAGTTTATGTCCGGATTTGCGGATTCGTTCATTTAAGGAGTATTCTGTCTTGTACTCTGAACCAGTAAAAATAAGATATTCAGGTATAACAGGATTAGAGGAAATATTAATAATTTCTGGTTTTTTATCGTTGATTAATTCAAACAACTGGTGCTGAAAATGTGATCCCTCCAACCAATGTTCCAAATTTGCTTGTGCATCAAGAAGTATAGCAGTTGGTAATTGAAGATTCCTTATCTCAGTTTTTTTGATTATTGTTTTCATGAAAAAAGTTTGTGAATGATATTATGTCAAAAAAGCTTTTTGAGTTTTCATTTTTTTCTAATACTTAGAAATTTAAAAAACCAAAGGTCATTGTAAAAGTTCGATTTATCTTGATTGATCATTTTATTACAAATATCAAACCTGTAACTTGCAAACCACTATTTTGATGATGAAGCAAGTAAGAGCAAAAAAACATTTGGGGCAACATTTCTTAAAAGATTTGTCCATAGCAGAAAGGATAGCTAATTCATTGTCTATACAAAACAAGGAAGACAAAGTATTGGAAATAGGCCCGGGTATGGGAGTACTCACTAATTTTTTAATTCCCAAAAATTACGATTTAACAGTTATAGAAGTTGATAAAGAGTCAGTTGAGTATTTAAAAGTTAGTCACCCAGGTCTGAAAATCATAGAAGGAGACTTTCTTAAAATGAATCTGCAAGAAGCATTTGGCGGTTCGATTTCAATAATTGGCAATTTTCCTTATAATATCTCATCGCAGATATTTTTTAAAGTATTGGAATATAGGGATATAGTACCTGAAGTAGTTGGTATGGTTCAACGTGAAGTAGGGTGGAGAATAGCCAGCCCTCCGGGAAATAAGGATTATGGAATTTTGAGTGTTTTGCTCCAGGCATTTTATAAAATCGAATATCTTTTTACGGTAGATGAACATGTATTTAACCCACCACCTAGGGTTAAATCCGGCGTAATCCGATTGGTAAGAAATGAACGGTTAGAACTTGACTGTGATGAAAAATTATTTTTTAAAGTAGTAAAACAAGCCTTTCAAACCCGAAGAAAAACATTAAGAAATGCACTTAAAGTATTTGGACTACCAAATGACTACCACAATGCTGCTATATTGGATAAACGTGCTGAACAGCTTTCAGTTGAAGATTTTATTGCTCTTACTAAAGATATAAAAGTATTGGGCTGATATGCAACATGAACTTACGCATGAATTAATTCAGGACCTGAAAGCTGCAACTCAATCGGCGGATTATACATTTATAAATAATCTGTTGGACGATTTGCACGCCGCCGATATTTCTGAAATAATACATAAACTTGAACCGGAAGATTCTATAATTATTCTGAATCTGTTATCCATTGAAGATGGTGCAGATGTACTCATGCACCTTGATGATGATTACCGGAAGCGTTTTCTTAAGGAACTAAAAACAGAACAACTTGCCAACTATTTAAATCTGATAGATTCAGATGATGCAGCTGATATCGTAAATGAGCTACCGGTAAAAAGGCGCGATGATGTATTAGTAAAAATCCCCAATCAAGAGAAAACTGCATATATTATTGACCTGCTTCATTACGAAGAAGATTGTGCAGGAGGTATTATGGCCAAAGAATTGGTCAAAGCCAAATTAACCTGGACTGTAACTGAATGTATAGAGGAAATTAGGCGTCAATCTAAAAATGTCGAAAAGGTATACTCAGTGTATGTAGTTGACGATCATGATCGATTAGTTGGTATTGTACAATTAAAAAAACTACTACTGTCTGATGGCAACATACTTGTTGACGAAATATATGATGATGATATCATACATGTAGAAACCTACAAGGAAGCGGATGAAGTTGCCAGAATAATGCAAAAATATGACCTTGAAAGTATACCAGTTGTAAATGTACAAGGCAAACTGGCTGGAAGAATTACCATCGATGATGTAATAGATGTAATTACAGAAATGGCAGAACTGGAACGTCAAATGATGGCCGGTATTTCCGAATCTACCGAAGAGGCTTCCAGTGTCTGGTTACTTTCCAAATCTCGATTGCCCTGGCTTATAGTAGGTATGACCGGTGGCATGCTTGGTGCCTGGTTTATGGGTTTCTTTGAAGAAAATATCAAACTAATACCGGCTATGGCCTTTTTTATACCATTAATTACTGCTACAGGTGGTAATGTAGGTATTCAGTCATCTTCAATAGTCGTACAGGCACTGGCAAGTGGAGATGGATTAGATTCATACTATGGTCAACGATTATTAAAAGGGTTTTTTGTGTCTCTGATCAATGGTTTGGCCATTGCGTCGCTGGTGTTTATATTCAATTTTATGCTGGGCCAGGATATAAAATTGGGCATAGTTGTATCAGTTGCATTGCTGAGTGTAGTTATTATCGCATCGTTTTTTGGAACTATTACACCACTTATTTTAGATAAACTTGCTATCAATCCAGCTCTAGCTTCCGGGCCATTTATTACTACTATTAATGACCTATTAGGCTTAGCTATTTATTTTGTTGTGGCCAATTTGTTACTAAGCTTTTGATTTATGAAAAGTAAATGCCTTATAGTGGACGATATGCATCCGGTGATTATTAAAAAACTGGAAGAGATTGGTATGGAGGTAGACTATAAACCAGATATTAGCAGAGAGTCAACTTTAGAGATTATTCATAAATATCATGGTCTTATCGTTCGAAGTAAATTTAAAATAGATCGGTTGTTGTTGGAAAATGCTTCCAAACTAAGATTTATTGCCAGGGCAGGAGCCGGAATGGATCAAATAGATGTTGCAGAAGTTGAAAAACGCAATGTTCAACTATTTAATGCCCCTGAAGGAAATCGCGACGCATTGGCAGAGCATACTCTTGCCTTGATACTAGCTGTCCTGAATAACATAGTGCCAGCCAATAGTGAAGTAAAAAGCAAGATTTGGAAACGAGAGGCAAACAGAGGTTATGAACTTGGTCAACAGACAGTTGCAATTATAGGCTGTGGCTTTATGGGACGGGCAGTTGTTGATAAATTAGGTGCATTTGGTTGCAAGGTATTGGTTTACGATAGAGATTTTCAAATACAAAATTTACCAGCTTATGCATCCAATGCAAGCATGGCCGAAATTGAAGAACACGCAGATTTGATAAGTTTTCATATACCTCTGGATGAAGCAAATCGAGGCCTTGTAGACAAAAAGTATTTATCAAAATTTAAAAAGAATATATGGGTAATAAATACAGCAAGAGGAGAGATAATGCCCATGAAAGATTTGTTGGAATTATTAAAATCCGGTAAAGTATTGGGTGCTGGTTTGGATGTTCTCGAGAATGAAAAATTTAACACCTATACGGTTGAACAAACGAAATATTTCGATGCACTGGCTGAACTGCCTAATGTGATTTTTACACCTCATGTAGGTGGTTGGACCTTCGAATCTTATGTAAGAATTAGCGAAGTTTTGGCCGATAAAATAAAGAATTCAGGATTGATTTAGGTACAATTGTGCATTTGAGTCAATTTTGTTTTTGTAATAAATAAGTAGTATTTTTGTAAAATTCGAAACGGTCACGCAGGACCGTTTTTTTTATTATTAATGAATTATAAATTTAGGGATTAGTATGAGTAAGGTGACTTATTACACTGAAGAAGGGTTGAAAAGGCTTAAAGATGAACTCAATTTTTTAAAAACAAAAGGCAGATCTGATATTGCTAAACAAATAGCCGAAGCAAGAGATAAAGGTGATTTAAGCGAAAATGCTGAATATGATGCCGCTAAAGATGCTCAGGGTTTGCATGAATTGAAAATTTCAAAACTTGAAGAGGTATTATCTAATGCAAGAGTTATAGATGAAAGCACTATTGATACCAGCAAAGTTTCTATTCTAACCACGGTTAGAATCAAGAACAAGAAAAATAATGCTGTGCTAAAATATACCCTTGTTGCAGAAGAAGAAGCGGATTTGAAGGCCGGAAAAATCTCTATAAAATCTCCTATTGGAGCTGGTCTGTTAGGGAAAGCAGTAGGGGATACCGTAATTATTACTGTGCCGGCAGGCAAAATGGAATTTGAAATAGAAGATATATCCTTATAAGAATATTTTATGGCATCCATTTTTACAAAAATCATCAATAAAGAAATTCCCGGGTATATTCTGGCTGAGAACAAGGATTTTATAGCGTTTTTGGATATTAATCCTTTAACCTATGGGCATGCCTTGGTGGTACCTAAAGTAGAAATTGATTATATTTTTGAAATTGAAAATGATCTGCTTGGTTTAATGATGCAGTTTGCAAAAAAAGTAGCATTAGCACTTGAAAAAGCAGTTCCTTGTAAAAGGATAGGAGTGGCTGTTATTGGGTTGGAAGTAGCACATGCTCACATCCATCTGGTACCTCTAAATTCGGTAAGTGATATTAATTTTAGTTTGCCAAAGAAAAGCTTTTCAAAAGAAGAGATGCAAGATCTGACCGAAAAAATCAAAACATTCTTATAGGCAGTAACTAGAAACAACATTGAAAAGTGGTTCGATACTCAGAAGTCGAACCATTTTTTTTTACCCTCAGATTTTTAATATGTAATGTTGTTTTGGGGCATTGGTTCTGAAAAATAGTATACCGCAGTGATACAAATCTATTGATATGGTTACCTGGTGATGATTTTTAATAGCTTCCCATGCCTGTTTCATTTCTACAGACCAATAAATATCATCAAAAACCAATATGCTTTCGTCATGAACAAAGGGCAATATCTGATGGAAGTATTTTATTGTAGGCTCATATCTGTGATTGGCATCTATAAATGCAAAATCCACTTTTTTTAATACCCTAAGTGACTCTTCAAGGGTATTTTCAATTGGGCCATTAATGAGTGAGATATTTTTTAGATTTAGCTTATCAAAATTTTGTTGGGCAAATTTTGAAATCTCCGGACATCCTTCGAGAGTTACAACCTTACTGCTAGAATTTACCGATGCCATATAGGAAGTCGTGAACCCTAATGAAGTACCCAATTCAAGTATATTCTTTGATTTACTAAGCCAGATTAGTCTAAATAGCAACTGGCTAATTTTGGCATTTTTAGTTGAGGTTTTTGCAATATCAGAAATACAACGTTTATGGCCTTTCATTGTGGAAGAACCTGCACCCAAATCTGATACCAGAATATTGTTTTTAATGAGTAATGCTTTATTTCTCAGCTTTTCAATTGCTTCAAAACAATAAAATTGCTTTTGCGTGTAGATTGCTGTTATATAGAAATAAAATAAAAAAGGTGAATGCACTGCATGCTCATCACCGGCTTTGAAGGAATATTTAATAAAATTTAAAACTCTAAAAAGGGAGTTCACAAATTAATTCAGCTTGAAAGGGACAATTAGTACAAATTCAGGTATTTGTACATTGAAATTTTTACCATCAACAATTCTTTCCATCAAATAAGTACCCTTCATTTTTCCCATTTCTGTCTTTAAATTACAACCAGAAACGTATTCATGAAATTCTCCAGGTTCTAAAATAGGTTGTTGACCAACAACACCTTCTCCTTCAACTTCCCGAATTACACCATGAGCATCGTATACTTTCCAATGTCTCCTGTGAAGTTGTATGGTAAATTGACTATTATTTTCGATTCTAATTCTGTAAGTAAAAACAAAGTGCGATTGAACAGGACTAGAATACTCCGGTTGAAAAGTTGTTTCTACAGATACTTTAACTCCGTCTGTGATTTGTGTAATCATGGACTGGAAAATAAGTTTAGTTTACTTTAAAGATACTAATATAATTTGATTTATATCCTTTAACTTTCTACAAAAAAAGTACCTTTTATTTTATATCTGAAATTATATACAATATGTTTAAAGAAGTTTTAGAGCCTTGGTATACGCTTTTAAAAGATGAATTTGAAAGTGAATATTTTAGAGATCTATTACAATTTATTGAATTAGAAAGCAAACAGTATATTATTTACCCGCCTAGAAATGAGATTTTTAATGCACTAAACAAATGCAATTTTGATAGATTAAAAGTTGTAATAATTGGTCAGGATCCATACCATGGAGCAGGACAAGCCAATGGTTTAGCATTTTCGGTAAGTGATGGCATTAAGCACCCACCTTCTCTTATAAATATATTTAAAGAAATTTCAAACGATCTGGGATGCGAAATTCCCCTAAGTGGAAATTTAGAAAGATGGGCAAAACAAGGAGTGTTGTTGTTAAATGCAACTTTGACGGTAAGAGCCGGTACACCGGGTAGTCATCAAAACAAAGGTTGGGAAATATTTACTAATGCTGTAATAAAGACTTTGTCTGCGCAAAAGCAGGAACTTGTATTTATACTTTGGGGTGCTTTTGCTCAAAAAATGGAGATTCTAATTGATTCTGATAAACATTTAGTATTAAAATCTGCACACCCTTCGCCATTTTCTGCCAATCGTGGTTTTTTTGGCAACAAACATTTCAGTCAAACTAATCGATTTTTATCTGAACGAGGTAAATCAGAAATAATTTGGTAAAAAAAAGAGCCAGATTTTGTCCGGCTCCTTTTCTTTAGTCATTTTTTTTCCCTTTATCTTGTTGTTGCTTTTTGAGCATTTCTTCTCTTGCTTTCATAGCATCCTGAACACGGTTCATAAATTTGCTACCTTTCTTTCCTCCGCCACCGGTTGCATTTTTCTTTCTGTTTTCTTCCATAGCAATTTTTAGCTTGTCTTCATCAACAAATCGTTTGATAATGAATTGCTGCCCTATGGTTAACAGGTTAGATACAAAATAATAAAAACTTAATCCTGCCGGAAAACTGTTTAAGATAAATAAGAACACCACCGGCATAATATACGATACAGACTTCATAGGTCCGGTTTGGGTACTCATTTGATTATTAAAGTGCGTATAGGCCAGTGTAGACAAAGTCATAAACAATGTAAACAAGCTTATATGTGAACCATAAAACGGTATGGTAAAAGGTAGTAATATAGGTGCATCGTAGGTTGATAAATCAGGTGCCCACAGAAATGCCTCTTGTCTCAGCTCTATAGAGTTTGGAAAGAAACTAAACATAGCCAATAATACTGGCATTGATAAAAGTACCGGAATACAGCCGCTTAATGGATTTATGCCCACTTTGGAATACAGTGCCATTTGCTCAGACTGTACTTTTTGCATATCGTCTCCATGTTTTTCTTTTATTACATCCAATTCTGGTTTTAAAACCTTCATTTTGGCCATAGCCACATAAGATTTAAAGGAAAGTGGAAGTAGTATAAGTTTAACTAAAAGACCTAATATGATTATTATAAAACCATATTTCCATTTCATGTTTCCGAATATGTAATCCAGAAAATTGAATGTAGGAATTGCTATAAATCTGTTTATCCAATTGATAACAGGCCAACCAAGATTTACATTTTTTTCAAAACCATCTGTTACGATTTTCATGGTTTGGAAATGGTTTGGGCCAAAATAAAACTTGAACTGTGCTTTCTGTGTCTTAATATCGCCAATTGGTATTTGCAAATTGGAAATTAAGGTTTTAACAACAGAAGTATCTTGCGGAACTGACGCTTCAACATAGCCATTATCAAAACTACGCTCCGCAATGATTGCAGATGTAAAGAATTTTTGCTTCAAACCAACCCATTTCACTGGAGTGTTTAATGTTTCTGATTCTTTGTCTTGGGATGCTTCATTCAAATTATCAAAACCGTCTTCTATAGTATAATAGTTAACAGAAGTTTTGATTCTATTTTGTTCCAAATCGTATTCTACATTTGGTAAGTTAGATATCCAGGAAAGTTTAACAGGTTCGTTTAGGATCAAGTCATCAACCCCTGACATAGAAATTTGGTAGCCAATTTCATATCCACTGGCCGGGAAGGTATATGTCTGTTTTATGCTTTGACCATCTGCTGGTTTTATTTCATATTGGATAATTGTACTATCTCCTTTGTTAGTAACAGTGGGTTTGTAAAATAAAGTACTAAGATTTACTTCTCCTCTTACCGATTGAGCTTTTATGTCAAACTTGGTGTTTTGCTCATCCTGTATAAATAATGGCAAATGATCGTTCGTGAAATATTTTTTCAATAAAACTTTTGATATTCGACCACCTTTATTGTTGAATGTAACTTGCAATTCATCATTCTCAACTACAAAAAACTCTTCAGTACCTTCAACAGCTGCTGCCAGTGTTCCTAACCGTAATTGATTAGCTACTTTTTGTACTGAATCCAGTTCAGTAGCTTGAGCTGTTTCTTGAGATTTACTAGGCGAAACTGTTATACTTGAATCTTGTATTGTATTGTCCTGAACCGGAACTTGTGGTTTGAAAAAGTACATATATACCACAAACATTGAAGTAATCAATGCCATTCCTATTATCTGATTTCTATCCATTGGTAATGCCTGAGAGATATTCTGTTATTAACTATTGAATGTTTAATTTACTTTTAGAGTAATCGATTGCCGCTTTCACAAACCTTACAAATAGAGGATGTGGGTTTAATACTGTACTTTTTAATTCAGGATGAAATTGAACGCCAACAAAAAATGGATGACTTTTAATTTCTACAATTTCCACCAAATTATTATCCGGATTTATACCAGAAGCAATCATACCCGCATCTTCAAACTTCGTTAGATACTTATTGTTAAATTCATACCTATGGCGATGTCTTTCTGATATTTTTGATTTGCCATAACTTTGATAGGCTTTTGTGTTTTTCTGAATTTCACAAACATAAGCTCCTAGTCTCATTGTACCACCTTTTTGGGTTATGTTTTTCTGAGACTCCATCATATCAATTACAGGATGTGGAGTATTTGGATCTACTTCAAAGGAATTGGCATTTTTAAGTTTCAATACATTTCGTGCAAATTCTACTACAGCCATTTGCATTCCCAAACAAATACCTAAGAATGGTATCTGCGATTCTCTTGCGAACTTAACAGCGGCTATTTTACCTTCAAGTCCTCTTTCTCCAAACCCTGGAGCAACCAATATTGCATCAAGGTTTTTCAAAGTTGGTTCTATATTTTCTACAGTTAAATGCTCTGACTGTATCCATTTGATATTTACTTTGCATTCGTTTTCTGCTCCGGAATGAACAAATGCTTCTACTATAGATTTATATGCATCGGGTAACTCTACATATTTACCTACCAACCCTAAGGTGATTTCGCTTGTGGCGTTTTTTAATCTTCCCAGGAACTCTTTCCACTTGTCAATATCGCCTTCATTTTTGTGAGGTAATTTTAATTTAGAAAGTACTCTTTCGTCTAATTTCTCCTTTTTCATTAATAAAGGAACATCGTATATGGTATCTGCATCTATAGATTCGATTACCGAGTTGATGTTTACATTACAAAAGAGAGCGATTTTCTTTCTGATATCAACCGGAAGATGATGCTCAGTTCTACATACCAGAATATCTGGTTGTATTCCTGCCTCGGAAAGAAGTTTTACTGAATGCTGAGTTGGTTTCGTTTTAAGTTCGCCACTGGTTTTAAGAAAGGGAATAAGTGTCAAGTGTATGACAAGGGTGTTGTTTGGACCTTCTTCCCATCTGAATTGCCTTACTGCCTCCAAAAACGGAAGCGATTCAATGTCACCAACACAACCACCAATTTCGGTAATTACAATATCGAATTTGCCTGTTTCGCCAAGAAGTTTTACACTACGCTTAATTTCATCTGTAATATGGGGGACAACCTGAACAGTTTTTCCCAAAAACTCACCTTGTCTTTCTTTGGAAATTACATTGTGATAAATTTTGCCAGTTGTAATGTTGTTGGCTTGTGAAGTAGGTACATTTAGAAATCTTTCATAATGGCCCAAATCAAGATCAGTTTCAGCTCCATCCTCAGTAACATAACATTCGCCATGTTCATATGGATTTAGTGTACCCGGATCTATATTCAGATAAGGATCAAATTTTTGAATGGTAACGGAAAACCCTCGTGATTGTAGGAGTTTTCCTAAAGAGGCAGAAATAATTCCTTTGCCTAATGATGATGTTACCCCACCGGTAACAAAAATATATTTTACAGAACCCATAAGAGATTTATAGTACAACCTATGGAGTGCAAAGGTACAGTATTAAACCAATTTTTTGGTTTAAATTTTATTTTTCTTTGAATTCATTTTTGTTATTGATTGAATTCAATAAAATTGATATTGACTCAACTGGATTTTCTTAGTTTGTTGATTATAAGACTGAATAAGTTTTTGTATTTGAATTACAGCAATATTAAATATGATTATTCATATATGAAATGTGTTTTAAATTAATAAAGTGCAATTTTTGTTTTGATAAATTATAAAAAAGTGAAACATTTTTGTTTGTTTTTTCGAAAAAAGGAAAAGGCAAGCCAAGGTGTTTATGGAAAAGAAATATACAATATACAATTTTGCGTTAGGTGCACTTGCTGCTTTTATAGTGACTTTAAGTGCTGCTTTGGGACAATGTCCTAATCCCAGATTGTATGATCTAAATTATGCAGCAGCTACAAACAACCCAGTATGGGAAAATTGCATAGATAATTCTGCTCTTCCGAATCAGTTTACGTTACCATTGATTTCGCCTGTTGATATACACAATTATGTACTTGATTTTGGTGATGGCAGTGCGCCTCTTACCGGTTCATTGTGGCCTGCCAATACTCCTATAAACCATACTTTTGATCTTGGTATTTACAATATCAGTCTTTCTGAAACTAACAATGGTTGTACAGTCACCATACAGGGAAGTCTGGTAAATGACCGTAAGGCTGGTGCTACGGCAATACCACCAACTATAGGTACAACAGGATGCGTTCCGCATACTTTGTCTTTTGTAAATCAATCTACCAATACTTCTCCATTTACCATATTTGAATGGAATTGGGGAGATGGAACAATAGAAAGGGTAGGAGCCAATACCGTTGGACAGGCTATAAGCCATGTTTACCAAAAAGGTATGGCAGGTTGTAATATGGTGGTTTCTCTGACTGCCTATAGCTTATGTGATACAACATTTTCGAGTTATGGTCCTTATGACTTTTGGGATATTGATACAGCAGTAGTTGCCGCATCTGCAACCAGAATATGTGTTGGACAGGATATCACCTTTACTGACCAGACCTTATACAATTGCAATGTAAGACAACCCAGGAGAATACGTTGGGATTTTTCAGAATTGGGTGGGCCAGTGACCGGGTGGTTACCCGCTATACCTGCCAACAGGTCACAAACTTATTTTGTAACCGGCAATGTTGGCGACAGATTTACCGTGTTTATGAAGGACAGTAATTATTGTGGAATTGACCCAACAGCAATAACTGTAGAAATTATAGGCCCTCCAACGGCTGGAATTGATTTGCCAAATCCTACAATTTGTGCCGGACAGGAAGGTGTATTTATAAATACGAGTACTGGAGGAGATATTTATAGATGGGAATTTGGTGATGGTAGTGCCCCATTAATTGTGGGAAACCGGTCAGAAGTTAGACATATTTATAATACGCCTGGCATTTACACAGTAAAACAAGTAGCACAGATTGGTGGTACCGAATTTTGTAAAGACAGTACTACTATTACAATTGAGGTTTTGCCATCATCCATCTCCGAATATACAGCAAACGTTTATAGTGGATGTGCACCTCTTCAGGTAGAGTTTAATGACAACTCGACCAATGCTGATAATTGGAATTGGGATTTTGGAAATGGAAATACCTACAGTGGTATAAGTCCATCTGCACAAATATATGCACAACCAGGAACCTATATTGTAGAGCTAAACACTAGTAACAGTTTGGGATGCGGGAGTAAAAAGACCGCCACTATTTCCGTTTTCCCATCTGTTATAAGTATTGCTGAAGGTGATTCTGTATGCTTAGGAAACGCTACCAGTTTTTTAGATAAATCATATCTGGACAATACTTCTACATGCTCTGTAGGAAATATTTTGTACGAAAAATGGAATAATATTATAGGTAGCACGGTGAATGACCTTACTGGATCTACTGATTTTCCTTCAAATCCTACTTCAAATACATTGTTAAATTCAATGGAAGCACCTTTGAATAATGGAGATAATTTTGGGGCTAGAATACATGGTTTTATTTGCCCTCCTCAAACCGGTAATTATTTATTTTGGATTGCCAGTGATGACCAATCAGAATTATGGTTGAGTAAAGATTCTGATCAGTCAAACTCTAACCTTATAGCAGAAGTAAAAGGAGGATATACAGCTAGCAGAGAATGGAATAAATATACCTCACAGCAATCCCTACCAGTATTTTTGGAAGCTGGTAAACGATACTATATTAGTGCAATACACAAAGAAGGCAGTGGTAGTGATAACCTGGCTGTAGGCTGGCAATTACCTTCAGGTTCCCGGGAAAGGCCAATTCCGGGCAACAGATTAGCTCCCTATGCCGAAGGTAGCAATATAATTTCCAGAATCTGGGATTTTGGAAATGGAATTAAATCCAATCTTGCAAACCCAAGTTATATTTATCCTCAGGATGGAGACTATAAAGTTACACTTACAGTAAGTACAGGAAAATGTGAGGCTACCGATACCATTAATGTAAAAGTATTTCCAACTGTGAGCGCAAGCATATGGCAAAGTGATACAGCTGCTTGTTCACCACTAAATTTAAAGATGACTGACTTGTCAGTTGGTGCAAATGCACTTAGCTGGAACTTTGGCGATGGTACAGTAGAAGAGTCGTATTTGGTTGGTGAAAAAGATACTATTAGCCATCGATATGTCAATGCCTCTGGTTCTGATATCGATTACTATATTTCACTTATATCTAAGAATAATTTTGGTTGCTCCGATACAGCATTTAGTAAAGTAAAGGTATTCCCAGCTCCCAAAGCGGATTTTAGTTTTACACCCGGAGTACCACAATGTAGTCCGGCTGAAGTTAATTTTATCAATACATCAGAAAGTTCAGATACATACAAATGGTATTTCGGATCGACAGATAGTATTTCAATTTCTACTTTAAGTCAAATACAGTATACATTTGTTAATCAGAATACAACTGTTGAAAATATTTCGGTGATATTAAAGTCTTACTCGAACAACGGTTGCTATGGTGAGGTAGAAAAATTTGTAACCATATATCCTAAACCTAATTTTCAAATTTTAGCTGAACCAGATACCGCTTGTCATCCCGCAACTATCAAATTTTCAGTAACTGGCTCCCCAGTTCAATCTCTTTGGAACCTTGGTGATGGAACCATGAGTACAGCATCAACCCTTGAAAAAAAATATTTTAATTTAGGCACTATTGATACCAGCTACAATATTCAATTTATTGGCAATTCAGCATTTAATTGTATTGATACGGCAAATACAACTATCGTTATTCAACCTAAACCCACTGCTAATTTTATTGCTAATATAAATTCAGGTTGCAGCCCATTATTAGTAAATTTTGAAAATAGATCTTTAGGAGGAACATACTCTATCTTTTCCTATGGTGACGGAATAATAGATACCGTTAGTTTAACTAATCATAGGTATGAATTTATAAATAATGGAAATACCATTAGAGAATATCAGGTTAGCCTGAAAATACTAAATTCAGCCGGGTGCTTTGACGAAAAGACCATTTCTATAACCGTATATCCAAAAATTGATGCCGAATTTATACCTTCCGTATTGCAAGGTTGCTCTCCATTGCAAGTAAGTTTTGAAAACAAAACTGCAGGTGCCAGCCTATATCAATGGAACTTTGGTGATGGTAGTAATTTAACTCAGTTTGCTCCGGCACATAATTTTATTAATTCAACCAATAGAGATACTTCTTACAAAGTCTCATTGCTTGCTATTTCAATTTTTGGATGTCAAAATACCGATAGTATAAATATTACTGTATTTGCAAATCCTGTTTCAAACTTTGTTGCCGATAATACTTCCGGTTGTAGTCCGCTTCAAATAAACTTTATCAGTTTAGCGCAGAATGCAGATAGTATAGTTTGGGATTTTGGCAATGGTGTATACAGTAGTGGTTTGAACGAATCACCAGCATTTTTGTACAAAAACACAGATTACATTCCCAAAGAATATACAGTAACGCAAACAGTTTTTACAAAAAACCAGTGCAAAACCTCTTCGAATATAAAAGTTACAGTTAATCCTGAGGTGCTTGCATTATTGGCCAGTAGTGATACTGCAGGATGCGCACCTTGGAACGTTAATTTTTACAACACATCAGTAGGGGCCAGTAACTTTTATTGGAATTTTGGCGATTCTCAAAGCAGTATTTTAAAATCACCATCACATGTGTTTGCTAATGATTCACATATCAATGATAGAATTTATACAGCAACTCTTATTGCCGGAAATGCATGGTTGTGTAAAGACACTATAAGTCAACAAATTAGAGTTTATCCTAAACCTAATGCTGACTTTACAATTGAAAATCCGATTGGATGCTCACCCCATAATGTAATTTTTAACAATAATTCGATTGGAGCTAATACAAATCAATGGGATTTTGGTAATGGCCTTGCAAATGAATCGAGCGAAAATCTGTTTACTATAGAAATGCAAAATAGTGACCAGGTAGTCAAAACGAATCGTGTTAAACTAAATGTTATTAATGAATTTGGTTGCGAAGGTTCATTGACCAAAGAAGTTACAATTTATCCTAAAGTAATTGCCCAATTTGAAAGTGACCCAGGTGGTTGTACGCCATTTCATGTGGCTTTGAAAAACACCACACAAGGAGCGGCTACTTATTTTTGGCAAATGGGCGACGGACAAACCAGTACAGAATTTAGTCCGACCCATACCTATTCAGAAATTACAACAGAAGATACAGTCTTTACTATACAGCTTATAGCAACCTCAACATTTGGTTGTAAAGATACTGTGGTAAATCAGGTTACTGTTTTTTCAAAACCAATAGCATCTTTTATTGCATCACCCAAAACGCTGCAATTACCCGATTCTGTAGTTTCCATAATCAATAATAGCAGTATTGGTAACTGGCAATACAACTGGGATTTTGGAGATGGTACAAAATCAAATATAAAGCAGCCCGATGTACATTATTACAATTTCTATGGCACCTACAAAATCAAGCTTATAGTAACTGGAGACAATTGTTTAGATTCAGTTAGTCAGTTTATTACAATACTGCCAACCAAGCCAATTGCTGACTTTTCCGGACATGCGGATGGTTGCAGTCCAATAAGCGTTCAGTTTTCCAATCAATCAAAATATGCAGAACGGTATGAGTGGGAGTTTGGAGACGGTCAGATTTCAACACAAAAAAACCCGAAACATGTATATGATTTCCCTGGTGAATACTCGGTCATACTTAGAGTATATGGTGAAGGTGGTATAGATATGATCCAACACCGGGATATAGTAAAAGTATACGCAATACCATCGGCATTTTTTCAGGTCAAACCTGATGATAAAGAAGTAAAAATTGGCAATGCACATTATTTTTCAAATTTATCGGAAGGAGCAACAAGCTTTAGTTGGAATTTTGGAGATGGTTCAACTTCTATTGAACGAAGCCCATTTCATGAATATCGCCAACCGGGAGTTTATGATGTAACCCTTGTAGTTTCAAATGAAAACGGATGTACGGATGAATATCAATTGAAGAGTGCCGCCACAGTTGCTGAAGGCGGCAAAATTTTAATCCCTAATGCATTTACACCAAGTGGTGGTGGTAATATATTAAGTTCTGGAATGAATGATTACTTCAACCCTCTGGCTGAAGGTGTAGTTGAATTTCAAATGCAAATATTCAATCGTTGGGGAGAATTGCTTTTTGAAACCCATGCTTTGGAACCTGGTTGGGATGGCACTTACAGAGGAGTGCTTTGCAAACAAGATGTATATGTTTATAAAATTAAGGCCAAGTTTATAGATGGCGAAGTAGTGGAAAAAATTGGTGATGTTACTTTAATACGATAATCAGGATGAGAAATTATATAAACATACCATTGGGACTTTTGCTCTGCCTGATCGCTATAACCTCTGTTGCTCAAAAAAAGGTTGTCAGTAAGAAAAAAGCAGATATGTATTTTTCATTAGGTTTTTATCATCAGGCCTTACCTACCTATTTGTCTTTAATAGAAAAACATAAAAATAATCTGGATTTAAATTTCAGAATAGGAGTATGTTACTTAAATACAGAGTATAAAATGACTGCTGAGTCATATCTTGATGAAGCTATAAATCAAGGATTTGCTCCTGCATATTTCTATCGAGGACAAATTCAACATTTAAAAGGTAATCCAGATCTGGCAATTAGTGACTATTTGTTTTTTAAAAGATATGCTACCCAAAAGGAATATGCTGAGTATGACATAGATCGATATATTGAAATAAGTCAACAAGCTAAAAGATTAATGAATAACCCAATAGATGTTACCATAGAAAATTTGGGTGAAAATATCAATACTCCGTTTGCTGATTATGTACCGGTATTAAGTGCTGATGAATCAACCATGATTTTTACATCGAGAAGACCTGGTGGTATTGGCGGCAAGAAAGACGCAAATGAGAATTTTTATGAGGATATATATATCAGTCAGAATAGCAACGCTGGCTGGGAAATGGCGAAAAACATTGGTGAAGGAATAAATACTGAATCACATGAAGCATGTGTTGGATTGACTGCTGATGGTCAGAAGCTTTTGCTGTACAGAATGAATGAAAATGGCTATGGTGGTGATTTATTTTATGCTGCTTTAGAAGGTTTAAAATGGGGAACCCCAACGATCATTTCTGGTGAAATTAATTCCCCATACTGGGAACCAAGTGCTTGTTTATCTGCGGATGAAAAATTTATTATTTTTTCCAGTAACAGACCAGGTGGATACGGAGGAAGGGATATATACTTAGCTCGAAAAAAACCTGATGGAACATGGGGTACTCCAATGAATTTAGGTCCTATTGTCAACACTGAATTTGATGAAGACGCTCCATTTTTACATCCGGATGGGAAGACCTTATACTTTAGTTCGAAAGGACATAATACCATGGGAGGTTTTGATATTTTCAAATCAACTATGTCCTATGATGGTATGTGGACTCTGCCTGAAAATATTGGGTATCCAATTAACACGGTAGATGATGATATCTATTTTGTACTATCTACAGATGGTTTGCGTGGATATTTTTCGTCAGACAGAGCAGGAGGTATTGGTGGTAAAGATATTTACATGGCCAATATGAGCGAGGCCATAATACCATTGAAAATTATAAAGGGACATGTCTGGGATTTTGAAGATAATAGTCCTGTAATGGCTACTATCACCATCATTGATATAGACAAGAAGGAAGTTCAGGGGATATATAGAACCAATCCGGGAAACGGTAAATATCTAATCATTTTACCCACCGATAAGCGTTTCAAGGCAGTTATCGAAGCTGAAAATTTTTTTCCATTTACGGAGTTAATAGAATCTTCAAAGTCATCTGAATACAAGGAGATTTTGCGTGACATATATCTTGAAAATTCTAAATGACCGGCCTATGAAAAAGATATTTATATTATTAGCAATATTACTGGGAATAGTATGTGCTTCATATGCTCAAGATGCTCAGTTTACCCAATTTTATGCAGCACCAATTTATTTAAATCCTTCTTTTGCAGGGGCTACTAATCATTCAAGAGGCATAGCCAATGCCAGAGCACAGTGGTCGGGGTTAAACAAGCCTTTTGTTACCTATGCTGTATCATTAGATCATAATTTGCAAAAAATGAAAAGCGGAATCGGCTTTCTGGCATACCTTGATAAATCTGGCACAGGAACTTTGGCAAGCAGCAGTTTAAGTGGTATTTATAGTTATAAAATTCAAATGCTAAATAAATGGGTTGTAAGACCTTCAGTTCAATTTAGCTATGGTTCCAGATCTATTGATTACTACAAATTAACCTTTGGAGATCAGCTGGATTTGCAAGGTGCATCAGGTATTATAACAGGAGAAACGTTTGAAAATTCTGGAAGAGTAAATTTCTTCGATTTTTCTTCAGGTGTGTTGGCTCACAATGAAAATGTCTGGTTGGGACTTTCCGGGCATCACCTCAACAGACCCAATGAAGCATTAAATGGAGGACAAAGCTCAATCCCGGTTAAACTAAGTTTACACGGAGGAATAAAAATTGATTTGACTAATCAAGTATACAAAACGCATGGCAAGTCCAGAGAAAAAAGTATCACTCCGGCCTTTAATTACAAAATGCAAGGCAAATTTGACCAGCTAGATTTAGGACTATATTACTATTATGAACCCCTGGTCATTGGTGCATGGTACAGAGGTATACCTGTACTTAAAGCCTATCAAACCGGATATGGCAACAATGATGCAGTTGCAATTTTACTTGGCATAAGACAGGAAAATTTTTCCATAGGATATAGCTATGACTTAACAGTATCAAAGCTCGGAGCTACCAAAACTAATGGTTCGCATGAAATTTCGCTGAGTTATACCTTTGGTGGAAATGATGGAAAAACCAATAAAAAACCAAATATGCGCAAAAAAGATATGGTAATACCTTGCCCAAAGTTTTAAAAAAATATAAGTATTTATTGTAGTTTACAATATGGTTTTAAACCTTTTATATAGTATTGTCTTTTTACTTGAAGAAATGAATTATTCATCTAAATCAATTCGTTATGCCTTCAAGCACATTTTTAAATTTGGATAAAAAGAAGCAGGAATTGTTTCTAAAAATATCTATGCAGGAATTCACTGCCCGCGATTTCAACTCTGCCTCCGTTTCTGAAATTGTACGGGTTATGAATATTGCTAAAGGAAGCGTGTACCAGTACTTTAATGACAAAATCGATTTGTATTTTTATTTAATTGATCTGGCTTTTTCTGAAAAATTGAAGTATTTGGAAGTGGAATCAGCGAAAGTAGATAAATCATTTCCGGCATGGTTAAAAACCAGACAAGAGTTAATAGCCTCTTTTGACAAAAAGAAAAGCATTTATAGTAAACTATTACGAAGTTTTTACCTTCAGAAAAACAACCCTCTATTGCGAAAAAAATATCTCGAGCTTAAGAAAACTGAATTACAAATGATGATGCAGCAAATGGATAAGTACTCTGATGTGTTGCGAAAAAATATTGACAAAGCACAATTAGCTGCTTTACTTTTAGAGCTTCCTCAAGTTATAGAAGACTATCCAGAAGTCAAAGAAGGTAAAAAGTTGACATTGAAATCCAGAGGTGCAGTTGCTTCTACTAATGTTACCAACGGATATATTGATATTTTGAGCAAAGGAATAGTAAAAACAAAATAGATTTCACTACTTTAAACATATGTTACAAAGGAGCATTCATAGCATATTGGATGTTCCTTTTTTAATTTATAAAAATCTAAATTTCAATATTTTGCACAATAGTTTTCATTTTTTCATTCATCTGACTACTCAATTAAAAAGTAAACTCGCTGCATGTATAGTTTCAGCATGTTATTCCCAAAAAAAAGGAGAGGTTATTATACTTTTTGAAAGCCCTGCAAGCCAGTCACCTTTTATAATTCAGATAACGCTAAGCGGTGATTTTACCAGTCTCAATTTTCCCGATCAGTATTTTCGAGCTAAACGAAATACGATAGATGTTTTCAAAGAACTAATAGGTAAAGAAGTGATTGATGTGCAGCAAATCGAAAATGACCGGGCATTCATAATATGTTTTCAAAGTAATCTAAGTCTTTTGTTTAAAATGCATGGCAATAGATCCAATCTTATTCTTTATCAGGATAATAAGGTACTATCGGTATATAACACCAAATTAGTAAAAGATTTAAGTCTGAATCCTGCCGATCTTTCTAAAAATGTAAACTACTCATATGAAACTTTTTTAACAGAAGGAAGCAAAAAAACTTTCCCAACATTGGGCAAAAATGTTTGGAAATTTTTACATGAGCAAAATATTAATTTATTGGATCAATCCGAGCAATATAAGTGGATTATGAACTTGTTAAAGAATTTTGAAAGGAAGGAATTCTATCTTATCAAATTCCATGATGAAGTAATTTTGAGCATGTTCAAATCCGGAGAAATACTTAAAGAATATACAGATCCTATTGAAGCTATAAAAGGATTTTATGAGGCTCACTATAAGTACAATGTACTGGAAAAACTGAGAAGCTCAATACGTTTGAAAATTCAATCCAAAATCAATCAGGCAGGACAGTATTTTGACAGATGTAGTCTTACTATCAAAGAATTAGAGATAGGTGTAAGCCCGCAGCAAACAGCTGATATTATAATGGCTAATTTATATAATATACCTCCAGGGGCAGAACAGGTGGTTTTATTTGATTTTTATAATAATACAAACATTCAGATCAAGCTTTCTGGTAAAGAATCACCACAAAAGTTTGCTGAACGGCTGTATAAGAAAGCCAAAAGAAGACCTCTGGAAATTGCTAACCTTAAAGAACATCAGCAATCAAAACTTCAACTAATTGAACAATGTGAAAATGACCTGTTAAAAATTGAGCAAAGTCAATCACACAAAGAACTTTCAGATTTATTGAACCGGTATGAAAAGAATAATCAACAAGATACCATTGAAGTGCATGAGAAATTTAAACATATTGAATACCTGAACTATCACATTTATATTGGAAGAAATGCTGCCAATAATGATTTATTGACCATGAAGTTTGCACATAAAGATGATCTTTGGTTGCATGCTCGTGATGTTTCAGGTTCGCATGTTATTATCAAACATAAACCAGGACAAAATACACCTAAGCCTGTGATAGAAAAAGCTGCCAGGTTGGCTGCACATTATTCTGAACGTAAAAATGATAGTCTTTGTCCTGTTATTGTTACAGAAAAAAAATATGTTAGAAAAGTAAAAGGTGCACCCAAAGGATCTGTAAAAGTAGAAAAGGAAAAGGTTATAATGGTGGTACCATCTGATGTTTAAGTACAGGCTTATTCATTTATTCGTGGTGGTATTTTTCTCCTCTCAGTATGCTAAATGCCCTATATAATTGCTCTGTAAAAAACAATCGGATCATTTGGTGTGAAAATGTCATTTTTGAAAAAGAAAGTTTTTCACTTGCCATATTATACATAGTCTGACTAAATCCAAATGGGCCGCCAACTACAAA